>SL_3KL_010_SEDDRAFT_10006387_pt1 | contig 10542 bp, 12 predicted proteins | sample SodLakKL_010_SED_2_FD_10381 | JGI IMG/M metagenome (IMG submission 10381)
TCACCATCATGGCCGACGCGAAACCAGCCCCGGCGAAGCAGGAAGTCAACAGCGTTCTTACCTAAGAGTAAGAACGCGTAGGTTTGACAGAACGGTGGACCTGCACTACCTGCGTCGCGGCAGCGGCCCGACGGTCGTGCTGCTCCACGGCCGCGACGGGACTCTCCAGGAGTTCACGCTGTCGGTCTTCGACCGGCTCGCCGAGCACTACGACGTCATCGCCTTCGACCGGCCCGGCTACGGCTACAGCGAGCGCCCCGCCGACGAGTCGCTGGCGATCGGTGTCCAGGCGCGGTTGCTGCGCGAGGCGCTGCAAGCACTCGCCGTCGAGGACCCGATCCTGGTCGGGCACTCCTATGGCGGCGCGGTCATGCTGCGCTACCTCGTCGACTTCCCGGACCACGCGCGCGGGGCGGTGTCGCTGGCGGGCGCGGCGTACGTCGACGAGCCACCGCGAGGTGGCCTGCTCGCATTGCCGATCGTCCCCGTGGTGGGTCCGCTGCTGACGCACACGTTGGTGACGCCGATCGCGCCGCTGGTCGCGGCGAGCATCTACCGCGAGGCCTTCGCGCCGGCGGAGCCGCCCGCCGGCTTCGTCGAGGCGATCACGGCGCTCTACGCGCGACCGGGTCAGTTCAGCGCCAGCGCGGCCGAACTGGCCGTGATGTACGACTCGGTGCAGGCCGCCGCGGCGCGCTACGGGAGCATCGAGTCACCGCTGGTGATCCTGTTCGGGAGCGAGGACCGGGTGCTCGACGTCGAGCGCGACGGCCGAGCGCTTGCGGCCGCGGTGCCGGGCGCGGAGCTGGTGGTGGTGCCGAGTGCTGGGCACAAGCTGCACCACACGCACCCCGAGCAGCTGCTCGAGGCGCTGGCGCGGGTGGTCGAGAGGGTGGGCGCCGGTGGCGAGGGCCCGTGAGGAGAGGTGCGTATGGCGTGCATCGCCCCCGGCTACCTGGCGAAACTGGCGTGCGCGCCGGCGGCGCCTCCGGGTTGGTTCGAGCCGTGATGCGGCCAATCCTCAGGGCATGCGCTCCACCAGATGCGCGCGATGGCCTGGTGGTTCGTACGGCTCGGGCCAGAACTCGACGAGCCGCGTGACCGTGCCGTCGCGGATCTCGAAGAACGAGATGGCCCGTGCGGTCTGCACGCCGTCGGTGACCGTGACGTCGGAGACCGCCTCCGACTCGCTGGCGACGAGCCGGTTGAGCGTGAAGGACCAGCGACCCTGTGCGGGGTACTCGGCGTTCATCTGGGCAAAGCGTTCGCTGCCGCGGATGCGCTCGCGCGACTGCGGCCACTCGAGCACGAAGTCCGGCGCCAGCACGGCACCAACCGCGTGGAAGTCGTTGCTGGCCATGAGCCGCCAGAACGTACGCACGACCTCGGCGGCGGTGGTCCGGTGCATGGTCTCTCCCTTGGTGCCGAACCTTGGGTCGTGAGGCGGGCCACGGAGGGCCAGCGAACGGCTGTCGTCGCCAGCCTCTGGTTCAGCCTGGTGCGCATCTGATCGTATCCACTGGCTCGCACCGGCGTCGTCGACGCTGGGTCGGCAGCGGGCGTCCGGCTCGGCGGCGCCCGGCGTCCGCCCAACGGCGAGCGGCTTCGGCCCTGAACGTAACGGTTCACCAGCGCGACGCCGCCCACGGACGCGCGGTCAGTTCACGCGCGCTCCAGCGAGCCGTTCGGTGCAGGCAGGAACCAAGGGCCGGTCGCTGCTCCCAAGGAGAGCTCCGAGGCACCGCCGATCACCGGCCCCAGGAAGCCGGCTGAACTCGTCGACGCCAACGCCAGCCTGCGCGAGCGGCTGCCGCGAACGAGGAACGAGCGTTCGATCGGAGGCCCCTCCCGTAGAGCGGGCGGCCGAGCCCACGCTGGTCGAGCGCGGCCAGGTGCGTCCTTCGGGCAGAAAGCAGTGTCGAGGGAGGGGCGTGTGGCCTCACCCTATGCGGCACCGGGGTCGAGGTGCTGACGATCGTGGTAACCGGCGCGTGCCGTGGGATGGACCACGAATCGACCGGGCCCGATGCTGCCCATCAGCCCGCCGCCGACAGCCAAGCCAAGGGGTGCTTCAACGCGTCGTGATCTGCCCCCAACGAGAATCCAGGGCTCCCAGCACCGTAGCCGGGTCGTGATTGCGGGGGTAGTGCCCGTATCGCGTGCTGGAGGCTGATCTTCGCGTGTCGGTTGGGGTGGTGTGGGTTGACGAAGGGGACCGAATGGTATATAATTCGCTTAATGTCCCCTCTCTTCCCGGGTGTCCCGCACGCTCCTCCACTCGCTCGCCCGCGACCGTTGTTGGGTGAAGCGATCGCGATCGGTGATGGTGCGACGTTCATCGAGTGTGAGGATGGCGGCGCGGTGTTCTTCGGCGGCGCGCCGGTGTTCACGTGGGCGGCGGGTGATGATCTGTCGCGTCGCTTGGCTGCGGTGCAGCTCGCGCGCGCAGGCGTCGGCACGCGCCTGGAGGTCGCTGCGGCGTTCGGTGTCTCGAACGTCTCGTTGTGGCGTTGGGACAAGACCCTCGCGCGTGAGGGTGCGTTGGGCTTGGAGAGCGGCAAGACGGGTCCGAAGGGGGCGTGGAGGGTGACGCCCGCGATCGTTGCGCGCGTGCGGGTCCTGCGCTCGGGTGGGGAATCCATCGCCAGGATCGCTGAAGCGACCGGCGTCAGTACCTTCAGCGTGTGGCGCATCGTGAGCGCTGGTGTCGAGCGCGCCGGCGTCGACGCCGCCGCGGTCGCGGGCGCGGCTGCTGAGCGGGTTGATGCCGGTGGTGAGGGGTGCGCGCCTGAGGCTGTCCTCGACGTTCACGCGGTTGACGCGGTGAGCGGCAGCGAAGCGTTCGCNGCGGCGGATGCGGACGCGGATCTGAGCGCCGCTGCGCTCCCCAGCCCGCGGCAGGCCGAGCGGCAAGCGGCTCGCTACGGGGAGATCATNGAGGCCGCCCCGGTGTTCACCTCCGGTCGCGAGCTCCCCTTGACGGGGTTGCTGCTCACCCTGCCCAGCCTCGCTGCTACGGGTTTCCTCAGCGTCGCCGAGAGCGTGATCGGGAAGCTCAGGAACGGCTTCTACGGTTTGCGTGCCACGCTGTTGACGCTGCTGTTCCTGGCCTTCATTCGTGAACCGAGAGCCGAGGGCCTCGCCCGCGTGATCCCCCACGACCTGGGTCGCGTGCTGGGTCTCGATCGCGCACCCGAGGTCGGCACGCTGCGCCGCAAACTCAATGAGCTCAGCGCGCTCGGTAAAGGCGCGGAGCTGCAGCAGGCCATCGCGCGCCATCACGCGCGCGCGAATCCCGAGGCGATCGGCTTCCTCTACCTCGACGGTCACGTGCGCGTCTATCACGGGCAACGCGAACTCCCGAAGCATCACGTGGCGCGCATGCGCATCAGCATGCCCGCCACGTTGGAGACGTGGCTGAACGACGCGCACGGCGATCCGGTGTTCGTCGTCAGCGCGAGACCGAACGCGCAGTTGGTCAGCGAGATCGAACGCCTGCTCCCCGAACTGGAGCGCCTAGCACCCGAAGGGCAGCGGCTCACCATCGTCTTCGATCGCGGCGGCTGGTCACCGGCCCTGTTCGCGACACTCCTCAGGCGCGGCTTCGACCTGCTCACCTACCGCAAGGGCACGAGCGAGAGCGAACCCGCCGAGGCCTTCAGCGAGCACACCTACACCGATGAGCGCGGCGTGACGCACACCTGGGAGCTCGCCGAACGCCAGCTCGACATCGCGCTCAGCGCCAAGGCCGCCACAGCGTACGGGCAGAGCAGCATCACCCTGCGCCAAGTCACCCGCCAAGCTGGCGCGCACCAGACCAGCATCCTCACCAGCCGCGGCCTACGCCAGGATGACCCCATCAGCGCGCCCGAGATCGCTGCGCGCATGTTCAACCGCTGGCGCCAAGAGAACTACTTCCGCTACGCTCGCGAGCACTACGCCCTCGACGCGCTCGACGAGTACGCCGCCACCCCCGACGACGGCGAGCGCAGCGTACCCAACCCCGCGCGCAAGGAACTCCACGCCCGCCTCACCAACACCAGGCGCGAACTCAAGGACGCCGAAGCCGAACTCGGCGCCATCACCCACGACACGCCCAGCCGCACGCCCGGCGGCCTCGAGCGCCTCAAGCAACGCCAGCACACCCTCACCACACGCATCACCACCCTCCGCAAACGCATCCGCACGCTCGAGAGCGAGCGCAAGACCATGCCCGAACGCGTTCCCCTCGCCAGCCTCAAACCCGACGCCAAACAACTCGCCACCCAACGGAAACTCATCACCCACGCCGTACGCATGAACGCCTACAACGCCGAGAGCGCCCTCGCGCGACTCCTCGCACCCCACTACGCACGCGCCAAGGACGAAGCCCGCGACGTCATCCGCGAAGCCATCACCAGCAACGGCAGCGTACGCGCCACCAAGACGCACCTGCACGTCACCCTGAACCCCCTATCGAGCCCACGCAGAACCCGCGCGATCGCTTCCCTATGCAACGAACTCAACGCCACCAAGACCACCTACCCCGGCACCAACCTCACCCTCCACTACACCATCAAAACCCGAGCAAGCGTTACACGAACGAACTGACGGTGCTGGGAGTCCTGGAATCAGTCGGCTGAACACTCCACGGACTCGATGGCATGCCGGAAGACAGCCTCGTACTGGCTGAACCTGGACGATCAAGGGGCAGTGCACCACACGGCTCTGATGGCGGTTTCCGTATCGGCCCCGTCACCGTCGCGCGGCTCGAACGCATAGAAGAGCGCCAGTCCCTCGCTCCCCTCCGCCATGTAGCCATCCTGGCCGCATACCGTCATGGGGGTCTTGGTCATAGAACCGAAGCCGATCATGCTCCTGAGGTTGTCGTCCACAACCCCTGCCTCGGATAACCCCCGTACGCCGGTCACGCAGAAGATGTTGGGGAGGCCATGGGAACTGATCGCTCCCTCTGGGTGATACATCCCGTCTCCGACCCAGTCGTCGGGAACCGAGAACGTCCAGATCCCCTCCGTGAGCGTCTTCCAGCCCGACGGGACGATGGGGTCGGCAGCCTCGGCGCCCGACGAGGAAGCCGCTGGCGACGAGGCGGTTGCCTGCTGTCCGGACACTGTGCTTTCGTCACTCGATGCCCTCCCGCAGGCGACGAGGAGCAGGCCGCAGACCAATAGAAGGGGCGTCAGAGCAATGGACGGACTCTCCTCGTGAGGCATGTTTCGCCCTCCTCATCCACTGATGGTCTTCATGTCCGCTGCATGGCGCGAACGAAACCGGATTCGCTTCCCACCGCATCCATGACAAGCGCTGCTTCCTCGCCGTGCGTTCGCTTTAGCCTTGATTCCGAAAATACCGTAGCGCAGCACGGCGCAGCCCGTCAAGCGCACGGCAGCATCGGCGTTGGAGCGATCTCGCCCCGTATGGTCTGGACACTGCGGCGGCCTCGGTGGAGGTCCTCTCGTGGAGATGACCCGGATCGGCTTGCCGCCTTGCGTGACGATCGCCGAACGCGAGCGCGGAACGCATCGCATCGTTCACTCAGGCTTCCACTTCGTGCCTGCTCGGGGGGGGGCGACGGCCAACCGAGGGTTGCAGGGTTGTGGCACCAAGGCCCTGGAAGGTCCTGAGCGCAACCTTCGCCGCGCGAAGCGCGGTGGCGTGTGCATATCGCCGTCGGAATGTACCAAACAGGCCACGCGAGGCCCGAAGCGCCGCCGGTGCGGCCCGATGTGGCAGGGACTGACCGGAAGCGTCACGGGCAAGAGGCCGGTAGGAAGGGCGTACGGCGTCGTGTGCTTGTCGAGATGCTGCTGCACACACTCTTCGCGCTGGGCCTCATGCGCTCACGCAGCGAGCCCGGTGGCAGCGGCCGCGCACCCATGAAGCGTCGCGTCGACCGCGAGCGGCGCGCCGTGTTGCTCCGGCACGCCAGGGCGTCGGCGTGGGCGCAGCTTCCATGCCTGGCGCCGGATCCGCGAGTGCCTCGAGGAGGCGATCGCCGCCGGCCACGACGTCGAACTGCGCTACACGGCGGAACGCGTGCGCTACGGGCGCTACGGCCGCCCCCAAGGCGTCCGAAATCGCGTCGGCACCGCCCGCTTCGAACCGCTGCTCGGGCGCTTCCGGGGCTCGCTCCGCTACCTGCCCGCGCGCCCCGTCGACGACGGAACGAGGAGGGCCGCCTCGTCCTCGATTTGCTCGCGGAAGAACGCGGCGCGTGAGCGCGGCATCGCCGGCCGGCTGGAAGGCCAGATGGTCGAGGGCGGCGCAGGCGAGGCAGAACGCGTGCCCGCCGTCGCCGAGGGTGATCCGGGCGCCGCGGCGCCCGAGGTCCTCGTGGCACGCGTCGCAGGGCGCGTCGCAGCTAGCGCTGAAGGCCGTGAGGTCGGGCGTGTCACGCGGCGGCAGCATGGCCCCAATGGCGTTGTGCATCGACCAGCAGGCCTCGGCTCCGTCCACTTGCGTTGCCGGCTACGACAGGTGGATGGAGAGCTTCTTGCCGCAAGCCTGTGCGTACTTGCGCAAGGTGGTCAGAGACGGTGAGTGTTTCCCGGTCGCCAGCGACCGTTCCAGACGCGCGACGGCCGGTGCCTGAGTTCCCATGCGTTCGGCGACCTGCGCCTGCGACAGCCCGGCTTCCATGCGTGCCTTGAGCAAGATGTCCAAGAGTGCGCCCTCTTCACGTTCGATGCGCTCGGCTTCCTTGCGAACGCCGGGGCGACGCATCAGCTTGGCGACGACTTCGTCATGCGTTGGCATGCTTGACCTCCTTCATGCGCTTGCGCGCGATCTCGAGTTCCCGCCGCGGTGTCTTCTGCCGATTTTGGGCCCATCGTGCTCGGCGTAGAGGCCGACGTGTCTGCTGGGCGGCCTGCCGCCCGCGCTGCACGGGGTGATGCGGGTGGCCCCCAATGGCTTCGGCGCGCGGGCCGCCGCGAAGCGCGGCGCCGGTCCGGCGTGCGATCGAGCCGAACCGCGAACCAACCCTGCCGTCTGCGCAGCATGTCGCTGGCGTGCGGGGCGATGCTGTCGCTCGCCTCGTTTCACGCTGCCGCATACCGGGCCTCGCTGAAGGCGCACGGGTACACGAAGGCTTCCCATGTGGCTACGAGGACGGGACCATCGCCGCGGCCGCACCACCGGTTCGATCGACCCACGCCAAGAGGCTGCCCGATGCCCCACACGAACCGCACCATGACCTTGCAGCCGACAGCGCGTACCGCGTTCGCGCAGATCGTCGTTCACCTGGGCGCTTCGATCAGCCGCGCTTCCGGTGCTCCGCGGAGGGGTAGCCCAGCACCAGACCGCGAACACGGACGTCTTCGTCGACAGCGGGCCAGTGGATGCCCTCGCCGTCACCGATCAGCTCGAACACGGCTCGTTGCTCGGCCGAGGCATGGAGCAGCCTCCGAAACCACGCCAGGGGGACGGCGATGTGTCGCCCGTCGACGAGGCCCACGACCAGTTCGTGGTCGCTCACGTCAACGGCGGCGGCCATGGGTTCGATGTCAACTGCGGAAGGAACCACGCCATGCCTCCATCAGCTCGTCCTCCTGCTCTCGAACCACCGCTTCCGCGGGTCGTCAAACTCGACCGAAGCCGGGTCGAACGCGTGCGCATCGAACGTCCCGCCGACCCAGGTCAGCGTCACCTCGTGCTCCGGGTGCCTGCGGTCGTGGATGATGTGCAGGAGCTCGGCGTAACCCGGAGTGCCGCCCACGTCCTCGGGTGGGCAGGCGCCCGCGCCCGCGACGCACCGAGGGTACGCGCCGCCATCGGCGGCCACCGGCCCCTCGAACTCGAGGGTGTGTTCCCTGTCGTTCCCGAAGTCGTAGCGGTAGCGCATGGGGCCCAGGCCGTGGACGAGGACCTCGTCGATCGGCACCTCCCAGCCCACCGAGCAGGGCCGTATGTCCTCCAGGTCGTCGAGCGGTATGCCGATGCGCTGGAGTTGTCCGTGCGGGTCGACGGCCTTGAACTCGTGGAGGTGGCGGTCGAGCCAGCCCATCGCTTCCTGGATCGCCACGTGGAGGTCCCAGAAGGAGTACGCCTCGGGAGCGAGGTCGGGGGTGTCACGTGGGGGCATGGTCCCTCACGCACCTCGAGGGCGACACGGATGAGCGCCTCCGCGACCGTCTGGCGTACAGCGCGGGTTCACCGCGACTCGTACTCGGCAGGGCTGCCGGACGGTCACGACTCCGCGGCGTCGAGCTCATCGAGGAGCGTCTCGCACTCGGCCCTGAGTGCGGGGACCTCGTGAGTGGCGATGCCCCACACGATCTCGTCGTCGATCGAGGGGTAGTCGTGGGTCAGTTGGTTGCGGAAGGCTACGATCATCGAGACATGCGAGATGCCGTCCGCCAGCGCGGGCGCCAGCCGCGAGAGTGCGTTGACGGCCTCGCCGATCGTGATGAACTGACGCTCGACCGCAGCCCGGATGATCGGGTCGCGCCGATAACCGGCCAGATCGAGGCCCTGCAACGCGAGATCGATCGTGTCGCAGGCCTCGACGATGTCGGCCAGGTAGGCGAGCGGACTACGCGGCATACAGCATCTGCTTCGTGCGGTCGACCTCGCGAGCGATGTAGCGGTTCCTGATCGCGCCCGCCGAGACCAGGTCCACGTTGGTACCCAACAGCTCCTTCAGCCCATCCAGTAGCGCGAAGTAGGCCTTTGCCTTCTCGTAGGGCTCCAAGGGCGCGAACTCGACGAGCAGATCGATGTCGCTCTCGCCGGGGCGGAAATCGGCCCGCAGCGCGGAGCCGAACACGTACATGCGTGCGACGGCGTGCCGCTCGCAGAGTGCGGCAATGGCTTCTCGCTGGTCCTCCAGCAGATGGACCATCTCATGGGCCTCCGAGGCCATCCTATCGGCCCCGGTGACGTGGTCGTGCCCATGAGCGTAGGCGGGTGGCGGCGCGTCACCCCTCCTGGAACGCCGTTCGCCACCGCTTCCGCGGGTCGTCGAACTCGACCGAAGCCGGGTCGAACGCGTGCGCATCGAACGTCCCGCCGACCCAGGTCAGCGTCTCGGCATGCTCAGGGTGTTCGGGGTTCCGGATGATCTGCAGGAAGTCGGCGTAGCCGCTCGTGCCGCCAAGGTCCTCAGGCGGGCAGGCGCCCGCGCCGGCGACGCACCGGGGGTATGAACCCCCATCGGCGGCTTCCAGCCCTTCGAGTTCGAGGGTGTGTTGCCAGTCGTCGCCGAAGTCGTATCGGTAGCGCATGGGTCCCAAGCCGTGGACGAGGACCTTCGCGATCGGCACGTCCCAGCCAGCCGCGGTAGGCCGGATGTCGTCGAGGTCGTCGAGCGCGATCCCGATGCGCTGGAGTTGGCCGTTCGGGTCGACGACCTCGAACTCGTGAAGGTGCGAGTCCATCCAGCCCATCGCGTCTTGGATCGCGACGTGGAGGTCCCAGAAGGAGTACGCCTCGGGAACGAGGATCCGGCGCCACACCAGCGGGTCGGTCCCCGGCAGGACGACCAGGAACTGGCACACGTACTTCGGCTTACGCGAAGACCTCCGGCTCTTGGGCGGCGGCATGATGTGTCACATCCTGGCACGTTACGGCGCGTGGTGATCGCGCGCGCCGGCGGCACGCTGGCCGGTCAGCCGCCGTCGCCGCGGTCCCCGGTCCGCTCCGCCGGGGCCCACGCCACCCCCACGCGGTCGCCAGGGGCGCCGCCACCCGCGCTGGCCGCATGCGCGGCGCGCGCACCCCGTGGCGAGCGGTACGCGAGATCACCGCGGGTGAGCCCGATGACGGCGATGACCGCGACCACCAGCGCCGCCGTCCGGATCAGGTCCGTCAGCGCGTCCTGCGGGATCACGCTGCCCGCGATGTTCGTTCCGGCGTGGGCGAGCACGGCGATGGGGAGGACGGCCACCGCCACGGTCGCCAGCCACCAGGCGCCGGCAACCCGCCGCGGGTCGACGATGCGCCCGAGGAAGCCGCGTCGATAGCTCGAAGCGGACCGCCGAAGGACGAAGAGCGCGCCGAGCAGCGGACCAGGGCCCCCGAGGAAGACGACGAGGCCCACGGGGACGTCGATCGACAGAACCCCAGCGATGACACCGCCCCACCAGAACGTCCACGTCCACGCGAAGGTCACGATGGCGTAGCCCGCGAGTGCCGTCCAGGCCCGCGACTCTCGGCCCGCGTGGTTGCCGGCCGGCTTCATGGCGTCGAGGTTATCAGCAGGAGCCGCGCGGGTCGACGACGAGGGCCTCCGGAGGGACGCACGCGACGTCGCCAGCAGAGATGTTGGCCCGTGGACGCCGGGCTCCCGCGGCGGCGCTCCGCCGATGACGGATATACGGGGTCCGAGGCGCTAGCATCGTGCCAGCAAGGGGGCCGTGGTATGCCGACGATTACCGTGCGCAACGTCCCGCCGAGGGTGGTGCAGTCCCTGAAGGCGCTGGCGAGGCGTCACAACCGAAGCATGGAGCAGGAGGTGCGCGAGCTGCTGGAGGGGTATGACACCGAGCGCGAGGCGATCCTCGACCAGATCGAGGCCGGCTGGCAGGCGCAGTCGCGGCGGCC
>SL_3KL_010_SEDDRAFT_10006388_pt1 | contig 10542 bp, 6 predicted proteins | sample SodLakKL_010_SED_2_FD_10381 | JGI IMG/M metagenome (IMG submission 10381)
CACACATGTGGTTCTGGTGGCTTTTAGGGGATGGGGCGTTAAGTAATGTGGAGAGAAATGAGCTCGATCGGCTTGCTAACCACCGTCAGCTATCGATTTCGTGGACGACCATTTGGGAAACGGAAATGCTGGAGAGGAAAGGAAGAATTACGCTTTTACCGAACTTTGAAACCTGGCTCGAAAAAGCTGTCAGTTAGGAGTTTATGACAGTACTGCCGGCTGATTCTCAATTGGTTATAGCTCAAAGGGAGTTACCCGATAGTTTCCATGGCGATCCTGCTGACAGATTGATTGCAGCCTCATCTATGCTGTCAGGTTATCCGCTAGCTACGCACGACCACAAAATCAGGGAGTCGGGTGTTTGTGAGTTATGGGAATTTTAATTAGTTACACAACCTGTCAGCACCTACTGGACTGTGTCCGCCAACCGGCTGATCTGACAGCGTTGGGTTTTAAGGTGATTTAGACTTCGAGAATAGTAAATACTTATTGACGCTGACAGAAACCCCGGTAAGTCGCCGGGAATGCTGTCAGGTCTCAACTTATCAGATATTTACATCGCTAAAATCTGAGGGCAACTAATTTGAAAGTTTCTCTAAAATCTCTTCAAAGCTAAGCGACTTTTCTTCACTCTCTTTCATATTACGTAAAGTGAACTTCCCTTCTTCCAGCTCATTCCCACCCACAATCAGTGCATATTTTGCATTTTCGCGGTTGGCATCTTTCATTTGGGCTTTCATCGATCGCCCCTTATAATCCATCGTTGCAGATAGGCCGGCGTCGCGGAGTTGTGGTAATTTTGAAACGCCCCATTTTCGAGCTTCATCACCTAGCGTTACAATATATACGTCTACTTTTTTCTCGTCTCCCAACTGAATTCCAAGTTCCTCACAAGCGATTAGCAGACGCTCCATTCCGGCTGCAAAACCTACGGCAGGAGTGGGCTGTCCGCCAATTTCTTCAACCAGCAGATCGTATCGTCCACCTCCGGCAAGGGCATCTTGCGATCCCAAATCAGGACTTATCAATTCAAACGCCGTTTGCGTGTAATAATCCATTCCGCGCACTAGGTAAGGATCTTCTTCAAAAGGTATATCAAGATCCGCTAAATACTCTTTTACTTGTTTGTAGTGCCGCAGTGAATCTTCATTTAAAAAATCGGTGATTACCGGAGCATTTTTAATAAACGGCTGATCCTCTTCCTCTTTGGAATCCAGAATCCGGAGAGGATTATTCTCATACCGTTTTTGTGATACCTCACTCAGCTTATCAAAATTTGGTTTAAGATGATCTTTAAGTGCTTTCTTGTAAGCATTTCGACTATCAGGATCGCCTATGGAATTCAATTTTAGTGTGGTATTGGTGATGCCAATCTTTTTATAGATTTGAACCATAAACGCGATGATTTCTACATCGGCTACGGGGTCATCACTTCCAAGAACTTCAGCTCCAAACTGGTGGAATTGACGCTGTCGCCCTTTTTGTGGCCGCTCGGCACGGAACATAGGGCCGATGTAAAACAGTTTTTGAGAACCGCCTCTCTGTGCCATATGGTGCTGAACGTAAGCGCGTACAACAGGGGCCGTCAGTTCAGGCCGGAGTACATAATTGTCATCGCCACGGCTGAAGGAAAAGATCTCTTTGGATACAATATCAGTTAGCTGGCCCAATCCCCTCACAATCAGCTCTGTCTGCTCCATGATGGGCGTTCGGATCTCCTCGAGGTTAAATTTTTCTGCCTCTTCTCTGATTAGGTTTTCGAGGTATTGCCATTTTCGCGCTTCATCAGGAAGGATATCAACCATTCCCAAGTGTGTGGAGTATTTTGCTTGAGCCATAAAGGGGATTATTCGTCAAATTTTTAAAAACGAAAGATACCGTTCGTACGCTTAAATATCAGCCGAATATACGGGGTATTTTAATAATGAGAATGGTAGCAGGCTGCTACTTAGTTACCGTTATTTTTTCGGTTAAATACCGTTTTAATGTAGTGCCAGCCTGAACGAAGACTGCGTTCGCGCCCTCGAATAATAAATACATTTCCATTGAAGTTTTCACCGAGATGTTCGGGAAATGTACCGAATAGGGCACGTTCAAGGGCTGATGAACGTGAAGCCCCAATACAAACCGTATTAAAGTTATTCGCTGTATCGAGCAGGGTTTTTTCGGGGTTATCTGAAAGGAGAACATCGGAATCGACAAGTGTATCGTCAATACCGGAATCGGTAATAACTTGACGTATCAGCTGTTGACCTTTGTCGATGAGTTGTTCCTCGTTAAGGTCTTGACCTCTGTGCTGAACATTTATGAGAGTAAGCTTAGTATTTGGCTCTTGGCTAATCAGTTCGAATGCCCTTTTAACAGCATTAATAGAGTTTGGCCCGGTGCCTACAAATGTTACAGTTTTCCCAATCTCCTGGCTCACCGGTTTTATTAGGGTAACCCGGCACGGTGAATTTTTCACAATGGGATCAATATTGGAGCCCAATATAAACTGTCTCTTCTTTTTACTTCCTTTCCAACCTAAAATAACTTCATTTGCATGTTCTTCCCTTATTGTTTCTAAAACAATATGGCTGACATTACGTCCAACTACCGCTTTGGTTTTGAGCCTGAAGTTCAGTTCTCTCGATGCTTTTCGAACTTCTGCAAAGAGCTCTTCTTGTTTTTTAACCCGCTCTTTATCGTATTCAACTTGTTGAGCAAGCGAGGTTTGATCGGGTACGACAATAACATTCACACAGATAATTTCTGCATTATCCCGGGTAGAGGCAATTGAAGAAGCAAGCCGTAACAAATTATGCTGATTTGCAGGATTTGCAATAGGCAGCACAATACGGTAGGGAACGTCTACTTCCGGTTCAGATTCAATGGTGGTCGTAATTGCTTCGCTAATTACACTCTCTCTGTCGGCTGCACGTTTTCTGCCGTAGTAGAGATACCAAAGAATACCGAATATAAATATTCCAACACCACCAATAAGTGGCAGAGTATCCATTTGGGTAAGTAGAAACAGACCCGAGAGTATACCAAATATTTGAATCCAGGGGTAAGCCGGCGATTTAAATTTTGGAGTGTACCATTCAGGTTTACGCACTCTGAATGCAATAAGAGCTACATTTACAAGAATGTATACCACTATTTGAAATGAACCGGCCGTTTTAGCAATCTCTTCTACAGGCAGCAGAAGGATTATGGCTAACATAGCGCCACCGGTTACCAAAATGGCAATGACAGGTGTATTTGTCTTGCTGCTAACGTACGCAAAGAGTTCGGGTATTAACTTATCCCGGCTTAAGGCAAAAGGGTATCGGGAGGCTGTAAGAATTCCTGCATTAGCGGTGCTGATTAGGGCAAGCATTGCCGCAAGTACGATTAGCACTACTCCAATTGTACCGAAAAATGGTTCAACAGCATCTACCATTGGTATGTTTGATCCGGCCAGTGCTTCACCTTCAATCAACCCAACAAGTACAAAAACAATGAGTGCGTAAAGGGCTGTTGTTACAATTAAGGAGAGCATCAACCCGAGGGGTAAATTCCTATCGGGATTATCTATTTCTTCTGCGACGGCCGCAACTTTTGTTACACCTCCATACGAGATGAGCACCATTACGGTAGCTGCAATTAAACCTGAAGTGCCTTCATCATAAAAAGGGGTAAACTGAGAATATTCAATGTTGGCCAAGCTGACAGCTATAAAAATACCGAGGATCATAACCATTACGATGACCATTACGACCTGTAGCCCACCGGTCTGTTTTACACCGAAAATATTAACAAGAATTAGAATAGTTCCGATAACAAGTGCAACTGATTCAACCCCGGGAAGTGCAATGACTGCTTCCAGATAAAACATTCCACCCACAAGAGCGAGCGCACCTTTAAACATGAGCATTAACCATGTTCCCAAGCCTGCAATGGTTCCCGCAGCGGGCCCCAGACCTCGTTCAATAAAAATATAGTCTCCACCGGCCTCGGGCATTGCCGTACCAAGTTCAGCAATACTGATGGCAGCCGGAAATACCAGGATACCGGCTATTACAAAGGAGAGAATAACAGCGGGACCGGCTTCGGCCATGGCAAGTCCGGGCAGAATAAATATACCGCTGCCAATCATCGCTCCCATACTGATTGCAATGATGGATGTTAAGCCGAGATCACGTTCTAAGACATGTTTTTCTGCCATGTTGTAGTCTGTTAACTGTGATGATAGAGTTTAACAAAATCTCTTTTGAGACTATTCCACAAACATAGAGATGAACTACTTACTTTAATTAGAGTAATAACAAGCAGTTAATATACTATACGTTCATTTAATGAACGCCAAGGATAGTCATAACTGTAAAGAGTATCAAGAATATGAGTGAATGGATACCGTATTTTGATAGGAAGATTTTTAAAAAAAATATAAATCGAAACTTAAAAGAAGTTTTCTATTTTCAGGAGGTATTGAAAAACGCGGAGATACTTCGACTTCATTTGTCGCTCCGTTCCTCATTGTGCTCAGTATGACGTTATACGTCACATTGAGCGCAACGAAACGAAGCCGGTGTTTTTCACTTCGTGGGAATCGCCTTCGGTTCGGTGCGCGGTCCCGATCCTTCGGGGTGGAGTGACGTCGAAATGTATCGCTTTAAGATTTTTCAAAGCCTCCTTTCAGTTTTGAATTTTCACAAACTAATAATTTATGATTAGGTACACTGCTCTAACTATTGTTCTGGTCTTGTCTGCTTTTAATATGTCAATAGCTCAAGGTACACTTGTGTATGAGTCGGGTGGGGAGCTTCATCCTGAAGAGGCGGTTTATAATGTGAATTATTATGATTTGGACCTGAAAATTAATCCCGCAGATAGTACCATTTTCGGAAAAGTGGGTATTCATTTTGATGTGGTTCATCCATCAAATGTAATAGCTTTGGCACTGGATCCGGTGTTGGAGATCGAAAGTATTACACGATTGGAAGATGATAAGGAGACAGATTTACGGTTCGAGCGGTCTGATTCGAGCAAAACGGTTAGAGTCTTTTTCCCTGAAACCATACAGCCGGGTGAACGTGGTGTTGTTGAAATTGAATATGGTGGTAAGCCTTTAGTGGCATCGAACCCACCTTGGGATGGCGGGCTCGTTTGGGATAAAACTCCAAATGGCGATCCCTGGGTAGGTGTGGCGGTGCAGACGATAGGGGCGTGGACCTGGTGGCCGAATAAAGACCACCCTTCGGATAAAGCCGATTCAGTGGGGATAAATATTACCATGCCGGATGACCTTGTGGTAGCATCGAACGGGCAGTCGCGGGGAACAACAGATCTTGAAAACGGATGGAAAACGTGGCACTGGTTCGTTTCTACACCGATTAATAATTATAACGTGACGTTTAATGCGGCTCCGTACGAAACCATTTCTGATACCTATGAAAGCTCGTCGGGTGACGAAATGGAGATTATTTTTTGGGTGCTGCCCGAGTTTATAAAGGAGGCTGAAAAGCTGTTTCCTCAATTCGCGGAACAGCTGGAGTTTATGGAAGATATTGCAGGTCCGTACCCATTTCGGGCCGATAAATATGGAGTTGTTCATGCTCCGTATCTCGGCATGGAGCACCAAACATTAATTGCCTATGGTGCCGGTTTTGAAGATGGCGCTCTTTTTGGTGAACCCTCAAAGTTTGATGATTTGCATCAGCATGAACTGGCACACGAATGGTGGGGAAATCTTGTAACGGCATGGGATTGGCGAGATTTCTGGATACATGAAGGATTTGGAACCTATATGCAGGCTCTTTATGCCGAACATGTAAGCGGCGAAGAGGATTATCGCGCAATGATGGAGCTTTTTAAGAATAGAATTTCTTCTACTAGCGCCACAGCTCCAAGAGAATCGCAAACCACCGTGGAAATTACGGGTGGAGGACGTGGTGGCGATGTGTACTACAAAGGAGCCGCATTTTTGCATACACTGCGATATTACATGGGTGATGAGGCTTTTTTCAAATCACTCAGACGTTTTGCCTATCCCACCGAGGAGATGGAATCTGTGACGGATGGATCTCATGTTCGATTTGCTACGACGGACGATTACCTGACGCTTACAGAGTCGATTTCCGGACAAGAGTTGGATTGGCTGTTTGAAGTATATTTGAGATCTGCTGAGCTGCCCAGGCTTGCGGTAACAAGGCAGGGTGGCATGGTTCGAATGGAGTGGCACACCGAGGGTGATATAAGATTCCCGATGCCTGTTGACCTGGAGATTGGCGGGGAGAGAGTGAATGTCTCTCCTGAAAATGGTGTGATTTCAATTGAAGTGGCAGAAGATGTTCCTGTCACGATCGATCCGGACGGGAAAATACTTATGGAGATATCGGAGTATTAACGGCTAATTTTCTTAGGGAGGAGAGTGAATTATTACAGCCATTGGGTGGCTTGTAAATGTAGCCTGAAATAAAAAGAGCCCCGACAATATGCCGAGGCTCTGCACCAATGGAAATAGATATTAAAATCAGCTAAAGAGCGATTTCAAGAATTTTTGATGCTTCTCTTTGTTTTTAATGAGTAGAAGTGGAACTCCAAATCTGTAGTAAGCCATCTGGTCGGTAAAATCTTCACGCAGTATACTGGTGATCTTCTTATCCGCTTTTGAGGCTGCTACAATTAAGTCCACCTGATCATGAACAACTTGGTCGTAGATTTGATCCATTTTGGATCCTTCAATATTGAGTGAAAAAATAAACTCAACATCATCCGGAAGGGAGTGTTTTTTCACAAACTTGTCTTGTAAGTCGTTCAAGTAGTTATTCATTTTCTCCTCATCATCATCCTCCGGCAGGTAGGGGAAAAATCGGGCGGGATAGTTATACACGTGTTGTGCAGAAACATGACCACCTTTATCTCCCGTAAGCTCCACTGCTGCTTTCACTGCATTTGCAGACTGATCGGAGAAGTCGACCGGTACAAGTGCCTTATCAAGCTGATATCGGCTTGTTTCCGGTACAAAAAGGATAGATGAAGGTACGTACTTCATAATTTTTCGGGGGATGACACCTTTCCCGATATATCCTGACTTTTTACCCATTATGGTTAAGTCAGGTTTAATCTCATTCATACTGTTGATGATCTCATCAGTTGGCCGACCTGTTTTTAAAAGAAGCTCGGTTTCAACTTTAGAGTTGCTGAAGTGCTTATCAATCTTGCCTTCAAGCTCATCTCTAATGGCTTTTTCGAAATCCCCCTGATCTTTTAAATCAGGGAAAAGTTCGATCATTTCGTCAGCCACGTCCTGAGATTTTATAACGTGAGTAAACGTAATTTTTTTAGGTTTCATTTCTGTTGTAAGGAAGTTTGTATAGCCAATAAGGATATCATCCATACTGGTGAGATCCAGACATACAAACCAATCTTCATAGCGTTCCATATAAACTCCTTGATCTATTTGTTTTGTTTTTTAATGGTTTTGGACACGAGCTCACGATACGACTCTCGCTCCTCATCTTTTTCTTTCGATAAGTTGTCCTTGTACTCCCGGTTCAACCCCTGCCTGAGGCTGTAACACATTATCAGCAGGACTATTACGAATGGCAACCCTGTACTAATAGCTGCAGCCTGTAGTGCCCCAAGGCCTCCACCGATTAGCAGAACAGCTGCAACAGCACCCTCTGTAGATGCCCAGAATACACGCTGACCTACAGGAGCATCCAGCTTACCACCACTAGTTAGTCCATCAATAACCAATGAACCTGAGTCGGAGGATGTAACGAAGAAGCTCAATACAAGCACAATTGCAAGGAAAGAGGTAATCATACCGAGTGGAAACTCATTAAGAAGAACAAACAGTGAAGTTGTTTGATCTGCTTCCACTGCATCTGCAATTTCTGCAATTCCTCCAAGTTCAAGATGGAGTGCAGCACCACCAAATCCACTCATCCAAAGAAATGTGACAAGTGTCGGTACAATCAACACACCAAGTGTGAATTCTTTCACGGTGCGTCCTTTAGAAATTCGGGCAATAAACATTCCTACGTAAGGTGACCATGATATCCACCACGCCCAATAGAATACTGTCCAGGTGCTCATAAACGTACCATCATCATCGAACGCTTCTGTCCAGAATGCCCATTCTGCAAAGTTTTGGGCATAGTGTCCTGTACTTTGTACGAAAGTTCCCAGGATAAATAGTGTAGGGCCCACAACGAGTATAAATAGCAGGAAAAGTCCGGCTAATCGAATATTAAACTCACTTAAGACTTTAACACCTTTATGGATTCCTAATACAACAGAACCTACAGCAATCAGGGTTACAAAAACGATGATTAACACTTGCAGGTTTGTGGTATTTTCGAAACCAAACACAAACTCCATTCCGGCTCCGGCCTGTTGAGCACCTAAACCAAGTGATGTTGCCAGCCCGAAAAGAGTAGCCAAAACGGCAAGAATATCAATTACATCTCCAATCCATCCGTTTATACGATCTCCCAAAAGGGGATAAAATACAGAACGGAATGAGAGGGGCAATTTTCGATTGAAAGCAAAAAATGCAAGCGCTAAGCCTACAATTGCGTATACGGCCCAGGCGTGAAATCCCCAGTGAAGGAATGTAACACCCATGGCGTCTCTTGCAGCTTCAGTTGTTCCTGCTTCGGCGTGCGGTGGATAAAGCAGATGCCACATTGGCTCAGCTACTGCAAAGAACATCAACCCAATACCCATACCGGCACTAAACAGCATGGCAAACCATGCCATTTTGCTGAATTCAGGCTTCGCATCATCGCCACCTAAACGAATATCTCCAAATTTGCTGAATGCAAAGTAGAGCGAAAAGGCGATGAAAATATTTACTCCGGCAACGAATAACCAACTTGCCCAATCGGTTATGTTGGTTTGTGCTGCACTAAACATCTCCTCGGCAGCATCTCCGGCAACTAACGTACCTACAATTAAAACCGTAATTAAAATCACGGACGGCCAAAAGACCGGCCCGTGTATTTCAAAGTATTTTTTTAAACCGGATCGCTCTGATCTCGGTTTCTCTTCTTCTCCTCGTAATGCCATAATATCGTAGTTTTTTATTGAGGTTTAATCTCGAAAGCAATGGCCTGATTTAGAAGTAAAAGCCAATATTTATGTTATACCGAATATTGTATTCAGAATCTCCCTGTCCTAAATCTTCATGTCCCGGTCCAACACCTGTACCAAACTGGTCAGTCAACCATGGATGGTTGATTCCCTGAGCGATATCAAAATAGGTGAATACGGGTCCGGCTGTGAGTAGAAATCCGGTAATATTTTGGATGGTGGACTCAAAATTATCATTTAGGTTCAGAGTTTCACCACTCGCTAAGAGTGTTTCACCTTCTCCAATCGTGTTCTGCATATAACTGAAGTCGTTATAGAACGTAAGATTGGTTACAGGACCAAAATCTACATCATACGAATAGGACATCCCGAGGGTGGCAATCATCGCTTCTGTAGAAACTTCATAAGGAATTGCATACGCCCCCATAAATACGGTGCTGATATCTTGGCCAGCTGTATTTGTAGCGTCCATTTCGTAATAGAGCACTTGCGGCATAATGCCGAAGTTACCAAATGATAGATCAGCATGTGCAGCTACAGCATACCGTCCACTGGTTTCATCTAATGCTGCATTGTATAGTTGGCCATATTGTGCGGATGCACCAAACTCACCATAATCAAATTGATAGGCTCCGCGAACGTTGAACTGATTCTTCTCAGCAAGAGGTGCATCGCCTTCTGGAATTACGTCATAGGAATAACGGCCTGATCCACCTGTACCAAATGATGCCGGAGGACCTTCTGGTTCAGGTTGTACAAAATATGCAAAGTCCCATTGCCAGTTATCTGTCGTTCGGGTAAACTTCAGACCCATATCGTGATCATCTTCGAGACCCACATAATAAGGAAGGCTGAACCACCAGTTATTCGAGTTGTATTGAAGGTTTCCGAATGGAACTTGAGTCACACCAAGTTGAGCTTGAGTGGTTTCGGAAATATCATACTCCAACCAACCCTGCTTGATGAAATGCGTTCCAAATGTAGGATAAAAACGGTACTCAAAGTTGAGCCCAATTCCACCGGGATTATCATAGTTTACATTCAGCCTCCAGGTGTCGAAGGTGAATTGACCGCTTGCGCCATCAATATCGCTTTCAAAATCTTCGAGCAATACGTTATATCGGACAGCACCACCAACGTGTAGAGAACTCTCTTCATCGTCGGATTGTGCAAATAGCAATGCACCGTAACCTGCAAAGAGCGAGAAGGCTAAAAATGCAAATATTCGTTTAGATAAAGTATATAATGAACTCATGATTACTGATTTGTTATTTAATTATGATTGATGATAGATTTTAAAAAACAAAGTGAGTAGAGAATCATTCCATATATTCTCNGAATCTCATGATTTNTTACTACAAATACTGGACAATAACTACTTGTTGATAATTAATTTACGTGTAAAACTCAAGATTACACATACTTAAAATGGGAGATGAAGTTTAAAAAATATTAAAGGAGAGAGTCAATCTGTAA
>SL_3KL_010_SEDDRAFT_10006389_pt1 | contig 10542 bp, 9 predicted proteins | sample SodLakKL_010_SED_2_FD_10381 | JGI IMG/M metagenome (IMG submission 10381)
CAAGGCCGGCGCGATGGATGTCGGGACCGGGTGCGGGGTGCTGGCGTTTATGCTGCTCGAGCGCGGATTCGAACATGTGCTGGCAACGGATATCCATCCCAATGCCATCATGACTGTCCGGGAAAATGCCAGGCACCAGGGTGTTGATGGCCGGGTGGATGCGCGAGTGTCCGATCTGTTCGATGCCGGTTTTTTGGGTGGATATGGCCGCCGGTCGGACCTGATCGTGTGCAATCCGCCCTGGCTGCCGGGGGAACCGGAGGAGACAGAGCGGGCTGAACAACCGGAGGAGTCAAAGGAGTCCGGCCGACCGGAGCAGGTGGGTCAACCGGACCAAAAGGAGTCGTCGGAAGCCGGTCCCGGTCTGATGGACAGGGCCATCTACTACGAACCGGATTTTTTTGAGCGGCTTTTTTCCGGGGCGGAGCGTCACCTGGAAGGAGCCGGCCGGCTGGTCATCCTGTTTTCAAATCTGGGCCGGACGGAGGGGGTGCGGGTCCGCCACCCGGTTGAGGAGGAGCTGGAGAGCAACAGCAGATTCCGTAAAGTACGCATGCTGCGGCGCAAGGTCGCCCCGCCATCCAAAAAAACCAGAAGGAGGGATCACAGAAAGGAGGAATACGTCGAGTTGTGGGAGCTGGAGGCGTACCCCGGCAGCAACCAATCCGACGGACGCCGTTGATCCATCCCCGAAACCTGTTATAATCATGAACTATGACCAACTTAATTTTCACACTGCTTTTACTTGCGATCATGATAAGCGCCTGCAATAATGGCGATAATGGCAACCGNCAAATCCCCGATGGCTTCGGATATGTGCACAAGGCCATCCCCGATGCGAAATACGATATCCGGTATTTCACGGATGACAATTTCGTCGGCGCGCCGGTGGACGGATACCTGGCACCCGTGGCCATTCTTACCGACGAGGCGCTCGAAGCCCTGAAAAAGGCGGCCGATGAGCTGCGCGGACGGGGATACGGCATCATAGTCTTCGACGGCTATCGTCCGCAAAAGGCGGTGGACCATTTTGTGCGCTGGGCCCGGGATCCGTCGGACACCCTGACCAGACAGAAGTATTATCCGGAGGTGGACAAGGCCGACCTCTTCACCAAAGGGTACATCGCCGAGCGGTCCGGACACACACGCGGGAGCACCATCGACCTTTCACTCTACGACCTGGAAACGGGCAGCGAGGTGGACATGGGAAGCGGGTTCGACCTGTTCGGTCCGCCATCGCACCATGACTCCGGCCTGGTCACCCCGGAGCAGGCCGCCAACCGCATCCTCCTGAAAAAAACCATGGAACGCCACGGTTTCCTGCCCTATTCGCGCGAGTGGTGGCACTACCGCCTGGCCGACGAGCCCTGGCCGGATACTTTTTTCGATTTCGACGTCCAGTGAGGCCGGTCACATCCAGCCTTTTCGACGGAACCAGGCCAGCATACCCACGGCAATGGTGAACATGAAACCCAGGACCACGAAATAGGCATAGCGCCACTCCAGCTCCGGCATGTTCTCGAAGTTCATCCCGTAGATGCCGACGATGAAGGTGAGCGGAATGAAGATGGTGGCGATGATGGTCAGCATCTTCATCACCTGGTTCATGCGGTTGCTGACACCCGAGAGGTAGAGATCGAGCATGCCGGAGAGCAGGTCGCGGTAGGTCTCCACGCTGTCGACGGCCTGGATGGTGTGGTCGTACAGGTCGCGCAAGTAGGGTACAATCTTCTCCGTTATGAGCGGCGACTCCGATTTCTCCAGCCGGCCGACCGACTCGCGCAGCGGCCACACCGATTTGCGAAGGAACAGCACTTCCCGTTTGAGGCGGTAGATCTCATTGAGCGTTTCCGGTTCCGGTTCGGTCATGAGCTGCTGCTCAATGGTCTCGATGTGGTCACTGATCTGCTCCAGATTGACGAAGTAGTGGTCGACGATGATGTCCAGGATGGCATAAAGCAGGTAGTCGGAGTTCATTTTGCGGATGCGGCCTTTGCTTTCCCGGATCCTTTTGCGAAGCGGGGCGAAAAGGGTCTCATCCTGCTCCTGGAACATGAGCACGTATCCGCTGCCAAGGATGAGGCTGACCTGGTCGATGCCGACATGGCGGGTCTCTTTCTCGAAATCGAGGATCTTCAGCGTGATGAAGACGTAGTCGTCGAAAATTTCCACCTTGGGACGCTGGTGGATGTTGAGGATGTCCTCGGAGATGAGCGGGTGGATGCCGAAATGGCTGGTCAGGGTATCGATCTTTTCGGTTTCGTGCAGTCCGGTGACGGTGATCCATGACGTTGCGGTGGTATCCCGGTAAGGCAGGCAGGTTGTGATGTCATGGGATTGCGACTCCTCCAGCTGGTCCGGACCATAATCCATGATACTCACATGCATCTGCCCGGTTTTTTTTCTGCCGGTGTAGACCAGGCTCCCGGGTGGCAGCCCGAATTTTTTGGTACTGATTATTGTGGATTTGGACATGGGTACACTCCGCTTGCGTCAATGGAACCCGGTTTCGGGTGGTGATGATTTTTCGGGTCAACGGGCAAGATAAACAGAATAAAGGCAATTGTGCAGTACTGAAACCTCTGTAAAAAAACGTTAAACCTTGTTTTTCTTGTGCTCGTGGATTATGAGGCAAGAGATGGATATGTAAGCGTTTTTTCTATATGGAAAAGCGGTTTTTTGGGAAAATATTCATCAGGAATTCACAATAAAAGTGGTATACTAAAGTATCAATTATTGATACGGTCACTAGCTCTCATTGACATTATTACTTTCCAGAAACAACCACAGGGGTACACTCCATGAATGAAGCAGCGAGCAAAGACAAGCGTCGAAAGCTTGTTGATGCCACCATGCGCAGGTACGGTCACTCCCAATATGCCCTCATCGAAACGTTGCACTCGGTGCAGGAGGTATATGGTTTCCTAGACGATGAGAATCTGAAGTACGTCTCGGATGCATTACGGGTGCCGCTGAGCAAGATATACGGTGTGGCAACTTTCTACCATTTCTTCACACTTAAGCCACAAGGGGACCACACTGCGGTACTCTGCACCGGAACGGCGTGCTATATCAAAGGGGTCCCGGCCATTCTATCAGCGATCAGAAACAATTTTTCCGTTGAGGCCGGGGAAACCAGGGAGGACGGAAAGCTGTCACTTCTTACGGCCCGATGCATTGGATCGTGCGGACTATCGCCGGCTATCGTCCTGGATGGTGAGATCGCCGGGCAAATAACACCTGAAATTGTCGTAGACAGAATTGGGAGAATGATACAAAATGACGCCTGAAGAATTCAAAAAAATCGGTGAAACGCACCAGAAAAAGCGCGAGGCCTTCAAGTACAACATCAATGTATGTACGGCTGCGGCATGCGTTTCCCTGCAAAGCGAAAAAGTAAAGGATGAGCTGGCCAGCCAGGTCAAGGAACAGGGCAAAAAGGAGAGTTGCCGTATCAGCGGCACGGGTTGCCTTGGGCTGTGTGCATCCGGACCCCTGGTCACCATCAATAACGGGCAGGCGCTTTACGGTGGCGTGAAGCCGGGCGATGCTGCCGACATTGTAAAGAGCATCGACAAAAAACCGGTCAAACGGCTGGAAATACCTGCTGACATGCCGTTTTTTGCTCGCCAGACCAAAATTGCCCTGGAACACTGCGGCAATACCGACCCGGAGGTGCTAGGTGACTACCTTGCACTTGAGGGATACGAAGCGCTCTACAACTGTCTGACCACCATGCAGCCCGTGGAAGTGATCGACACGATGGTCAAAAGCGGATTGCGCGGACGAGGCGGCGGCGGCTATCCGGTCGGACTCAAATGGAGCACGGTCCACAAGGCGGTCGGCACCAAAAAATTCGTCATCTGCAACGCGGATGAGGGCGATCCCGGTGCCTTCATGGATCGCAGTATGCTGGAAAGCGATCCGCACAGTATTGTCGAAGGCATGGCCATCGCCGGTTATGCGGTCGGCGCTACCCACGGATATGTCTACATCCGGGGCGAATATCCACTGGCTATCAAGCGGCTCAAGGCAGCCATCAAGCAAGCCGAACGCCAGGGCTTTCTTGGCAAGAACATATGCGGCACGCCGTTCAGCTTTGATGTGGAAATCCGGCTGGGTGCCGGTGCCTTTGTCTGCGGAGAGGAGACGGCGCTGATCGCCTCCATCGAAGGCAAGCGCGGTACTCCCAGACCACGTCCACCCTATCCGGCACAGTACGGACTGTGGGGCTTCCCGACCCTCATCAACAACGTTGAAACGTTCGCCAACATCAGCCCGATCGTCCGCAAGGGCGCCGATTACTATGCAAGCATCGGAACCGAGCGCAGCAAGGGCACAAAGGTGTTCGCGCTGGCCGGCAGCATCAACAACACCGGCCTGATCGAGGTACCGATGGGCATCACCCTGCGTGAAATCGTCTTTGAGATCGGCGGCGGCATCATCGGTGGAAAAAAATTCAAGGCAGTCCAGACCGGAGGTCCCTCCGGCGGTTGTATCCCGGACGAGTACCTGGATATGAAAGTGGACTATGAGTCGCTGGCACAGGTCGGTTCCATCATGGGGTCCGGCGGGATGATCGTCATGGATGAAACCTCCTGCATGGTCGACGTCGCCAAGTATTTCATGGATTTCTGCCGGTCAGAGTCCTGCGGAAAATGCGCGCCCTGCCGGGTGGGTACCGCCCAGATGTACAATCTGCTGAACCTCATTTCAGAAGGCAAGGCAACCATGCACGACATGGAGCTGCTGGAAGAGCTCTGCGATGTGGTGCGGAATACCAGTTTGTGCGGACTCGGCCAGACGGCTGCGAATCCCGTGCTCAGTACCATCCGCTTTTTTAGGGATGAGTACCTGGCTCACATCAAAGATAAAAAGTGTCCGGCCGGTGTATGTGTCATTGAACATAAAGAGGAAGCGGTATTATGAGCTCATCAGTAAAAATCAAAACCCTGACGATCGACGAAAGGCAGGTCGGAGCCCGGGAAGACCAGACCATCCTGGATGTGGCCCGCGAAAACGGCATAAAGATCCCGACCCTGTGTTCACTGAAGGGCCTCTCGGCCTATGGCGGATGCCGGATGTGCATCGTGGAAATAGCCGGAACACCCAAGCTGCTGCCTTCCTGCATGACCACAGTGGAAGAAGGGATGGTCGTGACCACCAACTCGGACCGGATCAAAAAATACCGGAGGAGCCTGCTCGAGCTCTATTTTTCAGAGCGCAACCACGTCTGTTCCGTATGTGCTACAAACGGCTACTGCGAACTGCAGTCCATGGCGCAGGAAGTGGAAATGACCCACGTGCATTTCCCCTACATGTATCCACAACTGGACATTGATGCCACCCATGAGCGCTTCATCCTGGACCACAACCGGTGCATATCCTGTACGCGTTGCGTCCGTGTATGCGACGAGATCGAAGGCGCGCACACCCTTGATATCAAGGACCGGGGCATCGACATTCGGGTCATCACCGACCTGGATCACCCATGGGGTGAGTCAGAAACGTGCACTCAGTGTGGCAAATGTGTCCATGTGTGCCCCACCGGTGCCCTGATCGAAAGAGGAAAGTCGGTTGGCGAAATGTCAAAACGCAAACAATTGTTACCCTATTTGACGAAGATGCGGGAGGCCCACGAATGAATAAGAAACTGACCCTGGCAACGCTCTGGCTGGACGGTTGCTCCGGCTGCCATATGTCCCTGGTGGATGTGGATGAGCGCCTTATCGATGTAGCCGGAATCTACGACATTGTCTTCAGTCCGCTGGTGGATGTCAAGGAATTCCCGGAGAATGTGGATGTCACACTCCTGGAAGGGGCTATCAGCACCGATGAGGATGTGGAGATGGTCAAGCGGGTCCGCAAGAGTACAAAGACCCTGATCGCTTTCGGCGACTGCGCGGTGACCGCGAACGTGCCTTCCATGCGCAATCAATTCAAGGTGGAAGATGTCTTCAAGCGGGGCTATCTGGAAACGACCCCGGGCAATGACATCATCCCAAGCGTTAATATTCCCAAGCTGCTGGAAAAGGCCTATCCGGTGCATAATTTTGTACATGTGGATGTGTTCCTGCACGGATGTCCGCCCTCGGCAGACAATATTTTTTACACCCTGGTGGAAATAGCGGAGGGAAGAACTCCGGAGTTATCGAAACGAGCACGATTTGGATAGGAGAATTATTTCATGTCTAGAACCATAACTATTGAGCCCATTACCCGGATCGAGGGTCATGGCAAGATCACGTTGATGCTGAATGATAGCGGTACGGTTGACAACGCACTGTTCCAGGTGACTCAGTTTCGGGGTTTTGAGAAACTGAGCGAAGGGCGCCGGTTCCGAGAGATGCCGTCGCTTATGGCGCGCGTTTGCGGCATCTGTCCGGTCGCGCACCTGATTGCAGGTGCCAAGGCCTGCGATCAGATCCTCGCCGTGAAAGTTCCTGAGACCGGATCCCTTATCCGAGAGGCGATCAATCTCGGTCAGATCGTTCAGTCACATGCACTGAGTTTCTTCTACCTTTCCGTTCCCGACATGGTGATGGGCTTTGACGCCAACCCCATGGATCGGAACATTCTTGGGGTGCTTAAGAAGAATCCACAGATGGCCAGCGACGGTATTCGCCTGAGAAAATTCGGTCAGACGATCATTGAATTGCTGGCCGGCAAGCGGGTGCACCCTGCTGCCATCATCGCCGGTGGCGTATCCGATCCCTGCAGTGCGGATGTGCGCGACAAGATCCTGGCCGACATCCCAGAAATGCTCCGGATCGTGCAGCGGAACCTCGATTGGTACAAACAGGCGCTCAATCAGAACGGCACTTCGTCCCTGCGTGTGTCGAAGTTCGTTGACGAGATCCGCACGTTTGCCAACATGAAATCCCTGTTCATGGGACTGGTGAACGACGACGGCGAGCTGGATTTCTACGACGGCAAGATCCGATTTGTCGACTCCTCGCGCAAAATCGTGGCGGACAAGCTGGATCCGGCCAACTATCAGGACTACATCGCTGAGCACGTAGAGAATTGGACCTTCCTCAAGTTCCCGTACTACAAGCCAATGGGCTATCCCAAGGGCATGTACCGCGTGGGGCCACTTGCGCGCCTGAACGTAGTTGACCGTTGCGGTACGCCACAGGCAGACCTTGAACTGTCGGAGTTCCGCGGACTGTCAAGCGGTGCCGTGCTGAGCTCCTTCTACTACCACCATGCGCGACTGATCGAAATCCTCTACTCGCTGGAAAAACTGGAACAACTGCTTTCAGAGCCCGCTTTCACCGGTAATAAAACTAGAGCTGTTGCCGGACCCAACAACCTGGAAGGTGTGGGCATGGCCGAGGCGCCGCGCGGCACCCTCATCCACCATTACAAAGTGGATGAGCACGGGGTGATGCAGTGGGCCAACCTGATCATCGCCTCCGGTCACAACAACATGGCGATGAACCATGGCATCATGCAGGTTGCCCGGCATTTCGTGAAGGGTGAGAAGATCGAGGAAGGAATGCTCAACCGGGTGGAAGCGGTCATCAGGGCGTTCGACCCGTGTCTTAGCTGTTCCACACATGCAGCCGGAAAAATGCCGCTGAAGATAGAACTTGCCCGACCGAATGGAGAAGTTGTCCATACGCTGACTCAGGGATAAAACCGGTCACTGGGGAGCGACCGGGAACGCCGTTTCACGTGCCCTGATTCAACAGGTTTTCATAGATTGAATCGGGCACGCCGACGGCCGCCAGATAGGTGATCGTCCTGTTGGGTGTGTCATAGATTTCCATCATCGGTACCGACCGTCGCTGGTATTTCTTCATCCAGGCCTGTAACCGCGGGTAGACCCGCATGACACCCAGGATTATGGATGCCTTGCCCTTATACGGATGAACCGCCATCACATTTTGGGATGCGGGAAAAAGGGCCACACCGAACGACTCCGTCACCCCGGGATATTGGCGGTTGAACTCCTCAGGGGTCTGCCCGTCCACCATGCAGCCCCCAAGACTGCGCAGCTGCGACTTCTCATTTTCCTGCGGATTGTCGTAGTAAAGCCCGAATCCACGGGTCGTTTCCAGCTGGTACTCGTCCCGAAGCGTGTGGTAGACCTCATCCATCACCGGACCGATATTCTTGTAATCACCGGTATGTTTTTTGTAGATGAGCAGAAAAGGACCCGCTTCCCGCTCCTCCACGGTGATTTTCGTAAAAAGTCCGCACCAAGCAAGGTACAGGAAGCCGGCCAGGAACAGGGCCAGTATGAGGGATGCGATGAGCAGGAGGATATTCATGGCAGTGGGTATGTCCGGTCGTGGAGTGGATCGGGTGTGTGGATTGGCGGTCTTTTAGAATGCTGGTCTTGTGGATTTGCTGTCCCGGAGTATACGATCGGCATTTTGGATGGTTGCAGGCGCTCCGGCCAGGGCGTTGGATTCCTGGAAAAGTGTTCCGGCAGTTTCGTATACTGAAGCAGCAAGTGGTATCCGGTTTTCCCATGAAACCATTGTTATCCAAATCACACGACCATGAAAAAGAAAAAACAAACGGCAAGAATATTGTCCCGCCGCGAATTCATGAAACTGTCCGCAGCCGCGGCCGCCGGTGTGGCGGTAATGCCCGGACTGGCCTACAGCAATGTCGCTTTCCCGGCACCCATGAAACGCCGCTTCGGCCGGACCGGCTTTGATGTAACGACCTTCGGTCTGGGCGGACAGGCATCCATCCAGTGGACTCCGGATGATGTCGACCCCGTGGCCATCATCCTCAAGGCGTTTGAGCTCAGGGTGAATTATTTTGACACTTCCAATGTGTATGGACCGAGCCAGGCGAACTTTGGCAAGGCATTCAAAAAACGGAACCTGATCCCGGGTCGAAGCGGATACGACGAGAAACTGCGCTCGTCCATTTTCCTGACGACAAAAACCATGATCCGCTGGGCCAAGGGCGGCTTCCCGCAAATGGATGGCGTGCGGAATGCAACAAACGGCGACCCGGCGGAGGGGGCGGTGGGCGATGTCAAACGCGCCCTCACCCTGATGTTCGGCGACGGAGAAGGCGGTTATCCCGATGGTGCCTATCTGGATATGGTGATGATCCACAATCTGACCAGTTTNGAAGAGGTGGATGTGGTGTACCAGGGACTGGAAGGCGATCTGGACACAAACGGGAATTTCGGGGCGCTGGTGGCCCTGCGTGATTTCCGGGACGGTACCAACATCACCGGCCTGAATCCGCGCAACGAGAAGCTTATCCGGCATATCGGTTTTTCCGGGCACCATTCCGCCCCGGCCATGATGGAGATGATCCAGCGCGACAAGTACGGTCTGCTGGATGGCATGCTGGTTTCGATCAATGTCAACGACCGGAAGTACCTGAACATGCAGCATAATGTGATTCCCGTGGCCAAGGCGAAGGATATTGGTGTTGTGGGGATGAAGGTGTTCGCCGACGGGGCGATGTACGACAAGGAACCGCGCTGGTCGCGTACGCCCGAGGATGTGGTCCGCCGGGTGGGCTCCGATCATCTGCCCAGCAAGCCCCTCATCGAGCACGCGCTGACGACTCCGGGGGTGGATACGCTGATCGTGGGCATCGGGCATATCGACGATGATCCGCTCAAATGCCAGCTCATACAGAACTTCTACGCTTCGCAGATCGACCCGGATGCACTGACGGAGCAAGAGCGGCGTGAACTGGAGAGGCTGGGCGACCGCTCCCATGACGGTCAGACCAACTACTTTCAGCTGGCCGACCAGGGGCTGACCCCCCCAAGGAACCTGCGGCTGGAACGTGGCAACGACAACCGCATCACCCTTGCCTGGGATACGGCCTACGCCGGCAGCGAGCCGATTGCCGGATACGAGGTACTTCGGAACGGTCTCCTGATGGCAACCGTATCACACCAGCCGCAGACGTCACTTGAAGAGCCGTTCCAATGCACACTGGATGATCCGTCCGGTTCGTTTACCGTCCGTGCCCTGGATGCCGCCGGCAACAAAAAAGAAAGCGGTGTCCTGGAGGCCTGATGCCGGACCGGTGCCGGGCTTCTTCCAAATATTTAAAGATAATTATCTCGTTTCCATGTTGAAAAACAGACTCCGGTTGCCGGCTAACGTATTGGCCGTTGCACTTTTGATCACTGCCATATCCGTTTCCGGCACGGGCCGGGTTTGTGCCCAACCGTACAAACTGGTAGTCCACAACATCGAGAATTTGTTCGATGCGGACGGTTATGCCGTGTTCCAGGATTATCGTCCGGTGGACCCGGAAGGCAATCCGCAGTACACACCGGCCCATGTGCTGACCAAGATTCAGAAGCACGCCCGGCTTATGTCCCGGTACAACGATGGTGCGGGTCCGGATGTCATTGTATTCTCGGAAATCGAAAGTGATTTCACGCCGCTGCCCGGCGGTGAGCGTTATGACCATTTTGAGGTGCTGGAACGGTACGCCGATGTGACCCTGGAACAGATGCTGGGCGAGGGGTTCAATGAGGAGATTGCCGACCTGCCGTCCGAAATCCTGCTCCTGAAAGGTTTTGAGGATCACGGGTTG
>SL_3KL_010_SEDDRAFT_10006391_pt1 | contig 10541 bp, 10 predicted proteins | sample SodLakKL_010_SED_2_FD_10381 | JGI IMG/M metagenome (IMG submission 10381)
CGCCGTCAAAAGCAATTACTGCTGCGGGGGAACTGATACCGGAATCGGCCATTCATTTTGGCGTCAAAATCCAGCAATCGTTATTCCGGGACGGCAAAAATTTGAATGAGCCTGAAACCTACTTCGAATTGATTGAAGAATTTGATGCAGAAACGGATAGGTTCCTGAAACTCTTCAACAGCAAAGATATTGCAAACAAGACAACTGATCAGTTTGAATGGTGCCGAAACCGTGACCTGCTGAGATTCCCCACACTGCTGCTTCGGTTGGGTGACGAAACCGGGACAATTGCGAAAGGGTACAGGCCTTATGAAACCCTTGAGTCGCATCTGCATCATTTACTAAATAATATCGAACGATTACAGGATTGAAATCTGCTCCATCATCACACTCGATCGTCGTTATAGTGTAAAGTTAAGATATACTAACAGCGGGAAAAAACTTATTTCGATAAATTGAATGCGGTTATAATAAGTGATCATACTTTAGGGCAATAAAGATAAAACGGTTTTTTGGGTTAAAATCCTCTAAAATTGGCTTAGATTAAAAGATTGTTTCTATTTTGTTACGACAGCTATAAAAAACAGATGTTCTCTCTGACGCAACTATATGAAAACAAATCAATTAACGCTTGATATCGGGGATAGAGAACCGGCAGGATTACCGGATTATGGGATTAAACCTGTATCCATCAGGGATCCTTTGATACTTATGATTGAGGATAATGAAATACTGCTTGAGTTGTTTAATTATAAATTCAAGTCACTGCCATACGATTTTGCAACGAGTAGTAATGGCTGGGAAGGCCTGAAGGTTGCCAAAACACTGAGCCCGGATATTATACTTCTTGATTTGGTATTGCCCGGGTTGCCGGGGCTGAGTGTTTTGAAAAGTATCCGGGAAGCACCTTTTGAAGTTCAGCCAAAAATCATCATTCTTTCCTCTAAAAACAGGGAAAAAGATATCGAAGACGGGTTTGAGCTTGGTGCCGATGACTATATGACCAAACCTTTCATGATGAAAGAAGTTCTTATCCGTGTCCGCAGGTTATTGAAATAGACAGATGACAACTCTATGGCTTCACAGGCAATAGATTTACTTTGGATTGGTATCTGGTTGCTTGGATGTATCACTTCAATTTTGATTATTGTAGCTATTTTTACACGGTCGGTTAAAAAATGGAGAGCCGAGCGAAGAGAGAGCAGGAAAAAAGAGTACTCAACAATCCTTATCGGTTATTTGACAGGGAATATCAGGATGGACAAAATTGAACAGTTTATTGAAAATCATCCCGACAGTATCGGACTGATGTTTGAATTGAGCAATGAACTTCAGAATAATCTGCGGGGAAATGACAAACAGAAAATCCAAAAACTGCTTTCTCTACCTGTTTTTATCAATCATTATATAAGATTGATCGAGAGCAGATCTGACAAAAAAGTACTCAGGGGATTGATTTTTTTCAGGGAGCTTGAATGGCTTGCCAGGGGCCATATTCAAAAAATAAGGCCTCTGTTAAACCATAAAGAACGATATATTGTACATGCAGCAGCAATTGCAATAATGGCGAGTGAAGATGTTAAGGACAGGGCTTACGCACTGCGATCCCTTTGCAGGAATAAAGATGTAACAAGGCTGGCTGTCTACGAAGTGCTCTACCGATTCAGAAAACGGGACAAAGAACAGTGGCTGGATGAGGGAAAACACCTTACACTTCTGATCACCGACCCTGATTTGCCGATCAGCCACAGAACATCCATCGCCATTGCAATGGGAGGAATGGGGTATTATTATCATGCACGCTACCTTCTCGATCTGCTCAGGAATACACCGCTTGATGATAAAAATGTACCGTTTATAGCCGGCTTGATTGAATCTCTCGGTATGCTCCATCATCCGGAAACGATCCTGGAAATACAGCGGCTGCTTTTATCTGTCAATTCTGTTTTGATACTTCGGGCTTCAATTCACGCTCTGGCAAAAATTGACGGCAAAGAAGGCATCGAATTACTTTTTCATTTTTTAAGCCAAAAATACGACCTGCAGATTCAGGTTGAGGCAGCAATCCATATTATCAACATCGATATTCTGGCTTACGAATGGATTTCGGAAACGTTTATTCCTGATGATGCAAACCCTGAAATCATCAGGCAGATAAAAGCGGAAATCGGTAATGAGAATTTTCTGGCCGGCGTATGAATGCTATCTATTCTATCATACTTGTAGATCTGCTCACCTGGCTGATTCTGGGATATTTTTTTGTTATCAATACGGTGTACCTGGTCCTGCTGGTCGTATCATTCTTTTCAACCAGAAAACTCAATAAATCCCGGGACGCCTATGAAATTACCGGGTTATTCGATTCTGACCTGTACAAGTCTGTGAGCGTATTGCTTCCGGTCTACAATGAAGAAGAGAATATCAGGTCGACGGTCTATTCACTGATTCAGCTGGATTTTAACGATTTTGAAATCATTGTGATCAATGATGGGAGCACAGACAACACTTTTGAGATTCTTCAAAAAGAGTTTGAATTATTTCCTTCCGAACGCTTTATACCTGAGATTGTACCTCATAAACCCCTGAAGGGGGTGTACAAATCAAACCTGTTTCCAAACCTGATCGTACTGGATAAGGAAAACGGTAAAAAAGCTGATGCTCTCAATGCAGGTGTCAATGCATCCCGTAAAGATGTGATTTGTAATGTTGACTCCGATTCCTGGCTTGAACCCGATATTCTGAAAAAGATGCTCCGCGCTTTTGTGGAGGATGAAACATCGATTGCTGTGGGCGGAATCGTACGAATTGCAAATGGGTCAGTTTTTGAAAGAGGGCGGTTGAAACAGATTCTGTCGCCAAATTCATTTTTGGGAAAAATCCAGGTCGTAGAGTATTTACGCTCATTTCTATTCGGCAGGATCGGATGGTCTTCAGTTGATGGGCTCATTATTATTTCCGGTGCCTTTGCAGTTTTTGACCGTACGGCACTGATCGAAACCGGAGGTTATAACCGGGAATCTATCGGTGAGGATATAGAAATTGTCGTAAATATGCATCAGCATTTTATTGAAAAAGGGAAGCCTTACTCTATGTGTTACCTTCCGGAACCGGTATGCTGGACAAAAGTGCCTGAAAGCTGGGATCAGCTTGCTGCACAACGAAATCGCTGGCAGCGTGGCCTTGCCGATACACTGTTTAAACATAAAAAGATGATCGGGAATCCGAATTATGGCTGGCTTGGAATGTTTTCGCTGCCTTTTCATCTGTTCTTTGAGTTACTTGGGCCGATTCTTGAACTTGCCAGTTACCTGTTATTCTTTACACTGATGATAACAGGATTGCTGAATGCAGAGTTTGCCATACTCTTTATTTTATTCGCTGTCTTATATGGGTTAATACTGTCAGTTGGATCTATTCTCCTTGATGAACTGACCTATAAGCCGCATACCCGTCTCCGGGATGTATTTTCAATCACGATTCATGCAGTATTTGAGAACTTTGGGTTCAGGCAGCTCCATTTTTGGTGGAGGCTGCGCGGACTTTTTGATTACCTGAGACGAAATAAGGAATGGAATATAAAGGACCCCAACCCGACACTGACTAATGCACTTCACTGGGGGTGGTTCGCTGCTTTTAATCTGTTCTTTCTCTCACTTCTGTACTACGGTATGAGTGCTTAATATTTTTATTCCCATTATTCTTCATTTTTTGTTATCTCCAACTGGATGAAAAGAAAAAAAGAAAAAATTTGTTTTATATATAATCCATCTGCCGGCAGAGGACGGGCCGGGAGGATTCTTGAGCACCTGAAAGAACGTGCAGATGAATTATGGTATCATGCTGAGTTCCGGGTTACACAAAAAGAGAAGGATATCAGTCTTTTTGCAAAAGAAGCAGCCAAGGATTTTAACCTGATCATAGGTTGTGGCGGGGACGGAACGATCAACCAGGTAGTGAACGGAATAGCGGGGTCGGGTGCCGATCTTGGGGTGATCCCGATTGGAAGCGGGAATGACTTTGCAAATGCACTGGGTTTGCCTTCTGATCCGATGGAGAATCTGAAGTTGATCCATAACGGAAAAAAGCGGCCGCTTGACCTGATCCGATGCAGCGGAGATGTGGAAACCTGGTGTGCAAACACACTTGGAATTGGACTGGATGGCTGGGCAAATTATTATGCCTCCGGTATTAACAGGGTGAAAGGGCAGATGATCTATGTTATCGGTATTCTGAAAGCTGTGTATGCTTACAGGGGCGGTATGATGAAGCTTTCAATAGACGGTAAAGAAGAAGAGAGAGAGCTATTGATGGTGACGGTATGTAATGGGCCGGAAGAAGGGGGTGGTTTTAAAGTTGCCCCTGATGCAAGCATATTTGATGGTTATATCGATCTGTTGATATTGGAAAAAATGTCGGTTCCAAGAATTCTGTGGTATTTACCAAAGTTTATCTTTCAGCCTGGAAAAAAACTGAAAGGCGTGAACAGAATCCGCTGTAAAAAAGTTACCTTAAATACCGAAGCACCCCTCGCAGTTCATTGTGACGGCCAGGGGCTGGGTATCAATATCAAGGCGATATCAGCAGTTATTGAACCCGGAATGCTTATGGTTATCGTACCGTAACTGACTTTGGAGATTATTTGATGAGGCTGGAAAAAAGAATATTATTATGGGTCATATGCAGTAATCTCGGAGCCACAGCAGGCGGAATAATTTCATTCTTTATATTCGTCCCGTTCCTGTTTTCTCTTCTGATAGGATTATCAATCGGGCTGATTGTTGCCTTTATTCTTGATTATCAGAACAGGAAGAGAGTACTCATCCCTGATAAACTTGCATCAGGGAAAATTTATACGAATGGCACCGGCGACAAGCGAAAAAAACCGGCTTCCTGATTATCAATTACTGAATTTCATAGTATTCTTCATAGATGTAATCCCAAAAATCTGCCAGGTCCGATCCACTGTTATGAGGATTCTTTGACTTGGTTGATTTCATTGCATCTCTGCAAGCCTTCTCCTTCGCATCATAATATGCTTTTAACTGATGCTTGGTGGGATTATCAATCATTTTTTCAAACTTTTCTTCTGACATACCTTTAAATCTTCATTAATTATTACAGGGTTTAACAAACCCCTGTCTATTAAAATGATATTTAAGTTCAAATAATTCAAATAGATCTGCTCAAAAGTTTAAAATTATAGCCAAATTGATGTCTTTTATCGTTATTGAAATCACCAGATGAGTTTTGCAAAGCCTTATAATTGTGTAACTAACAGATAAATATTGGATAATCATGAAAGAACCACTTCACCCATCGGGACTTAAAATAAGCAGGATTTCGGCTGGTATGTGGAGGTTAAATGAGTGGGGTAAATCTCAGCGGGAACTTCATAAATTTACAGAGGAGTGTATCAGCCTGGGTGTAACAACCTTTGATCATGCAGATATTTACGGCGATTATGGATGTGAACGAATTTTTGGTAAGCTGCTTAAGGGACAAAAAAGCCTGAGAGAGCAGATTGAACTGGTAACCAAATGTGGAATATGCCTGGTTTCGGATAGAAAACCGGAACACGAAGTAACCCACTATAATTTGTCGGCCGACTATATTGTTACCTCTGTCAATCAATCACTGGTAAATCTGAACACAGATTATATCGACCTGTTACTGATACACAGGCCGAGTCCGCTTATGAATGCAGATGACGCGGCTGCAGGTTTAAGCAAAGTTGTGGAGTCAGGGAAAGTGAGATATATCGGGGTTTCAAACTTTACCCCGGAACAATTCAGTTTGTTGCAATCGAGACTCGATTTCCCACTGGTCACCAACCAGGTAGAATGTTCTTTGTTGCATACAGAACCGATTTTTGATGGTACATTCGAACAATTGCAGGAACTACGGACGAACCCGATGGTTTGGTCTCCTTTTGGAGGCGGGGACCTGTTTACCGGAGCGGGGAGCCGGGTGCGCCGCATTCAAATGGAGCTTCAGCGTTTATCCGATAAATACGATTCAGGCCCCGATATATTGGCACTGGCATGGCTCCTGAAACATCCGGTTAATCCGTTCCCGATTCTCGGAACCGGAAAACTATCCCGGGTAAAAAGTGCGGTAAAAGCATATCAGGCCGAACTCGATTTACAGGATTGGTTTAAACTTCTTGAAGCCTCAAGGGGAGAGCCGGTACCCTGATGATTTGGCTCTGAGGCTCCATTCGATGAATATGAAAATAAATTATTGGTTGAAGCATGTTAAAGACAGCCTTTTAAAATCCTGATCTTTTTGAACGAACTGAACTTCTTTAGGGTACAGTGTCTGAAAATCAGGTGAACAGGATAAAGTTTTTGATTGGAGATAAGCGACTCTTTTGAGATTAGGATGCTTTTTACGTACATTTTCGCTGGTTTTTATCCGAATGATAATTGTATTACCATTTCGGGTTATTTCATTACTGCCTGCTCTGAGCAAGAATTGATATCTAAAAGAATTAAAGTGACAAAGTTAAGAAGACTCTTCAATGGATTTATTTGATAAGCTGGAAGGACGGCCGGGGCCACTCGGTGAATTCACATCAGACGGATACGGATACTATACTTTCCCAAAACTTGAGGGGCCGATTGGCCCAAAAATGAAATTCAATGGGAAGGATGTTATCGTTTGGAGTGTAAATGATTACCTGGGTATTGGCAATCATCCTGAAATACGAAAGGTTGATGCGGATGCTGCTGAAAAATATGGATTCAGTGCTCCGATGGGGGCAAGGCTGATGACCGGGAATTCGGATGAGCATGAAGCCCTGGAGAGAGAACTGGCCGAATTTGAACATAAAGAAGATGCCCTTCTGCTTAACTATGGATACCAGGGGATCATGAGTATCATTCATGCTCTCGTAGACAGAAATGATTTCCTTATTTATGATGAATTGAGCCATGCCTGCATCGTTGATGGCAAACAACTTGCTATGGCTGAGAAGTCGGTTTTCAAGCACAATGACATGGAAAGTCTTGAAAAGCAGCTCGCAAGGGCGGCAAAGAAAATGAAACCCGGATCATCGATACTTGTTGTTACCGAGGGAGTTTTTGGAATGACAGGAGATTTGGGAAAATTAAGAGAGATCATTGCCCTGAAAGAAAAATATCCTTTTCGGCTGCTTGTGGATGATGCACATGGCTTTGGAACGCTCGGAGAAGATGGTTCGGGAGCTGGTACGGAATTGGGTTGTCATGACGGAATTGATATCTATTTTGGAACTTTTGCAAAAGCAGTTGCTCTCATCGGTGCATTCGTAGCCACAGACAGCCGCGTGGTTGAATTTCTGAGAGCAAATGTAAGAAGCCAGATTTTCGCCAAATCACTTCCACTACCCATCGTTGTTTCTGCAAGGGAAAGAATCAGGCTGATTCGTGAAAATCCTCAATGGAGAGAAAAGTTGTGGGAGAATGCCCTGAACCTACGCAAAGGCCTGCGTGAACTCGGCTATAATGTATTGCCTTCAGAAAGTCCTGTAACACCCGTACTGACCAAAGGCAGTACGGGGCTGTGTACGCGCATCATGCGGGTAATGCGTGAGGATCATGGAGTTTTTGTAAGCGGTGTTTCTTATCCGGTAGTACCAAGAGGTATCGTTTTACTCCGACTGATACCGACTGCGTCTCATACGGATGAACATATCCAAAAAACACTGGATGCATTTGATGCGATCAGGGATATCGTTCTGAGTAAAGAAAGTGTGGCAGTGGGTTCCGGAATCGGTTAACCGGTCAGGAAAATAATTTCTTGAAGAATCCTACGACACCTTTTTCTTCTTTTTTATCTTTTTTGCCAGTGCGGCCTCCGCTCAGTTTATCATAGCTGGGCCGGGGAAGTCCCATTGCAGGCTCTTCTTTCGGTTTCGGCCTTGGCTTCTTCTTAGGCCGGGATTGTTTTTTTCCTGAACCTCGCTTTTTACCTTTCTGGCTGCTGCTACGCTTATTTTTCTTTCTTTCCTGAATGCTTTCCGGTAAAGGAATCTCTTCAGGGGCATAACCGAGCTCTTCAATGATCTCTTTGATATCTTTACGATCCTGTCTCGAAACAAGTGAAGTAATCCGGGTAGCTTTACCATCACCGATTAACTCAGCACGAAGTTTATATTCCTGAACTTCTTCAGGAACATCATAGTTAATGACCTGCATAACATTTTCAATGTCAAGGCTGGCAGCCGACATTTCACCAGCAATCAAATGATTTACATTGCCACTTGTAAATCGATCAAATCGTTCCTGAAATGTTTTTTCATCCAGTTTATCATGTACACTGACCGCACGTTTACCGCTCTTTCGAAACACCCGGTACAACCTGTCAGCCGTCCGGCGGGATGCGGTAAATATCAGAACTGAGTCACCCGGACTGTTTTCAAGATGTGCCATTAACGTTGATATTTTCATCCGTGGTGGCACATTGATATAGTATTGAATCAGGTCTTTTGTAATCACTGAGCCGTTATTGGCTTGAGCAGTGGCTTCCTTTTTTTGTGCTTCAAAGCCAAGGGTTTCCGGTTCAGTCAGAAAGTTTTCAAGCTGTTTGATGAGTTGCTCATCAGTTTTCCTGACAGTAGCGATTCGCTGGCATTTCCCGATTATCCGTTTTGAGATGATGTTAATGGAATCCCAGGACTGTTTTGCTTCCGCATTATCAAGAATAAGATATTGGGTTTCCCTGAAAATAATACGGTTCTCTTCCATCAACTCCGATAATCGCTCCGGATTTGCAACGATAATGGTCGGGCCTGCATAAATAGAAGATTTCTGTTCATCTTTATCTCCCGAGTTTTCAATCGGGGCACTTTCTATGCCGGAATGATAACCTACTCCCCAAATCCATTTTTCAAGCTCTGCTGCCCGTTCATTGGAATGTGTCAGGACAATCGCTTTGGTTCCTTGTCTTCGGTCTTGTTTTGCAATTTGATCTAATATCGGAATCAGATAGCCCGTCTCAGGTTGATCTTCACGGGAGACATTAATCAACAGGTCGCCTCCCTCTTTCATCATTTTAATCGTCTTCTTTTGCAGAGGTGACGGGCTTTCAATCTTTACATCTTTCAATCCTTTTAAAATATCAGAACTAATTCTCAATTGGTTAAACGACAATGTTCTTCACCTCTTTGTCTAAATTTCAGTATTTCAATTAACAATGATATCGTCCGGGCAAATATAATAAAAAACTGCAAGTTACCCGATGATAACACACAACAGATAACAATTTAACGAATAATCAACTACCTTCGTGTAATGGTGAATAAAGATGAATTGTTACTGGCCGGATCAGGATCGTAAAACGGGAAACATTTGAATCTGTAATTGTGTTCAATACCAATAATGCTGTTGTAATTTAATATTAAAATACCGGATGAAAATATGAGTGACCGAATTGCCCTCTTTGCAACCAAAGATGAAATTGAAAATTATTTTCAGTTTCAGACTGACCGGATATCAATTTTTGAACCTCACTATAATATCGCTCCTGCACAACATATTGCGGTAATCATAAATGAAAATGATGAATACACAATTGGAAGAGCCCGGTGGGGGCTTGGTACAAATGATGAAGAGAACGACCATTTGATTAGCAAAGATGATGCTATTGCCGGGATAAAAGATCAAACATTCAGCCGGTGCATTATACCGATCAGCGGTTTTTATAAATGGAAAAGTGTAGGAAAAAGGGCTGACCACCCATTTTTTATCCGGATGCTGAATGAATCGGTGATGCCGATAGCAGGAGTTATCCTGACAGATACTTCAGGGAATGGGAGAGATCAGCGTAATTGTGCGATAATCAATACGGAATCCAACGCCCTCGTGCAACCTCTTGATCCGTTTATGCCACTGCAACTCGACAGGGAACTATCAAAACAGTGGCTTGATGAAGAATCAGATGTAGCTGAAATAATAGAAGAAGCTGAACAATTGTTTCTTCTTACGGATATGTCGGCACTTAGAGTAAGCAAGAAAGTGAATGACCTCTCTGAAAATTCACCCGAACTGATCCAGCCGCTACCGAAATAATCCTCTATTTCCTCTTCCTGTAATAGACAGTCTCCATACCAACGGGATCCTTCCACTCTCCCCGTTGAAACACTATTGAAGAGGTGACAGAAAGAGTGTATACATCGGTTGGTGAGCCGCAATCAAGCCAGTTTCACCATCAAAGAATCTCTTTCATAGAACGTGCCGCTGCCCCTCGTTAAAAACCATTGACCATCCGGGTAAGCTGCCTCGGGGCTTAAAAATGTGCGCCATCGTTAACCCCGGGTTGCACCGCCGGGCGCGGTTTACCCGGGGCTGTGATCTTATGCCCTTTCAGGACGGGATATCAGCCTATTCCGAAGGTGACAAATCTTGTTTTCAATCAGGGAAACTTCAGGGGAGGAGTAAATTCAGGACACATGGCGTTATTCTGAAACAGGTTCAAGCACCTGAATTGACCATATTTGTAAACTGTCACCAGCATTCGCAGGATTTAGTCGAAGTATCCCATTGATCATGAGACTTTCTTGA
>SL_3KL_010_SEDDRAFT_10006392_pt1 | contig 10541 bp, 11 predicted proteins | sample SodLakKL_010_SED_2_FD_10381 | JGI IMG/M metagenome (IMG submission 10381)
CCAGGCTGTTCAATAATCTCCGGGATTTCACCTTAGTTTCAGGTATATCCTGAAAAATCCTGTTCAAACCTTCCTTAATAAGTATCACCGACTATCCCCCTAATCCCAAAACTCTAATTTCATCCCCTACAGAAACCTTTCCTCCCTGGAGCACCCGGGCGAAAATCCCCTCTTTAGGCATTACACAGTCCCCTGCCTGGTAATAAATGGCACACCGCGTGTGGCATTCTTTGCCGATCTGGGTAACTTCTAGAAGGACATCTTTTCCCAAAGTCATTTTGGTGCCGACGGGTAAAGAAACCAGGTCCAGATTTTCTGTGGTGATATTTTCAGCAAAATCACCGGGATTCACATCCAGTCCCATGTCCCTCATCTTTTGTNCACTTTCCAGCGCCAAAAGGCTCACCTGTCGATGCCAGTCACCGGCATGAGCGTCTCCCACAAATCCGTGTTCCTCTTTGAGGAGCCCTTCCCCCACATTGCATTTCCTTACTCCTTTGGTTTCGCTGGTGCAAACAGCAACAATTTTTCCCTCCATAAAACATTCCCCTCTCGGCATTTATCCCTGATAATATCTTCTTGGAAACACTGTTATAATATTAGTTGATGTCCTCTCCAGGCCAATATTCATCGGAATTCCCACCGGCCTTAAAAAGTATCCCGGCGGTTGTTCCTTTCGCTTTATCCGCCAATCTGCTGCATTTCCCTCTTGCTGCAGTTAAACCGGCTTTCAGGATTTCTATCCACCTGGTGTGGATCCGGCCGCAGATCCATAGAACGCACAAAGAGCTCCTTGAGCTTTTCTTCATCCCCCCCGGCCTCTTTCAGGTCAATTTCATCCATGGAAAAAAGACAGGGCTTGATTTTACCGTCAGCAGTAACTCTAAGCCGGTTACATTTGCCGCAGAAATGCCTGCTGACCGGAGAAATAAATCCCACCAGCCCCTTTGCTCCCTGAATGCGATAGTATGCCGCAGGCCCGTTGCCCCGGTAGGTTTGCTCCTCTTCCAGAGGCCCAATCTTTTCACAAAGCTCTTGAATTTCCGAAATGGGCATGAAACATTCTCCCCACTGCTTCTGGTGACTTTTGCTGATGGGCATATATTCTATAAACCGGACGTGGAGGTCATTATCCAGAGTTAACTTGACAAATTCCTCAATTTCTCCATCATTAATCCCTTTCATGGCTACCACATTAATCTTTACCGGGGTCAGCCCTGCTTTGAGGGCAGCCTTTATCCCCCGTTGGGTTTTTTTNAGAGCGCCNCCCCGGGTAATTTTTTTGAAATTCGCCGGGTTCATAGAGTCCAGGCTGATATTCACCCGGTTGAGGCCTGCTTTTACCAGTGCCGGAGCCAATTCATTTAACATTACTCCGTTGGTGGTCAGAGATATATCTGTAATTCCTTCAATTTCGGAAATCTTTGAGACCATTTCTACAATGTCCTTCCTGACCAATGGTTCTCCCCCGGTAAGCCTAACTTTTTTAATGCCTAATGACGCTGCGGCCTTAATGATTTTTATAATCTCTTCCAGGGACATCACTTCGGAAACGTCGGGAGAACAGGAACCAACATCCGGAACACAGTAAAAACACTTTAAGTTGCACCGGTCTATCACCGAAACCCTGAGGTAATCAATTTCCCTTCCGTACGGATCTACCAGTTTTCCCATATTACCCTTCCCCTCCTCCAAATAAAAAGTCAACCGGCAGCTAAAAAGGCAGGTTGACTAAAAACCAATTCTCCTTTCTAGATCGCGAGAGGCAAAAACGTTTCCCTTTTTACCCTATCGGCCGCACACCATGGGAAGATTCCTTTAGGTATAACGGCTCGGAGAATATATTGAATTGAATTTAATTAAACACTTACCAAATCCGGCCTCTCCTTCACCAGTTTCAAAGCTCTTTCATATTCTTCCCTGGTGTTAATATTTAAGAAGGAAAGAAAATCCGGATCATATTTTTCTATTTCCTGCTGTGGAATATACTTTGTGTTGATTTGGGTGATAAAGTAACCTATGCGATAATAATCCTTGTTCAAATGGTCAGCTATAAAATCCACACATCTTTTACTGTATACCGCGTGAAGTGACTGATGGCAGTCCTTCACCAGGGGAACAACCAGGTCATAGTCTTTGACTGGATATTCGGAAAGGTATTGTATTAAATTAAGATTAAGGAAAGGCATATCACAGGCAACTACAAAACTATAGTCACTGGAGGATTTTGATAAGCCGGCATGAACCCCGGTTAAAGAATTTTTAACCGGTTTAACGATAATATCCCTGGTAAAAATAACCGGCAGACTGCTGAATTGCTCCTCCCTTTCCCCTACCACAATAACTTCCTCAAAAATCTTCCCAAGCTTTTGGACAATAATTTCAATCATGGTCATTCCGGCCAGCTTAAGCTGTGATTTATCCTGCCCCATTCTGCTGCTGCTGCCCCCTGCCAAAATAACTGCCGTCTTCGCTGTTTTCACCATGCCTACCATCCTTAACAAAACTTACAGGCTTAGATTTACCCTATAGGAAAAACTTACAAATATTATTGACCCCTCTGTATCTATAAATATACTTTAAGACTTGGAATCCGCTTCATCATCGGAAGGGGAATCCTCACGTTTTTCTTCTACGGGTTGAGGCTTAGCTTGTACTTTAGGTTTCTCTTCGTCCTCTTCAATATTTATGCTGTCCTTGATATCCTTCGCAGCTCCTCTAAACTCCCGGATCCCTTTCCCCAGGGACTTTCCTAATTCTGGCAGTTTGCTGGGTCCGAAGATAATCAGGACAACTCCCAATATAATCAAAAGCTCCGTTGTACCCAATCTTCCTATCACAGTATCACCTCCTCCTTAAGTGTAACATTAAAAACTGAAGAAATTTACTTCTTTCTGGCAAACCTGGCAACCAGGATGCTGATTTCATAAAGCAAAAACATAGGTATCGCCATTAGGATTTGAGAAAAAACATCCGGTGGCGTAATAATTGCAGCCAGTACAAATATCAGCACTAATGCATACATCCTGTATTTTTTCAAGAAAGCAGCAGAAATCAAGCCCAGTTTAGAGAGCACAAAAACGGCTATGGGCATCTGAAAAACCAGGCCGAAAGCGAAAATCACTCCGGAAACATAAGAAATATAATTTCCGAAAGAAATCATCGCTTCAATTGCTTCACTTTCAAATCCCAGGAAAAATCGAATACTGATTGGGATAATGATAAAAAAAGCAAAGCTTACTCCCACCGTAAAAAGCAGAAGAGAAGCAGTTACAAAGACAAAAACAAACTTTTTCTCCCTGGGGTCCAGGCCCGGCAGCACAAAACTCCAGACCTGAAATAAAATTATCGGAAAAGCCAGCAGTACCCCGGCAATCAAGGCAATTTTAATGTTGGTCATGAAGGCTTCTGCTACACCAATAAATACCAGATTCCCTGCTGCGGGCCGGGTAATGGTCTCTCTGATCAGGTCCACATACATAAAAGTTACAATAGAAGCTAAAACCACAGCAATAACAGAATAGATGATTCTTTTTCTAAGCTCATCTAGATGTTCAGTAAGGGACATAGCCTGTTCTTTTTTAGTCACCCCAAAAGCACCCTCTCAATGTAATTATAACATAACATTATAAATTATATTTTATCCTACTATACGTGTCAATCGGACTAATGTATCATTTCCCTTGATTTCTATTCGATATATGATTAATAAATCCCTTCTTTAAGAGAGTGTGAAATTTACATAACAATCTGCAACCAGTGTACTTGTCCACCCTGTAAGCATTCAAGCTCTCCACAGTAAGAGATATTAGCTGCAAGCCTTTACAAAAGAAAATATATTACTCTCTTGTTTCACGTTTCTAACACTTTTTTTGAAATAACAAAGTCAGCATTTGGTCCAACTTCAGGTGAATGGAGACTAAATCCCTTCGGGTCACTTCCTGGGAGAGCCCCCTCTCCGTGTCCAGAGAAACACTTTTGTCGCTCAGCCAACAGAAATGCTTGATCCTGTAGTGCTTATCCACCAGTTCAGCATTTTTTACCTGCTTCATGACTGTTTCGTAATTTAAGAAAACCCCCACCTCTACCCCGTTATGGAGAATAACTACCGTTTTATATTCTTTGTCTCCGGTCTTCTTTATTTCGCTTATGGCAGAAAGAGTAAAGTACCCGTAAGCGGAATCCCCGGGCAAAAGGGGTGTAACGGTTTTTAGTGGTACCAGTATGATATGCTGAGATAAGGGAATAGGGATCAGGTTACTTTTTCCCAGCAGCTTCCCATACTCCTTAACAACGGAACCCAGGTCTACTGAATATTTTCGGGCCAGTTTTTTCACTGCCCCTTTTACTGTTTTATTAATAAGTTCCTCAGACCCGTCTGACAGCAGCACACGGGTTAACCTGCCCCTACCCTCTGCATAGGTAGGAAGCAGCGCAGCAATAGAATCACCAAATTCCCAGATTATTTCAGACAAAACAGTTCCCTCCAGTCATATTTTTCGCTTCTTTTATGGTATGCCGGAGGTTTAAAATATTCACTTTCCAAGGTAACAATTTATAATTTAACAAAGTTTATAGATTTCGGGCCTTCTATCCCGTAAATAATGAATTTCTTTTCGGGCCTCCTTTATTCTGTCCAGTATAAATTCCAAAGTCAGCAGGGTTTCTTCCTTCCCTGCTTCCGCCATAATTTCTCCATCGGGGGCTGCTGCCATGGATCCGCCGAAATTATTCCCTCCTTCTGTTCCCGCCCGGTTCACTGCCACCACGTATATCTGGTTCTCTGCAGCCCTGGCAGAAACCAGTGCCCTCCAGGCATGAATCCTGGAGCGGGGCCATTGAGCACAGATAAAAATAATCTCCGCCCCTTCCAGTGCCAGGGCCCGGGTCAGTTCAGGAAAGCGAAGGTCATAACAGATGATAATGCCACAGCGGATATTCTCCAGCATAAACAGGCCCAACTGCCCTCCCGGGGAAAAATGTTTTTGTTCTTCATTCAGGCTAAAAAGATGAATTTTAGAATACTCCCCCACCAATTCTCCCTGACGGGAGATGATATGTGCACGGTTGTACAGTTTGCCCTCCACTACATCAGCCGTGGACCCTCCCACAATATTTACATTGTGCTTCCGGGCAAAGGAACAAAGGATGCTCAAGGTTGGTTCCCCCTGAATATCGGCTGACAACCGGGGATTATCTGCATAACTGGTATTCCAGAGTTCGGGGAGAACCAGGACCTGGGGATTTTGTTTCATGGCTTCTTCCATAAGCTCAAAAAACCTTCCCCGATTTTTATCCGGTTCCCCTTTTTTTATATCCCCCTGTATAAGAACCACTTTCAATAAACTCACCCCCGAAATAAGACAATAAGACAAGTAAGACAAGGGGACGGTTCTCTTGTCTTATTTATTTGTTCTACTGTTTAATGATAATTTCTATATGCAGCTTACGAGAACGGGGTCCGTCAAATTCACAGAAAAATATTCCCTGCCAGGTTCCCAGAACCAGTTTCCCTCTCTGTATCAAAAGATTTAAGGAGAAGCCCATAAGGCTGGCCTTAATGTGTGCCGCTGAATTGCCTTCCAAATGGCGATAATCACCGTCAAAGGGAATCAAGCTGTTCAAAGATGTCAGGATATCCCTCATTACGGTAGGATCGGCATTCTCATTTATGGTAAGCCCTGCGGTAGTATGGGGGACATAAAGATAACAAACTCCCTCTTCTACCCCTTCCTCCTTAATTGTATTTTGCACCAGGGAAGTAATTTCCAATAATTCCGTTCTGGTTGAAGTATTCAGATTGATCGTTTTCATTCAACTTCACCTCCTAAATACAGGCAGTCTAATAGCCTCTATGTCTTGACCTGGGGAAATTAGAATACTGCTGGGTTCCAAGGGGCCCTTTAAAAAAAAAGAGACTCATTTGAGCCTCACTCTTCCTCTTCATCCTCTTTCAGATATCGTAACACGTTATGATAAGCTTTTACATCTAACTTCAGTGCATCATTAATCAGCTTGAACTTCTGAGAAACACTGGAGGCTGAGACCCCGTATCTCTGAGCTATTTCTTTCTGGGAACAATCCAAAAAATGAAAGCGGACCAATGCATATTCCAGGCCTGCAGCCCAGGTACTGGTTTTTTTGATCACCGGAACCTCCGGATGCATGGTATTGATAAAGTCCGCCCATATGGCTTTAACATCATCAAAATATTCTTTCTCATACCAATTCAATTTTTCCATTTGATGAAGGGTGCAGTCAATAACCTTCTGCCACTGCTCCTTCCATTCTGGAGCATCTACCGTATACTCCTTCAAGTTGACCCGGCATAACTCTCCATCTAAATAGATCTCATAGGGCTCAGGGGCTCCCATCTCTTTTAAAATTAACAGGGCTAACTGTTTGTGCTTATCTTCTACCCAGGGGTTCTTAATAAACGTCCTCAGCTCTTTTTCCGCTGCTTCACTGCCGATTAAACCATAAAGATAAATTACATCACTAACCATCTCTTCATCTTTGGAATAAAGGATTTCCAGAAGCTTGGTTCTAAACTGAGAGTTTCGGTTGAATTTTTTAATCAACTTTTCCCTGGTTTCTTCAACAATAGGAGGAAATTTTTGTTCAGCTTTTATAAAGTTATAGTTATCATAAAAATCTTCATCTTCGCTAATGGCTTCCAGCAGTTCCTCTGCTTCAAAGGCCATTTCTCCATCCGGGGTCAGCTTTAAGTATTTTTTAAGATAAACCCGGGTCTGATTTAAGTCCTCCAGCAATCCATAATTTACTGCCATCAGGAAATAACACTCTGTCATGGCGGAATCCAGTTTTTCAACAATATAACAGAAAATTTCATTGGCTTCCGTCAAATAACCCATTTTGCTTAATAAACAGGCAACATTATAATGATTAAGAGGGTTGTCGGGCTCCGTTTCAATGGTTTTTCTAAAAAACATGAGAGCTTTATCCAGATTATTACGCTTATAATATAGGGTGCCCTTCTCAAAGTAATAACTGGCATCCTTTTGAAATTTAACCACTTTATTTTCCTGTGCTTTCTGTCTTGCTTGAGTCAACTGTATTTCACCACCGTTCCTTTATCCTGAGAATAGTATCCATTATATTCAAATTACCCTTTTAAACTTCCCTTAAAAAATTGTATTCTATACTTCTCCAAGTTTACACTAATATCCTTCCTTTAATTATATAAAAGATTTAAATATCTGATTCTCAAAAATAACCTGACAAATAATAGTAAACCCGGTCTTTGACCCATATTAACCATTATGACATAATTTTTAAAAAATGCAAAAAATAATAACCTTTTTAAAGAAGGTTATGTTTTCCATAATAAATATGTTTTCATTTTATTATTTTTCTTAATAATTATCAATACGGCCGTTATTATATGTTCCTTACGGATTGCCATAAAAAATTATTTATACTGCCACGGTAGTTTTATTCCTCAGAGGTTTGCTCCTGTTCAAACAAATACTCCGGAATAAATATATCCCTCTCCAAAAAACGATTCCAATCAGACCACTTTTGGTTATTAGTCAAGCTCTCCTGAATCACTCCACTAAACTGATTCATCCGGGCGCTTACCAGATCAGCATAAAAAAGTGCAAAAGCATTCATAGTCCTGGGAATTTCCGGAGAACCCCATTCTTTTTTTCCGTGGTGGGATAAAATCATATGTTCCAGTTCCAACTTCATATCCTCTGGAAAATGTTTAAATCTATTCGCCCTTTCCATCACCATGTCCCTTCCCATGGTAATATGGCCAATCAGCTTCCCCCGGTCTGTATATTGAAAAGAAATACTGTTTATGTCATATTCATTGATTTTGCCAATATCATGAAGTATCGCTCCACTGACCAGGAGGCTGGAATTAATATGCTCGGGATAAAGCTGTAGTAATTTTATACAGATATCCACTACTTCCAGGCTGTGTTCCAGCAGTCCACCCACATAGTTATGATGGATGAGTTTTCCTCCGGGAGCCTGGATATATTGAGTATAAAATTCCCGATCTTCCCAAAATTCCTGCAGCAGCCGATACAGATAAGGGTCATTAACATGAGTTTTAATGTGTGCTTTAAGCTTATTTACCATTTCCCTTCGGCTTTTTTTAACTACCTTTTGGAAATAGGCAGGATCAATATTTTTAGGATTTGCCTTTACTAGTGACTCAACGGTAATCTGAGGGCCCCTGTAGTCAGTAATATGGCCGGTTACATGAACCACATCTCCCTTATCAAATGTCTGACTTGCTTCCTGTGCCTGATCCCAGAGAACTCCCGTCATAGTCCCACTTTTATCCGACAATAAAATACGCAGGTATTTCTCCCCGGCTCGCTTTGGGGCGGAATATTGATGAAGGCTTTTCCCCAGAACCACCAGCATCGTATCTACCTGGTCACCAATATTCAGGTCTTTGACAAACTGAACTTTTTTATAAGTACCCATGTTCTCCTCACACATTTTTCGTTATTTAAACATTCATTTCGCTTTTAAATCATCAAGGCTCCTGCGAACTAATGTTTGCTCTTAATTTTAACATACTTTCCAGCTGTTTACAATACAGAATGTTATGAGTTATGATATAAATTTTGTATACTGTCCCCTTAATTCCCACTTAATTCAGTATACTGTCCCCTTAATTTCCGCCCTTAATTTCCTTTAATGCCTTAAAAGAAAAACAAGCAGGCTTTAGCCTGCTTGTTTTTTGAGATAATCTATAACATTTAGGGATACCGCTTTTGCCTGCTGCATGGAAGCGGCAATATCCCTGGGGCCGGTACAGGATCCGGCCACAAATATACCTTTTTGAGAAGTTAATCCGGGATTTAAGGTGTCTGCATTCTTAAAAAAGTTATCCTCGTTTAACTCCAGGTTGAAGATTTCTGCAATGCTGTCAGTATCTTCACCGGGCTGGCTTCCGATGGAGAGGAATACCATATCGTATTCATATTCGTTGGGCTCTCCCTCTGCCGGTGATTCGTGCTTTAAAATCACTTTCTTGGAAACAGGGTGGAAATAAGTCTTGGCAGGCCTGCCCAGGATAAAGTTGATATTTTTATCCGTGATGCAGTCATTCTTATAATCCATGAACCCTTTCCCAAAGTTCTGAAGGTCCATGTAATAGATATCTATGGCTGCTTCCGGAAGTTCCTCCCGAATCATGCTTGCCATCCTAACGGCATACATGCAACCTACCCTGCAGCAGTAATCCTGCCGGGGATAATCGGACCTGGATCCCACGCACTGTATAAAGGCAATTCTTTCAACATGCTTGGGAAATGCATACATAAAACTACCCTTTTCCCTGACTCTCTCATCCAGGTCAAGAGCGGTATAAATACCGTCATAAACCTTATATCCATACTCCTGTCTTTCCGTAGCGTCAAAAGGTTTAAAACCGGTAGCAACTACCACTGCGTTTGCGTCAAAACCGGACTTTTCTCCGCGGTCATTAACAAAATTTACTTTGAAGCCGCCGTCTGTTGACTGGAATGAATCAATTTTCAATCCGCAAAACACACTGATATCGGGATGGTTATTTACATCATCAATGGTTTGCGCAACAAAACAGGCTCCACATTTCTGGCAGTTCTCCTGGGCCTTACAGCAATAATTGCCTGCATAGCCTCCCACTTCGGCCTCTTTTTCGATTAAAAAGACCTGGCTGCCGCTTTCTGCTAATTCCAATGCGGAAGTTAGACCGGCGATTCCTCCTCCGAGGACCAGTACATTATCTTTTCCCATTTGTCTCCCTCCAAACTAGCAGTTTAATCAAACTTAGGCCGCGGCAACAGACCTCCAACTTCCTCCACGATGTGGGGGACCATTTCCTCCCAGGCGATAGCCATAATATGAACTCCCTTAAATCCTTCGATCTCCCGGATCTGCTGAATCTGTTCTATAGCCATCTTGAGGCCTTCCTTCTTTTTGTCCTTGGCTCCCTTTAATCTAGCGACAATTTCATCCGGGATAATAATACCGGCTACGTTGTTCTTCATATACATGGCAGCTCCAACAGCTTTCAAAGGTGTTATACCCGCCATGATATAGCACTTTTCATGAAGGCCTTTGTCTACTACCCTTTTCATGTACTCTTTAAGCCGGTCCATATCATAAATACACTGGGTCTGAACAAACTGAACCCCAGCTTCTATCTTCTTGGCAAACCGGTCCACCCTGTACTCAAAGGGATCTGCAAAGGGGTTAACTACTCCCCCGATGAAGGCCTTTAGGGGAGCTTCCAGTTTATCTCCGCTGGCAAATACATTTTCATCTCTCATATTCTTAATGATACGCATTAATTGTGTGGAGTCTACATCATAAACTCCCTTTGCCTGGGGCTCACTGCCCAGAGTCTGGTGATCCCCCTGGATACAGAGGAAATTCCCTACTCCACATGCGGCTCCCCCCAAAATATCCGCCTGAAGCATGATTCGGTTCCTGTCCCGGACTGTCATCTGCATGACAGGATCCATGCCTCTTTCTACCAGCTTAATGGCTGCTGCCATGCTGGCAATCCT
>SL_3KL_010_SEDDRAFT_10006393_pt1 | contig 10540 bp, 8 predicted proteins | sample SodLakKL_010_SED_2_FD_10381 | JGI IMG/M metagenome (IMG submission 10381)
GTGCCGAGCGGGGATAAACATATATTTTAATAAGGTCCAGCAGTTTCTCGTAGTCCTTCCACTTGTCAAAGGCCTCCAGGTTGTCCGAGCCAATCATTAATATGAATTCTCTTTCCGGATATTTCTCTCTCAATGCCTTCAGGGTATGTATGGTATAAGAGGGTTTTGGCATATCAAGTTCCAGGTCACAAACTGAGAATGCAGGGTTATCTTTTGTGGCAAGTTCAAGAAGGCTGAGCCGCGCCCTGTCATCCAGCATCTTTTCTTCAGTCTTGAAAGGATTCTGGGGCGACAACACAAACCAGACATCATCCACCGCTGTGTTTTCAACAAAATAATTGGCAATAATCAGGTGACCGGTATGCACCGGGTTGAAGGAACCGAAAAAAAGGCCTGTCGTTTGCGCCATGGTTGACTAATGTCTCAAAGGTCGAAAGGTCAAAGGTCGAAAGGTTGAAAGAACTAGAGGCCGAAAGCCTTTCTGAAATCTTCCACACAATCCAGTTTTTCCCAGGCAAAGTACTCTACTTCCTTAAAAATCTTGTTTTCGCCATTAACCATTTTCTTATAGGTGTCCTGATCTTCATAAAACACCTCCACTTCACCCGTATAGTTGGTACGCCCAAAATGTCCGTATGTTGTGGTTTTGCGGAAGATAGGGTTCTTAAGGCCAAACTTTTTGATGATGGCAAACGGCCGGAGATCACATATTTCAGGGATCATAGCGGCTATCTCGCCATCATGAAGCGAAACTTTTGCCGTTCCAAATGTATTCACATAGACGCCTACAGGCTGGGGCACGCCGATGGCATACGCAAGCTGTACCAGCAGTTCATCTGCTACGCCTGCAGCTACCATGTTTTTTGCAATGTGCCTTGCTGCATAAGCTGCCGACCGGTCTACCTTGGAAGCATCTTTCCCTGAAAAAGCACCGCCGCCATGGGCGCCTTTCCCGCCATACGTGTCTACAATGATTTTACGTCCGGTGAGCCCGGTATCACCATGGGGGCCACCTATGACGAACTTACCTGTGGGGTTGATCAACAGCCTGTAGCCATTTTTGAAAAGCCCACCCATATGTTCTGGTAATGCCCGTATTAATCTTGGCATAAGGATATTTTCCACATCCGACCGGATCTGTTCCTGCATGGCCAACTCAGCGTCCTTCATTGCCTCAGGAGTGTCAGCTGCAGGCTTTACAAACTCATCATGCTGTGTGCTCAGCACGATGGTATCTATGCGTACCGGTTGATTGTTGTCTCCATATTCAATGGTTACCTGTGATTTGCTATCCGGACGGAGATAGCGCATGTGTACGGCTTCCTTTCTGATGGTGGCAAGCTCCTGCAAGAGAATATGCGCCATGTCAATGGCCAGGGGCATCAGCTCGTCAGTCTCCCGTGTGGCATAACCAAACATCATGCCCTGATCACCGGCACCTTGTTCCTCCTCGTTGCCCCTTTCAACACCCTGGTAAATATCTGCCGATTGCTCATGGATGGCAGATATCACGCCACATGATTCCGCCTCAAACTTATACGCTGACTTCGTGTAGCCAATATCGGCAAGCACTTTTCTGGCAGTTTGCTGAATGTCAACCCAGCACTTGGTGTTTACCTCACCTCCTACAAATACAAGCCCGGTGGTAACCATGCTCTCACATGCCACTTTTGCATTGGGGTCGCGTCGCAGAAATTCATCCAACATAGCATCAGAGATCTGATCAGCGATCTTGTCAGGGTGTCCTTCCGACACCGATTCCGATGTAAACAAATAGGCCATTAGCTAAAAATTTATAAAGAAAACAACTGTCAGGATAAAAGTTTGGGCAAAGGTAGTGATTTATTGCCTTTCTGAGGGAAGATTACAACATAAATACTTGCTAGCGGGTCATTTGCCTGAACACATCTTCCAGACTTTCTTCCTGTTGTTCCATGCTCAGTATGATGAGGTCATGATCCACGGCAAAACGGAAAATATGTGGCCTGACATCTGCATCTGTCCGGGCAAAAACCTTGTACCCCTTGTCGGCGGCACTTGCATCTGCGACCCCATCCAGCGCGCGCAAAGCAGAAAGGTCAACTTCCTTGTCAAAAGCAACAAACACCGTTCTGTTAGCCTTATTGAGTCTGCGCACTTCCGTTGTCGGCGCATCTGCCATGATGCGTCCCTTGCTGATGATCATCACACGGTTACATACCGCCTCCACCTCCTGCATGATGTGGGTGGACAGAATTATTGTCTTTTGCCGGCCTATTTCCGTGATCAGCTGTCTGATCTCCACCAGCTGGTTGGGGTCAAGCCCCGACGTAGGCTCATCCAGGATAAGCACACCAGGATCATGGATGAGTGCCTGTGCAAGCCCTACGCGCTGACGGTAACCTTTTGACAGGGTGCCTATGGTTTTCTTGTACTCCGCAGTAAGACCGGTAAGAGCGATCATCTCATCAACCCGCTGAGCAGCCTTTTTTCCAAGTTTATGCAGGCCCGCAACAAAATTCAGATACTCACGCACGTACATGTCCGGATACAAAGGATTATTTTCAGGAAGATACCCGATATTTTTCTTTACCTCAAGAGGGTGTGTGCTTACATCATAGCCACATACCTTTACAGTACCGTGGCTTTGAGGCAGATAGCATGCTATGATTTTCATCATGGTGGACTTACCTGCCCCATTCGGCCCCAAAAACGCTACCACCTCCCCTTCCCTGACCTGGAAGGATACATCATCCAAAGCCAGCTGAGTGCCATATCTTTTGCTTACCTTCTCCGCTGTAACAGACATAATTCTTGGTGTGTTTCTGCGAAATTACTAATTTTAATGGGAGGTTTTGGGGGGTGTGACAAGAAAAATGGAACACGGATGACGCGGATGGCCTTCGGCCAGCACAAATTAAGAACCTCCAAAACGCAAAACGCTTGTAAACCTGATAACTTTTTGGCCTTTCAACTTTTTAACAATAATTAAAGACCCATGCATGAAGGTGTTGTGACAAAATCAACGGGAAGCTGGTACCGGGTGGAGACCCCTGATAGGCAGCAGACAGATTGCAAGCTTCGCGGAAAACTTAAAATAGCGGGATCCAAGGCTACAAACCCTGTGGCGGTGGGTGACAGGGTCGCCTTCTCGGTCTCAGCTGATGACGAAACGGGTGTAATATATGATATCCTCGAAAGGAAGAACTATATCATCCGTAAGGCCACGAAGCTTTCCAGGCAAACCCATGTGATCGCAGCCAACATCGACCAGGCCGTAATTATTGCAACCCTTGCCTATCCCCGTACGTCTACCGGTTTTATCGACCGCTTCCTCATAACGTGCGAGGCATACAGTATACCTGCAGTGCTGGTCTTCAACAAGATGGACTTGATTCAGAATGATAAAGACCGGGAGCGGCTGGCTGAGATCATCACCATATACACGGAGGCGGGTTATCCGTGCATCACGGTGTCTGCAACAGAAGCAATAAACCTGGAGGCGTTTGACAGCCTGTTAAAAGACAAGGTGTCCCTCCTGGCCGGTCATTCCGGCGTGGGAAAGTCAGCACTTGTAAATGCCATTGAGCCTGGATTGGATCTCAAGGTGCAGACTGTTTCAAAAGCACATAAAAAAGGCAGGCATACCACCACCTTTGCAGAGATGTTCAGGTTATCAAACGGCGGTCGTATCATCGACACGCCAGGCATTAAAGAGTTTGGCCTGGTGGACTTTGAAGANTGGGAATTATGCCACTATTTTCCAGAAATGCGCCGGTATTTTAACCAGTGCNGATACGANAACTGCACTCATTTTAATGAGCCAGGCTGCCGGGTGAAAGAGGAGGTGGTCAATGGAAACATCCACCCGGAACGTTACGAAAACTACCTGGGTATCCTGNTGGGCGGAGATACCAGGGGCAAACAGATAAAACNATGAGAGTTGTTATTCAAAAAGCAGAACAAGCAGCTGTAGAAATCCAGGGAAAGACGCATGCCAGCATCGGAAAAGGCTTGCTGGTTTTTTAGGTGTGGAAGACGCAGACACAGAAGAAGACATCGTCTGGTTAGCAGGAAAAATCAGCCGTTTACGTGTTTTTGATGATTCCGATGGCGTGATGAATCTTTCCGTAATGGATGTAAAAGGTGAGATGTTGGTCATCAGCCAGTTTACCCTGCATGCAAGCACCAAAAAGGGTAATCGCCCTTCTTACATTCGTGCGGCGAAGCCGGATTATGCCATTCCGATGTATCAGAAATTTATTGAAAAGCTGGCAGATGTAAGTCAGTGCCGGGTAAGTTCAGGAGAGTTTGGCGCTTACATGAAGGTTTCGCTGGTAAATGACGGGCCCGTGACCATCTCCATCGACACAAAAAACAAAGAGTAACCCTGTTTCCTGCTTCTTACTCAAGGACAGCCTAAGTGCTGTCTCTACAAACCCCGGTTCCCGTTGTCAGTGCCCAAGGCCAAATCTCAAACTCCAAAACCCATACACTAATACGCCCACTTAAGCCAGATTGCGCCCCAGGTAAAGCCCCCGCCAAATGCGGTAAGTATTAAGTTATCCCCCTTGTTGAGCTTATCTTCATAGTCCCAGAGGCATAAGGGGATGGTGGCATTCGTGGTATTTCCATACTTCTGGATGTTCACCATTACTTTTTCCGGCGGCAGGTTCATCCTGCGGCCGGTAGCTTCAATGATGCGCATATTTGCCTGATGAGGCACCAGCCAGGACACATCTTCAGCGCTGAGGTTGTTCCTTTTCATTACCTCCAGCGATATATCTCCCATTTTTGTGACGGCAAGCTTGAAAACCGTTTGTCCTTCCTGGTATATAAAATGTTCACGCGCATCGATTGTTTCGTGCGAAGGCGGTTTAAGCGATCCGCCGGCTTTCATGTGCAGGTATTGCCAGCTTGAACCTTCTGAACCAAATACATGGTCCATTACGCCCACATCTTCCTGTGTAGGCTCCAGCATAACAGCGCAGGCAGCATCTCCAAACAAAACGCAGGTTTGCCTGTCTGTATAGTCTACAATGGAAGACATTTTATCAGCACCTACCACCACCACTTTTTTATACCTCCCTGACTCAACATAATTGGCGGCGGTCACCAGGGCATAAAGAAAGCCCGAGCAGGCAGCGTTCATGTCATAGCTGAATGCATTCTTAATACCCGCTTTATGGCTGATCAGGTTGGCTGCAGCCGGGAATTTCATATCGGGGGTAACGGTAGAACACAATACCATATCTACCTCGGAGGGGCCAATACCCCTTTTATCAAGCAGGCCCTTAACAGCTTCGCCCCCCATATCAGAGGTAGCCAGGCCAGCACCCTTTAAAATTCTTCTTTCTTTAATGCCTGTGCGAGTAGATATCCATTCATCGGAGGTGTCCACCATCTGTTCCAGCTCCTGATTTGTCAGGATATAATCCGGCAAATGACCGTGCACAGCTGTTATTGCTGCTTTTATGTGCGCCATGTCTGAGTATTTTAAAGAATAATAGATTATGCTTCTTCATCAGGGAAGAGGCGACCCTGTGTATAATGGTCCATGGCCAAACGGATCTGGTCTGCTATTCCAGCTTTATACACTTCCCTGGAATGCAGAATCATGTTCTTGAAGGCCATATCATTGGAAATACCATGTCCGATCAGCACGGTGGAATTGATCCCCAGGATCGGTGTTCCACCATACTTTTCATAGTTAAAACGTGCTATGAACTCATCCATATGTCCACGCTTTACCAGCATGCGAAACATCGTCTCCATATTTTTCAGCACGATGTTTCCGGTAAACCCATCCGTAACAACCACGTCCACTCTGTCTTTGAAGAGTTCACGGCTTTCCACATTGCCGATAAAGTGGTAGTCACTGTTGTCTTTCATGAGGCGGTAAGCAGACTGACAAAGGATGTTTCCCTTATCTGCTTCTTCTCCGATATTCAACAAGCCTACGGCCGGGTTTTTAATCCCATACACGCATTTTGCATATATAGAACCGAGAAGTCCGAACTGGTAAAGGACATCCGGTTTGCAGTCGGGGTTGGTGCCTACATCGATGAGCACACCCACACCGCCATTCTCTTTTGGGATAATGGAGGTGGTGGCAGGCCTGATGACCCCTTTTATCGCATTTACACCATAGATCGACCCTACAAGCATGGCGCCGGTATTGCCGGCACTTGAAAAGGAGTCAATCTCTTTTGTTTTCAGCATTTTAAAGCCAAGCGCAATGCTCGAGCCAGGTTTTTGTGAAAATGCCTTTGTGGGAACGATGTCAAACATAGCAGGATCGGCAGCATGAGATTCCAGTTGTTCATGGATTCTTTTCTCATGGCCGATCAATACGATGCGATCATCCGCAGACAATTCTTTACTGGCCAACAGTGCCCCGGCCACGCTTGCTGACGGGGCATGATCACCACCCATCACGTCAAAACCAATATTCATTTCCCTGGTATTGGTAAGAAAAAAGGTTCAGAGTTATACCGTGGTGGTCTTTTCGATGGCCATTTTACCTCTGTAAAAACCGCACTCCGGGCATACACGGTGCATAAGCTTGGAGGCGCTGCAATTGGAGCAGGTCGTAAGTGAGGGTTCAACAGCCTTATAATGCGTGCGTCGCTTATCCCTGCGCGTTTTTGAAATCTTACTCTTTGGATGTGCCATAGCTACGATGGATTTATTTTGTGAATTTAGTTGTTCTTTTTGAAACGAAGGGATTTCAAGGCCTCAAAGGGGGCGCCCTCGAGAGGCTTTTCGGTATACTGATGAGCTCCGCCCGTATTATAGGCCTCTACCCTGGCCAGCATGTCCGGGTCGCAGCCTGACCGGCCCTGATCATCATCCGGATGCACACGCCGAAGTGGAAGCACCAGGTGCAAAAACTCATACACATACTGCGATATATCAACCTGTGATTGCTCATGCGGTATCACTATGATGTCTTCGGTTTGCTCCGTATGCTCATCCCCGAATTTGAAATAGATGCGTCTCTCAAAAGCAACTTCCTCGCGATACGCATCCAGGCAACGGTCACAGACAACCTCTATCCAACCATTAAAATCAAAGTCGAAAACAAGCATGTTCTCTTCTTTTTCCAGGCGCAGATCAAGGTGTATGTCGCCATGGTGAATTTCTGAATGTGCAAAACAGTCAAAAAACACGCTCCCTATGTCAAACGAAAATTGGTGATTTCCGCTCGAAAGGCCCATGAATTCGATTTTGTATGCTTTCAGTTCTTCCAATGTACTCCTCGTTTTGATAAAGTCTGCAAAGATAAAACGAATGTCCGAGAAAAAAAAGTGTTTCTGCTGCTTATTCAGCAAAATGAGGCACCAAATACCCCAGACAGGTGCTTGTTACCTGAAAGCTTTTTCCAGAAGCGCATCTTCGCCAAGCCTCAGTCGGTGGAAATAATCCGGCACCTTTTTGCCGCACAGTTCATCCACATAAAGACGTGCCAGGTACATGCCCAGCATGAAGCCCTGCCCACGCAGTCCTAAAAAGAGGCCTTTTTCCACATCAACAACCATTTTGGGCTCTATGTAGTAACCAGCCCACAATGACTGGAAGCCCACGGCAGATATTTCCGGTATCCAGTCTATAAACACCTCGGAGACGATTTCCGAAAAATCCCGCGAGTTGATCTTCATGTCTTTATCCGTTTCCAGGGGCTCTACCGCAGGTGAAGCGCAACCGATCACCTGGCCGGTATCGCCAAGTTGCTGGCCGTATACAGCTGTAAAACCCTTATAGTGGCGACGATCAATAAGCATGTTCAGGGGTGCGCCGTTGATCCCAAGCATCGGCAGGCGCCGGGTAATGAAAGCCTGGTGTTTTACCGGAAACAGTCCGGTCTCTATCCCCAGCTTTTCGGCAAAATCAGCACCCTTATCGCCAAGTGCGTTGATAAATACAGGGGTGTGATATTCGACATATTCCCCGTCGTCGGTGCGCACAATGGCAATATACTCATCATCAATCTTTTCCACATCTACAAGCTCGGTGTTTTCGAGCATGGTGCCACCCGCATTGATCCCCAGCTGTCTTAAGCTCTCAATAACCTTACCCGGAGTGGCTTGCCAGCACTCATCCGTTTTCAGTGCAGCAAGGTATTTTTTGTTCTGGTCGTTGAAATAGGGTGAAATCTCCTTTTTAAAGTCTGCGGGCATGACCATTTTAGCTTTCTGCCACGCCATAGACTCCACCAGGGCTTTGTACATGGTCTCATCATGGGCAAAAGTCAGGTAATTGATCGGACGGAAGTCAATATCGCCCAGTTTGTCAAGTGCCTGGAAAAGCTCCAGGTTATGCCTGGCAATATCCGTCAGTTCAGGAAGACTAAAAGCAGGCCGCCCGCCCGCGATATTTCGCCAGGAGCTGCCAAAGCCATAGTTGACCATTACCGGGCTGTACCCCTCCTCTGCCAGAAAGCGAAACAACGCACTCCCGCCTATGCCACCACCCGCCACCAGGGCTTTCGTTTCCACGCGCCTTCGCTGCTTGTTTGTAACATCTGTGATGGTTTGATCATGCGCTGCAGAAGGGTAAAGTTCGCCAATAGCAATCTGGTTCGACATCGGTGCCCTCGGCGTGGAACCTCCAATAAGCCTGACACCCATCGGACGCAAATTCATTTTAAGGCGCTGAATACACCGCTTACCCCGGCAAGGACCCATCCCAAGGTGCGTCGTATGTTTGATTTCTTCTACCGAGATGAATTTTCTGTCTCCTATCACCTTAAGCACATCATCAAAGACCACATCATCACAATGACACATAAAAAAATCTTCCCCGGCCTTCTTGCCGGAAGGTTTGATGTCAAGCGGGTCAGGATAATCCTTTTTCCTGATGAACCCGCGTACTTTCAGCTGATCCTCGCGAGGCATGTCTTCCGACTTTATCCGTGCCACATGGGTGAGGTTCTTCTTTCGCAACACCTTTTGTATGCTCCCCTCACCCAGGATGCCGGCATCGTTGTCTACAAGGTATACATCCTCACCTGCCTCCATGTCAAACTCTATGGGCAGGAAAAAAATGTTCCTCTTCAGGTTATATCCAAAAATCGCCAGGCCCGGGCACTGGTAAACACAGTCCATACATCCCACACATTTATCAAAGTCGATATGGGGTGCCGTACTGGTGGATGATTTGGTGATGGCCCCGTAAGGACATGCAAAGGCACATGGGTTGCAGGCGAAGCCATGCAGGCAGTCAATCAGCACAAAGGGTTTATCCATGCGCTCCAAGGATGGCATCAGCGGCTCATCCAGCACCTTGAAGGGATGCTGTTGCGAGTCAATGTACTCTTTCGAAACAAGGAGGTAGTCATCGTAGTTAAACCGTTCCCTCATGTTATCGAGGATCTCGTAGGCCACTTGCTTGCCACGCAATACCGCGCTGGTGCCTTCACCGATGCGGACGGCATCTCCGGCTCCGTAACAGTGCCTCCCGAACATCTGCTGCCCCTTTTCCAGCAGGGCATCATCAGGCATAAGCCCCGTACATATATTGATGGCATCAATTCCGGAAATGACCTTTTCTGTCCCTTCGATGGGCTTAAAGTTTTTGGCCTCGGCTACCACCGCGCCTGAGATTCCGTCTCCTGTTTTATTTGGGAGGGCCTCCAGTATCATGTGGGATAGCATCACCGGTATACCTAATCGCCTTACCCTGTTAGCCTGTACAGGAAACCCGCCCTCCTCAGGCAGCGCTTCCACGATCGCCTTCACGCGGGCCCCNGCCTGTGTGAGCTGATAGCTGGTGAGATAGCCAATATTGCCGGCACCTATCGTGAGTACATTTTTCCCAAGCAAGGTAAGCTCGGTATTCATCATTTTCTGGATAACAGCGGCTGTATACACACCGGGAAGGTCATCATTATGAAAGGTAGGCAGAAAGGGAACCGCGCCGGTAGCCACTATGAAATGTTTGCAATCGATGTAAAATATTTCCTGGGTCTTAAAGTTTTTCACAGCCACCCTGTTGCCTTCAAATATATCCCACACCGTGCTGTCGAGCATGATGCCTTCATGATTTTCTCCTGCGAGGGTTTTTGAGATCTCAAAGCCCCGCATCCCCCCATATTTTTTTTCTTTCTCAAAAAAGAAAAACTGGTGCGTTTGCATGTTGAACTGGCCGCCTATCTCATTATTGCTGTCCACCACGATATTGCTTACATCGTGCCCTTTCAGCACTTCCCTTGCAGCGAGCCCTGCAGGCCCTGCACCCACGATGACGACCTCGGTCTTATAGACCTTTATGCCAGCTGACCTGATAAAAACAGCAGGCTCAGCAACGAAATCTCTCGGGATCTCTGCCACAACCTGCACGTCATCCACAGGGGTGATACATATACGTTTCACTTCACCGTCGACAAGCATCTCACAGGCGCTGCATTTGCCGATGCCGCATTCAAGACTGCGACCACGGTTTTTCANNCTATGACTGTGCACNGGAAAGCCGGCCTGATGCAATGCAGCAGCGATGGTGAAGCCTTTTTCACCTTCTATTTTTGTATCATGATATTGAAAACTGTGTTTAGCAACGTCTT
>SL_3KL_010_SEDDRAFT_10006394_pt1 | contig 10540 bp, 10 predicted proteins | sample SodLakKL_010_SED_2_FD_10381 | JGI IMG/M metagenome (IMG submission 10381)
GTGACTACCACAAAGCAGATCTGATTGTATCGAATGCGCACGTACAGACGACGATGCTGAAAATGGTGGGGAGGGAGAAGTTGGATCCGGCCTTGTTCAAAAAAGTGGAGAATATACAGGTGGGCAATGGATTCGGCATGGTGATTCGCTGCGCGGTGGAGGAGCTGCCGGAGTACACAGCCTGCCCCGGAGACCCACATGTACACAACGGAATGCAGCTTTTGGCGCCATCAACCCAGTATATGGACCGCGCCATTGGGGATTATATGAAGAGGATGCCGCCGGAAGATCCCGCTGTACTGGCGATGACGTTCTCGAAAATTGACCCGGAGGTGGCGAAGGATGGCAAGCATACGCTGTTTGCGTGGGCGCAGTGGCATCCGTACGAGTTGGCGAACGGGTTGAAGTGGGATGATATCCGTGAGCGGGAGGCCGAAAAAATTTACGGAGTGGTAGAAAAATATGCTCCAAATATGAAAGGAAAGCTGATTGATTGGTATATTCAGTCCCCGCTGGATATTGAGCGAAAGCATGGGCTGTTGCGCGGAAATGTTATGCATGTGGAGATGAATTTTGACCAAATGTTTATGTTTCGCCCCACGCCCGAGCTCAGCCGGTACGAAACGCCGATTGATCATCTATATTTAAGCAGTGCATCCTGCCATCCCGGCGGGGGCGTATTTGGCGCCGCGGGATATAACGCTGCTAACGTAATACTGAAAAAGCATAAACGACGAAAACTGTTTGGAGCAAGATCTTGAAGAACCATTTTCCCAATTCCTACGCTGAAATAAATCTGCAGACGCTCACCGATAATATTAACGAGGTAAAAAAAAGGGTATCGCCGCCTAAGATGCTCGCTGTTGTGAAGTGCAACGGGTATGGACACGGTGCTGTACGTATGGCGAAGCATATCGAAGAGGATGTGGATCAGTTTGGCGTTGCCACCGTTGATGAGGGGATTGAGCTGAGAATGGGAGGGATCAAAAAGCCGATATTGGTATTTGGTGTGCCCGATTCGCGTAACGCTGCAGCATACGGTACGCATAACTTAACGGCAACCATCAGCCATAAAACTCACTTTTCGGTGTTGATGGACGGCACGAGATACCATCTGAATTTTGATACAGGAATGGGACGGCTTGGATTTAAGCCGGAGGATGCGGCCGAGGTTCGTCAACTTGCAGTTCTGAATCAGCGGTTGATCTGTTCCGGTATCTATTCGCACCACGCGATGGCGGATGACCCCGGTGCGGATGAAGTGGAGGATCAGCATAAGAAATTCAAGACGATTCTGGAGAAATTTGAGGAGGTTCCGCTTGCCCATATGAGTAATACGGGAGCATCTGTCCATTACGATATCGACCGGTTTGATATGATTCGATCCGGCCTTACAATCTGTGGCTATACTGCCGGCAAAAAGCAGGTGGATTGGCTGAAACCGGCACTGACCTGGAAATCGAAATTGGTTCAGGTTCGGAAAGTTACCAAAGGTGATAGCGTCAGTTACGGCGGCAGCTGGACAGCCCACGAAGATGGATATCTCGGAACCATTCCGGTGGGATATGGCGATGGAGTTCCGCGTTCGATCAGCAATAAGCTGGAGGTGTTAATTGACGGAAAGCTTTATCCCCAGGTTGGCAATGTGACGATGGATTACATCATGGTGTTTTTAAAAGGGGATAAACTGTCCCCGGAGACGGAAGTCATCCTTATGGGCGATGATGCACTGGATGCATCAGATTGGGCTAAAAGAGCCGAAACCAATGTTCATGAAATCCTGACCGGTATTTCGAACAGGGTGGTACGTTCTTACACGGACATGTGATACATATCGAACAACCCGCCGGCACTCAAATTTCTCCGGCGGTCATGAATCGTGTCATCAGCAGTTTACATTCTCTTTATTTTCATCCCAGCACATTTGGCCACCGTCTTCGGTTGTGATACTGCCGGCTTCTGTTTCGAGGTCCCACTCTATTACATAGTCTGTAAACTGTTCATTGATGACGTTTTGCCCTTCAATAGTGGCGGTGTTTCCTTCAACAGAATAGAAATAAGTTACAGCGAGATTTTCATCTCCAATTTCTAAATTGAGTTCAAGATCGCTCAATTCGTCATTATCTATCTGCCAATCAATAAATGAGTCGTAAAAAGTAGAGGTGCCCTGCTCACCGAAATTGAGGCTGAACTCGCCACCACTTCCGTCAACATTCGTAGCACCGGTAAAAAGCTCCACGTTATCTACATCTTGATTATCAATTACACCACTAACATAGCCGGTCCAGTCTATGGTTGATGTTCCAAGATTTGCACGCATTTCGATATCTAGAGGGGCATCCAAAAGTTCTGCATAGGCATCATAAAACCAGGTGTAACCGCCGTTTTGATTATCGGGATCCAGGTTTTCAATAGGGGAGATCATCTGATCGAGAGTACCGGTAAAGAGCTGAAGCTGTTCATCAAGCATGAGTACGGTAGATCGAGCCGTTTCGAAATTACCGGTTTCTTCGGATGAAGCTTCAAAATGATCTTTATTCTGCGGAGCGGGGAATGCATCCAGGTTCATTTCCACAGTGGAAAAGTTTGGGGCATTTAATTCGTCAGGTATCTCTATCACTTCAAGGCCTAATTCATCCAGGTCGCAAGCGGTGAATAGAAATACAGAGATGAATAGTAGTGAGAGAGTTTTTAGATGATTCATAAATAAATTGATTTGATGAAGATTGGTAAAAACAAAGAAGCCCAAATGTTGTCATTCGGGCTTCTATCTATAAGAACTAATAAATTGTGCAAGTATTATCCGTTAAAGAAAAAGAAGAGAATTCCTGCAATAACAATAAAGTTTATGATACTTAGTGGCAGTAGTCTGCTCCATCCCAGTTTCATTACCTGGTTGAACTTAAACCTTGGAATAGTCCATCGTACCCAGATGAATAGGAATACGAAAAATGCTGTCTTTCCGGTAAATACGGTGATATCTAAAATAGCTTTAGCAGCGGTACCCATTTCCGGCAGCCAATAACCTGCAAAAGGGAGGTGGTAACTTCCGAAAAAGAAGGTTGTCATAAGCATGGAGTTAATCACTACGTGCATATACTCAGCGAGGAAGAACATTCCGAACTTCATTGAGCTGTATTCGGTGTGAAATCCACCAACAAGTTCTTGTTCAGCTTCAACGAGGTCGAACGGAGTTCGATTACTTTCTGCAAATGCTGCAATAATAAAAATGATTGCTCCAACGGGGTTTAGAAAAACAAACCACCAGTTTTCCTGTGCAACTGCCACATCTACAACGCTTAATGAACCTACAAACAGTACAACNGAAGCTACAGCCATGCCAAGCGGTAGTTCGTAACTGATCATCTGTGCAGCAGCTCTTAATCCACCAAGTAGTGAATATTTACTGTTTGATGCCCAGCCAGCCAGTGTAACTCCATACACTCCAAGAGAGGCCACGGCCAAGAGGTAAAGTACTCCGGCGTTAATGTCAGTTGCATATATTCCTTCGCCAAACGGAATAACCGCTACCGTCATCAATGCTGTTACAACCGGGATGATCGGCGCAATAGTGTGAATTAGCTTATAACTGTTGTGCGGAGTTACATCCTCTTTCAGGATAAGTTTTAGAACGTCTGCAATGGGCTGTAAAAGTCCAAATGGCCCTACCCGGTTTGGTCCTACCCGATTTTGAATGCGTCCGGCTATTCGGCGTTCTGCATATACAGCTACTGCTGCTGAATTGAGCAGCATGAAAAGAGCGGTACCAAGAATGATGTAAGAGGTGATGGTAATTTCAGTCATCCCAAAAGTTATGATTTAACAGTTTTATCAGAAGTTTCTTCGAGTACTATTCCGGAGTTTGCATCCATTTCGCTGTAGCTGACACCCTTAAATGCAGGTACTTTTTCGGAAATTTCATTCATGACGTCTCTGCCGGTGTCATAAGAGAGATCAAGGCCAAGCCGGTCTGCAAGCTGACTGGTAAAGTTCCAGAAGGGCATGCAGTCTACTTTGTTGTCTTCGGTTACCCAGTTGTCGAAACTTGTTCCGTATCGATCAAGGCGGCCTTCAGACATCTCGATGTCGAGACGTCGATTGGTATATTTTGTCTCTTTTGCCGCTACGGTTCGTTGTGCACGATTGTCAACATTTACGTAACTCGCAGCATGCTCAGCAGCGGTTGTAATTGGAATAACCAGATCGGCAACTTTAGATGTTTCGGAATGATTTGTGGCGAAAACTGTCGTAAATGGCGTTTCGATATCTTTAGCTGAAACTACATTTCGATCCACAAGTTGATCATTCAGCAGAACAACCATCTTAGCACCTGTAATTTCTTTTTTCAGATCTGCGGCAGATAGTTCATCAAGCCCAAGTGCACGGCATCCATTCGTGTTGGGCGCCTGATCGTCAGTAAGCAGAAATCCATCTCCGTACCCTTCCTCAATATGTGGTGTGAAGACCGGGTTTTTAGCTCCCAAAAGGTTTGCTACGCTCATCAAAACGTAATTCTCTTCGACCGATGCATGAGGACTGCCAACAAATAGAACCTCTTTACCGTCGTGCTCCTCAATTTTTTCGGCCAGTGTCAGGAGAGCGTTATTCCAGGATGATTTCACCTGTTCGCCATCCAGATTTTGAGCCGGTTTGGATACCCGGTTTTCATTGAAAACTCTGTAGGCTTCGCGCCCTTCATCCGGCATCCAGTGGTCGTTCACATCTTCGTTAAAACGAGGTGTGATACGCAACACGAGGTTATCACGAGTCCAGAGATCTATATTTGTCCCTTTACCGTTCGTAATATCAATACTTGGGGTTTGATTCATCTCCCAAACACGGGCTTTAAATCTAAAATCAGCCGATGTAAGCGCGCCAACAGGACAGATGTCTACCGTGTTAAGCGAGTAGTTATCGTCAAATTCTGTTCCGGGTGCGGTAGTTGGATAGTTCTTATCACCTCGCGAAACGATAGTCAGTTGATGAGTTTCACTGATCTCATCCGTAAATCGGACACATCGTGTACAGTTAATGCATCGCTCGGCGTCCAAAATTACACGTGGGCCTAATTGAACACGCTTAGGTTTGTGAACTTTTTTAACCTCAAAACGGCTTCCTTCAGGTCCGTATTTGTAGGTTTGAATTTGTAGCGGGCACTCACCTGCCTGATCGCAAATAGGGCAGTCCAGCGGGTGATTAGCCAGAATAAATTCAAGAGTATCTTTTTGTGCACGTTCCACCAGCTCATCCGTCTCCTGGGTATGAACAACCATACCGTCGGCAACTTTAATATTACATGACGTCTGGAGTTTAGGAAACCATCGAATTACACGATCGCCATTTTCATCCAGTTCATACTCGCCACTCTCTCTGTCTTTTACAGGCTGGCCAACTTTAACCATACACTGCCGGCAGTTGGCCGGAATAGACATGGAGGGGTGATAGCAGAAAAATGGGACTTCTAGTCCTTGATCAAGGATGAATTGGAGGAGTTGATGATCTCCTTCATACTCATATCGTTTCCCGTCTATAAATACTTCTGGCATTTTTGAATCGGTTATTTGTGAATTATAAATGATGATTTATTCAATCAAAATCATCGGTCACTTCATTTTTTGTAATGTTTTCCTGGCTGAGATAAATATCGCCGTTAATTCTATATCCTGAAATATCAACGGCTCAATAAACAATCTCAGGCGATAGCGTGAACGGACTTTTTACATCGCGCTTCAAACTCATCCCGAAACCGGGTAATTGTATGTCGTACCGGCCAGGCTGCTGCGTCGGCAAGGGCACAAATTGTGCGTCCTTCCATCTGAGTGGTGATATCGAGCAGCAGATCTAAATCTTTAATTTCTCCATCGCCGTTTTTAATACGGAGCAGAATCTTCTCGAGCCATCCTGTACCGTCGCGGCAAGGGGTGCATTGCCCGCATGATTCGTGATGGTAGAAGTGAGAAATTCTCCACAGCATATCTACCATATCGGTATCCTCGTCCATCACCACCATTCCGGCAGTACCGAGCATGGTTCCCACTTCACGAAGTGAGTCACTGTCCATGGTAATTCCATCAAGCTGATCGGCCCGAACAATAGGAGTGGAAGAACCACCGGGAATGACGGCTTTAAGTTCTTTCCCATTTCTCATTCCCCCGGCTACTTCATTAATAAGCGTAAGTACGGGTATCCCTGTTGGGAGTTCATAAACACCGGGTCGATTAACATGACCGGAGATTCCGTACAGTATCGGTCCGGGGTGATTTTCTGCCCCAATACTGCTAAACCAATCGGCTCCACGATTAATCACATTAGGCACATGGGCCAAAGTTTCAATATTGTTGATAGTTGTGGGGCGTCCCCAAAGTCCCTTTTGTGCGGGGAAAGGGGGTTTTACGCGTGGGTAACCACGCTTTCCTTCAAGTGATTCGAGCATGGAGGTCTCTTCACCGCAAATGTAGGCTCCGGCACCGGAGTGTACGTAAAAATCTACGCTGTAATCGCTCCCCATAATATTTTCGCCTATAAAACCTTTATCGTAGGCATCTTGTACCGCTTTCTCCATCATGTCGATGTAGACTTTATATTCTCCACGGATATAAACGTAGATAGCGGTAACTTCCATGGCGTAGGCTGCAATCAACGCACCCTCAATAAACAGGTGAGGGTTGTACTCAAATATTTTTCGGTCTTTAAATGTGCCCGGCTCAGATTCATCACCATTGCAGGCGAGGTAGCGGGGGCCGCCATCAGACGGGGGCATAAATGACCATTTAAGTCCGGCATTAAATCCGGCTCCTCCTCGTCCGCGAATATTAGCGGCTTTTACTTCATCAACTACACTTTTCGGCCCTTCCCATTTTTTCTTGTCGGTAAGTATCTCCTTAAATGCAGAATAACCGCCATTTTCTTCGTAAACATCGATCTTTTCCAAGCCGTCGATGTCGGGGATAAGTACACGCTCGTAATTTTTCCAGTCTGCTGAGCTCATAATTTCTTATTTAACTTTTCTCAATGGCATTCCAATTTGATCGTATTCAGGCTCTTTACCCGCTTTCAGTGTTTCGATCAAATCATCAACTTTTTCAGGTGTCAGGTTATTCACATATTGATCGTTGGTAACCTGGAGCATGGGAGCGTAGCCGCAAGCACCGAGACATTCAACTTCCTGGATGGAGAACTTCCCATCTTCTGTTGTTTCTCCGGCTTTAATGCCGAGTTTGTTTTCAAGGTGTTCAAGAATGTCGTATCCACCGCAAAGCTGACAACTCAGGCATGTGCAGACATCCAATACGTGCTCGCCCTTTTTCTCTTTATAATACTGAGTATAAAAAGATGCTACACCGTGTACGTGAGCTTGCGGCAGTCCGAGTGTATCTGCAACAAGCTTCTGCACATCAGGCTCAACATGGCCAAATCGGTTTTGAGCTACCCACAATACCGGCAGGGTTGCTGCCTTAACCTCAGGATACTTCGCCTTAATCTTTTCTATTTCTTGTAAATCTTCTTCTGTGAATTCGTAAGCCATAATATTATTTATCTGCTTCTCCCATTACAGGATCAACTCCTCCAATAATTACAACGGTATCAGCCACCATCTCACCGTCGAGTATATTTTCAAGTACTTGTAAATTGGCAAATGATGGAGCATTTACCTTCAATCTCCAGGGGTGGCCGGTTCCATCACTTTGGATAAAGTATCCAAGTTCACCTTTTGGAGATTCAACAGCGTGATACGCCTCCGCACCTTCAGGTGGGCAAATTCCGGTGTCTGTCATCATAAAGTCGTGAATCATACCCTCCATAGAGTAGTAAACTTCATCTTTGGATGGGTACGCCTGTTTGGCGTTATCGGTTCGCACGGGGCCTTTTGGAAGTTTTTCGAGGCACTGTTCGATAATTCGAATGCTTTCGCTCATCTCTTCCATTCGCACAAAATATCNTGCAAGGTTGTCACCTTCGAGTCGGGTAGGTACTTCAAAATCAACCTGATCGTAGCGTGCATANGGTGCAAATTTTCTGATATCGTATGCATATCCGGTTGCGCGAAGCACCGGGCCGGTTGCACCTATATCAATAGCATCTTCGGTCTTTAACACTCCAACTGCTTCATTTCTGTCGAAGAAGAGACGGTTTCTGTCTAGCAGACCGTGATAATCTTTGAGTTCCTTCGGGAATGCTTCGGTAAACTCCTTGATGATTCCCATCGCTTCGTCGGTAATATCATTAGCAACACCGCCAACTCTTGCGTGTGATACCGTAAAGCGGTGACCGGCAAGACGGTCCATAATGTCGTAAATTTTTTCCCGCTCCTTAAATGTCCATATAAAGAAGGACACAGCACCAGCGTCCATCACCATAGTTCCTAGCCACAACAGGTGAGATGAAATGCGTGCGAGCTCACAACCAATCATTCGGATGTAGTGTGCACGTTCCGGTACTTCAACACCGGCAATTTTTTCAACTGCTGTACAGAGCGCTACATTATTACTGTAAGGGGAGAGGTAATCCATGCGATCCGTATAGGGCATGAACTCCTGATAAGTTTTATTTTCCGCAATTTTTTCTACCCCTCGGTGAAGATAGCCGATATCAAGCTTTACCTTTTCGATGGTCTCGCCATCGAGTTGTAAAACAAGCCGGAGCACACCGTGTGTGGCAGGGTGCTGTGGCCCCATGTTCAGGACCATTTTTGCTGTAAGCGGATCACCATCATCCATCTCTTCGATGGTGGTATGTTTGTCTTCAAGGCTTTGGTAGAGAGCTTTTTGGTGCTCTTTAAAAAAAGTAGATTGAACCTTGGATTGGATATCAGATAATTTCATTTATCAACCTCTTAGTCAGTATCTGGTGTTGTATTTGGGAGTTCGATGGATCCGGGAATTCCAAGGAGGGGAAATTCTTTTCGAAGAGGGAAGTAATCGAAATCTTCGGGTAGGAATATTCGTCTGAAATCGGGATGATTTCTGAATTTGATTCCGAACATATCATACACTTCCCGCTCATTCCAGTTGGCGCCTTTCCAAATGTCGGCTACACTATCGAGCTCAGGGTTTTCCTCCTCACACCAAACTTTTAGAAAAAACCGTGCTTCATCTTTCAGTGATAGAAGGTTGTAAATAACCTCAAAGCGATCTTCCGAAGTGTATCGGTCGGTACCGATAATATCGCTCAGATAGACGTAGTGGAGATCATTTTTAAGATATGAGCAGATTTCGTGTAAAGCATCTGCTTCAATACGAATAAAGGTATCGCCGGAAGATTGATATACATCAACAAGTTTATCCGAAAATTTTTCGGACAGGGAGTCGACTACTTTTTGTAGTGGTTCAGATAATTCTAAGCTCATAATTACGTATCAAGCATTACTGAATGTTCAGTTTTAATCTTGTCCTGAATTTTCATCAGTGCGTGCAGCACGGCATCAGGACGGGGAGGGCACCCGGAGATATAAGTATCTACCGGCAGGAAGTTATCAACTCCTTGTACTACTCCATAGCATCGGTGCATTCCTCCTGTGGATGCGCAAGCGCCCATAGCGATACACCATTTTGGATCGGGCATCTGATCCCAGATTCTACGAATTGCGTGAGACATTTTATATGTACACCAGCCGGCTACGATCATCACATCGCTTTGGCGGGGTGAAAATCTCATTACCTCGGAGCCAAATCGGGCAGCATCATATTTAGGCCCTGCAAATGCCATCATTTCAATGGCGCAGCAGGCCAATCCCATCGGCATAGGCCAGGCGGCATTCGCCCGTGCCCAGTTCGTGAGTGAGTCAACCCGGGTTGTTAAATATCCTTCACCAAGTGCGCTTTCTAAACCCATATCTAATTCTTAGTTGCTTCAAATTTTATGTTTTTCATGTCCCAGTCGAGCGTTCCCTTTTTGAGAGTATAAATCAAACCAATAAAGAGGATTACAATAAATACGACCATCGCAAAGAACGTTCCCACTCCATGCTGCATAAATGCTACAGCCCACGGATAGATAAAAACGACCTCGAGGTCAAACACGATAAATTCCATGGCAACCAGGTAGAAAGCGATGGAGTAACGGTCGCGGGCTTGCCCCACGGGGTCCATTCCACTTTCGTAAGGGTTTAATTTGGTTTTGTTGGGCCGGAATGGGCCTACAATTCGAGACAAGGACATTAAAATAATTGCCAGCACAAGTGCTACACCTAACAGCACAATAATTGGCATGTATTGTTCAAGCATGAATTTCTGTCATTTATTTACAGGCAAATTACCGTCGGACGGACGGAAAGTCAACGTTTATAAGGTTCCAAATATAGGAGGTTTTGTAGCCAATTTGGAACGTTTTTTTAAATTAATCACGATCTTTCTCGGGGAGATGAAAATATGGGGTGAAAAACCGATAATAGTTAGAGTTTTCGGTGAATAAGTTCGATAACCTGCTGGTATGATTCTTCCTCAAGCTTAGAAAATGATGTGATAATAGATTGATAGAGGCCGTGAATTTGAGCGCTCGAAAGGTTCGCAAATCGATCGATGGAATTTATGGACGTTAAACG
>SL_3KL_010_SEDDRAFT_10006395_pt1 | contig 10540 bp, 5 predicted proteins | sample SodLakKL_010_SED_2_FD_10381 | JGI IMG/M metagenome (IMG submission 10381)
GGGCACAGGAGGGGTGGCCCGCCCACTCCCAGCCGCGCCGCGCATCGAATTCGGCCACCAGCGCCAGGAAACGCTGCGTGGCCGCGTGGATGTGCGCGGCCAGAATCGCGATCTCGTCCCCCAGCGCCTCCAGGGCGTCGGGGGAGGTGGGATCGGGGGAGGTGGGATCGGGATCACCGGCCTCCGACCCACCGGAATATGCAGCCTCCGGCTCAGCTACCGTCAGCGGGTGAAGGGTGGACGAAAAGGCGTAGGGCGACATGGGCGGGACTCCTCATCTGCAAGTGGGTCAGCGACTTGCATGAAAGATAAGGAGCCCTTCCCCGACCTTCTCAGCGCCTCCAGGAGGGCCAAACCCGGGGGTGTGCCTCAGTCGATGGGGGACAGCTCGCTCGCCGGCCCGCCCAGGGGCATCCAGAGGCCGCAAACGATGGATTTTCCGGTCGTCCCGGACCTCCAGCACTGCGGGATCCCAAAACCCGTCCATGGCTGGATGGGACACCCGCATGTACTCCCGGGATGAGACTCATGAGGGCGAGGCGGGCGAGTCACGAGGAAGCGGGCCGAGAGAGAGCCGAGGAGCGCAAGGGATGGAGAGAGATACGAAGGATCGACTTCCGCTCGGGTCACCACGGGTCCGCTTCGTTCAACCCGGATTGAACGTTTGCCCATGACTTTCATCTGAAAGCGGGGGGTGACGGTTTCAGCCATCAGCCGACCTCCCACCGGGCGATACGGCTCACCCAGTCCCACCGTGCGATACGGGTCATCCGACCCCACCGGCTCACCCGGTCCCACCGGGTCAACCCCGCTCCCGAAGGCGTCAGATTCCCTTGCGGAACGGGGGTGGTTGCGGACACCTTCGAACCGAATATTCGATGTCACTTCTCGACCGGAGCCGTCCAGATGAGCAGGCCCGTGCAGGTATTCCTGACCTCCCTTGCGGTAGCATCCGCCCTGTTTCTTCCCTCCACGGTCTTTGCACAGAACGTACAGGAAGGCCCGCAGGTGGACCGGCTCCAGATCACTCCGGGGCAACTCTCCGTGGAGCAGGGACAGACCGTCTCCTTCGAGATCCAGGCTCTGGACGCACAGGGAAATCCGATCAACCCCCTCCTCCGGGTGGCGGGTGCGGGCTCTGGAATAGTGGTGGATGGCATGGCGCGCACCCTGGAGGGAGTCCAGGCCGGGGGGGATGGGACGATCATCGTTACAGTGGTTCTGCCTCCGGATGCGCCTGGGGACCCGGTGTCCATTCGAGTTCCCGTGGAGGTTACCTATCCGGCGGTGGCCCGAGCCGAACTGACCTCGGACCGAGACCGGGTCTATGCCGGAACGACGGTGACGACACGATTCCGGGCCTACCATGAGGATGGGACAGAGCGCGCACTTCCCCAGGCCGCCTTCCGTTCCTCAGACCCCGAGACGGCCTCGGTGGACCGGTTTGGCGCCGTCACCGGCCACCGATCCGGATCGGCCGCCATCACTGCCGAATACCAGGGAGTCTCCGCTTCCTGGGAAGCCCGGGTGGAGGGCTTCCCAGCCGTCCGCATGGAACTGACGGGGGGACTCGATGAGGCCAGGACCGGTGACGTCCTCTCCTTCATTCCCCGCTTCTTCGACGATGCCGGCCAGGAGGTCACGGATATCCCCGTGACCTGGGGGTATTCCTACCAGTCCGTGGATGGCGTCCGGCAGCCTGGGGCGGTCGCCCTGGTCGAGGAGGGCCGTTTCCTGGCCGAGGAGCCGGGACGATACGCGGTGGTGGCCAGCGCCGGGCCCCTCAATGCCCGCCGCACCGTGGAAGTGAGCCAGCGCCAGGTGGTACAGCGGGTGGAATTCCAGGGTCAGGGCCGTGTGGACAATGTCCATACCTCGGATTTCTGGGTGTTCGAGGGGAATGACGGCCGAGACTACGCCATCTCCGGCACCTGGGGAGCGGATGGATGGGCCTACATGTGGGATGTCACCGACCCGACGAACATGGTGAAGACCGACTCGGTGCAGGTGGATGCCCGGACCGTGAACGATGTGAAGGTCTCCCCCGACGCCCGCTATGCCACCATGACCCGGGAAGGGGCGTCGAACCGTCGGAACGGCCTGGTCCTGCTGGACCTGGCGAATCCCGCTCACCCGGTCATCGCCTCGGTCATGGAGGAGGGCCTCGCCGGGGGAGTTCACAACGCCTTCCCCATGGAGGACTACGTCTACACTCTCTCCGCCGGGGAGAAGTACCTGATCATCGACGTGCGGGACCTGGCGAACCCCCGGGTCGTGAGTGAAGTCCAGCACGGCAACTGCCGGATCCACGACGTCTGGGTCCTGGACGGCCTGGCCTATTCGGCCCAGTGGGGATGCGGCATCATCGTCTACGACGTGGGGAACGGGGGATGGGGAGGAAGCGCGGAGAATCCGGTGTACGTCTCCTCCCTGCAGACCCCTGGAGGTAGGACCCACGCAGTCTACCCGTACTTCCAGGAATCCACCGGAAAGCTCCTGGTCTTCGCCGGGGACGAGATCATGACGCGGGTCGGGATGCCGCTGGAGGGAGGTCTGAGCCGGGATCCGTACGACCCCGCCACCGGGGAGGGGGGCCGGCCCTCCAACACGGCGGGGTACACCCACATCCTGGACTTCTCCGACATGGACAATCCGAGGAAGATCGCCCGCTACAAGGTTCCTGAGTACGGCACCCACAACATCTGGGTGGAGGACGACGTCCTCTACCAGGCCTACTATGAGGGCGGGATGCGGGTCGTGGACGTCTCCGGCGAGCTCACCGGAAACCTCGCCACCCAGGGCCGGGAGATCGCGGTCTACAAGCCCAATGATCCCGGGGGCTTCATCTCCAATGCGCCCATGGTCTGGAGCGCCATGCCCTTCAAGGGGAAGGTCTTCTTCTCCGACTGGAATTCCGGTATGTGGTCGGTGGAGCTGGAGCCTCGCCAGCCGGTGGCGCTGGAAGAAGACTGACCACTGGGTGGTGGGGGTCAGCGGATCCCCACCACCCCCTTCACCGCATCAATGAGACGGCCGGCATCGTAGCCGATCCCGTCCTTGAATACGGTGACCACGTTACGGATCTCGGCTGGATTCGTGGACGGATCGCCACGGATCACCACCAGGTCGGCCAGCTTCCCCTCCTCCACCGAGCCCAGCTGGCCGTCATTCCCCAGGATCCGGGCGCCGTTCAGCGTGAGGATCTGGAGGGACTCCACCGGGGTGAACCCCGCCTCCACCAGGAGCTCATGGTTCCGCTGGTCACCGAAGCCGGGGAGGGCACCCCCATTGCCCGTGGGGTCCACACCTGCGGCCAGCAATCCTCCGGCGCGGACGAAGGCCACCTCGAAGTCCTGGGCCTTCCGGAACACCTGGGGCATCACCGACTGGTCCGCACCACGCTGGATGGCCTCCCGGGTGGCCTTTTTTTTTGGAGCCGGGGCTCCAGCGGGGGACGCCCGGGGACGGTGAGTTCATAGACCGCCAGGGTGGAGGTGAGCCCCACTCCGCCGTCGATCATCTCCCGGATGGTGGTCTGGACCTCCAGGGAGTCGATCTCCACCTCGGCAAGCCGCGTCCGCATCCCCGTGGGGCACTGGTCCGCCTCCTTCGTCGGGTCGTAGTCGGAGTTGGTGAAGAGGCCGTGCTCCAGGTTGTCGATTCCCAGCGCTACCGCCTCCCGGAAGGAGACGGAGCAGAGGTGCCCGGTGAATTTGAGCCCCAGGCGGTGGGCCTCCTGGATGGCTGCCTGCAACTCCGCCCGGGAGATGAGGGTGTAGGCCTTGAACCAGGTGGCTCCCTCCTCGGCCCAGTAGGCCACCACGCGCCGGGCCTCTTCCGGNGTGGAGACCGAAAGCATGTGCCCGCTGGCTCCTGCCCCGGTGATGTAGGGTCCNGTNACGTGCATCCGGGGCCCGGGGATCTCTCCCTGGTCGATCTGCCGCATCATGTTGATCTCGCTGTACGGCGAGGCGGCGCCAGTGGTGCGGATGGTGGTCACCCCGCTGCCCAGGTAGAGGCGGGGTGCGGAGAACTGGAGCTGGACGCTCCGTCCCGAGGTGGTGTAAAAGGTATGGTTGTGCATCCCCACCAGCCCCGGGATCACGGTATGGCCCGGAAGCTCATGCCGCTCCGCGTCGGCGGGGATCTCCACCTCACCCACCGGGCCCACCCGGGCGATCCGGCCATTCCGGATGAGGACGACCTGGTCGTCCATGGGCTCCGCTCCGGTGCCGTCCACCACCCGCACCCCCACCAGCGCCACCACCGGTGCATCCACGGAGACGTATTCCCGGACCTGGGGCGAAAGAGTGGGGGGAGGGCCTTCGGCCTGCCGGGCCTCGAGGGGGGGAGCGGCGAGGACCCCGCCCAGGAGAAGGAACAGAGGCAGTTGAAGGCCGGGGAGGGCCGTCGGTTTCAGCGGAAAACGAGGCATGGGCGGCTCCGTACGAGGGGCTGGTCGGGGGGTTGGCGGTGTCGGGACGTCAGGGTTCATCTCCAGGGGGCCACGTCAAGGATTCACGTCAGGGATCCACCTGGATCACCGTCATCATCCCCGACTCGAGATGTTCGGAGATGTGGCAATGAAGCATCCAGGGCCCGGGGTTGTCCAGTTCCAGCAAGAGATCCACCACCGTGCCCACCGGGACCAGGACGGTGTCCTTCCATGCCGGATGCCGGGAGACCTCTCCATTCACCGAGAGGACCATGAACCGCTGTCCGTGGAGGTGGATGGGGTGCTGCATGGGGTGGAGGGAGTCCCGGTTGTTCACCAGGCGGAGTCGGATCCGATCTCCCTGCCGGAATCGCCAGTCGATGTCCAGGTTCTCCGCCCCGGTGTCGGCGTCGCGGAGGATCCATTCGGCCTCCCTTCCGGTGATCAGCCAGTCCATGTCGGGCATGGTACCGGACCACTCCACCGGGGGGCGGTAGACGGACTCCCACATGAGCAGGGGGTCCAGGGGGAAGGGGAGGTCACGGGTCCGGAGATCCAGGACCAGCGTCCGGTGGGGAGGCTGTCCGGCATGTGCCGCCAGGAGGTCTTCCGTCTCCTCCACCAGGGAGGGGATGACGCGAAGCTGGGAGAAGCCGTGGGAAAGGTGGCCCTCCGGCGAGGGCTCCCCATCCCAGGCTGACTCCACATGGATCATGGCCACGGTGTCCACCTCCAGGAAGAACCGAGCCCCCACGTGATCCAGGGCTTGAACCCGATTCTCCAGTGCCACCGCCCCCTCCTCCGGAAAGCGGACCTCCACCACCCAGCGCTCCGCCGGCGCCAGGACGACACTCTCCACCCAGGCCTCCCGGGGGAGCTTCCCCACGTCGGAGGCCACCACCTTCATGGGAAGGTCCCCGAAGGAGAGGTTGAAGGTCCGGGTGCTGGCGGCGTTGGTGAAGTGGAAGCGCACCACGTCACCCTCCTGCACCCGCTCGGACCACGCCGCGGACCCGTTGGCCAGGAGGACGTTGCCGAAGCGCCCCATGAGCGCGTGGGTGGGTGCCTCGCGTCCGTAAGGGACCCCGCGGCCATCCTCGGTGACCAGGTGATCGTCCAGGAGCAGGAAGACCTCCTCTTCGACCGGGGCGTAGGGGGCGTATGCATTCCCGGGCTCCGCCGCCGGTCGCACCCGGAAATTCCCTGCCAGTCCCAGGTCCTGGGCCACGTCTTCCCGGAGGTGCGGGTGGTACCAGAAGGTGCCCTCGTCCGGGAGCCGGAGCTCGTAGAGGAACTCACCACCGGGGGCTACCGGCTCCTGGGTGACCCCCGGGACCCCGTCGTACGGGGCGTCCAGACGGATTCCGTGCCAGTGGACGGCCGCAGAAAGGGGGGTGTCGTTCCGGAAGCGGATGTGGACGGTGCTGTTCGCTTCCGCTTCGAGGAGGGGTCCCGGGCTCTGACCGTTGAACCCGTAGCCTGGAAGCACGCGTCCGTCGATGTCCCGGAGGAGGGGACCCGCAACCAGTTCCAGGGTGTCTCCCTCCGCCAGGTGGAGGGTCTCCCGGGGTCGTGCCGCGCGGATTTCCCCCGAAGGGGCGGCATCCATCTGTCCGGACTGAGGGGCCCCACCCACCGGAAGGAAGGGGCGCACCCCGGGCCTGAGGGCCATGATCTGATGGGGCATGGAGATGAGGGGGTGCATGGGCGGGTTGACCCACTCAGCCCCGCCTCCTGCTGGAAGTCCGCTGCCATGACCCCCATGACCCCCATGACCCCCATGACCGGGTTCAGGGTGGGCGTCGCCATGGGTGGAATGATCGAGGGACCCACGGCCACCCGCCGGCATGGACATCTCCACCAGGATGTAGGCCATGTCGTGGGGGCGGAGCACCATGGTCGGAGAGGTTCCCCGAAGGACCAGGGGCCCGGTTCGCTCCGCGGGGATCTCCTCTCCCTCGGCGGATATGAGGAGGAGGTAGGTGTTGAACCCCTCGACGGTGGCCTCCAGCTCGCCATCCTCCAGGGACCCCAGAGGGACCATGGGGTGGAGGGTGGGGGGGGTCATCCAGGCCACGAATCGGGTGTAGGGGCCAAGCTCCTCCGGCCGGGGAAGACCCTGCGCCTGGATCCGGATCCGGAGACGAGGAAGCCCGTCCCGGGTCACGGCGATCCCGAAGGGGGTGGGGGCGGGGAGGAGGTGTGCGGCGCCCTGAGCCGCCCCGCCCGCCGCGCCTGCCATCAGGGGGATGCAGTAGAGATCCTGGGCGAGGGGGATGGGAGGCGCGGGGGGGGCACAGGGATCCCCCGGAAGGAGGGACAGGCCCATGAGCAGGCCGGAAAGGAGGATTCCCATCATCCCGGGAATCTGGTCCATGGGTTCCGTGGGGGAAAGCCCACTCCCTGGCCGTGGCGGAAACCCCCGATGCCCACTACTCTCGTCCCCGGGTCGCTCCCTCGGTTCGCTCCCCCGGTTCGCTCTACCGTTCTTGAAGCGATGCCGGCAGCGGAGTCCGAGGGACGGCAGCGGAGTCCGAGGGACCATCGAATCGAAGAAATGGAGGATGTCTGCATGAAACAGAACCTGGTTGGAGGCTCAATCCGGGAGCTGGTCCAGGGAGGGCTCGCCGCTCTCCTGCTCCTGGGCGCACTGGCCCCGGCTGCAGAGGCCCGACAGGTCCAGACCGAGTCGGAGATCTCGGGGTTCACCGAGTTCACGAGCTACGACGGGATGATGGACTACCTGGCCAGGATCCAGGCCGGAAGCACCGAGATGCGTCTGGGGACCTATGGATCCACCCACGAGGGGCGGGACCTCCCCTACGCCATCTTCTCCCGCCCGGCCGTGACCCAGCCCTGGGAGGCGTGGGCCCTGGGACGGCCCATCCTCGTCCTGGCGGCGGGGGTCCATGGGCCGGAGCGGACCCTCCGGGAGTCGGTCCTACTCCTCATCCGGGACCTGGCCACACCGGGAACGGCGATGAATCAGGTCCTGGATGACCTGACGCTGGTGGTGGTCCCCCAGATCAATCCCGATGGCTTCTCCGCTCCCGACGGCCCCGTTCGCGGAAACCTCTGGCGGCTGGACCTGAACCGGGACTACATGAAGCTGGAACAGCCCGAGATCCAGGGATACGTCCAGAACATCATCCTCAACTGGGCGCCCCATCTCTTCATCGATGGCCATAACGGGGGGTCCTTTCCCTACAACCTCAACTACCAGTGCCCGAGCCACGCCGAGCCGAACCCGGGGATCGGGGCGCTGTGCGACGCCGAGATCTTCCCGGCCATCGACCGGAAGCTGGAGGCCCAGGAGTACCGCTCCTGGTATTACGCCCGGGGGAATGAGACCCGCTGGGACGTAGGCGGGACCGACCCCCGGATCGGGAGGAACTACGGAGGTTTCGCCAACACCGTGGGGATCCTCTTCGAGTCGCCTTCCAGCCAGCCCCTCCCGGACGGGGTGCGGAGTGGGCTCCTGGGGTACGAGGCGGTGGTGGAGTGGGCACGGGACAACCCGGACCTCCTCATGGAGACGGTCCGGGCCGCCCGCATCGAGGCCGTGGAGCTGGGTTCGGCTCCCCGGGGGGACGTGGCCATCCGCACGGAGTACGAGCCGGAGGATCGGACGGTGGAGTACCTCATCGGCGTAGGCGAGGGAGCCGATCGGGAGATCCGGACCATCACCAGTGACTCCCTCATGAAGAAGCCGGTGGCCACCCTGACCCGTCCCCGGCCCTGGGCCTACGTGATCCCCCGGGATGCGGAGGGGGCGGTGGAGCTCCTTCGCCGGCACCGGGTCACGGTGGAGCAGCTCCAGGAGGATACCGCCATGGACGTGGAGGCCTACATCATCGGGGACATCACCTATGAGCGGGCCTACAACCACGCCGCCGCCACCGTCGTCCATGTGGAGGGGACGGTGAACCGCCGGCTGACCCTCCCCAAGGGGACCTATCTGGTTCGGACGGGGCAGATGCAGGGTCGGGTGGCGGCTCATCTCCTGGAGGCCGAGTCCACCGACGGGGTGGTCTACTGGAACCGGATGGATGCCTGGCTCCCCAAGCCGGAGGTGGCGGCGTACCGAAGTGGAGAGGGAGAGGCTCCCCTCTATCCCATCTATCGGCTCATGGCCCCCACGCCGCTCTCCACCCGACTCCTTCCGTAGGAAGCCGTCGAAAGAGGAAGGGCCGTTGAAGAGATAGCGTCCCGTTGAAGAGGTAGGGTCCCGTCGAAGGGGCAAGGGCGGCCGTGGGCCTCAGGGCTCCACGGCCGCCAGGACCTTGCCGATGAATTCGTCCAGCGCCGGGCGTTGGATCCATCGGACCACCACCACCAGATCGTGCTCCGGATCCACGTAGACGATGTTCGCTCCGGCACCGGCGTGGAAATGGGCGGAGGTGGGAGCGGAGGGGAGCGCCTCCCCGTCCAGGTTCAGGAAGGTATTCATGAAGCCGTAGGCCGGGTTGGCCGGGCCCGGGGACCGGGTCTCGGCCATCCACTCCCGGGATAGGACCTGCCGGTCGTTCCATCGACCGTCCCGGAGTTGGAGGAGGCCGAAGCGCCCCATGTCCAGGGCACTGATGAACATCCCTCCCCCCCAGTGGGCTCCGCCGCTCATGGACTGGACCCGGGTCCCGTCCAGGGAGATCCACGAGGTCTCGTAGCCGGTCCAGCGCCAGGTGGGGGAGGCGCCGATGGGATCCATGAGGTGCTCCCGGAGGACCTGGGGGAGGGGGGTACGCCAGACATTCAGGGCCGCCAGTCCCAGGAGGTTCACCCTGACGTCATTGTACTCGTAGACCGTCCCCGGCTCGTGGCGCGCCCGGGTGCCCCAACTGTCGGCGTCGGCGTCAGGGCGATCCGCCCAGTCGGGCTTGCACCAGAGGACGCCGGCCCAATCGGAGGTCTGCCTGAGGAGGTGCTCCCAGGTGATGCGTTCGCTGTGGGAGGTGGAAAAGGGTTCGAAGGGGGCCGGCAGCCCTGGGAAGGCCACGCCCTCCCGAGGGGGGCCATGGGCCACGCACTCGGGGCGGTCCACCTCCACGGGGGCCATCCGCCGGGCCACGGGCTCGGTGAGATCCGGGATGAGGCCCCGGTCCCAGGCCAGCCCCACCGTGGAGGCCAGGAAGCTCTTCGTCACACTGAAGGTCACATCCACCCGGTCCGGGTCTCCCCATTCCGCCACCACGTATCCTCCCCGGATGACGAGCCCGGCCGGGTCTCCACGATCCCGGAAGGGACCCACGGCGTCTCCCAGCGGCTCCCGTCCGAAGCCCCGAAGATGGGCCAGCGCCAGATCCCGGGGGGCGGTGGACTCACGGGCCACCGCGAAATCGATGGCCTCCTGGAGGCGTTCACCGGAGAGGCCCAGGGCCTCCGGGGCGCGACGCTCCCACTCCCCCGACGGCGGGAAATAGTCCTGGGCCTCGACGGTGGAGTTGCCTCCGGGAAGGACCGGGAGGACAGGAAGGAAGAGGAGGGCCAGGAGGAGGACCAGGGCCGATGGGGGAGCCGGAGAGGGGAGGGGTCGAATCACGGGATCAGGGAGATGAAGGGAGAGACGGGCGGCCACGGACCGACCGGATGATCCTGGGCGAACATGGACCGGAGGACCGGGGAGGAGCAAGTGTTTGCCTCTCCCGCTCCTCCAGCCCGCGATCCTCGGGGGTCGCGGGCTCCTTCAGCGCTCGTCCGCCTCCGCTCCGACCTCCTGGAGCAGTCCGGCCAGCCCTTCGCCCAGGTGGGTCTCCAGCAGTTCGCGGTAGCGCAGGGAGTTCGGGTATCCCTCGCCCTCGTGGAAAAAGGCTTCCAGCAGGGGGGTCCAGTCCGAGCCCCTCGGGAGGATGATCCCCAAGGACTCCGAGCGGTCGTCTCCAGCAGGATGGCGGCGGAGGGGAGCGCCCTGCTCCGCCGCGCGCCAGAAGTTGTGGATGTCCACCCAGGCCAGCCGGTCCGGGCCCTCGAGGACGGCGGCGATGACCGCCTCGATGGAATTCACATACTGGACGTGGAAGTCGGGGATACCCTGGTCCCGGAGCGCCTCGATCCGGTCCTCGTGGAGGGTGCCCCGGCGGGGATAGGCCGTGAATCCGGCGAAGTGGG
>SL_3KL_010_SEDDRAFT_10006396_pt1 | contig 10539 bp, 10 predicted proteins | sample SodLakKL_010_SED_2_FD_10381 | JGI IMG/M metagenome (IMG submission 10381)
CACAATGTATACATAATAGAGGGAATTGCATTTACCGGCGATGCAGCGGGGATCAGAATTGCCGGCGGACCGGTTGTACCACCGACTCCACCGCCCGATATCCATATCGAACAGTGGCAGGAAACATTGAATAAGCTCCGCGATATCAAGCCGGATACTCTCTATCCGACCCATTTCGGGATGTCCGGGGATGTTTTCCCGCACCTCGAGGAGATGGAAACCCGTCTGCTCGAATGGTCGGATTGGGTCGGTGAACAACTGAAAGCGGGAAAAACAGACGAGGAGATCACGAAAGAATATGAAGCAATGTCAAAGGATCTGTTACAAAATCAAAATATCGTCGGTGAACTTTTAACGGCATACGAATTCGCCGATCCGTTCTGGATGAATGTTATGGGGTTGGTAAGATACTGGCGAAAATACAAACTCTAATTAACAATATCAGAAATTCTAAACAATATCAAATTTTCCAATTACTAAATATCAAAACAAGTAACTGCACATCCGGTTTTGTTATTTGATCATTTGAATTTTGAGTTTGTTCAGGATTTAGAAAATTAAGATTTAGGATTTTATAAAATTTATGTCAGATAATATGATATGGAAAGAAAAACCAACACTTGATGCCCTAAATGATCTTTCAAAAGACACTATGGTCGAACACCTGGAGATCGTCTACACCGACGTCGGTGACGATTATTTGAAAGCAACTATGCCTGTCGATAAACGAACGGTACAGCCGATGGGGTTGCTGCACGGAGGCGCATCAGCTACACTTGCCGAAACACTTGGCAGTGTTGCATCGCATTGTATAATCGACCGTGATACGCACTACGCCGTGGGACTTAATATAGAGGTGCATCACATCCGCTCCGTAACCGAAGGCACTGTAACCGGAATTGCACGTCCGTTACATCTCGGCAAAACAACACAGTTATGGGAGATAAAGATTTTTAATGAAAAAGAGAAGCTGGTGAGCGTTAGTATGTTGAAGATTATTATATTGAAAAATTGAGACCGGAAATCAGATTTTAGAAAATGAAGATAACTTTAGATGTTCGGTATCGTGATCTTGATACTCTTGGTCATGTAAACAATGCTGTTTACCTGACGTATTTCGAATACGCGCGATTGAAGATATTTCACGACTGGTTTACCGGCGAGAATGAGCCCGACTTTGTCATCGCCCGTGCTGAAGTTGATTATGTAAAGCCGATCTTTATAGGGAAGGTCGGGGTGGATACCCGGGTATCGCATATCGGGAATACAAGCTTTACGCTCGAGTATGAAATCGTAAACGAACGTGCCGAAGTATGTGCACGGGGGAAAACCGTGCAGGTGTTGGTTGATCCGAAGAGCGGTGAAAAAATGCAGATTGAAGGGGAAAAGTTGCAGTATCTTGAGCGATTAATGGAATAAAACCACGAAGACCACAAAAAGGCACTAAGACATAATTACCTGGTGTCTATTCGTGTTCTCCGTTGTTTCCAACATCACATCATCCGCACGTGAGCGCTTAATTCTTCCTCCTGTACACTTCGTGCCTTCAGCTCGATAATGTGTTCCTGGAGCTGTCCAATGCCGTTCTCGTATGCCTTGATCGCATCGTCGACTTTGCCTTTCCGCTCCGCCCATACGGCGCTTCGCAGCGAGCGCATATACTCATACCGCGTAAACGGCCATTCTTTAAAGGCGAATAATGCAAGAACGATAAGATTGATGAACGGAATGTACATCAATAAACCGTTGGTCGGCCGATATCCCGCTTTGTGGAAGATTGTCCACCAGATTAAACCATAAAAATAAACGGTTGCGACGATTAAAAACGCAAGCAGCAGATCTTCGACAGTATTGCCGAATGCCTTCAGCGCGATGAACATAAAATTCTCCTTATTTGATTAATGTATGTAAATTAGATAATCTATCTATTATATTCAACGTCAATGAAGACAAAACAATTCAGGGTAAAACAATTATTTTTTATAGTAAAATAGTTTTGCCTTCAATGGTCTTGCCTTAATCTCTGTCACCCGTACTCTCGCATCGTGTGCGAAAGTATGATGGCTTCTTGCGGCAACGGTATTGTCTTCGGAATTTTCTTCAAATATCTGAGCATATTCCGGCTGCCGGTTGTTCGAAATCGATTTGCTATGCAATATCGACATCGCCGTCGAAGAAAGATGGTTCCGGTTCGTTGTATTCGTTTTGAATATGCGATTCAACAGTGTTGGTTGTAGATGTGAGAACAAAAAAAGAATCAAATATGAGCGATGTTTTCACGACACACAACACCCGTCACCACTGATGTTGATCTTATATGCTCCCCCCAATTGTAAACGCATATACGGGATTATACAGATTTTCTATTTAAGGCGCAAACTTTTCTTGATTTTGATTCGGGATTTTGTTACTCAATATATAATAAGGTTGTCCACAAAACATTAAAATTTGTTATAATTACTATATTTTCATCGGAGATCATATGCTCAGAAAAGCAATTTGCATATTATTACTGTTTCCAGTTTTATCCTTCGCTGACGATCAGAACGAACGGGAACGTGAGCGGGAGAGGATGGTCGAGAGGCAAATAGTAAACCGCGGCATAGAACACGGTCCGACCATCGAAGCTATGCGGACTGTGCCGAGGCATCTTTTTGTACCGGACGCACAAAAACGCAATGCCTACAATGATAGTCCGCTCCCAATCGGTCATGGTCAGACTATTTCGCAGCCGTATATCGTCGCCTATATGACCGAGGTGATACGGCCGGAAACGGATTACAGGGTTCTCGAGATTGGCGCTGGATCAGGCTATCACGCTGCGGTCATATCGAAGATCGTGGATGAAGTCTATACTATAGAGATAATTCCCGAACTTGGCCAGTCGGCACGGGAACGGCTTGCGCGTCTCGGATTTGATAATGTTGAAGTAAAGATTGCCGACGGTTATCACGGCTGGGAAGAGCATGCCCCGTTCGATGCAATCGTAGTAACAGCCGCCGCAGAGCACATCCCTCCACCGCTGGTCGAACAATTAAAAGACGGCGGGAAAATGATTATACCCGTAGGATCGCCGTTCTTCACTCAGCAATTAACACTGGTGGAGAAACGGGGCGAGGAGATCAGGACACGGAATTTAATGCCGGTGCGGTTTGTGCCGTTCCGACGCGCAGACGATTAGGTTATTTAACCACAAAGACTCCAAGACACCAAGAGTGATTAATATTATTTTTTCTTAGAGCCTTAGGGTCTTTGTGGTTAAACACTTCAAAATAGTATATGCAAAAACGCTTACTCATTTCGGTCGGTTTGCTCTCGGTAGCCATCATCGCTATCCAACTGGTCTTGATGCAGATCCTTTCCATCACCCAGTGGTATCACTTTGCGTATATGGTAATCTCCGTTGCGATGCTGGGGTTCGGGTTCAGCGGAACGGTGCTCGCAATTGCGCGACAGTGGTTCCTTGACCGGGCAGAAACCGTTATACCCTTGCTTATGATCCTGAGCGGATTGACGATGGCGCTGGTCATTCCGGTAACGCAATCTTTGCTCGGGGGATTCGATATGTATCTGCTCTTCGTCGATACGTCGCAGGTATGGCTGCTGATTGTAACGTATCTTATCTATCTCATCCCGTTCTTTCTTGCAGCTCTTGCCATCGGGTTGATTTTCGTCAAGTATGTCGCGAACATCGGTACGGTATACTTTGCCAATCTTATCGGATCGGGACTCGGCGGTATCGTTGCCATTGTATTTTTGTGGACGTATTTCCCGAACCAGCTTCCCGGTTTTGTTGCATTGCTTCCTGTCGCAGCAGGATTGCTGCTGATCACGAAGAAATACCGCCGCGCGTTCGCAGCCCTTTCATCCCTCTCTATTATAATAGCTGTGTTTTTCATTGCTCGTCCTGTCGATCTTACCGTTTCGGAGTACAAGAGCATAAGCTATACAATGGATCTTCCGGGTGCCGTTGTTGAAGATGAGCGTGTGAGTCCGCACGGATTGGTACAGGTCGTTTCGTCGGATGCGCTGCGCCATGCGCCCGGGTTGAGTCTGGCGTATACCGGCGAGATACCGGTACGCAAAGCGGTATTCAACAACGGCGAGTGGTTCGGTCCCCTTGTTGCATGGACGCGGGAGGATACGACACACCTGATGGATTATTCGACGACTGCTCTTCCGTTCAATACCGGATATCGGGAGAATGTTTTGGTGATCAATGCAGGAACCGGTACCGATGTATCCCTGGCGCTAACGCACAATGCACAAAATGTGGCCGCCGTCGAACCGAACATTCCCGTTATATCAATGATGATGGATGAGTATGCAGCGGAGATCGATTCGCTGTTTCATCATCCTGCCGTACGGGTGCAGACACTGGAGCCCCGAACCTATTTAAAGATAACCCGGGAACAATACGATCTCATCACCATGCCGACGATCGATGCGTTCGGTGGAACTGCCGGTTTATACGCACTGCAGGAACAGTACACATTAACCCGTGAAGCGTTCAGCGAGATGTGGCACCGGCTTTCACCTGACGGAATGATAAGCATTACTTCGTGGATGGATTACCCTGTCCGCAATCCGTTAAAGATACTCGCGACGCTTATGGAGCTGCTCGAGAACGAAGGAGTCGATTCAATTGAAGATCATCTTGTTGCTATCCGTTCGTGGGGAACGGTTTCGTTCTTTGTGAAACGCACGCCTCTCACCGCCGACGAGATCGATTCGATACGGCAGTTTTGCCGCACGATGTTTTTCGATCCGGTAATACTGCCGGATTTACAGGAAGGTGAACGAACGCATTATAATGATATCGAGGACAGAAGTTTTTTCAATTACGTCGATGAGATACTTGCATCGGATCGTGAGCAGCTTTTCAGGGATTACGACTTTCACCTTCGTCCGGCAAGCGATAACCGTCCGTATTTTTCACAGTTTTTGCGATGGGAGAGCTTACCGCACCTTCGAGAGTTGTTCGGCGATCAGGCAGTGCCGTTCCTTGAAGTGGGTTATCTTGTCGTTGCGGTGACGTTTATTCAGATATTTGTGGCGGCGGTGGTGTTGATACTTCTGCCGTTGTTCAGGATCGGATTCAAAGGCACCGGCAAGATGTGGACGGTGCTGTATTTCAGCGGACTCGGCCTGGGTTTTATGTTTATCGAGATCGTTTTGATACAGCGGTTTATATTATATCTCGGACATCCGATATATTCAGCCGCGACGGTCATTACCGCGCTGCTTATTTGTTCGGGGGTGGGCAGCTATGTGTCATCACGATTTCAGGCAAGTCCGCGAATTCTCCGCAGAGCGGCAGGCATCGTTGCCGGGTTTACTCTATTATATATACTAATCCTGCCGTTCCTTCTTGAGTGGACTATCGGTTTACCCCTTATTGTAAAGGGATTGCTTTCGTTTCTCATCATTGCCCCGCCGGCATTTTTCATGGGTATGCCGTTTCCCCTCGGTTTGCGGTATGTATCTTCAAGGAATGAAAGCCACGTTCCCTGGGCGTGGGGAATCAACGGGTGTATGTCCGTGGTAAGCACAGCACTGGCGACGATCATAGCCGTTGAGTTCGGATTTGTGGTGGTGATGGTGTGTGCGGCGGTGGCGTATGGAGTGGCGGTTGTGGTGAATGCGGGGAGGTGAAGGGGTGACCAATGACGAATTACGTGTTATCCGCCTTCGCTAAAAAAACAGCTTCGGCGGACAGGCGAATTACGAGTTACGAATTAAAAATACATCGATAGAGATAATTGGAACACGGATGATAAGGGTCTAAACATGAGTTAGAGGCGAATATCAACCTGAGGATGATGCGCTTCTGGCGTAATTTATTATTAAGTTTTGCATCGGTAATTTCAAAAAATTGATTTGAATTGACGGTAGTTGTATATTGTAACGTATGATTCCTGAACAGAGCAATTGAAGATGAGATGAAAACTCTCAGAGAAATAAAACATATTCTGTCAGAAAATAAAGAAGATCTAAAGAATATGTATAACGTGAAACAAATCGGTGTGTTTGGTTCGGTCATCCATGGTGAAAGTAACGATGAGAGCGATGTGGATATTCTTGTAGAATTCGAAGAACCACCCGGTTTTTTCAAATATCTCGATTTAGAAGAACATCTGTGTAATTTACTCGGGATGAAAGTTGATCTTGTTGTAGGGAGTGCATTGAAACCTCAAATAGGAAAACGTATCTTGGGTGAGGTTGAATACGTATGACTCGTGAATACATGGATTATATACACGATATACTAAACGAGATCAACCGAATAGAAAAATTCATTCTAAATCAGGAATTTAAAGAATTTCTCGATGATGAAAAGACTTCCTACGCTGTTGTACGTTCATTGGAAATAATAGGTGAAGCTGCCAAGAACGTTCCCTCTGAAGTTCGTGAAAAATATAAAAGTATTCCCTGGAAAAAGATGGTTGGAATGAGAGATAAGCTCATACACGGGTATACAGGAGTTGATCTGCAAATTGTATGGAAAACAATAAAAGAAGACTTACCCGGTATAAAACCATCTTTACAAAAAGTTATTGACGATAAAGGAAGTTGAACAAAAAAGTGTTATGCAGTGTGTTTCTGCAGTATACGGTGTGGTGGTGACGATGAATCCAAGGAAATAAAGGGAACACTGATGACACTGATGTTAATGATTCACACTGATAAATTATATTGTAAATCTGTGACCATCGGTTGCATCTCCACCAAATAACGTGGCGGACAGGTGCGTCATTTGTGTTCCATACACATACCATTATAACCCACCGGTTCCGAGTATTTACAACATAAATTCTCTATAGATTTTCTCAACTTAAATTTCTAAAATCAGGCATATTCATAATTGACAGAATAATTCTTTTATATCTTTACCCTGAGGCATACAATGACAGTCATTTATATCATAATAGTTTATTGTATAATTGCTCTTCTTCTCGCTGCTTTTATCGCGAATAAAAGGAATTCAAGTTTCTTCAAGACCTTTTTATATATTCTTGGAGGACCTCTGACGTTTATCATGTATCTGTTAAGATTGAAAAACCGTGATGTGGAGAGGAGTTATTATAAAAGAGGGTTTTTTACTGTGAAATGAACTCAGTACATTTTCAATGATTGCATTATTCTGGTAACCTTGTAACGCGAAACGGCGTTTCGCGACTGCTTTTCAGCGGACTGTGGTAAACCATTATACTCCCAACCGGAAATTTTCTTTACTGTAATTCCATTTCCAATATTCCGGATTTTCAACAAATCCTGCTTTTACAGGATTGTAGAGAACGTATTTAACAACCCGCTGAAGTGATCGCTCGTTCCGGATAATGTGATCGTAGCTCTCCCGCGCCCAGAATCGCCCCGATCGTTTGAGGATGCGGTTGGCTCGAATGGCGGTGTATTTTTTAATCGATTGCATAGTGTTTGTGACTATGTAAGGCGAAACTCTGTTTCGCCTAAGCGATTCGGAGAATCGCTTTACATTATCCTCTCCCATCCAAAATACCATATGCATATGATTTGGCATGATACAACAAGACAATAGCTCATATCGTATACCATCATAATACCTCACCGCATCCATTGCAATTTTTGCGACTCTATCGTTAACAAACCACATCGGCCCCGCTGCAATCTTATCCAACGCTTCGTCGTATTTCTTAAAATGTTTCCTTTCAAAGTCATGCTTTAACTCAGCACGTTTGGCGTCATCTTTAACCTTCTTCAATTTCCGCTTAAAGTCTTCCCGCTCCATTTCAAGTTTTAGCAATATCGCTCGGGGAATTGAATCTACCAGCCGGGTTGTAACAAAATAATACGCATTAACCGGTTGGATATGTGGTAGACTCCGTCGATAGGAATGAGGTTCGTTGAATATATCATCTATACGGTTGGTCATTGATAACTGCTTCAATGATTGAATTAACTTCGTTACCTTATTACGCGAAACACCTTTTCGCGTTACATATTCCCCGCCAAACCGGAATACCAGAGGTACTGCCGGACGCCGTCCGGCAGTACAAAAACTTAGTAGAAATTATCTACCGCTCCGTCAACGGCTCATACCCCTCAAGCAGCATCTCGATCTGAACGACCATATCGTTGTACATCCCCGGTCCGCTAAAGCCGCGGTCTTCGAAGCGGATCACGCCGTCTCTGTCGAGCGTGAACCGGGTGGGTATACCCTGCACACCGTATTCGCTTACCACCGTGTCTTCATCGAACAGGACCGTGAACGTGTACTCGTTTTCNTCGATNAAANTCCNGACCTTCTCTATNCGCTCTTCGTCATAATCGCCTTCCCAGGTGTTTATGGCGAGGAATACNACATCNGGATTNTCTTCAAANTGTTCCACCACNCGCTGGAAATGGGGGAATGCCGAAATNCACGGACCGCACCANGTTGCCCAGAAGTCGANCACNACGACTTTTCCTTCNTNGTCGCTTAAGCTGACCGGTTTCCCGTCAAGCTTATCGAGCGTGAAATCGGGGGCAGGTTCTTCGATCATTTGCCCGGCGAATTTTTCGCGTAGGGAAATTACCGTTTCACCCCGTGCCTCTTCGATGAATTCGTCAAAACCTTCATCGGTTTCATGGATTACCGCAAAGGTTTCCGCCAGTTGTTCAATAAGTTCTTCTTCCGCCTGATTATCAACTATTGCTTTACGCCCGGCTTCAAGCGCTTTTTCGTATTGCTCTGCCGAATGGAGGATCTCTACATAGCGGGTGTTTGTCCGGGGATCCTCTCCATCGGTCATATCATAGGCAGACTGAATATACACCAATGACGGTTCAATCTCTCCGTTTCTCCATAAAGCTGTGGCGTAGGTGTGATGGAAGAAGTGTGCGGGAAGTCCGAGTTCCATCTGGATAAAAGAATTTTTTCGCTTTTCCCAGTCGTGAGATGTCACGTATGTTGGTTTTTCGACAGGTGGATGTTCTTTGAATAATGTATGGGCTTTTCTTGCGACGGGTACTATCTTAGCCGGATCAACTTCTTCTCTCAACATAGTATTCGCAAGATGCCAGTACATTGCCGGTGTTGGTTTTTCAAAATCCTGAAGCCATTGTATCGCTTCATTATATTTTCCTGATGTTACAAGGTTGGGGAGAAGGACCATATTCACTATCTGATCGGTTTGTTCGGCTTCGGGAAATTGTTCCAAAAAGTTTTTTGCAAGTTCAATCGAACGCTCTTCATCGTCACGTGCCTGGAGAATTTCTATTGCTTTTTGTGAAATAATAAAATCATGATCTGGAAGATTTTCTTCTATGTATTTCCGTATGGCAGTGCCGGTTTCTACGTCACCAAATGTGCTGAATGCACGTACAAGACTACTCAGTACATCGGGATTGTCGGGAAATCGCTCATATAATTGTTGAGCAACCTTGAGTCCGCGCTCTTTCAGTTCATCGGGATCATCAGCATCCCGAAGCTGCCAGTTTAGTGTCATAAGGTAATCATTGCCTGCTTTATAATGATCCGGATTGCGTTCGAATTCCTTGGCGAAATATTTTTCCGCTTTTTCCGGTTTCATTTCGCGGAACATCTCCAGCCCGGGACCCGGTGCTACCATCAATGGTACCCAGGATCGACCGAGACTGTAATAACCGTCCGGTACAACATTACCGTCATCATCGTGAAGCGGAAAATCCCAGAAGACATCGTTGTTGTTATCGGTATGTTCGCCGCTTCTAAACTTAAATTGCACTGCCCGCAAGGCATTGTCATCAAGTTGCAGTGAAGTCATCCACTTGTCGTCGGATTTTTTCATAGTATGTGAGTGAAAAACCGGATTATCATCGGTGTACCAGTATAGCATATAGAGATCGATGCTATCCGGGTCGCGCAGTACCGCCTGTTCGGCAGCTGGATCGTAATAAACGGTGAGTTGTTCACCGATAACCGGTTTTTCGGGTGAAAAAGTGACCGGGTCTCCGGCAAATAATGCTAACGGCAGGATAAGGAGAAATAGAATTATGGTTCTCATAGCACCCTCCTTGGTAAATAATTGATTTTATGTGGCTTAGTGGATATTCATGGCTGCGATAGTACGGTTGTGTCCCGGATATGAAGTTCTGATATTTTATAGACGTATTATAACAGTAAAAGTTGCACTTTTTTATAAAGTTTTTTCGTGAGCATCAGGCTTGACCATAACAGGGCTAAATGTTATATTAATTAAACTATAAAGCTGTTTTTTCTAAAAATATTGAAGCGGGCATAGCTCAGTTGGTAGAGCATCAGCTTCCCAAGCTGAGGGTCGCGGGTTCGAATCCCGTTGCCCGCTCAACAATCGTATGGCCGAGTTGATAGAGCAGCATCCATTTTGAGAATCCCGCCGCATTTTGGCGGGACCAAGCTGAGAATCGCGGGTTTCCCGGTGAAATCGGGATTTCCCGCTCATTAAATAAATCAGAAATGTGAAATCTGAAATATAAAGTGAATAATAATATCCGAAAAATAAGTGGATATTTGTTTTCAGATTTCCTATTTTCTATTTCATATTTTAACATTCGTTCTTT
>SL_3KL_010_SEDDRAFT_10006397_pt1 | contig 10537 bp, 10 predicted proteins | sample SodLakKL_010_SED_2_FD_10381 | JGI IMG/M metagenome (IMG submission 10381)
TCCCAGGTAATTTTTCCTCCGCGCCCTTCCAGCCTGTCTTCATTTAAATCAACCTTTCCTGATGTTCTGTAAATCACTGAGCTATCGCTCTGTGCATAGCAAACAAGATCGCTGTTTTGAAAAGTCAGCCAGGTTTTGCCATCCTCAAAACTCAGTTTGTAATCGTTGTTTCTCAGATGCCATCTGATGGAAGAAGATGAAAAGATGATATTTTTTTCAAAAAGATTGAGAGTTCTTTGCCAGTAACGCAGAAGCCTTTGCAGACTGGCCTGGTTCATGAACGGCTGAAAACTGTCGTGCCATGCATGAAAGTTTTGTTTCGACTGAGGAGTGTTGAATACTTTTACAACACCTTCGAGATACATCAAATAATCGGGCCAGGTTCTGAGACGCAGTCCCAGCATGCTGTTCATGGTATTGACTATACGCTCTTTCTGGTCAGGATCCAGGTAATCACCTGTAAAAACTATGGAAAATGTATCCATAATCAATGTGGCCTGGTTTCTTTCCTGACGGTCAAGTTCCTGAATTAACTGGTTGATTTGCAATATAAATTCATCATCATTATCTGAAAAGCGCTGCACCCTTTGACCAAAAGCCAAACTAAGTCCGGTAAAAATGACAAAAACGGCAAGTATTGAAATTTGTTTCAGCATGTGTTATGACGTAGGTTTTTATAAATAGCGGGGAGTTGCTTTGAAATCTCCCCGCATATCGTTCTTATATGAAATTTAATTTGCAACCAACAATCAATTGCAATGAATCCTTCCCGAAAATCAATCTTTAAGCAGTTTTACAGCAACCCATTCTTTATTTTGCTTACTGGCAAGGGCCCTGATACCAAAGGTTGCGGCTTTGTCCGTAATATCCTTCATGTCATCAGCAAAGAAACCGCTTATATATAACTCACCTCCTGATTTCAAAACAGAAGCATATACCTCGAGATCTTCCATTAAGACATTTTTGGTAATATTGGCCAGTATGATGTCGAAAGGTTCCTTTCCCAGCAATGTAGCATCGCCCAGTTCTACCCTGATGTTGGGGGTATGATTTCGCGCAACGTTTTCAAGGGTGTTTTCCCAGGCATATGGATAATTGTCGATAGCCAGCACAGGGTTTGCTCCCTTTTTTGCTGCCAGGATGGCAAGTATTCCTGTTCCGCAACCCATATCCAGCACATGTTTGTCCATGAAATCGGTTTCCAGCATCCATTGCACCACCAAAGCGGTGGTTTCATGATGGCCGGTACCGAATGACATTTTAGGTTCTATTATTATTTCGTAAGGATAATCGGGTTTGGGCTGGTGAAAGGGTGCACGAATATAACATTGATTGTCTACATCAACGGGCTCGAAATTGCTTTCCCACACCTGGTTCCAGTTTTCGTTATCAATATTTTTTACTGAGAAACTGAAATTTACATTTTTTGTTTCATCCTCAGTCAGGTTTATGGCATTGAGTTTTTCTTCATCAAAATCAGCAGATGGAATATAAGCTTTGAAGCCTTTAAGGTTTTCTTCAAAGCTTTCAAAGCCGATTTCAGCCATCTCAGCAATGAGCAGATCAGACCAGGGTTGCGGGGGATCAACCAGTGCAGTTACTTCCACATAGTCCATAGTTTTCATTTTCAGAATGATTTTATGATGGTGCAGAAGTCTTCCGCTTTCAGTGAAGCACCTCCGATAAGACCGCCGTCAACATCTTTATTGGCAAACAACTCGGCAGCATTTTTGGCATTGCAGCTACCACCATAAAGTATGGTAGTTTCGTCAGCAATTTTATCATTGTATTTTTCTCGGACCAATTGCCTTATGAAAGCATGCATTTCCTGCGCCTGGTCCGGTGATGCTGTTACTCCGGTACCAATGGCCCAGACCGGCTCATAAGCTATAACCACCTTTAAAAATTCCTGCTCGCTCAACCAGAAAAGACCTTTGTAAAGTTGTTCCTTCACCACATCAAAATGTTTTTCGTCATTTCTTTCATCCAGAACTTCACCACAGCAAAATACGGGTGTAAGTCCATGTTTAAGAGCAATTTCAGTTTTTTTTGCCAGCACTTCATCGGTTTCACCGAAATAGGAGCGTCTTTCTGAATGACCCACCAGTACATTTCCTGCACCGGTTGATTTAATCATTTCTGCAGATACTTCACCGGTAAAGGCGCCTTTTTCTTCAGTGTGACAGTTTTGCGCACCCACTTCCAGGCCTTTGGTTCCTGCAACTGCTTCAGCCACTGATATGAGATGTATAAAAGGAGTAAACATGATAACACCGGGTTTTCCGGCTAATTTTTCAAGGGGGTTGTTTTTTACGAATTCAATGATCTCTGAGGATAATTTCAATCCTTCTTCCAGTTTCAGATTCATTTTCCAGTTTCCTGCTACGATCTTTTTTCTCATCTTTGATTTGAATTTTGAATTTAATATTAGGTTTGATTTGGTTTCAAATAGCAAAAGTACTAAAACTCCAACGGCTAAATCTAAGTAAAATTATTGATTTTTTAATGTGAGAATTACCTTCTCTTATTCACGGCAGGTTAGATTAAGAATTTCCTATTGCAGCCTGATGCGGGGGTCAAGGATGCCATAAATGACATCAACAATAATATTAATGATCACCAGCATAACGGAAATAAGCAATACTGCTCCCATGATCAGCGGAAAGTCGTAGGTTTCCAGTGAGTCAACAATAACAACACCAATGCCTTTCCAGTCGAAAACATATTCTACAAATACTGCCCCGGCCATCAGAGATGCAAACCAACCTGAGATAGCTGTAATAACAGGGTTCATGGCATTTTTCAGAGCATGGTGGGTAATAACCCTGTAAAAACTCAGGCCTTTAGCTTTGGCAGTTCGAATATAATCCTGCGAAAGTACATTGATAAGAGAACTACGGGTAAGTTCGGCCACTATGGCCAAAGGTCTTATACCCAAAGTGATTGCCGGCAGTATCAGGTTTTTCCACTGGATGTATTCTCCCCGGCCAAAGTCGTCAACGGCCCATAAGCTGCCCGTCATGTTGAGCCCGGTATAATCAGCCAGAACAAAGGCAAATAACCATGCAATAATAATAGCAGCGAAAAAGGAAGGAAGCGACATTCCTGATACGGAAAAGACCAGTATCAGCTTACTTACGAAAGTATTGTTTTTGATGGCCGAAAAAATGCCCAGAATTACTCCAAGCACCATAGCAAAAATTATGGATACAAATGCAAGCAGGAGAGTGTTGGGAAACGCAACGGCCAGGATCTCTGTTACGGGCCGGTTACTTTGATATGAACGGCCCATATATGGAGTTTTTGCCACCAGGCTTATGCCACCGGCACGGATCAGGGTTGCATAATTGTATTTATTATCATCAAGGTAAAAAAAACTTTTTTCATCGGCATGCTTGTGCAATGATAAAGGGGAAAGATCATTAACATAATTGAGAAATCGGATTTGCACAGAACGATCAAGGCCCAGTTCGCTTCGGATGGCCTCCACTGATGAAATATCAGCCCTTTGGCCCAGCATCATTCTTGCAGGGTCGCCGGGCAGAATATTGAAAAGAAAAAAAACCACCACGATAACGCCAAGCATTACCAGCATTCCGTATCCTGCTCTTTTTCCCAGAAACTTTAGCACTANGGTNTTGGTTTAGTTTTTAAACATTTATTGATTTTCAAGTTCAAGCTTTATNAGGGCAAAAACGGCATAATTGATAATATCAAAGTAGTTGGCATCAATACCTTCTGATATTTGTGTTTGTCCTTTATTATCTTCGATTTGCTTGATTCGCAGAAGTTTCATAAGAATAATGTCGGCAAGGCTTGAGATACGCATTTCGCGCCAGGCTTCGCCGTAGTCATGGTTCTTGTCGAGCATCAGGCTTTTGGCTTTTTCGTAATAATAGTTGTATTTGTCAACAGCCGTTTCAGTATCCATGTCAGGCTGGTGGGCATGACCNAGTTCCAGCTGTATTAATCCCATTACCGAGTAATTTACAATTCCAATGAACTCGGGTTTAATACCTTCATCGATTTTTTGTTTACCTTTGCCCTGAATGGAGCGAATACGCTGGGCTTTAATGAAAATCTGATCGGTAAGCGAAGAGCTTCGCAAAATACGCCAGGCGCTGCCATAATCGTGCATTTTTTTGGTAAAGATATCCAGACAGATCTTTTTGATCTGCTCAAACTGTTCGTTTGTTTTCGCTTCCATTATTCTTTTCAGGGTTTATGGATGTTAATTATTGCAGGAAAAAGTTACAATGTTGAAAGATACATTTTTTAAAACAAAAACTACCCTCAATTGCAAGGGCAAAATTATAAATTTATCCACACCAATTGTAATGGGAGTGATCAATATTGGTCCCGATTCTTTTTACGACGGTGGAAAATACCGCAATAAACTGGATTATATTGATCGTGCTGATGAGTTGCTTGATCAGGGGGCTGCCATACTTGATCTCGGTGCCGCCAGCAGCCGACCTGGTGCATCACTGATTGATCCGAAGCTGGAAAAACGCCGGCTATTACCCGCCCTGGAAACCATCCTGAAGAAATTTCCGGAAGCAGTAATTTCTGTTGATACCTATAATGCATCAGTAGCCGAAGAAGCCATAGAAGCCGGTGCCCACATAATCAATGATATTTCCGCCGGAAGTATTGATGAAAAGATGTTTGAAACTGTTGCCCGGCTTCAGGTTCCTTACATAATGATGCATATGAAGGGTACGCCCGAAAATATGCAGGATAATCCCNTTTATCAGGATCCGGTAAAGGAGATAGTTATTTATTTTGCTCAAAAAACTGATATACTGAAACAGCTGGGTGTGCATGATATTATTATTGATCCGGGATTTGGATTCGGGAAAAGCCTGGATGATAATTACCGACTTCTTAATGGACTAAATTACTTCAGGATCTTTGATTTACCCATCCTGGTGGGTTTTTCGCGCAAATCCATGATAAATAAAGTGCTGGGAATTATGCCCGATGAGGCACTTAATGGAACAACCGTTCTTAATACCATTGCTCTGCAAAAAGGAGCAAAAATTCTGAGGGTACATGATGCGCGCGAAGCTCTGGAAGCCATAAGGATTGTGGAAAAACTCGGAGAATGCCCCAATGGTTGAATTTCTTTACAAACAGCATATTATATTTTTATCTTTGCTGATTAAAATTAATGCCGATACAATCAAATTAATTCTATCATGATATTTTCCGGTTTTCCGGCTTTCATACATATACGCCTGCTTGATGTAATTGACATCTTTCTGGTTGCTCTCCTCATTTACTACCTGTATAAGATCATCAGGGGTACAGGTGCCATGAATATTTTTCTGGGAATTATTTCCATTTATATCATCTGGTGGTTTGTACGCCTTTTTGAAATGGAGTTGCTTACCGAAATTCTGGGTCAGTTTATCAGTGTGGGTGTACTGGCATTGATAGTGGTTTTTCAGCCTGAGATCAGAAAATTTCTTCTGCTTCTTGGTGCAAGGAGCTTTCTTGGTAAGAGAACCCGAGACTTTTTTGGTCGGTTCTGGCAAGCCAGTGAAGAAAACCGGCTTAATATCAATGACATTGTTATTGCATGCGAACATCTGGCAAATACAAGAACAGGTGCACTCATAGTAATTACCAGGGAAAATAATCTGGATTTCTTTGTTGAAACGGGTCAGATTATGGATGCGGTAATATCGCGGGAATTACTTGAAAATATTTTTTATAAAAACAGCCCCTTGCACGATGGAGCAGTTATTATTACCAAGAATCGGATCCGCGCAGCAAGATGCGTATTACCGGTTTCTGACAGTAAAATGTTTCCTGCCTATCTTGGCTTAAGACACCGTGCTGCAGTTGGAGTAAGCGAACAGTCGGATGCAGTGGCAATTGTGGTAAGTGAGCAAACCGGGCGCATTTCATGGGTAAAAGATGCCAATCTCAAACGAAACCTTAAACCTGTAGAGCTCAAGGAAATGCTTGCAAGAGAGTTCTCAAGTGATTATGAAAAATAAGATGCATTAAATAATACGAATATTTAAATTTTAGGAACATGATTTTATTAGCAGATAGTGGAAGTACAAAAACCGACTGGTTATTGCTGAAAGAGAAGAAAGAACATCTCAGGTTTCAAACCATGGGGTTCAATCCGTATTTTGTTGACACCAGTCTGGTATATGATACCCTGAAAAAAGAGTTTACCGAGAAATTTGATTTATCCTTGATAAAGGAAGTACATTTTTACGGTGCAGGCTGCAGCTCAGAGTCCAAGCAGGCTGTAATTAATAATGCTCTGAAACAGTTGTTTCCGCAAGCAGAAACAACTGTTGACCATGACCTTTTGGGTGCTGCACGAGCCCTGCACGGCCGCGAGAGAGGCATTGCAGGCATCCTGGGTACAGGTTCCAATGCATGCCTTTACGATGGAAATGATGTGGTTGAAACTATTTTTTCTGTGGGTTATATGTTTGGTGATGAGGGCAGCGGAGCCACCCTGGGCAGAATTTTCCTATCCTTATATCTGAAAAATAAAGTGCCTGCAGAAATTGCAGAAGCATTTCAGAAAACATATACCTATACCCCTGAAGATATTCTGAACAACGTATACAAAAAACCTAACCCCAATACTTTCCTTGCAAAATTTGCCAAATTTCTCAAACAGCAGATACATCATCCTTTCATTGAAGAAATCGTTGTAAATTCTTTCGATGATTATTTCCGCGAGCAGGTGAGTAATTATACCGGTTACAAGGAAGTCCCTTTCTCATGTGTGGGGTCAGTTGCACATAATTTTCATGAACAGCTTAAGAAAGCAGCTGACAGACATGGAATTACCATAGGTCGCACGCTTGTTTTGCCTATGGAAGGTTTAGTTGAATTTCACCTGAGTAAATAAAATTTCAGAAATCATATTTTTATGATGGGGACTGGCTTTTCAGTCCCTTTCTTTTTGTATGTAATTCAGTATCTGGTTTTCTTCTTCCGACAGAAACCACTTTGCATCATCGTATCTTTTAAACCATGTGAGTTGTCTTTTGGCATAACGCCGGGTGTGGGTCCTGATCTTTTCAATGGCCGTATCCAACGACCATTGGTTTTGTATCCAGGCAAAAAGCTCTTTATATCCCACTGTATTCAGGGCATTGAGATGGCGTACTGGAAAAAATTTAACAGCTTCTTCAATTAATCCGTGTTGTACCATCAGGTTTGTGCGCAGATTAATTCTTTCATTCAGTTCGTGCCGTGGCCGGTTAAGAATGATCCTTTTAATCCGGAATGGTCGTTGAATGCTTGTTTTCTTTCTCAGATCAGAAAATTTTTTACCGGTTGAATAAAATACCTCGAGTCCGCGCATCATACGGTTGGGGTTGGCTGTGTCCACTTCATCAAAATATTCCGCATCGACATTTCGGAGCAGGTTTCTGAGTCCTTCCAGTCCTTCATTTGCATAAATTTGCTTTACCCTTTCTCTGACTTTCGGAATAGCGTCGGGCATAGCATCAATGCCCTTGCACAGGGTATCGATATAAAGACCTGAACCGCCTGTAAGAATAGCAAAGTCGGATTTTTTGAAAATTTCGTCTAATGCTTTCAGGGCTTGTTGTTCAAACAGGCTTACGTTATAATAGTCCGAAATTGAAATATGGCCGGTAAGATAGTGTTTTGCCCTGGCCAGTTCTGAAGGTGTGGGGGCCGCAGTTCCGATTTTTAGTTCTTTGTAAAATTGCCGGGCATCAGCTGAAACGATCCCGGTATGAAGCTTCCGGGCTATACGGATACAGGTTTCAGTTTTCCCGACAGCTGTAGGTCCTGTAATTACAATCAGCGACTTATCTTTATAATTTATCCTCATCAAAATCCTGGGAACCCCCTGCAGTATCATTGTAGAAGCTGCTATCGTCTAATTCGTCCATATCTTCTTCACCGTATTTCTCTTCTGTTTCGATTGATATTTCCTGCTCATCTGATATCAAATCACCATCTTCATCAAGATCTATATCATCTTCATCTTCAATACCCGGAAGCGGATGCGGTTTCCGGCTTATTTCAACCGGCACACCACCTAAAGAGTTTACAACCCTCGGATAGGCAGCATTTTTATCCCTTGAAACGATTTTCGATAATTCAATATAGAAAGTCCATCCTTTGCTCAGGTCATAAATAAACAGGAATCTCTGGTGAGGGTCATCGATAAATTCATTCAGCGGGCATTTATCCATGCGCAGTTTGCGTTCCTTCATGGTGGTTTCTTCACCGGACTCTTCAGTGGATGATGATTCCGATTCTTCCTCTTGTCCCGGCAGTATGATCTCTTTCTTTTTCCTGAAACGGTGATCGCTGAGATAAAAGGATGATGGAACTGTTTTGTCCAGAGATAAATTATCGGTAATTATATTGTAAAAATCAAGGAAAGTCTGATTTACCCCAAGTTCTATATCTCTTGAGAATCCATCCTGCTCTTCAAAATTTACTCTAAACTTGTATGCAAACATAAAAGACTTTTTATGGGAAAAGATTTGCTATTTGTAATATGTTTTATGAAACAAAAATAATGATTAATTTATGACATTTTTAGGGGTAAGCCCAAGTTTTTTACCCTGTTCAAGCATAAAATCGTAAGCGGCTTCTCTTTCATTAGGAATAACACCGTCAAGTATGGCTTCGCGAATAGCTGTTTTAATAATTCCGACTTCCTTGCAGGGCTTTAGCCCGAAGGTTTCCATGATGTCGTTTCCTGAAATGGGGGGTTGCCAGTTTCTCAGCTTATCCTTCTCTTCTATCTCTCTGAGCTTTTGACGTACCAGCTCAAAATTTTTCAGGTAGCGTTGTACCTTGTATTCATTGGCACTGGTTATGTCGGCTTCGCAAAGGGTCATCAGGTCGTCAATATCATCGCCTGCTTCAAATAAAAGTCTTCTTACGGCTGAATCTGATACAATATTTTGACTTAGTACAATTGGGCGAAGATGAAGCAGCACCATTTTTTGTACATACTTCATTTTATCTGTTAATGGCAGCCTGAGTTTTTTGAATATTCCCGGAATCATTTTGGCACCTAAAAATTCATGCCCGTGAAAGGTCCAGCCTGCTTCGGGGTCAAACTGTTTGGTCGGTGGTTTGGCAATATCGTGCATTAAAGCTGACCAGCGAAGCCACAGATCATCCGAATTACGTGAAAGATTATCAAGCACTTTTACTGTATGAAAAAAGTTATCCTTATGGGCTTTTCCGTCAATTACATCCACCCCGTATAATGCATCAAGTTCGGGAAAGAATTCTTTAAGTAAACCTGCAGCCCGAAGCATTTTCAGCCCTTTGGACGGTTCGGCAGTCATCATGATCTTGTTGAACTCATCCATTACGCGTTCAATGGAAACGATTTTAATACGATGAGCATTTTTTTTGATGGATTCAAATGAACTGCATTCAATATTAAAATCAAGTTGTGATGCAAATCTTACAGCCCGCATCATTCGCAGAGGGTCATCAGAATAGGTAATATCAGGATCAAGGGGAGTGCGTATTATCTTTTCCTGTAAATCCTTCTGACCATTAAATTTGTCAATGAGTTCTCCAAAGTTTGATTTATTAAGACTAATGGCCATTGTGTTTATGGTAAAATCGCGACGACTGATATCGTCATCAAGGCTGCCATCTTCAACGATGGGTTTTCTTGAGCTGGCCCTGTAAGATTCTTTACGGGCACCCACAAACTCCAGCTCCCAGTCGTCGATGCGCAGCATAGCCGTCCCAAAGTTTTTAAAAACTTTCAGTTCCTGCTTACCGCGAAGTTTTCCGGCAATGATGCCGGCCAGCTCGATTCCGCTTCCCACAACAACAATATCAATATCTTTTGATCTCCTTTCCAGGAGCAGGTCGCGCACCCAGCCACCCACAACATAGACTTCAACTTCAAGTCGGGCAGCAGCATCTGCTAACATTGTAAAGACAGGATGCGTTAATTTTTGCGTAAACAATTTCCTTGAAAATTTCAATTCCTCAATATTTGTATCTGTCCGTCATCAGTAACCCTTAAAATGGTAGAAGGTTTGATGGTATTAACACGAAATTGGTTGGTGGTGCTTATATAATCGACCGCTTCCTTGATTTTAGTATTGACCTTGCTGAACGAAACCGGGGTAGGATCGCCGCTCAGATTGGCCGATGTTGATGTAATGGGTTTGCCGAGCATTCCAATGAGCTTAATGCAAAATTCGTCTTTTGGAATTCTTATGGCAATGGTTCGATCGTCAGGGATGAGATTTTTAGGCAAATTGCGTGCTTTGCTGTAAATGATTGTGAGAGGGTCTTTGTAGCTTTCCACCAGTTCTTTTGTTAAATCCGGAACTTCTGAAACATATTTCTCAATCATGTCAATGCTGTCGGCCAGAATAATCAAGGATTTTTCCGCAGTGCGGAATTTTATCTTGTAAATCTTATCAATTGCTTTTGAGTTGGTTGCATCGCAACCGATTCCCCAGATAGTATCGGTGGGGTACAATATAGTTCCGCCATTTTGCAGAACTTCAAGCGCTTTTTTTAA
>SL_3KL_010_SEDDRAFT_10006398_pt1 | contig 10537 bp, 5 predicted proteins | sample SodLakKL_010_SED_2_FD_10381 | JGI IMG/M metagenome (IMG submission 10381)
CCCGCCCGAGATCCAGCTCATCGGGGGGACGCAGCGCCACGCCTCGGCCCCCTCCGGGCAGACCCTCCACCCCCAGGGCGAAGGCGGCCGCCGCCTCATCGGGCCCGCGTCCCCCGGCATGGGCCAGAAGCGAGAGGAGGACCACGGCCTCGCCGGTCAGCCGGTCCAGCCCGGTCCCACCTCCCCGCCGGTCGCCGGCCTCACCCTCCACTCCGGCCGGCATGTTTCGCCGCACCAGATGGAAGAGGGCGAAGAGGGAGGGGTCCACCCCTGAGGAAGCCCCCTCCCGCTGGGCCGTGGCCGTGGTCCGCCCTCCGCCCGCCTGAAGAAGCTCGGCCAGGGCATCCCGCAGCGCCGTGGCCCGCTCCGCCGGCAGTCCCCGGAGGACCGGGAGGGCCAACTCCAGGAGGGGAAGGCGGATCTCGCGAGGAGACGCGTGGATCGCCTCCGACAGGTCACGGGCTCCCTTCAGGACCCGGTTCCCCAGGCGGCGGCTCACGGCGTCCGAATCCCCCGAATCACCCACCCCCGCCAACGCCAGGGCCAGCACGGCTTCCAGCGCCCCCTCCGGAGTCCGGACCCGCTCCCGCGCCCCCGGCGGAAGCGCGTCCAGAAGTCGGCGAGCTTCGGCGACCTGGCCAGGTCCCAGCGTTCCGGCCGAAGCCAGTATCCCCCCCAGGAGCAGCGCGGCAGGCAGCCCCCCCGCCGCCGCCGGGTCCCGGCCCTCGGCCAGGTCCCGGATGGGATCCCGACGGGAAGCACGGCCCGCAGGACGGTCGGGTCGCGGCTTGGGAGCGGGTGGAAGGTCGTAGCTCCCATCCCACGACGGCTCGATGCGCCGGATGCGCCCCGGCAGGGGTGGGTGGGTGGCCGTGAGCCCCGAAAGGGCCTTTCGCCGGCCCGACGCGAAGAAGAGGTGGCTGGCCTCCTCGGCGTGGGAGTCCTGCAGCCGGGATCCATGGCCCGCCGCTCCGATCCGCTTGAGGGCGTTGGCGATCCCCGAGGGGTTCCGGGTGAACTCCACGGCAGCGGCGTCGGCCAGATACTCCCGTTGCCGGGACACCGCAGCCTGGATGAGGCGCCCGGCCAGCACGCCCAGGTAGCCCAGAACCACCAGCGCGATCCCGATGACCGCCACGGCTCCGGCCTGTCCGCCGCCCCCGGAGCTCCGGCTCCGTCCGCCCCCCATGCCGCCCCGCATGACGCCCCGCCCCACCACCGTCAGGACCAGGATGCCGAAGAGGAGGCCCATGAGCCGGATGTTCAGACGCATGTCCCCGTTCAGGATGTGGCTGAACTCGTGGGCCATGACCCCCTGGAGCTCATCTCGGGAGAAGGCGTCCAGGGCGCCCCGGGTCACCGCCACCGCGGCGTCGTTCAGCGTGTGCCCCGCGGCGAAGGCATTGATCCCGGACTCCCGGTCCAGGATGAATACCTCCGGCACCGGAACCCCGGAGGCGATGGACATCTCCTCCACCACATTCAGGAGCTGCCGCTCGGCCGGATCCCGGGTCCCGGGGTCCACCCGGCGCCCTCCCAGGAGCTCGGCCACCGCGGAACCACCCTTCCGGAGCTGGCTCGTGCGGAAGGCGGTTCCGCCCCCGATCATGACCCCCATCCCCACGACGACGAGGGCGAAGAGACCCGGGTCGAAGAGGTCACCGGGCGAGAAGGGACCCGTCGGTGCCCCGGGCTCAGCAGAGGCGCCGGATATTCCCAGCGCCACCGCCGCTGTCAGGTACACCCCGAGGATGAGCGCCGCCACGGCCAGCCCGTACAGGAGCACGAGCTTCCGGGAGAGTCCCCGGGCCTGTTCCTGGACCTCGAAGAAGTCCATCTACCGGGCGTGCCAGGCCCGCAGCACCTCCGCCTCCTGCTGGGCCGTGGCCCCGGCGCGGAGGGTGGCCCGACGCTCGGCGTCTCGGCCATGGTGGTACTCCAGGGTGGCGGTGGCCGTGTCGGCCAGGGAGCGGAAGGTGAGCCCTGCCGCCACCTCCCGGGAAAGGTCGAAGCGGGCGAATCCCTCGAACCCCGGGGTGGGAGGCCGCCACACCGGCATCTCCCGATAGGCCCGGAAGCCGTGCTCGGCCAGGAACTCCCGGGGCACCCAGGTCCACGAGAGCGGGGCCGTGGTCACCCCGGCGATGCCGTAGAGGAACTCGGCCATGGAGCGACCCCGTTCCGGACCCACCGCCATGTACGTCCCCGTGACCCGGTCCTCGCAGAGCCGGATGCACCATTCGCACAGGTCCCGGACGTCGATGACCTGGATCCGATCCTCCTCGGCGTTGCCCGGAGCCAGGATCTCCCCGCCCCGCTCGATCCGCACGGGCCAGTAGGTGAAGCGGTCGGTCTCGTCGCCGGGACCCACGATGAGGCCCGGTCGCACGATGGTGGTTCGATCGCCGAAGGCGGCCCGGGCCTCCTCCTCGGCCAGAGCCTTGGCCAGCCCGTACGGATAGGGATCGCCCTCGCTCCAGTTGGCGGTGGTCTCCCGCGTCAGCACCGGCGCGTCCACCGTACCCGGCACCTGGCTCAGGTCCGAGAAGACCGAGCGGGTCGAGATGAAGAGGTACACATCGGCGGCGTCACGCAGGAGCCCGGCCGAGTCCCGCACCCAGTAGGGGGCGTCGGCGCGGGAGGCGGAGTTGTCGATGACGGCGTCCCAGCGACGACCGCGCAGGGCGTCCAGTTCCCCCGCGGCCCGGTCCCCGGTGAGCTCCTCCACCCCGTCGAACATCCCCGGCGCCGACTGTCCCCGATTGAAGACCGTCACCTCGTGACCGCGCTCCAGGGCGTAGCGCACCTGATGGGGTCCGATGAACCCGGTCCCCCCCAGGATGAGGAGACGCATCTGGCGGGACGGGCCCGTGGAAGCGCGCGTGGTCTCCGGACCGGTGGACGGGCGGGAGACGCGGGCGCCCAGGCCACCGGGAATCGCCAATCCGGCCGCCGCCGCACCCCCGGCCGCGGCGGTCACCTTGAGGAATGTCCGTCGTGACGTCATGGAAGGCCGTCCCATCCCCGGAGGTGGTGGCTCGGCCGTGACAGGCCGGAAACCGAGCAGTCTTCCCCGGTCCGGGATGCGCGGAGAAGTGACAGGCGAAGCTACGCCCTTCGGGCCCGCCCGGAAAGCTCGGAGCGGGGGGGCGGTCCGCTACGGGACGCGGCAGGTGCCGCCGGGGCACCGTGCAGGCGCACTCTGCCCCTCAGCGCATCCCACCTCCACCGCCCCCTACACCGGTGGACACCCCGGCACCCCCGGAGAAGCCACCACCGGAGAAGCCGGAGCCGGCCCCAGCGGATGCCTGCATCCCCGGCTGGGACCCCTGGGTGATCCAGAGGAAGAACAGGAAGGCAAGGAGATCGTCGTCCTGGCCTGTCCCGGTAAGGCTCCCTCCCGTGGCCCGGCGGATCCACGCGGGGAGTTCCAGCTCCCCGCCGGCCTCGCCCACGGCCTTCTCCAGGCGGGTCAGAAGCTTCGCCGAGACCTTCGGGTCCAGAAGCAGGAAGGGCAGGTGGTCAGCCAGGAGTCTCGCCCCGCCCTCCGGGTCCGACTCCACCTTCGTCTCGAGATCGGTCCGGAGGTCGTCGTGCCTCGCTCGGATCCAGGCCCGTAGCCGGGCCCCCTTCTCCGAGAGCTGGTGGGCCCCTTCAGCCGCCGAAATCCCCAGCCCGACGGCAACCATGATCAGGGCACCGATGAGAACCGCCGTCAGCTCCACAGACGGCACCAGGAACGCCGCCAGGGCCATGATGACGGGAAGGAGGATGGAGCCCGCAATGGCACTCCACTTCCGCTCCGGATGGCGCTCCACGAGGTCCGCATCCACCAGGTCCGCCTGCGTCCGGCGGTAGCCCCCTCCCCAGATCCAGCGTGAACGACCGAGGAACTCCTGGAAGGTGTCCCGCTCGGCCACCGCCTCCAGGAACTCGACTTCAACCGGGGAGAGGGGGTCTCCCTCCGGGTGGGGGTCAACCCGGTGGACCAGCAGCTTCCCCGGGGCCAGACCGCCACCGGCGGTGGTGGCTCCCTGCTCCCCCTTGGCCTCGGTTCGTTCCAGGGTCACATGGCCCCGCCGGGCCAGATCCACCAGCAGGGCGGTGGCGGTGCGCAGGCCCCATGTGGTGGACCCCACACTCAGGAACCCGACCCAGGGCAGGGACACCTGGGGCATCCCGTCGGGAATCCGGGTTGGAGGATCCCCCGGATCACGCCACTTCAGCATGAGAGTCAGGCCGGGGATGAGGCCGGCGACCGCCCCGGCAAACCCCAGGAGGATGAGGACCAGGGGGTCCCGCCGGGGCTCCGGCGGCGCGCGACCCGGCAGCCGAACCGGGAAGGCCGCCTGCACCCCGTAGGGTGTTCGCGCTTCCAGCGAATCGAGGGAGAACCGCACCTCCCATCCGTCGACGGGTGGGGCATCCCCGCCCTCCACATCCCCGGACCCGTCCCAACGTCCCAAGCGCCCTTCCTCTTCCGGAACGAAGAGCACCTCTCCCTGATCCAGCCCGAAGTGGGGCCAGCGCAGACGGACGTCGAGTCCCCGGACGGGGACCTCCCAGGCATCGCCCACCGCATCCCATGCGATGCGGTTCCACCCCTCCACCTCCTGAAGCGCTCCCTCCACCCGGTATTCGATCACGAAGGTGGTGGGCTCCCCCCGAGGCTCGAAGTCCCAGGTGATCTCCACGCTCCGACCCCGCTCCCTCACCTCCACCTCTCCGACCTCGATCTGGGGACTGGACACCTGGACATCCCTCACCGCATCCAGACCCCTGGTCGGGATGGTTCGGAAGCCCTGCGAATAGGTCCCGCCTTCGTAGACGAAGTCGATGGACTCGGTGATGCGGTAGTGGCCTTCGGGTGCCAACTCCAACTCGACCCGAAACCCGTTGATCCCGTAGCGGCGCTCCACCTCCTGGGCCAGGAGCGCGGGTACCTCCACTCCCCCCCCTCCCACCGCCAGGCCGGCGAGAAGCACCAGCCAGGGCACCAGGGCGAGGGCCATGCCGCGATGCTGTTTCGCTCCGTCCATGTGGAAACCACTCCTGTACGCAGAGAGCCGAGGCGGGACAGACGTGCCCTCCGACTCCGGTTCACCGGTCACCTTCAACCGAGGGTACGGGAACCGCACGGCCAGTCTTCAGTCCATCCACCCCTGCGCTGCCCTACCCCGTGGTCCCGAGCCCACCGGCGATGGCGTTCACCACCAGGAGCATCTCCGGGAGCAGGGCGTCGGCCTCCTCCCGGTCGCCCTGAACGTGAAGCCGTCGCCACCGGCGGAGCTGGCCGATCTGGAGGTGGTGGAGGGGACGCAGCCGCTCGGACCGGAATCCCATCATGGTATACATGCGGGGGCGACGTTCCCGGAGAGGGTGCCCGTAGAGGCCCTCCAGCATCTCCCGCGTCCGCAGGTACTCGGCCCGGATCCGGTCCAGGTGGAAGGCCGCCGCCCCCTGGTCCTCCACCAAGCCAGCGTAGGCTGCCATGATTTCCGGGTCGGCCACGGCAATGGCCGAAGAGGCCGTGGTGATGACGTAGCGGAAGGGCATGAACCCCACCGCGTGCCGGCTCAGGAGGGCGAAGGCTTCGTCGTCCTCCTCCCTGAGCCGCGCCAGTGCCGACCCCACCCCGTACCACCCGGTGAGGACGAAGCGGGCCTGGCTCCAACTGAAGACCCAGGGAATGGCCCGGAGATCGGCAAAGCTCCGCGCGCCGGTGCGGCGGGCTGGACGGGAACCGATGCGGCTCGCCTCAAGGAGATCGATGGGGGTGGCCTGGGAGAAGAAGGACACGAACCCGTCGTGCCGGATCAGCTCCCGATAGGCCTCGAGGCTGTAATCGTAGAGCCGGTCCACCACCCCCTCGAGCCGAGACTCCAGCTGCCCCGCCGACTCCTGGCGGGCCGGCATGAGCGTCAACCCGGCCGTCCCTGCCTGCAGGAGCTCCAGGTTGTACAGGGCAGTCTGGAGGTTCGCATATTTCTGGGCAATGACCTCTCCCTGCTCCGTGAGGCGCAGGTCGCCCTGGATCGTCTCAGGCGGAAGTCCCGCGATGAACCGGTGCGTGGGCCCGGCCCCCCGACTCATGGTGCCGCCCCGGCCGTGGAAGAAACGGATCCGGACCCCCCGGCGCCCGGCCGGTCCCGGCAAGGGCGCGCTGGGCCCGGTGAAGGCTCCACAGGCTGGCCAGGATCCCGCCGTCCTTGTTGCTGTCGCTGTACCCCACCATGACCTGCTGGGAGCGATCGGTGCCCAGATTCGCCTGCCGCCAGGCAAAGCTTCGCTCGGTCACCGGATGGGCCAGGAAGGCATCCAGGATCTCCGGACCCCTCTCCAGATCGTCGATGGTCTCCAGGAGGGGCACCACCGGAAGCACGCACGCCTGGCCCTCTGGCGTCGTCCGGGTGAGCCCGGCCTCCCGGCAGAGGATATAGACCACCAGAAGGTCCGACAGGCTCCGGGTCATGCTGACGATGAGTGAACCGATCCCCCCGGGTCCGAACTCCTCCATGTGGCGACGAAGGGCTCGGTAGCACTCCAGAACCGCTCCGGCCTCCCCCCCCAGCCCGCGCGGATCCCGGACGAAGGGCCGCGAACTCCGCAGTTCTTCGTCCAGGAAGGCGACCCGGCGCGTCTCGGGCCAGTCCGCAAAGTCCTCACCTCCGTCGATCCCGGCCACCTCCAGGAGCTGTGCCATGGCTCGATCGTGGAAGGCGCTGTTCTGACGGACATCCAGCGCCGCCAGGTGGAAGCCGAACACATCCACCTTCCGGAGGACAGGCTCCACATCGATCCGCGCCAGATGGTGGGCCCGGACCTGGTGAAGTGAATCGCTGAGGAGGGTGAGGTCGCGGCTCAGCTCCCGGGGATCCCGGTAGGCTGGCCCTTGGGGCGCTCCCGACCCCTGGGGAAGCATGAGGCGCATGAGATTCAGGAGCTGGCGCCAGGGCTCCTGCGGATTCCGCTTGAGCGAAGGAGTCGCGCCATCCCCGAGCAGCTCCGAGAGCTCCCCGATCCGATCGGTCACCGACCGGGGCGCCGGCACCTCCAGCTCGGACAGGCTCAGTCGCCGGGCCACCTCCCCGAGCTCGATGTCCAGGCGCTCCAGGGCATGACGGCGCAGGGTCTGCAGGGTATCCCGGGTCACCTCCGCGGTGACCAGCGGGTGCCCGTCCCGGTCTCCTCCCACCCAGTTGCCGAAGCCCACCCGGGGGAGCGCTGCGGGATCCGACAGGCTATCCGCCGCGAACCCCGCCTCCTCCCACGCATTCCGGAGGCGTCGATCCAGGATGGGGAGCACGCCGGGGAAGACCCGGGTCAGGTAGTGGAGGACGTTTCGGAGTTCGTCCTGGATACTGGGTTTCTCCAGGAAGACCTGCCCCGTGACCCAGAGGCGCTCGAGGGCGGCCCGGATCTCCCGCTCGATCTGCGCCTGCTCGTGCCGGGTCCACATCCGGTTCTCCCGCTTCACCATCAGGAGGTAGATGGTGCGGAGCTGGTCGATCATGGTGGAGCGCTTGGACTCCGTGGGGTGTGCCGTGAGAACCGGTTCGATGCGGATCTCCCGGAGGCGGGCGGCGATTTCGCCCTCCGCCAGTCCCGCCGCCCTCAGCCCCTGGAGCGTCTTCCCCCAGAGCCCCGAGATGCGGGCCAATCCATGTTCATCTTCCAGCCGGCGACGGAGCTGAACCGCCGCATTCTCCTCCACGATGGTGATGAGCTGGAAGTAGATGGATGCGGCCTTGCTGAGGGCGGCGGGGTCGGGGGTGCTCCCTTCGTCGCCATCCAACACGTCCGCCACCAGGGATTCCCCGGCCTCCCGCAGCACATCCGTGAAGCAGCGGTGCAGAAAGGCCAGATCCTCGCGGACCTTGTCGATCTCGAGGCTTTCGTCGGTGGTGCTGAAGTACATGGGATGCCGGGGCGGAGGTCACGGTGGGGGGGAACCTCCCAGGTGCAGGCGGCCGGAGTGCTTGTGTTCGGCAGAAGCGCCAGGGATCCGCAGTGGCTCCAGGGGGGTCCGCAGGGGAGACAGCGCAGTATTCCCTCGACCCTTCAGGAGGGCAACAATTTCATGGCTGGCGCCCGATGGCCGAGTCGCTTCGCATCAATCAATCGAGAAGGGCGAGGACTGCGGTCTTGTTGTAGAACTCCAGGTAGTCCTTCCCGCTGTTGGCGATTTCGCCCAGCGTCAGGGCGCCGAAGAGACAGCGGTCTCCGCCGGCGACCTCCACCTCCCTTTCGATGGCCTCGCGCAGGTAGAGGACCCGGGAGATGCAGTCGATGAAGAGCGCCGGATGCTCCGGGCCCGCCCGGAAGGGCGCCGACTCCTCGGCCAGGCGCCGAGCCCGCCCCGCCGCCGCGATGAGCGATTCGGTGCTGCCCGTCAAAAGCTTCACGGTGGCGCCGGACGGAACCTCTCCCACGCAGACCAGACCATCCCGCTCGGCGACCTTGAAGGGATCCCTCACCACCACCTCCGTGCCCAGCTTGTTGATTCCGAAGGGGTATCCCTTGGCAAGATCGAAGAAGTCGTGGTCCTCGAAGCTCTTCCCGCTATGCGCTTCCACCAGTTCGCGGTAGACGTGGAAGGCCGGTCGCCAGTCCAGCGTCTGGATCACGTTTCGGTCCGCTTCCGTGACCTTCATCCCCTCGCTGATGGGGTCCCAGCCGTGGGCTACGCCGACGCCACTTCGCATGGGAAGCTTCACAATGACGGCGGCGTCTTCCTTCAGGCCTTCCGGTGTCACGATGCAGGGCCGCTGGACAAAGGAGAGGGAGCCGGCGCCGCCTCCCAGGAGGTTCCGCTCCAGGCCGAAGCAGAAGAAGAGGGATTCCACCAGGGTTGAAATCCCTCGACCCAGTCCATCCACGAAGACGAAGAGGGTATCGCTCGATTCGATGAGGTCGGCGCCCCACCCATCGGCCACGGCCTCGACCTGCCCGGCCAGGGTTGCTGCCGAGCCGCTCAGGCCGTGGATCCACTCCACCTCCGGACGAACCGGGAGCCCCACCATCAGCGTCCCCCGTTCCCGGTTGTGCCGGCCATGGATGATCTGTGGGAAGATCCCCCCGAATACGGGGGTCTCCAGGGCCGTGAGAACCGGGTCCAGTTCCTCGGCGGTCCAGTCGTTGCCGTCGCACGCCAGGACCATCAGCCCCTGCACATCGGGGCTGGCACTCAGTTCGGCGACCATGCTCCGGAATGGGTCTACCTTACCGGTTTCCTCGTACTGGACGATCATCAGCCCCTCCGCTCCGGCATTCGGGTCCGGTCGACTGAACGGTTCCAGCCAGGCGCATCCAACGAAAAGCTTGCAAGCCGCCGACACTGGAGACGCTTCCAATGAACCGGGAACGGCTTTACGGCGACACGGCCGGCAGTCCCCGCATATTCCCATATTTTCGGCTATGTCGCCCCGTCGCTTGAGCGTTGATTGCTCAGGCTGCGCTCTTGAGATGCCCCAGCGCCGACTTGCGCAGCGTGGTCCAGATGAAGTCGTGTACGTCCAACATGTCGGCGGGTTTGAGGTTGGCTGCCTCGAGCCGGGTCCGGACCCCCGTGGCGACCCGGCGAAAGCTCAGGTATGAAGCGACCTTGGGCTTGCGGGAATACAACCCGGTCGGGGCGATGGAACCGGCCTGGCGGATGAAGGCCGACCGGCGGACGGCCACTTCCTCCTGCGGATGGGTGAGGGCCAGCAGCGCGGTGGAAATGCGCCACGAGGGGCGCCCGCCCAGAAGGCGCGTCATCACCTTGAGGTAGCGGCCGAAGCGATCGTTCACCGTAGCCTCACCATGGACGAGATCAACGATGGTCTCGGCGTACTCGGCCGACTCCTCCTCATCGAGGCGGCGCAGCGACTTCACATGCGACAGGGGCACCAGATTGGTACCGGCCAGGACATCCAGAATCGACTCGGTCAACTCGGCGTGCCGCCCCTCCGCGATGAGGCTGGTGGACCGGGAGGGATCGAGGGCCTCACGTGCGGCCTCGAGACTGGGCTCCCGATGACGCTTCAGGGAGGTCCCCCCGGCCTTCCCACGCTTGTCATCGATCCACTTCGGATCCTGGAAGCCCTTGGGATAGAGCTTGAGGAACAGCTCGAGCTGCTGATCAAAGGTGCAGACGGCCTTCTGGACCTTGCGTTCGGCTCCGCCCTGGAGGGCCTTGATGGTGGCCTGAAGATTGGCCACCACCGCCGTAGCGGGAACGTCGTCGGGGTCCACTGGATCCAGGAGGTCGTAATAGCCCTCGCTGATCTTGCGGAGTTTCCCGTCTTCGAACTGGTAGGCGCGGCGGTTGTTCCGCTCCCAGGCCAGGAGGGCGAGCCCCCACTCGGGCCTCTGGGAGTGGCGGAAGAGCTGTTCGGGGAGTTCGTTCAGGTCAAGGTTCGGCACGTTCAGGGTCTGCGTAGCCAATAGAATTCCTTTGCTCGGGTTCCGGAGGACTCGGGGACCATCCCCTACCAGGGGACCATCCCCTACGAATCGGCGACCTTGCTACAATGAGTGAGAGAGCAGAAGAGCA
>SL_3KL_010_SEDDRAFT_10006399_pt1 | contig 10536 bp, 13 predicted proteins | sample SodLakKL_010_SED_2_FD_10381 | JGI IMG/M metagenome (IMG submission 10381)
TGGCGGTTGTCATGGCTCGATATCTCCGCAGAGGGTGGGAGATTAAGCATTGACCATAATGTGCTCTCCCGCCTTGATCGAGTAGATGCAGGACCTGGATACAACGTGCTGAGACTGACCAGTGCCGGCAACTCTGTGTAACGGCGACGACTGGCCTCTTTAGTGACGCAAACACTCGGGGGTACACTGCAGCGGTAGATACTTGACGAGGACGAGACTCGTGGCGACGCCGAAAGAACAGATGGTTAAGGTCATTGAAGCCCAGCCAGAGGACAGCTCCTACGATGAGATCCTCCGGGAACTCGCGTTCGCGAGGATGGTCGACCGCGGTCTTGCCGATTCAGACACTGGGCGCACGATCAGCAATCAGGAGATGCAGGAGCGCATCCGGTCGTGGCAGAGCTGAACTGGACGAGGGAAGCGCAGCGTTGGCTGCACGACATTCATGACTACATCGCCCAAGATGATCCCGGCGCCGCTGCCCGCGTTGTTCAGGGTATCTACCGGAAAGCGCAGATCCTGAGCGATTTTCCGGAGATCGGGCATCGCTACGAATCCCTACCTGGTCGGGACATTCGCATCCTTCAGTACGGCCACTATCGCATCGCCTACTTGGTCAGGGGAAACGAGAGCATCGACATCCTCGGTGTATTCCATGGAGCCATGGATATTGACCGCTACCTCACGTGACGAGTACCCGTGAACCCGTTCGACGGCCGGAAATCGACCCATTGCGGACCTTCGATCAACGGTTGGGAACGTCTGCTTGCGTCGTTAATAAACCTCGGGTTTGTGCCGATTCCGCACCCGGTGGTGGACGTGAACGTCCACCGGATTCCCAAGTTCTTCTAGAAATCACCGAGGCGTTGTTCCCGTCATTCGTCATCATTTTACGGACGATACGAAGCGACCAGCTTCTCCCCTGCAGCCGGTCGTCAAAGGCTGGTCATCCCTGTCTGATCTGCCAAAGCTTGGCTCTAACGGACAAGCTCTGCGGTGCGCCGTGTGGTCGAGCCGAACCACATGGGTTTGTCGACGACGAACTTCATCGAACGTTTCACCAGACCTTTGCCGGGGAAGAAACCAAGATCGAGCCACAGCCGGATCACAGCCGGCGCCTCAAGATCGATGGTCTGCTCGATTGGCACCAGGAAGCCTTCGTAATCACCCGCCGGCGTCGCGTACCGTTCTCGAGTGATGGGCATGACTCGGTGCTGGTACTGACCCTTGTGTACAGCCTCTTGCGTCTCTCTGTTAACGACCGTAGCCGTGCCGGAGGCACTCCATGTCCGGTCGGGCACGATCCTGTTGGGTAGCAGCACCACGGGTGGCTCGTACAGCACGGTCTGGCCTTGCGTCAGCACGTCCAGGCCGGTGAGCAGCAGGGTGCCATCCCGGAGCTCTTGAAGATGGAGGATGTTGTAGTCGCCGAATCGAACTTCCCAGCGACCTTCACCGTCTGCGGAACTCAGCTCCAGCATGACCTGCTGTCCCTCTCCGTCTCCGTCCACCACCTCAAACGTGCTTTCACCTGGGACCAGAGGGAATAGCTCACCAGCCTCAACCTCTTGAACCGTCGATGCCGGCGGCGCCGACGTCTCCGCGAGGGTGGCCCCGGCGGTGCATAGGCCGACGCCGATCAGTATCGCTCGTGCGCAAGACAGGTACATTGCATCTCTCCTGGACCCCGTGGGCGAGGTGCGGCACAGCCGTCGAAGCAGTGAAGCGACGTCAACGAGAGAGACGGCGCCACTGGCTGAGGATTCTCGAGGCCTTCCCCTGAAGCGCTTCCCGACCAGAATTCGCGACACCCAACCTTCTCCGCTGGAGTTTAGACAACACCCGGCCAGCCGCCACCGCAGCCGCGACGTAGACGTTGCAGCGCCGGAGGGGAGTCGTAGGATTATCCCGGTCAATCGAACCGTCCGCGACTGCGACCGGCAACACCGCTGTCCGTGGACACACGAACGCGATTTAACGCCGTGGGTCAGAACACTTCTGATCGCCGATAGGTCGAGCCGACATCACTTCTCCGGCCCTTTTCCGAAGCCCTTCACGGTGCGTTCTGTAGCGCACAGACAACATCCATTGACGGAATTAATCTAACGCTTAAGCAGGTTGCCGCCGGATCCCGTCGGTAAGACCGGAATCGCACTGCGACTTGCATGGTCCGTATTAGTAATTAGAGAGTCGCTGGATGAGCGTACAAGCGTCGAATATCGACACCACGGACGACCCGCGGGCGTGGCGCCGCGAACTGAGTGTCTACCGTGAACCCCGCATCGTGCGAAGCGTTGTGGAAATCCTTATTACGGCAATCCCGTTCGCGCTCCTGTGGGGGCTGACATGGCTTGCCGTGAGCGCAGGCCACTGGGTTGGGTTGGTGCTTGCCTTGCCGGCGGCAGGCTTCCTCGTGCGTTTGTTCATGATCCAGCATGATTGCGGCCACGGGTCGTTTTTCCGTTCTCGACGTGCCAACGACTGGGTCGGCCGGGTCATCGGGGTGTTTACGCTTACGCCGTATGATTTCTGGCGCCATAGCCATGCGATCCACCACGCTAGTTCCGGCAACCTGGACCGACCCAATGTCGGCGGTATCGATACGTTGACCGTGCGCGAGTACCAAGCGCTCCCAAGGCGTCAAAGACTGCGCTATCGCTTGTACCGCCATCCACTTGTCCTGTTCGGGATCGGCCCGGCGTACGTGTTCTTGCTCGATCAGCGGCTACCGGTGGGTTTTATGCGCTCCGGGTGGATGCCGTGGGTGAGCACCATGGGCACGAATGCAGGCATCGTTCTGGTGGCGGCCGGCGTGATCGCGCTCGTTGGTGTTGGAGATTTTCTGCTGGTGCAGCTTCCCATTACGCTGCTTGCCTCGGCAATGGGTGTGTGGCTGTTCTATGTCCAGCACCAATTCGAAGAGACCTACTGGGAGCACCAGGACGAGTGGGAGTTCCATGAGGCGGCCTTTCATGGGAGTTCGTACTACGCGTTACCGGGCTTGCTGCGATGGTTCAGCGCCAACATCGGCGTGCACCATGTCCATCACCTGTCCAGTCGCATTCCGTCATACCGGCTCCGCGAAGTGCTGGACGATCACCCGGAGCTTCGGAATGTGGGGCGCATCACCCTCCGCCAGAGCCTGGCGGGCGTACCCCTTGCCCTTTGGGATGAGGACCAGCGGCGCCTGGTCTCCTTCAAAGAGGCAGAGCGTAACCGCGCCGGGGGCGGACACCCCCTGGGCGGTGCTGAAGATCTCCAGACACCTCGTTCGATGACCTGAAATGCATAAGCACTGGCCTATGGCCAAGGTGGACGGTATATACCGACATCAGGACAACGTCATTAACCGGCAGCGTTCCCGACTCCTTGCCGGCCGCCGCTTTCTCGCTCATCTTCCAGACTTTTGCCGCGCCCAGGGCGGCGAAGGACATCTAAGGCCGGATGCTGGACGACCCCTGCGATACCAAGCACGTCGCCCTCGGCGTAGAGTCGCAAGACGGATGCGCAGCCATTGCTGTCTGTGCTGCAGCGCTTGAAGGCCCTGAAATCACCATGTAAGGCCTGGCTGGATACCGATACGCCGGCGCAAGAAAGGTGCTCCCCCTTCGACAGGACGCGGTCGCCACAAGGCGTCTGTTCGTCAGCCGCCTTGTGCCCCGAGAAATGCGGAAAGGCAATGGATAGCCCTGGGAATCTAGAGGGCGCGCACTTCGTGCTTTGTTATGTGCAGGGCATGGAATCCTTTATCGAGCTGAGACTGGCGAAGTTCGATCCCGACGTGCAAGGCGAGGACAACCTGCTGGGCATTTCGAGCCGCGCATCACCCGCCCGCTGCGGTGGCTGGCGGACTCCCGCGTTCCGCGTGAGGTGGACACCATTCTGAAACGATCTCGCCGGAGGGGACTACAATGGGCAAGGAGGAGGGAAGTAGCCATGCCGCACGATACAGAACACACCTATGTCAACGAGCGTAATCCTCTGGCGGTACCCCACGGCGAGCGCGTTTCCAGCGGGCCCTCGGCAGCACCGGAGCGTTGGCTGACCCGTCGGCTCTACGAGCTGGTGGGCTCACCAGCGTTGCAGGTACGNNTGTGGGACGGNTCGTCCNTNGGATCCGGCGACAGNACTCTGGCGGTCGAGATCANGGATCGCGGCGCCTTGTACGAGCTGCTTCGTAACCCGAACCTGNGCTACGGGGATCTCTACAGCACCGGGCGTATCGAGGTGCNTGGCGAGCTCAAGGAAGTAATGAANATCCTGGTACGAGCCGCGAATGAACACGAAGGCCGCAAGCCTGCCTGGCTGGAGTGGCTCTGGCGCGATAAGCCGAGCAGTGGCGCGGATGTTTCCGGGGCGCGGGGCAATATCCATCACCACTACGATCTGGGCAATGACTTCTACAGTCTCTGGCTGGACCACGCGGCCATGCAATATACCTGCGCCTATTTCGAAAGCCCCGACAACACCCTCGAGCAAGCGCAACTGGCCAAGCTGGAACACGTCTGTCGCAAGGTGCGGCTGCAGCCCGGCGAGACGGTCATCGAAGCCGGCTGTGGCTGGGGCGGGCTCGCACGCTACATGGCGAAGCAGTACGGGGCAAAGGTACGCGCATTCAACATTTCCCGGGAGCAGATCGAGTATGCCCGCGAGCAGGCCCGTAGGGAGGGCCTGGACCATCTGGTTGAATACGTTGAGGACGACTACCGCAATATTTCCGGCTCCTGCGACCACTTCGTTTCGGTGGGTATGCTCGAGCACGTGGGACCCGCGAACTACGAGGCCTTGGCCAAGGTGGCACGGCGCTGCCTGCATCCGGAGGGTCTGGGCCTGATCCATACCATCGGGCGTAATCGACCGCGGCCGGTTAACAAGTGGATCGAGCAGCGCATCTTCCCGGGCGCCTATGTACCCAGCGCGGCGGAGCTTATGACGCTGTTCGAGTATGATGATCTTTCCGTGCTGGACGTGGAGAACCTGCGGCTGCATTACGCGCAGACCCTGGATAATTGGCTGGAGCGTTTCCGGGTCCATCGAGACTGGGTGGCGCAACAGTACGACGAGCGCTTTGCTCGTGCCTGGGAGCTGTATCTGGCCACCTCCAGTGCCACCTTCACGCAGGGAGGGATGCAACTCTTCCAGGTTGTGTTCGCGCCGGCCCGGTCCAACAACGTACCCCGCAATCGCGCGCATCTATACGAAACCACGGCGGCGCCTCGGGAGTGGGCCGATGGATGAATACGACCTGATCGTTGTCGGAGGCGGACCCGCCGGCTCCAGTCTCGCCCACGCCCTCACCCACCGGGGCTGGCGGGTGCTGGTCATGGACAAGGCCCGGTTTCCCAGGGACAAGACCTGCGCGGGCTGGGTGACCCCGCCGGTGCTGGAGTCCCTCGACGTTAACCCTGAGACCTATGGCCGCGATCATGTGCTCCAGCCCATTCATTCGTTTCGGGTGGGGTTGATGGGTCAGGAGCCCGTGGAGACTGATCACGGCGAGGAGCCGGTGAGCTACGGCATTCGTCGGTGTGAGTTCGACAATTATCTGCTAGAGCGCTCGGGAGCCGACATGGCGCTGAGCGAGAAGCTCCACGACCTGCGCCGCAGGGAGGGGGCCTGGGAACTTAATAAACGTTTCCGGGCCGCCTGGCTAGTGGGCGCGGGTGGTCACTTCTGTCCCGTGGCCGCCCGTCTCGGAGACGGCCCGGGTGGGTACGAGCAGCCTGTGACCGCCAAGGAAGTGGAATTCGAAATGACGCTGGAGCAGCAGCAGCGCTGCCGGGCCCGAGGCGATACCCCGGAGCTGTGGTTCTGCCGGGACCTGAAGGGCTATGGCTGGGTGTTTCGCAAGGAGGAGTACCTTAATATCGGACTGGGCCGTCAGGAGAACCACCAGCTTTCGGTACACTTGGCAGAGTTCGTCCGGTTCATGCAGGACGCCGGCCGTATCCCGGAGGATCTGCCCAGGCGATACAAGGGGCACGCCTACCTGCTGCACGGCCACGCCCGTCGTCCACTGACCGACGACCATTGTCTGTTGGTCGGTGATGCCGCTGGCCTGGCCTATGACCAGAGCGGCGAGGGGATTCGCCCGGCGGTGGAATCCTCCTTGTTGGCGGCGGATCTGCTCGCACGCCTGGGAGATCGGCCGGAGACGGTGGTCGCGGAATACGATCGGGCCATTCGCGCTCGTTTCGGCCGGCGTGGCGACGAATCCGGTGGTGTGCGCTTGCCCGAATGGCTGAAAGCCACGGTGGCCCCCCCGTTGATGCGCACGGACTGGTTTACCCGGAAGGTGGTCACGGAGAAGTGGTTCCTCCACACCGACGTGCCGCTACTGCATCTCAGCGCCTAATAGACAAGAGTGGAAAGTGAAAGCTGCCAGGCGGCGAGTCGAGGGGATATAAGCCGGGCCGGTTCCCGTAGCTTCTCTGGGGCACCCATCAACGGTGAATACAGTACGACGGTCACCGCCTCCGTTTCCCCGAGAAGCCCGCCTAGCCACTCCGTGCTGAACGACCCTTTAGCGGCGGCGAACAAATCACGGCACTTTCAATATTCGAGTAGCAATCGTAATGATTTACTATCGCGGCTACTTGTCATCATCCCGAGTCAACTTCTGATAGACGCCCAGACCTACTACCACAAAAATAGCTGCAATTAATAGAAAAGTGGGATAGATCAACGTAGTAATATCTTTTGTCCCAGCGTCAAAAACGAACACCAGGGCTTCCAAGTTTACGGCAATAGCAATTATGACGAGAAACTTCAATAAAGTCCCCCTCTGTTTTGCCGGCGATTTCGTGGCACTGCTGCTAAAAACTTCCTCCTCCAACAAAAACTTGGAAACATCAAATACAGCCATTCCAATCACGATCAAGCCGATGGCATTAAGAAGGGCTGTAACGAGCAAGGTGTCTCCGTGTATCGAGAGCCATATATCCCAAAAGGCGACACCCATCATCGTGAGACTTATAACACCCAAACTTAAACTGATGAGTCCATAAACAGCACGCCCTATCCAATCAGAAATACCTTGCGTTTTATTCATCTTTGCTCCGAGTCGCTAATTGATTTGTCCGCATATATTACTGCTAACAGTGCGTGAGCCCCCTTCACCATGATTAGGGCAGTGTACCGGCGTGACATCTACGAAGCCGTCGCTGGAGTCGACAGGCTTTATGCGGCATATACAGGAGCGTAGCGCGAATTGGCCGTAGGACACCAACCAAAAATTCGACGGCGTGTTTTCCCGCCGTCACCTACGAAGCGGACACTGATCGATGGTGGGGCAAGATCCGCCCCGGGTCGGGAACTGCTTCACGGAACACCACGTGGACGCTAGCGCACAGACATCAGGTACTGTCAGGAATAGTCTTGATGGTTGAACCAAGCGTTGTACAGAACTGCGTTTTCACAACATTCGCACAACGCATTGTCGACGGAAATTCCCAAGTAAAATGCACGACCCACAGGATGTATATGATGAGCAACGAACCCGTTAACCAGATGCAGACCCAGATCGAGAACACCGTCGCTCGCCCGGCGCGCAGCTACGCGAGCTTTATGCTGGATCACTTCGAGCAGCTCGCGAACCTGCAGTTTGAAGCCGCCAAGGCCTATGCCGAGACCAGCATGCAGCAGGCCCGCGCCGCGCTGGAAGTGAAAGATTCGTCGGATGTCCGCGCCTACATGGAAAACCAGCAGAAGGTTGCCAAGGAGATGGGTGAGCGCATCAAGGGCGACATGGAGAAGGTTGCGTCCCTGAACCAGGCCTTCGCCCAGAACGCGCAGAAGGTCACGCAGGACAGCACCAAGAAGGCGACCGAGACTGCGCAGGAAGGCGCCGAGAAGGTCACTCAGGACAGTGCCCAAAAGGACCCCAAGGCTGCGCAGGAAGGTTCCAAGAACGACACTCAGGACAACACTCAGAAGGAGTCCAAGGCCGCGAAGGAAAGCAGCAAGAAGGACACTCAGGCCGTTTAGCCAAGAACCACTAAGCGCTGAGCCGGCGCTTTGTTGCAAAAAGACCGCCACTCCGGATTCGTCCGGGTGGCGGTCTTTTTGCGTGAGCGGGTGCCTTTTAGGAAGCGGCCCCTTGATCCGTCAAGCCTTTATCAACGGGGCGAGGGACGGTGTTGGCCGGTATTGGCCGAACAGCGCACGTCAGTACCCCATCTCCAGATCCTGCGCCTGCTCAGTCAGTGCATCCACGGCCTCCTGGCTGGCACGGCCACGTTCCACCTTGTAGGCCAGCAGATCCTGGTATCGAATCCAGCCCATAAACATCGGTGCGGTCGTCAACAGAACGGCATATTGCCGACCAGCGTTCCCGCTAATGCGTAAGCCCCCAGAAACGAGCGATTTGACGGGTCGAGGAAATGCCCACTTCCAGCATGTACTTGCCTTCTTCGCCAAGCCCCTTGTCTCCCCCTGCTCTGATCGGTGTGCCGTGACCCATTCTGTTGATGATGTACTCCTCGATGACCGTCCGGCCGCCAGCCGTACACCAGACCTGTCGGCGAAAACCATCGACCCTTTCCACCCTCGTCGGCGGTCCTTGGACCTTGTGTATCTGCTGCCACTGCGCGACGATTGAATCGGCGTTGCAGTTGCTCACGATCCTGTCGCGGTCGCCATGCCAGACCGAGATGGTTGGCCAGCGGCCGGTGAATCTCGAGGCCCCACGCACACGCGCCTGGAGCCCGCGGTCTGAGGGGCCACCATATCCCTTCATGCGAGAGATCGCCTGCATCAGTGTGTCTGCGGTGCGGTAGGGCAGCCCGGCGATGATTGCGCCCCCAGCGAACACTTCCGGGTAAGTCGCCAGCATGACCGACGTCATGGCGCCACCCGCGGACAGCCCTGTGATGAAGATGCGCGACGGATCGATGTCGTGATCATCAACGACCTGCGCGATCATATGGCGGATGGACAGTGGCTCACCGCCTCCGCGGTGGCTATCCCCCGGTTTATACCAGTTGAAGCCGCCAAAGACGTTGTTGGCCAGCCTCTGACGGGGAAAAAGGAGAGCCACCCCGCATTCCTCGGCGAGCGTGGACCACCCCGATCCCCGGTTATAGCTCCCCGCCGACTGCATACAGCCATGCTGGGTTGCCCATGGATTATTCTGGACACCAGATTGGTCAGGTTAGCCTGACGAGAGGAGGTGTTCATGAGCGAGGTAAAGCGTTGGTCAGCCAAGCGCAAGCAGGAGGTGGTATTGAGGCTGCTGCGGGGCGAAGGTCTGGATGAATTGAGCCGGGAGACCGGGCAGCCGGCCTCGGTTCTTTCGGAGTGGCGCGACACGTTCTTGGAGAGTGGCCTTTCGGGTCTCAAGCGGCGTAGCAGCGATCCGCGAGTCGAGGCCCTGGAGCAGGAGCGCAAGGCGCTCCAGGCCAAGGTCGGCGAGCTGCTAATGGACAAGGAACTGCTGGAGATGCGGGTGGCCCGGCATGAGGGCGAGCTCCCTTTTGTGAAGCGGAGATCGAATCCATGAGCCGAGCCTGCTCGGTCTCCGCGCGCCGGCCGTATGGCAAGGCTCGAGTATGCCGGCTCTGGGGCATTCCCCGGTCGACGGTGTATGCCCGCCAGGCGGCTTCGGTGAGGACGAGCACACCGCAACGCCCGGGGCGCCCGGCGGTTGTTCCGGATGAAACACTGCTGGCGCTGGTGCGCGGGGTGATTCGCGATACCGAGGCACTGGGCATCACCGGCGAGGGCTATCGCAAGCTCTGGGCGCGTTTGAAGGGCCAGGGTGAAGTCGTCTGCCGGGAACGACTGCGTCGGCTGCTGCGCGACCATGGGCTGCAGGCCCCTCATCGACAGGGGACGGCTCGGGGGCCGCAGGTCCACGATGGCACCATCATCCCCGAGGCACCCAACCAGATGTGGGGAACGGACGCGACTCAGGCGTTGACTGGCGAGGGGATGGCGACGATCTTCGTGGCCATCGATCACTTCGTGGGCGACGTGGTCGGTATTCATGCTGCCCGCCCGGGCACGCGCCACGAGGCGCTGGAGCCGATTCATCAGGGCATCCGGGAGCATTTTGGTGGTTTGAGGCAAGGGGTCGCCAAGGGGCTGACTCTGCGCCACGACAACGGGCCGCAGTACATCAGTGGCCATTTCCAGAACGAGCTGGCGTTTCTCGGTATCGAGTCGAGTCCCAGCTTCGTGCGCTCGCCGCAGGGGAACGGAAGCGCAGAGCGTTTCATCCGTACCCTCAAGGAGCAGTTGCTGTGGATCCGGCGGTTCGAGACCGTCGAGGAGCTGCGTTGTGAGCTGATGGCGTTCAAGGAGCGGTTCAACCGGCATTGGTTGCTCCAGCGCCACGGCCATAAGACACCGGCCCAGGTGCGCACGGCCCACCTGGCTGAGCCAGCCATGGCTGCGTGAAATTAGTGCAAACGAGTGTCCAGAGTTTCAGGGGCTTTACACCGGCCGGTTCTTACCAAGGTGGCGATGTAGTGCTCGACGAGCTCCCTGACACTGCCTCTGGCGCTGGCCTCCCTGCGTGCGGCTTCCGCCTCTTGT
>SL_3KL_010_SEDDRAFT_10006400_pt1 | contig 10536 bp, 11 predicted proteins | sample SodLakKL_010_SED_2_FD_10381 | JGI IMG/M metagenome (IMG submission 10381)
GCGAGCGAATCACCTGCCATCATGAGCTTACACCACATTTCAAATTGACCATAACCACTTTCTGATTAAATAAAGATTTAACTCCTTTTCAAAAAAACTATGATAGAACGATATTCACGGGAAGAAATGAGAAACATCTGGACGGAACAAAACCAGTTTCAGGCTTGGCTTGAGGTGGAATTAGCTGCCTGCCGGGCGTGGAGTAAAATCGGAAAAATTCCGCCCGAAGATGTCGATAAACTTTACGAAAATGCTTCGTTCGATATCAGTCGAATCAAAGAAATAGAAAGAGAAACCCGCCACGATGTGGTAGCCTTCACGCGGGCCGTTTCGGAAACTCTCGGTGATGAGAAAAAGTGGGTGCATTACGGGCTCACATCCACAGATGTGGTGGATACGGCTAACGGATACCGCCTGAAGCAAGCCAATCAGATATTATTGGACGGCCTTGAAAAAGTGACAAATGTTTTAGCCAATAAAGCACGAGAGCACAAACTGACAGTGATGATGGGGCGTACACACGGTGTTCACGCTGAGCCTACTACTTTCGGTCTAAAGTGTGCGCTGTGGTATGCTGAAATGAAACGGAACCTGGAGCGCTTCAAAAAAGCAGCCGATGATGTGGAATTCGGAAAACTGTCCGGCGCAGTGGGCACATTTGCACACATTCCCCCGGAAGTTGAAAAATACACCTGCGAAATTTTGGGCATTACACCAGCACCCATCTCTACACAAACCCTGCAGCGCGACCGGCACGCATTTTACATGGCAACTTTGGCTTTGATCGGTTCAACCCTTGAAAAGATGGCGGTAGAAATACGCCACTTGCAGCGAACCGAACTGCGCGAAGCCGAGGAGTTTTTCAGGAAAGGCCAGAAAGGATCTTCAGCCATGCCGCATAAACGAAATCCCATNAGNTCTGAAAATATNACNGGNTGTGCCCGTGTAATTCGTGGTTATATGGTGTCGGCCTACGAAAACATTCCGCTTTGGCACGAACGCGATATTTCTCACTCTTCTGTTGAGCGGATAATTTTACCGGATGCAACCATACTTCTGGATTACATGCTGCACCGTTTTGCCGGGGTTTTGGAAAAGCTGGTGGTGTATCCTGAAAATATGCTTGAAAATATGGACAAAACTCATGGCCTTGTTTTTTCGCAGCGACTCTTGTTGATGCTGATTGAAAAAGGGCTTGCCAGAGAAACGGCTTACGATACCGTTCAGCCCCTCGCCATGAAAGCGTGGGAAGAAAAACGGCCGTTCCGTGATCTGTTGAGAATGATGCCACTATCAAAAAAAATCTATCCAATGAAGAGATCGATCAGGCGTTTGATCTAAACCATCACACCCGCCGTGTTGATGAAATTTTTGAGCGGGTGGGTTTGTAACCAATTAGCTTAAAATGATGACCCAATCATCTAAAAGAATTCTTGCCATTTTTTCGGTCGCGGCCGGAGTATTGTTTTTCATATTTATTCTAAATCAGATTGTTCAGTTTTCGGCTGTAATCGGGCAACTGAGTCCTGCAGCCGGACAAATTGCTCTTGTTCTGTTTTTATCAGTGCTGGGAGTAGCTGTTTTGCTGCCATTATTTCTGTTTCTCCTCATGCCTGCTCCATTGGTTCCGCCAAAAGCAAAATCGGGTAAGAAATATGAAACACATCTGAAACAGCTTGCCCGGCGATTGGCAAGAAACAGCAACATTCCGCGCGAGATGCCNCTTGAATCAACTCAGGATATAGAAAAAGCTCTTATCCACCTGGATGGCATTGCCGATGAGAAAATTAAACTGTTTGCAAAACGAGCGTTTTATACTACCGCTATATCGCAAAACGGTGCACTGGATGCTCTTTTTATGATTGCCCTCCAGTTTAAACTAATTTGGGATGTTGCCCGTGTTTACAGCCAGCGGCCTACCATCAACGATATGAGTTTTCTCTACACGAACGTGATGGCCACAGCTCTTATCGCGTCTCAGCTCGATGAAGCCGAATATCTTGAAATGATTGAAAGCGCCATCAATACGGGAGTGGGGTCTGCTGTATCACTGATCCCGGGCACATCGCTTATTGTAAATTCGGCACTTTCCGGTGCATCCAATACATTTTTAACCCTGAGAGTGGGGATCATCACACAACGATATTGTAATTCTCTCGTTCGCCCTGAGCGGACCACTCTTCGCAATTCAGCTACTGCGGCTGCAGCAAAACGGCTGGGCGCTATTGTATCCAAAGGCTCTGTTGATTTGATGAAGCTCGTTGGCAGGGCTCCTTTCAAAAAAACAGCAGATGCCTCGCGCAATGTCGGAAACAGAGTGAGAAAATTTGGTGGATCCATTTTTGGAAGCAGTGAAGAGAAAAGTGAAGATGATAAAGAAAATTAGAGAGATACGGGTTATTCTTGAATAAAACATTTCAAAAAATTTTTTATAATGGGGTGACATATAGCTGTCACTATCACTGTGTACATTACTGTTGAACAATAACAAAACCCAATCAACATGATGAATGCAGCAAGAAAAATCAGAAAAAGAGTAAAGAATGAGCCCGTTTTAACATCAATCTTACAAATAGCTAAAAAAGAATACCGGCAAAGAGAAGAGATGTTCAAACTTCTTGGCTGGGATAAACTTCCCGAAGAACTGAAATTTGTGATAGAAGATGATGTAAAAGGATACATGGACGAACTGTTCGGACGCTACTCAACAAACTGTGCACTTGTACAGAGGAGAAGAGAAAGTGTAGATTTTTGGNTAAAAAGTTTCTTAGATGGAATNTGTACATTAAAAACGGCTGTGGAGGCGCTCAGGGTTCATCGGNTGTAAAGATTTTTATGGCAATTCGGGTTAAAGAAGTTGTCGGGGATTTTTTATCTTTACGGAAATGTAATCTAAGCGAAATTTTTCATGAACAACTCCTCACCCTTCGCCAGTATTACCCGTCAGGGTTTAACTTATGATGATGTACTGCTGGTGCCTGCATATTCAAAAATTTTACCCCGTGATGCAGATACAAAAGTCCGTCTCACTCCGTCATTAACCCTCAATGTTCCGATCATGAGTGCGGCAATGGATACTGTATCCGAATACCGAATGGCCATTGCACTCGCTCGCGAAGGTGGAATTGCCATGTTGCACAAAAACATGTCGATTGAAGATCAGGCCGAGCACGTACGCCTGGTGAAGCGCAGCGAGAGCGGCATGATTGTGGATCCTGTAACCCTGCCGCCTGATGCTACGGTGAAAGACGCCAGGACACTGATGAGGCGCCATAAAATCGGCGGAATTCCAATAGTGGAAGAGGGGAACAGATTGATTGGAATTGTTACCAACCGCGATCTTCGGTTCGAACATTATGTTGATAAAAAGCTCGGCCAAATCATGACAAGTGATAACCTGATCACTGCCGAGGAAAATACAACCCTCGAGGAAGCAGAAGAAATTTTGCAGGAATACAAGGTTGAAAAACTTCCGATTGTTAATAAAGAAAAGATTCTCGTTGGGCTGATCACATTCAAGGATATCGAGAAAAAGATGAACTTTCCCCATGCCTGTAAAGACGACATGGGCAGGCTTCGGGTTGGAGCTGCGGTTGGGGTGACACCGGATACAATGGACAGAGTCGATGCCCTTGTTGAATCCGGTGTTGATGTAGTAACTGTAGATACTGCGCACGGCCATTCTCAGGGAGTGCTCGATATGGTAAAAACAATTAAATCAGCCCATAAAGATTTGATTGTAGTGGGTGGGAATATTGCAACGCGAGGCGCCGCTGAAGCATTAGCTGAGGCAGGCGCGGATGTTTTAAAAGTGGGTGTTGGCCCAGGTTCAATCTGTACCACAAGAGTGGTAACGGGGGTTGGAGTACCACAACTATCCGCCATTATGGAGATATCAGAATTTGCCGGAAAAAAAGGGATTGGGCTAATCGCCGACGGTGGCATTAAACAAACCGGAGATATTCCGAAAGCCATTGCGGGTGGAGCAGATGCTGTGATGATGGGTTCCATGTTTGCAGGTGTGGATGAAAGTCCCGGCGAAACGATTATTTATGAAGCCAGAAAATATAAGTCGTACCGGGGCATGGGCAGTATTGGCGCGATGACAAAAGGCTCGAAAGACAGGTATTTCCAGGATGTGGAAGATGATCTGAAACTCGTTCCTGAAGGGATTGAAGGCCGTGTACCGTATAAAGGATATTTGAGTGAAGTTGTGCTTCAAATGACCGGCGGCCTGCGTGCTGCAATGGGATACGTTGGTGCTTCAACTATTGAGGAGCTGAAAAAAGCCGAATTTGTGCAGATATCCGCTGCCAGTTATAAAGAAAGTCATCCGCATTCAGTCCAAATCACAAAAGAAGCTCCTAATTATTCCGTTTCTTAAAGAGTTCGTGTTAACAATGTTCACGTCATACTTTCGGGCTAAAAATCGGTTTCTGTTCGAAATGGTTGACATTTCTAATTAATTATGTGGGACTTTCTAAAAAGAATATTTTCAGAAAAAGACGGTGAAGTAACCGTTGTTGTTTTTGATGAAAATGAGCCAGACGTTAGCAGTACTTTCAAACTCAAATCATTCGATGTTGTAAAAATTGTACTCACAGTTACGATAATTTCTGTGGCGCTCACAATTGGCATTTTTTTTATATCTCCGCTCAATTCCATATATCAGCAACGACTGGACGACAATTTCAGAGATGAAGTTATTGCAATTAATGAACGGGTGAGAGCTTTGCAGGATTCACTGATGGCAAGAGAAGTACAGTTAAATGATTTGAAAGAATTTGTAAGAACAGTACCCGACACCACTTTTGATGTTGAAAACTATTCCTCCGGAGTATCTTTTTTCGAACGCGAAAATTATTACCGAGCGGCACCCGCATTTGCGTACGAAATGTTAACTCGAGATGAAATTATCAATGCTACAAGAGCTGAACGTACACCGGATTTTCCGACATCCTTTCCGATTGAAGGAGCCTTAACTCAAGGTTTTTCAACCGAAATTGGACATTATGGAGTAGATTTCGCTGCAACGGAAAACAGTGAGTTCAGGGCAGTGGCCGACGGGGCAGTTGTAAATACCAACTGGACAATCAGCTATGGTTATGTAATTTATGTGCAGCATGCCGGGGGTATTATGAGTGTGTATAAACACGCTGCAAATTTATTCAAAGAGAAGGGCGATTATGTATTGAGAGGAGATGTGCTTGGCGTAGTAGGAGACCGCGGAGTTTTAAGTACAGGTTCGCATTTACATATAGAAATCTGGAAAAACGGTGTACCTCAAAATCCAATGTTATATTTTAATTAACCGGTTAACCAATCACAATGTTCAAAAATAAAAAACCCAAAATGAAGAACGGAACATCGCAAAAATCCCCATCATTGAATATGATAAGTGAAGGCACAAAAGTTAAAGGCTCCATCAATTCACAAACTGATTTACGGATTGCCGGACAGATTGATGGTGAGGCCAATTGCAAAAGTAAAATCATAGTAAGTTCAACTGCCCATATTGATGGCAACGTAACCTCGGTAGATGCAGATATTGCCGGAAAAGTTGAAGGAACTATAAAGGTTTCCAATAAGCTTACATTGCGGCAAACGGCTGAGGTTGGGGGTGATATCTACACAAAAGTATTGGTTGTTGAGGAGGGCGCACAATTAAACGGCAGCTGCAGAATGGGCAAGTTTAGCGAACCTTTGGACGAAGCAACAGATACTGAATTTGAAAAAGCAAAAGTGAAAACTGAAGTGGCATAGGTAAAACACCTTGTTTCAAGATCCGAATCTAAAAAAATATCTGGAATATATAGGGCTGGGTGCAGAAATTGCAGTAGCACTTTGTGCGCCGATATTTTTTGGATATTGGCTGGATCTGAGATGGGACACTTCTCCCTGGATGCTGCTGGCCGGAATTGTTACGGGAATACTGATTTTGATCACAATTTTTACCAGGTTAATTAAAAATATTAGTAAGCTGAACAACAGAAAATAGAAGAGAGTGAAACAAACGTTTACTGATTCAACCCGAAAAGTGGTTGTTGGGATTATTATCTATGCGGTTCTGAGTATGACGTTGGCAGTTTCAGTTCCCGAAATATCTGCTGCTTCGTGGATAACGGGACACTTACTGGGCTTTTTAACGGTTTTTCTCCACCTGGTCAGCTCAAAAATTTTTGGTAGAAAAGACGGGAAGAAGTTTTTAAAAGCCTACTACTGGAGCCTTTTTTTACGGTTTTTAGCCGTTTGTGCACTCTATGCATTAATCATTTTATGGACAGAAATTGAAGAAATTAGTTTTACATTTAGCTTTGTTATTTCTTACCTTTTTCATTCTGTAATTGAAGTGATTTTCTTAAACCATAAACTATTAGACTAACCGAGTCCAAACGAACTATCAGCATGACAAAAGTAGTGCGCCGGGCATTTGCTTCCCTGATTTTTTTGATGGTTTTTAGCCCAGTTTTGATAGCTTCTAATGCTGATAATGAGCAAGATGGCGCCCCGATTGATGTGATGGGCAAGGTTTCAAATCACGATTATTTTGAGTTACCATGGGGTAAAATCTACCTTCCAAGAATTTTATATTCCGGCGGTGAGTGGTATTTATATGGCAGTACAAACAAGGCACTGGAGTCGGGTGATTTTGTAGAGGCAGAAGAAGGGGGGATTGTCAGAGCTGATGGTGAGCCGATTACGTTTGACCTGTCTATCACATCGCACCTGATCTATGTTTGGTTCAGTTTGATTTTAACGTTTTTCATAACCTATTTGGCCGGGCGTAAATACAAAAAAGGAATTGGAAGAGACAGCGAGCCAAAAGGTGCACTATTAAATATGTTTGAGGCTCTGTTTGTTTTTATAAGAGATCAGATTGCAAAGGAGTTTATTCCGGAAAACAAATACGAGAAATTTGTTCCGTACCTCTATACCATTTTCATGGCCATCACTTTGATGAATTTATTTGGGCTGCTGCCCTGGGCTGCCGCGGCCACGGCCAATTTAACCGTTACTGCCACACTCGCATTTATCACGTTTTTGGTGACACAATTAAGTGGCAGTAAAGATCACTGGCAGCATGTATTTGCATTTCCCGGAGTGCCCAAATGGGCGTTAATTATTTTAACTCCGGTTGAAATTTTAGGATTATTTACCAAGCCCTTTGCACTGGCCATTCGTTTATTTGCCAATATGCTATCAGGAAAAATTATGATAGTTTGTATTCTCGGCTTGATTTTTGTCTTCACCGAGCTTTTTGGTGCGGCGATTGGCGTTAGCTCGGGTATATTTTGGGTGCTGTTAACTGTGGCACTTTATTTTCTGAAGGCCTTGGTAGCCCTGATACAGGCCTACGTATTTACACTCTTGTCGGGTGTATTTATCGGAATGGCCGTTGAAGAGCATCATCATGAACATGATGAAACATCAGTCGCACATGCGCAGGATGTTGTAGCACAAAATCACTAAACAACAACTAAACAACAACTAAACAAAGGTATATTATGCAATTTATAGCAGCAGGATTTGGCGCCGGTATCATTGCACTCGCAGCTGCATTCGGTATTGGAATGATCGGAAAAAGCGCAACAGAAAGTATTGCAAGACAACCGGAAGCAGCCGGAGATATTCGTGGAGCCATGCTTCTAACGGCCGTATTTATTGAAGGTGTAGCACTTATTGGTGCGATTGTCTGTATTATTCTTGCATTAGGTATTGGCCAGTAAAATCAGGACAGCTTTATGCAATATTTCCTGAACGGAGGTCTGCTCGCGTTTGATACCGGTTTTGGCTTTTGGGTGTTTATAACTACCCTTATTTTTTTGTACGCCATGAATAAGTGGCTTGTGCCGCCTATCATGAACGCACTTAAAGAGAGGGAAGAACGCATCCGAGATTCACTGGATTCGGCCGAAAAAGCTCTGGCTAAAGCCGAAGAGATCTCTCGTGACAATAAGAAAGCTTTAAAAGAAGCAGAAGTTGCAGCTCAAAAAATCCGCAAGGAAGCCATTGAGGATGCAGAATTATTGCGCAACGAGCGGATTGAGAAAGCCAAGAAAGAAGCAGAAAGATTAGTGGAGAATGCCCGGCTGAAAATTGAGCAGGAAAAAAAGAGCGCACTCAACGAACTGAGAAATCAGGTTGCTGAGCTGGCTGTTCAGTCGGCATCGATTATCATCAAATCTGAGCTTGACATAGAAAAAAGCCGGCATTTGGTCGATTCTTTCATAAAAGATTTGTCTAAGAAAAACTGAGAATGAGTTTAACTGCTGCAAAACGGTATGCAAATGCCTTTCTGGAAACAGCTATCGAGCAAGATAAGCTCGAAAAGGCAAAAGATGATATGCTGACTATCAAGTCAACACTTGAATCATCAAGTGAACTTCGTCTTTTTCTAAAAAACCCGATTGTGAAAAATTCTCAGAAAAAAGCAGCTCTTGAGGCAATTTTTACGAAACAAGTTGACGAACTTACTTTTAGGCTGATCAACCTTCTTTTGGAAAAAAAGAGAGAGGGACTTCTGGATGAAATTACCCGGAATTTTCTTGCTCTCTATAATCACCATCATGGCATCATAGAGGCTGAGGTGTCTTCAGCGTCTGAGCTGAGTGATAAACAGTTTAAAACTTTGGCAAAACAACTTGGAGTTTCAACCGGCAAAAAAGTCAAAATCAATTCAAAAATTGATAGCGATTTAATCGGCGGTTTAATGGTGAGAATTGATGATACGGTGATTGATGGAACCGTAAAATATAAATTAAGACAACTGAAGCAGAGTTTAACGTCAGTTGCAGTTGAATAAAAATATTAGAAAAATACAATGAGTCAAGTCAGACCCGATGAAATTTCGGCCATTTTAAGAAAACAACTCTCCGGTTTTGATGGAGAAGCTGATGTTTACGATGTTGGTACCGTGCTTGTCGTAGGCGACGGTATTGCACGTGTACACGGCTTGTCAAAAGTTCAGGCGGGCGAACTTGTTGAGCTTCCCGATGCATTAGATAGGAAAGGAAATCCTGTTCGCGGTATGGTTTTAAACCTCGAGGAGGACAATGTTGGAATTGTACTTTTCGGTTCATCTGATTTAGTAGAGGAAGGCCATACAGTTAAACGCACAAAAAGTATTGCATCCCTTCAGGTAGGTGAAGGCCTTTTGGGGCGTGTAATCGATCCGCTTGGCCGGCCTATTGACGGAAAAGGAGCCATTGCCGGGGATACCATCGAACTGCCGCTTGAACGGAAAGCGCCAGGTGTGATTTATCGTGAACCGGTAAGCGAACCGCTTCAAACCGGAATTAAAGCAATCGACTCCCTGATTCCGATTGGCCGCGGGCAGCGAGAGCTTGTAATTGGCGACCGCCAAACCGGAAAAACCGCAGTTCTTCTCGATACCATCATCAATCAAAAAAACACACAGGATACCGACAAACCGGTTCACTGTGTGTATGTTGCCGTAGGCCAAAAAGGATCAACAGTAGCATCGATTGTTCAGACGCTGAGTGAAAATGGTGCCATGGACTACACAACCGTTGTTTCGGCACCGGCAAGTTCATCAGCTCCGATGCGTTACATTGCGCCTTTTGCCGGAGCTGCTATCGGCGAATATTTTCGCGATTCGGGAAGACATGCACTGGTAATTTATGATGATCTTTCGAAGCAAGCCGTTGCCTACAGGGAACTTTCGCTTCTGTTAAGAAGGCCTCCTGGCCGTGAAGCATATCCCGGTGATGTTTTTTACCTGCACAGCCGTTTGCTTGAACGGGCTGCCAAAATCATCGATAATGATGATGTAGCCAAAATGATGAATAATATACCTGAACCACTCGTGCCAATGGTAAAGGGTGGGGGTTCGCTTACAGCACTTCCGGTGATTGAAACGCAGGCGGGCGATGTTTCAGCATACATCCCAACTAACGTAATTTCTATTACTGATGGCCAGATATTTCTCGATACAGATCTTTTCAATTCAGGTATCAGGCCGGCTATTGATGTGGGTATTTCCGTATCTCGTGTAGGTGGTGCTGCTCAGGTTAAGTCGATGAAAAAACTTGCCGGTACATTGAAACTCGATCTTGCACAGTATCGAGAACTGGAGGCGTTTTCTAAGTTTGGTTCCGACCTTGATGCGGCTACACAAAGGCAATTGAAACGAGGCGAACGCACCGTTGAGCTGATGAAACAGGGTGAGTACAAACCACTTCCCATTGAACATCAGATTGCACTGCTGAAAATCAACAACGTTGGGCTTCTTGACAGACTTCCGATTGATAAAATCCGGGAATTTGAAGACATCTTTATTGAAACCATTTCCGCAAAATATGCCAAGGAATTGAAAGAGTTGGCGGATAAAGGTGAACTGAGTGAAACATTCGGTGAAGAGCTTGTTGAGGCCGGAAGGAGTACAATCGATCAAATGTTAGCAACTGCAGAAGCATAAAACGATGGCAAACCTTCGAGACATACGCACGCGTATAACATCCATCAAAAATACGCAGCAGATTACCAAGGCGATGAAAATGGTAGCTGCAGCCAAGC
>SL_3KL_010_SEDDRAFT_10006401_pt1 | contig 10536 bp, 11 predicted proteins | sample SodLakKL_010_SED_2_FD_10381 | JGI IMG/M metagenome (IMG submission 10381)
CGCTGCCGCGAGCAGCGCGACCGTCGCGAGCAGGGCGCCAGCCATGCGTGCCCGCGGCGACGCTGCCCACCACCGCTCCGCGAGGCCATCGAGCCAGGTAGGCAGGACGAGAGGAGGACCCGACAGCGGGGTCGGTCGGCGGGTGGTGGGACGGGACAGGGCCATCCCGGGATTCGAGCACGCCCCGGCACCCGGTGGCGGATGGATCGCTGCGGGCCTGTGGACGACGCTCGGCTACGCCCGCGCCGGCCGTGATGGGCGCCGGCCGTGCTGGGGGATGGCCGTGCTGGGGGATGGCCGTGCTGGGCGCCAGCCGTGATGGGCGGCGCGTCAGGCCGAGGCGGCCTCGCTGGTCGCCGAGGTCGTCGACGACGAGCCCTTCGAGGACGAGCTGTCCTTGCTGGCGCCGTCGCTCTTGGATGCGGCACCGGTGTCGCCGTCGCCCTTGGGGGAGGAGCTGGTGTCACTGGAGGAGGAGCTGCCCGAGGAACCGCTGCCGGACTTGCTGCTGCTCGCGTAGTCCTTCACGTGCCAGCCCGAGCCCTTGAAGATGATGCCGGCCGCGCTGAAGACCTTGCGCAGCTGGCCCTGGCACGCGGGGCAGTCGGTGAGCGGGTCGTCGCGGAAGGACTGGACGACCTCGAGGTGTTCGCCACAGGAACGGCAGGCGTACTCGTAGGTGGGCATGGTCCCGCTCCAGGTGGTGAGGGCCGCAGGGCAGGCGGCCGGTTCCGGCTCCGTCCGCTGACCGGGCGCAGGTGGTGGCTACCGTGCCTGCCGGAGGATCCCGGCAGCTAGCACTCGCGGTCCGCGAGCGCTGATGGTGCCGTATCGTCCGGACGAAGGCAAGCCGTCAGGGGCGCGCGACCCGGTGCACGCTGCGTTCGGTGACGACCAGGTCGACGGGCTGGTCGTGGGCCTGACGGGGGATGTGGGGGACCAGCTGGCAGTCGAAAGCCGCTCCGATGCGGATGGTCGTCCCAGCGAGCTCAGCCAGCAGCCGGTCGTAGTGCCCCCCGCCCGCGCCCAGCCGTCCCCCCCTGGGGTCGAAGGCGACGCCAGGGACGACCGCGATGTCCACGACCGCCGGATCGACCGCACGCCCCGCCGGCTCCCTGACCCCTCGGTGCCCGAGCTGCAGGGTTCCGAGGTCCACCGCGGCGACGAGGTCGAGCCGGTCCCCGCGCACGCGGGGGAACAGCGTCCGCGCCCCGCGCTCGTGCAGTGGACCGAGCAAGGTGGTCAGGTCGACCTCCTCCCGCAGCGCCGCGTAGACCAGCACCGTCGACGCCTCGCGGAGCTCCGGAAGCCGGAGCAGGCGCTCGACGATGCGGACCGAGGCCTCCCGCCGCTGCGCGTCGGACAGCGCCCGTCGGGCCGCCAGGGTCGCGGCACGCAGCGGGGCCTTCGAGATGGCGTCCACGGGCGGACCTCGTCGCGGTGCGTTGGTGCGTTCGGACGAGCTTAGGCCTCCCGCCGGAGGCCCCCGCGTCGGTAGGCTCGGCGGAGTCGAAGGAGCGCACGTGGTCCGCAAGGCTGTCCTGCCCGTCGCTGGTCTCGGGACCCGCTTCCTGCCGGTGACGAAGTCGGTCCCCAAGGAGCTGCTGCCGGTGGTGGACACCCCGGCGCTGCAGCTCATCGTCGAGGAGTGCGTGCGCTCCGGTCTGGACGACGTGCTGTTCGTCAGTGCGATGGGCAAGTCGTCCATGGAGGACCACTTCGATCGTCGACTGGACCTCGAGCGGGAGCTCGAAGCCAAGGGCAAGGACGACGAGCTCGAACTGGTCCGCCACCTCGGCGAGCTCGCGCACGTCCACAGCGTGCGCCAGGGGGAGGCGCTGGGCCTCGGCCACGCCGTGTTGCAGGCGGCTGGTCACGTGGGGCCCGAGGACAGCTTCGCGGTGCTGCTCGGCGACGATCTCCTCGACCCCGGGAGTGACTTCCTCGAGCGGATGGTGGCGGTGCACGAGCGGACCTCCCGGCCCGTGGTCGCACTGATGGAGGTCCCCGAGGAGCAGGTCGGCCTCTACGGCATCGCGACCGTGCAGCCCGGGGAACGGGAGGGTGAGCACCTGATCAGCGGGCTCGTGGAGAAGCCCGACGCCGCTGACGCACCGTCCAACCTGGCGGTGATCGGTCGCTACGTCCTGCCGGGGAGCATCTTCGGGGTGCTGGAGGACCTCCCGCCGGGCCGCGGCGGCGAGATCCAGTTGACCGACGCCCTGGAGGTGATGGCGGCCGAGGAGCCGATCGTCGGGCTGACCTTGGACGTCCCCCGCTTCGACACCGGCGACAAGCTCGGCTACCTCCAGGCCAACGTGGAGTTCGCCCTACGCCGTCCGGATCTCGGTCCCCCGCTGCGGGCCTGGCTCGAGGATCTGCTGGCCGGCGACGACCCCCGGGCCGGCGCATGAGCCGGTTCGTCGGGCACGCGCGGCACGAGGTCACCGTCAGCGAGGAGCTGATCAGCGTCGAGGAGCACCTCTCGGGGCTGCTCGCGTCGTTGCCCCTGCCGGAGCCGATCGAACTGCGGTTGGCCGACGCTCTCGGGCTGGTGCTCGCCGACGACGTGGTCAGCCAGGTCACCGTGCCGGCTTTCGCCAACGCCGCCATGGACGGCTACGCCCTGATCGCCCGGGATGTGCGCACCGCCACCGTCGATGAGCCGGTGCGCCTGGCCGTGGACGGCGAGGTGGCGGCCGGCGTCGAGGAGCTGCCCACTATCCGTCCCGGTCGCAGCGTGCGCATCATGACCGGCGCCCCGGTGCCCCCCGGCGCCGACGCGGTGGTGCCCGTCGAGACGACCTCCACCTTGGGGGTGGACGTGCTCGTCCACCGGGCGGTGGCCCCGGGGGAGCACGTCCGCGCGCCCGGTGAGGACCTCCAGCCCGGGCAGCCCCTGCTGTCCCGCGGCCGCCGCTTGGCTCCCGCCGACCTCGGCGTCCTGGCGGCGGCCGGGGTGTCGCGGGTGCGCTGCATCGCCCCGCCCCGGGTCGTGGTGATCTCCTCCGGCGACGAGCTCGTCGCCGCGGACAAGGAGCCGAAGCCCGGTCAGGTCCGGGACGTCAACGGTCCCATGCTGGCCGCCATGGTCCGGGCTGCCGGTGCGGTCCCCTTCAGCGCCGGCATCGTCCGTGACGACCGCAAGGCCCTGATGTACGCCCTCGACACCAGCCTCGGTCACGCGGACCTGATCATCTGCACCGGCGGTGCCAGCGCCGGGACCCGTGATCTGCTCCCCGACGTGATCGGGGCGCTGGGCGAGGTCCACACCGCCAAGGTCGCGATGAAGCCCGGGATGCCCCAGATCCGCGGGCGCATCGCCGGCTGCCCGATCATCGGACTCCCGGGCAACCCGGTGTCCGCCTTCGTTTCCTTCGAGGTGTTCGCCCGGCCGGTGATCCGCTCGCTGCAGGGGCGCCGGGACGTCCAGCGCCCCGTGGTGGTCGCCACGGCCGCCGAGACCCTGCGCTCCAGTCCCAACAAGCGGTCCTACCTGCGGGTGCGGCTGGCCCGGGACGGGGCCGGCTGGCTCGCGCGCCCGACCGGTCCGCAGGGCTCCCACGTGGTCAGCTCCATCGCCCGTGCCGACGGCCTGGCCGTGATCGACGAGGACGTGTCCGAGGTCCCGGCCGGTGGGCAGGTCAACGTCCGCCTCCTCGTCGAATGACGCGCTCGTGACCACCCCTGCGACCCATGGACCCGCCACCGAGCCCCCGGTGTCGGACACCGGCAGCGCGCCGCCCGGTGACGAGCTCACCCACCTCGACGACCGCGGGCGGGCCCGGATGGTGGAGGTGGGCGAGAAGCCGGTCACGGCCCGGACCGCCGTCGCCAGCTGCGAGGTCCACATGGCCCCGGCGACCGCGGGGCTACTGGTGGACGGGGAGCTGCCGAAGGGCGATGCGCTGCCGGTCGTGCGGCTGGCCGGGATCCAGGCGGCCAAGCGCACCGACGAGCTGATCCCGCTCTGCCACCAGGTGGCGCTGACCTCGGTGGAGGTGGACGTCGAGGTGGCACGGGACGAAGGCGTCGCGGTGATCACCGCGACCGCACGGGCACGTGACCGCACGGGGGTGGAGATGGAGGCGATGACGGCTGCGAGCGTGGCTGCGCTCACGCTGTACGACATGGTGAAGGCCGTGCAACGGGATGTCGTGGTCACGCAACTCCGGCTGCGCGAGAAGCGGGGCGGGCGCAGCGGCGACGTGGTGCTGCCGTGAGCGCCGGCTGGCTCCGGTTCGTCCGTCGGGCACCGCGAACGGCTGCTCGGGGGCCGACCAGCCCCAAGGTCGGGGGTGCTTCGAGACCGACCCCGGCGGTGTTACCGTCGCCGCCCTACGCCGGTGGAGTGACCGGGCGGATCGCGGAGGTTGGCCAGTGCCAGGTGGCGTCGACGCGTGAACGAGGTCCTGGTGCTGCTCATCGTGGTGTGGGCCGCGCTCTTCCTGCCGGGTGCCTTCCGGGCCCACAACACCGCGCCCCACGTGACCGTTGGAGGGTTCGAACGCGCCATGAACGTGCTCCGCAGCGATCGCAACGTTGGTGGCAAAGGGAGATCACTGATGGTCCCTGCTGATCCTGCTCGGATCGTCGCTCGCCCCGTCGACGACACCGTCGCGCCCGCCGCTGGTCCCGTGCGAGAGGACCCGGTGATCGCCCGTCGGCGGGTCTGGTTCCTGCGGTCGCTGCTCGCCTGCGTGCTCGCCTTCGGGTTCGCGCTGCTCGTCCAGGGGGCTGCGTGGCTGGTGTTCGTCGCCACCCTCGCGGCCACTGCGGCCTACGTCATCGTGCTGCGGCGGCTGAAGTACCAGCGTGACCAGGCTCGGCACGTGGTGCGTGAGCTGGCCATCGACAGCGACACCCTGGGCGATGCCGGGCAGGTCGCCGTCGGTGGCGAGGGTGCGTGGGTGGGATCCGGGACGGTGCGGCTCCGTCGCTGGGAAGGGTGAGGTGACCGCTTCGCAGGACCTGGTGGCGGCGGTCGCCCCGATCCGCGAGCAGTTGGAGGCTCGGCACGAGGCCCGCGAGGTGGCGCTGGCGGCCTCCCGCGATGCGATCCGGTCCGCGGCGAACGCGATCCGGGCTGCGCACCGCGGTGACGAGGCGCTGGTCACCTCGCTGCTGACCGAGGCTCGGACATGCCTGGACCGGGCGGTGGACGCCGCGCGGGCGCATCCCGAGGTGCTCCACGCGGGCTTCGTGGCCGACGCCGCCAAGGAGGTCGCCGAAGCCGAGCTCACCCGGGCCGCGATCGCCGGCGAGGTGCTCCCGGGCCCGGAGGCCCTGGGGGTCGACGAGGTGGCGTGGCTGCACGGGCTGTCCGAGACCGTCGGTGAGCTACGTCGCGCCAGCCTCGACCGGGTGCGTGGCGGGGATCTGGACACCGGTGAGCGGTACCTGGAGTTGATGCAGGAGATCCTCGCCGCCCTGGTGACCATCGACGTGCCCGACGGGTTGTCCCGAGGCTTGCGGCGGTCGACCGACGCGGCCCGCGCGATCACCGAGCGCACCCGGGGTGACCTGACGACCGCGGTCGGGCAGCGTGAGCTGCGCCGCGCGCTGGAGGCGCACCGCGAGGCCCTGGAGCGCGACCGGAGCTGACCCGGGTTCGGGGTCGCGGGGCGCCGGCGGCTCGTTGGCGCCCCTCCCCGGCCACGGCTACCATCCGCGCTCGCTCCGCGGTCCCGTCGCGGTTCGGTTCCTGGGGGTGTAGCTCAGCCTGGCAGAGCGCTTCGTTCGCAACGAAGAAGCCGTCGGTTCAAATCCGATCACCTCCACCCCGACATCCCGGCGGAATCGCCGGGATGTCGACGCTTCTGGGGACCGCCTGCGGTGTGCTGTGCTCTCCCTACCACCGACGTGGCACACGACGAGGGGCGGCCGTGCGCTGTCGGTGCCGACCTCTCGTTGGTTGGTCGCGGGGGCCCTGCGCCTGGCTGGGACACCGAGGCGCCCCAGGAGAACACAACGGTCCGGGCGCCGCTCACCTGCACCCGGTCGTCGGCGTGGGGCGCCTGCAGAACGTCCTGCTCGATGATCGGGCCCTCGTCGCGGCCGGCGGTGACGCAGTGGGCGGTGGCGCCGCTGAGTGTCACCCCGCGGTCGAACGCCTGCTGGTAGGGCTCGGCGCCCCGACCGCCGGGCAGGGACGAGGGGCGGGTGTTGATGACCCGGCCTGGTAGCCGCGCGCACACCTCGGTGGACGGCAGCTGCATGTGGCGTGGTGGGACGACGACGTCGACATCGTGCTCGTCCATGAGGTCGAGCGTGCGTGCCTCGGCAGGCGGGCTCGGTCACGGGCTTCACGGCGATGTGGTCGAGCGGCACACCCTGGCGCGCCGCGATCGCCCGGCGGTCGTCGTGGTTGGCGACCACTGCCTCGACGTCGATCGGTAGCTCACCGATCTGCCAGCGCGAGAGCAGCTCGACCAGGCGGTGGTCGAGCCTGGACACCATGATCATCGTGCGCCGGCGTCGGCCCTCGGACTCTCGAGGTTCGTGCGCATGAAGCAGCGTGCCATGGCCGTGTCAGAGAACCGAGAGCTCTCGAGGATGTGGCCCTTGGCCGCGAGGATGCCGGTCGGTGTGCCGTCTCGCCGCGAGGAGGTGCCGGCTCCCAGGGGTCACCCGCGCGGCCGCTGCGAGCTCGGGTCGTAGAAGGAGCGCAGCGAGGCCGTCGCCGCAGTGGGTTCGCCCGCCACCTCGATCTCCCACGAACCGTCAGCGACGTACGCGGCATCCACCGCGTGTTCTGCCTCGACGTAGCCCATCGCCAGGGCGCGGTCCTGGGTGTAGCTCCACATCCCCGACGAGGTGCGCCCGACGAGCTCTCCGTCGCGCAGGATCGGTTCGTCGTGGTGGAGCAGCTGGTCCGGATCCTCGAGCCGGAACTGCACCAGCCGTTTCGTGCGGGGTCGGTCACGTTGTGCGAGCAGCGCGTCGCGTCCGATGAACGCCCGGGGTTTGTCGAAGGCGACGGCGAAGCCGAGGCCCGCTTCGAGCGGGGTGTCCTGGTCGGTGAGGTCGTCGCCCCAGTGCCGGTAGCCGGCCTCGAGCCGCAGCGAGTTCATGGCGTGGAACCCGGCGTGGCGCAGCCCGTGCTCCGCCCCCTGGCCGACGATGGCGTCGTAGACGGTGGTGACGTCGCTTGCGGCGGCGTAGAGCTCCCAGCCGAGCTCGCCGACGTAGCTCATCCGCAGCGCCAGGGTGTCGATGTCGGCGACCTGGATCCGCCGGGCCGATCCGAAGGGGAAGGCGTCGTTGGTGAGGTCCGACGACGTCAGCGCGGCGAGCAGCTCGCGCGATCGTGGCCCCATCACGCCGAGCACGGCGAGCTCCTCGGTGATGTCCGCGATCTCGACCCGGTGTCCGCGGGCGTGCCGGGTGAGCCAGGCGAGGTCGCGGGTGCGCGTCGCTGCCGCGGTCAACACGAGGAAGTCCTGCTCGCCCCGACGGGTGATCGTGAGGTCGGCCTCGATCCCGCCCCGCTCGTTGAGCCACTGGGTGTAGACCACCCGGCCCGGTTCGACGTCGATCGCGTTGGCGCTGAGCCGGTCGAGGACCTCCAGGGCGTCGGGTCCAGCGACCGAGAACTTCGCGAAGGAGCTCTGGTCGAACAGGCCGACGGCGTTGCGCACCGCGTCGCACTCGAGCCCGGATGCCTCGAACCAGTTCTGCTTGCCGTACGAGTAGCGGTACGCACGTTCCTGGCCGGGCAGGGCGAACCAGTTGGGGCGCTCCCAGCCGGCGAGGCTGCCGAACACCGCGCCGGCCTCCACCAACCGATCGTGCAGCGGTGAGGTGAGGATCCCGCGTGCGCTCTCGTACTGCCGGAACGGCCAGTGCATGGCGTACAGCAGCCCGAGGCTCTCCGGGATACGCGCACCGAGGAACCCGGGATCCGACTCGAACGCGAAGGTGCGGCGGATGTCCACCGGCCAGAGATCCATCGGCGGATGGCCGTCGACGATCCAGTCCGCCAGAACCCAGCCCACCCCGCCCGCCGACTGGATCCCCACCGAGTTGAACCCGGCGGCGACGAAACAGCGATCGAGCTCGGGTGCTTCGCCGAGGTGGTACAGGCCGTCGGGGGTGAAGGCCTCGGGGCCGTTGAAGAACAGCTGCAGGCCGGCCTCGGCCAGCGCCGGGACGCGATGGACGGCCCGCTCGAAGACGGGCCCGATGTGCTCCCAGTCCTCCGGCAGCGACGCGAACGAGAAGTCGCTCGGGATCCCGTCCAGCTTCCAGACCTTGCCGTGCGGCTCGAAGAAGCCGACCATCAGCTTGCCGGTCTCCTCCTTGAAGTAGGTGTAGCCGCCCGGATCACGGACCGTGGGCATGCCCGGGGCGATCCCGTCGATGGGCTCGGTGACGAGGTAGAAGTGCTCGCATGCCTGCAGGGGGACGTTCACGCCGGCGGTCGCCGCCAGCTGCCGGGTCCACATGCCGCCGCACAGCACGACCGTCTCAGCCTCCACCGATCCGGAGGCGGTCTGGACACCGGTTGCACGCTCGCCCTCACGGAGCAGCCCGGTCACCTCGACACCCTCGAGGATCCGCACCCCACGTTGCTGCGCCCCCTTGGCGAGCGCCATCGTGGTATCCACGGGGCTGCTCTGCCCGTCCTGGGGGATGTGGATGGCGCCGACCAGGTCGTCGGTCCGCAGCAGCGGCCACAGCTCGCGCACCTCGTCGAGGTCGAGGACGCGGGCGTCCACCCCGACGGTCCTGGCCATGGACAGACCCCGGAGGATCTCCTCCCAGCGCTCCTGGTCGGTCGCGACGGAGATCGACCCGCACGTGCGGTAGCCCGTCGCCTGGCCGGTCTCCTCCTCGAGGGACTCGAACAGCCGGGCGGAGTAGGTGGCCAGCCGCGTCAGGCTGTGATTGGACTTCAGCTGGGAGACCAACCCGGCGGCGTGCCAGGTCGTCCCACCCGTCAGCTGCCCCTGTTCGAGCACCAGCACATCGGTCACCCCACGCTGCGCGAGGTGATACGCGACGCTGCACCCGATGATCCCACCCCCGACGACCACCACCTGTGCGCGATCGGGCAGTTCCACGAGCTACCTCCCATCACGGCGAGCCGCAGCGCCCCCACAGCCACCGGAGCTGTGACTGCTGCGTCGGGAGGGTGGTCCTGCGGCGGGGTCGTCGAACCGGAGCACGCCATGCCACCCAGGGAACCGAGGTTATGCGAGGGCGTGGCGGTCACGTTCCTGCTCCTGCGCGCCGGCGCACGACGGAACATCGGCCTTCCCCCGGATGCCAACGTTGGTCGCTCGCCACGCTGGTTGCTCGCGCACCGTCGGGGGACCTGTGCCTTCCAGGGTGCGCGAGCAACGGGCCGCGGGCCGGGGGCAACGGGCCGCGGGCCGGGGGCAACGGGTCGCGGGTTGGGGGCAACGGGTCGCGGGTTGGGGGCAACGGGTCGCGGGTTGGGCTGGTGGCGGGCCGGGAGCAACGGGCCGCGGGCCGGTCGGCGCAGGGTTCGGGGACTTGGTCCCTATAAGGGCAGCCTTACCTAGGTGAAGCTTCCCTCAGGCGGCCATCCGGCGCCGCCGGCTCCCGGATCGAGCACCAACATGACCTTGGACGTCGTGCCGCTGCGTACCCCCGTGCGCGTGGCCACCCTCACGATGCCCGCCATCGACCAGCGTCGCCTCACCGAGCTCGGCCTCCGCCACGGCGCGCGGGTCGAGGTGCTGCGTCGCGGCCCCTTCGGTGGTCCGCTGGCGCTGCGGGTCGCTGACGGCGGCCTGCTCGCCCTGCGTCGCGCCCAGGCCGCGCGGATCGTCGTCGCCGAGGAGGTCGAGCGTGGCTGAACGCCGTTTCCGCCGGCCCGGTCGGACCCCGCGGGCACGTGTCGCCCTGGCCGGCAACCCCAACGTGGGCAAGTCCAGCCTGTGCAACCAGCTCACCGGGGGCCACCAGCACGTCGCGAACTGGCCGGGCAAGACCGTCGAGCGCCACGTCGGCGTCTGCCACCTCGGCGGTGTCGACGTCGAGGTGGTGGATCTGCCGGGCACCTACAGCCTGGCGGGCACGTCCCCGGAGGAGCTGGTGGCGGCCGAGGCCTTGACCGACCCCGACCTCGACGCGGTCGTGGTCGTGCTCGACAGCACGAACCTGGAGCGCAACCTCTACCTCGCCACCCAGGTCGCTGAGCTCGGCCGACCGATGGTGGTCGTGCTGAACCTCACCGACGCCGCCGCCCGGGACGGCTTCCTGCTCGACGACCGCGCGCTCGCAACTGCCCTCGGAGCCCCCGTGGTGCGGACGGTCGCGCGGACCGGCGTCGGGCTCGACGACCTCCGTTCGGTGCTCGCCTGCCTGGTCGGGACGGGCCTCGGCATCCGGGGGGAGGTCCCGGCATGACGCAGCCACAGCCCTGCGAAGGGGTCGTGCCGACCCTGCCGGTCGACTACGGCGCCGCGGTCGAGACCGAGCTCGCCGAGCTCGCCCGGCAACTCGCCGGCCTCGACCTCGACGGCCGTGCCGATGCCCGCTGGTGGGCGCTCCGGCTGCTCGAGG
>SL_3KL_010_SEDDRAFT_10006402_pt1 | contig 10535 bp, 7 predicted proteins | sample SodLakKL_010_SED_2_FD_10381 | JGI IMG/M metagenome (IMG submission 10381)
TATCCGTGCTCTCTAAGCAGCTCCGGCAGGGTTTTGATGAAATCGGGGATCTCAATTTCCGATCTCAGATGCTGTGTGCCCAGTGATGTGGCATGCATCCCTGTAATAATTCCCGAACGCGCCGGTGAACAAATGGGAGACGGTACAAACGCATTTCGATATAAAATTCCCCCTTCTGCCATTCGGTCGATGTTTGGAGTATGAGCATACTCATCCCCGTATGCACCGATGGCCGGATTATGATCTTCTGTGGAAATCCAGAGAATATTGGGGCGATCAGTCTGGTTTTGGGCAAGCAGGTTAAAGTGGCAAAAAACAAACAATACAAAACAGAACAGAAATGCGGAGATTTTTGGTTTCATAGATAGATTTAGTTTGTTGGCATTTAATAGGGTTAGTTACAATCAAATAAAACCGGCCCGGCGTACAACGGGCAGCCTGCCCGTTACTAAGGAACTTAGCAAATTGAAAATACTCATCAACTGACCAATTCCAGGAAACGATTTGCCTAATTCAAGAAGTTGCCAATTTCATAATCTATCCCAAAGGCTCTTCAAAAAGTTCGAATCATCTCCTCATGAGAGGAGACAGATTACGAAGCGTTCAGCGGAGTAATCAGAGGTGTGTCCCGAAAAGACCACAGGCCTGTGCTAATTTTTTGCCCTTAATCAACGTCCATCAACACACCCCTGACAATCTCGTTAAACACTCGATTGTCTGTCCCCTCTCAAGAGGGGATTTTACATTTCAAATCATCTTTTCCAAAATAGCCTAAAATTTTTAGGATGATTAAATATGATAAAACCTATTTTGACATCATCGTACAACGGTCGTGATGTTCGGGTTACAATGATGGAAATATCTCAACCAAATTGTTTCATTTTCGCCAGCCCCGTTCGGGCCACTTCGAGGGCATCCTGCTCCCAATATTCCCGGTTGAACAGCTCAAGGGAGAGATGTTTCACTCCGCCCATCGCTTTCAGGTCGTCAAAAATCTCCTGCATCGGAGCTGCACCGTCGCCCGGGTAAATTCGGTGGGCATCGGTCTGTTCTTCTCTCGACACATCTCCCGGATAATCGTTGATATGGAAAACCTCAATCGTATCTCCCTGCAGCATTTTAAGGCTGTTAAACCCTGATCCGCCCCGGAACATGTGGTACACATCCGGCAGAAGTTGCACATCGGGATCGTCGGCAGCAGCGCCCGCCATCATCACCTGACCCATGTGGTACAAAACCCTGGATGGCCCCCAAAATTCCAGTTGAGGCATGACTCCGGTTTCGCGCCCCAGATCGAGCAGGCGCCGGTATTTTTCACCGGCCTCCAGCAGGTCAATTTTGGGATCGTCAAAATCTCCGGCAGGAGCCGCCGCAATTCGGGTGCACCCGATGGCTGCCAGCATCTCCATTTCTTCTCTCATCTGCTCAAAACCTCTCCTGCTGATTTCTTCATCATCCGACAGCCAGGGAGCAAAACCGATGGCATTGGCCACCTCGAGGCCGGAGTCTCGGATCAGGCGTGAAAGGCCGGACAGAGAGTTCCCATCATCAATGTAGGCCTGAACCTCCCTCACCCAGATTTCAATACTGTCGTATCCCGCTTCGGCTGTAATTTCTACATTTTTCCTCAGCCCAAGCTGCTGCCCGCTGATGGTGCTGGTATTCAGGCAATATCTGAAATCACTCGTGGACTGTGATTTTTTTGAGGAATCGAACCCGGGAAATATCATGGCTGCAGCAGCCATGCCCATGGTTTGTAAACTTTCTTTTCTGTTCATGATCTATTCAGTTTATAAATGCAAGGCTATTAAATTTTAAGAGTTACTCCATTTTTCATGTCATTCCCTTTACGATTTTCTTCATACTTTTGTCTTGATACAAAAGTATCAAAAAATCAAGCCCCGACAGCTGTCGGGGTTGACGGTGGGCTTTTCATCAACGCGGCACCATTTGCACCGAAGGTATCCCGTAGGGGAATGGTCCATTACGCTCACAGAAGGTAATCAACGCTTTTGGCCGGTAACAAATGCTGCCACAGCGTCGCTGAAAACACCCTGTTCCCGTCAACCAATTCAAGGCCGATTTGAGGTCAATTAACAACAATTTTCACTTGTCAAAATTCATTACATCAATAATAACAATCACTTATTTATGAAAAGAAATCAATATCGGGATAACACTTCTATTAAATTTCCGGCAGCCTCCAGGGTGCTCTGTATTCAGGTGTAATCAGTTCATTGGCGGCATCGCTGTTGGTAAATCGCAGGTTTTCATCATCCCACTCGAGGTGATTGACTCCCACACGTCCTGCAATATTTGGAATATGTGCATGAACGGCGGCAGCATATCCCATCTCGGGTGTGCACACAGGTGTTTCTCTTGTCTTGATGCAGTCGAGGAAATTGCGCACATGCGGTTCATGGGCATCACTTAAACCGCTCAATGTCCGGGATTCAGCTCTGTGGCGCCCCATGCTGTGATCATATTCGGGATAAAGATCATATCCGTTACGGTTCACAACAATAGTTCCGTCATCACCCACAAATGCAATACCGTAAGGCTTATCCCACGGCCCTTCCTGCACACCGGCTGTCATATCGTAATTAATTACATAATTATCTTTGGGATACACCACATTCATCGTGTCGAATGTTTCACGCATTCCTTTCCGGCCCGAAGTATCGCCGGCATAGGTGAGAACGGTTTTTGGGCCGTCTAGAAGATCTTCCGGCCAGAGTGCCATGTCAAGCAGGTGCACTCCCCAATCGGAAAAAAGGCCGCTTCCGTAATCCCAAAAATGGCGCCATGAACCATGAAAACGTGCCCTGTTGAACGGCCGTTCGGGCGCCGGGCCAAGCCACATATCGTAATCCACTCCTTCCGGAACAGGGCTGTCATCAGCAGGAGCAGCACCAATACCGTAATTAAAGTTTGCCCAGATATTTACTTTGCGAAGATTGCCGATTGCCCCGGTTTTTACCAGCTCAACAGTTTCCATAAAGGCGAGATTGCTGCGCTGCTGCTGGCCAACCTGCACCACCTGGTTATAGCGGTTTGCCGCATCAAGCATAATTTTACACTCCCCGATAGTATTTGCCAGCGGTTTCTCTACAAAAATATCTTTTTCTGCCTGCAGTGCATACACAAAATTCAGGCAGTGCCAGTGGTCCGGTGTTCCGATAATCACGGCATCTATATCATCCTGCTCCAGCATTCGCCTGAAGTCGGTATAAAGCCGGGGCTCCTGCCCGTATGATTCTTTTACATCATTTGCCCTGTCATTCAGTATATTTTCATCCACATCGCAAAGTGCTGTACAAACTGCATCGTTCTGATCTAAATGTCGCCGTAAAATCAAAAACCCATGATTTCGGCATCCAATTAAGGCCACATGTATGCGGTCGCTGGGAGGCACTTTCGCTCCCCAAACAGATGATGGCAAAATTGAAAACATTCCAATTCCGGCGGCAGACAACGTTGATTTTTTGATAAATTCTCTTCGATTTAATTTCATTTGATCTGATTTTTAGGTTAGTCGCAATAAGTTTCAAACAGATATAAAAAAGGGAGCTTCCGGTTCTCTATTATTAAAGTCTGGAAAGCTCCCTAATCTGTTTTATTGATTTATTTTACTATGGAACATCACAAACTGTATCCGTTTCGATATTCGCGGTGCAGATATTCGTCCGCCTCGGGGTCGTCCACGAAACGCTCCTGTTCAGGGTTCCAGCGAAGCGGCCGATCCACGAAAGTGGCAATATTGCCCAGCACACCAACACTGTTGCTTCTGTGACCAACTTCAACCGGAGCAATCGGGTCTCTGCGGCTTCGTACAGAACCGAGGAAATCCACCAGGTGTGGTGAAGCCGTTTCATAGTCTTCTGCATCCACCTCTTGTTCTTCGGGTGGCATCAGTTCATCTTCGGAGGCTCGGAAGATACCGCGGTGAACTTCAATCCATGCATCTTCGCCTTCAAACCTGAGGCCGAAGTTTTCATCTTCGGTGAATGGTTCGTTGGCCATTACCAGTCCATCTTCATAAACAAAGTGCACATAGTCGTTGCCGTTATGTCCGGCTGGAATTATTTCAACCGGGCCGCTGTCGTCCTTATCGAGTGCCCACTGTGCAATATCAAAATTGTGGGCGCCCCAGTCGGTCATAAATCCGCCGCCGGTTTCTTTGTACCAGCGCCATCCGCCCCAAAACTCTTCATCCTGCCGCGGATCGAGCGAAATAGGTGGGTTCAGTTCATTGTTGTAATACACATACGGATTGGGGCCAAGCCATTTGTCCCAATTCAAATCTGCCGGAACATCCTCTTCCTCAAGATCGTAAGGCGTGGGTGGCGGCCCTACCCAGGCATTCACTTTTGTCAGATCACCCAGCCGGCCTTCTCTCACAAGTTTAACCGCATGCTGGAAGTATGGATCAGATCGCTGCTGAGATCCCACACCCAGAATTATATTGTTTTCACGCACCGCATTAATCACTTCAATTCCTTCACGGATGGTAAATGTGACCGGCTTTTCAAGGTAAATATCTTTTCCGGCACGGCAGGCATCGATGGTTTGCAGTGCATGCCAGTGATCGGGTGTAACAATTACGATAACATCAATACCGTCATTAACAAGTAGATCTTCATAATCCTCGGTAGTGGTAATTTCCACCGGCTGCTCAGCTTCTTCCTGGTGCTGGCTTACCAGCATTTCAAATCGCTCGCGCTTGCGCCCATAAACATCGGCCCCGGCAACAATTTTTACTCCCGGATCCTGGTGAAATCCGTTCATGAGCGAGATGGTCTGGCGTCCAAGGCCAATAAATCCAAGCCGCAATACATCGCTTGGCGGAACACATCCCTTCATCAGTGGAAACATCGACAAACCTGCAGCACCCATCAAACTTGTCTGTATAAATTTACGTCTGGTTAAATTCTTCATAAGATATTTTGTTATGATTTAATGTTTGTTAGATGATTGTGAGCTTTACTTTTTAAAATATAAATAAGAGATCAATTCTACATATTCTTTTAAGCTTTTGAATGAATCCTTTTTAATCTTTTACTCAAACGGATTGAGAAATTTTTACTGAGATTTTACCTGCATATTCGGTGAAATAACTACAACCCATTGGCCTCCGCCGGGCGCAGTAAGCATCAGCTCACCACTCTTTATTCCAGCTGTATCCGCTTCTAACCATCTGCTGTTTGAGATATCGAGCCATTTTAGCCTGTACGTGCCACCATCCGGGTTTATTGACAGGCTGACTTCACCTCCATCCGTAAAAAAAACTGCCGTGTTACCATTATTTTCACTGAACGCATACGCCTCATCTTCTTCTCTGTTCATCAGTAAATCATTGGCCGGTTCACCTTCAAAAAAATTGATTTTTTCTTCGAGCATCCTCATGCTTTTCATCTGATACAATGCCTCAACCGATAATCCCAGGCCATAGGCGAAAAATGGCCTGCTTCTGTGAAATCTTGATGTAGCGAATCCCCCAAAAATATTTCGCCAGAATTTTTGAGCTCCTTCAAGTAATTCGCCTCCATGAATACGGCCACCGTAAATTTTTACACTGTTCATTGGCCGTTTACCGTCACTCAGCCTTTCATTTCTTGCTTTCTGGGCATTAATCCAGTGTTGCTCGCCTCTTTGATGGTTGTTTTGTGAAATATCCACATACCGGTACATATCCGGTTTATCAAATGTGGCATCATGCTCAGGGTCCGACAAGTCCCACGCATCCCACATTTCCGTTACAAAAATCAGAACATCTGCTCCCTGTGCTCTTTTAAACAGATGATAGGCCCAGAAATCACTCCAGTGCGGAGATTCATTGGTTTCGTTGCTGATGCAGTAAAGAACATTTGGAAACTCCAGGGATATGGAGAGCATTTTATCGACAAACGCTTTTTGGAAACTGCGTAATAGCGGATTGTCTTCCTGTGAGCCGGTACTCCTGAAAAACGGATTTTCAAGATGAATTGGATGGGTCTCAATCACTTCCGGAAGAGTGCTTTCTTCGGATGTGTAGTTAATGTTATTTTTCGGGTTGAATGGGTTCAGATTCCACGGGTCCCGGGCAAAATCAAACCGGTCCCAAATTTCAATTTGTACGATGATATCCCGCTCGTAAGCCATTTCGAGCAGGTTTCTGAACCTGTCCCAATACTCATCATTCCATGTATTTAAATCATAGAATCCATCCTCATTTTTCCCAAACGCCCACTCGTTTCCCATATCTCTGCTCGACATGGTGTTGCGAATATAATTTCCTCCATAACGAACCATCAAATCGAGGTGAGATTCCAGTCCAAACGGCCAGATATCGGGATGATTGAACAAATTGTCCTGGTCTGTGCCACCTAAAAGCAGAACCGGTTCATTCTTATACTGCCAATACCTCGGGTTATTTGTGTATGGCTGAATTCTATTCCTGTCCTGATATACCTGTTCATAAAAACCCAGTTCCTGAAAAAGCTGATAATATTTTGTAAAAATGTCATCGGAATCTTCAGATTGAAATGCACTTGCCGATATCAATACAAAGATTGAAAAAAGAAGCAGTAATACCAGAAAATGAGTGATTTTGGATTTCATAGTTCCTGTTTCTTAAGATTCACTGATTATAAAAACATGCAATTTTCTCGGGCCGTGAACTCCTTCAACCCGGTCAAGCTCAATGTCTGATGTGGCCGATGGCCCGGAAATAAATGTGACGGGCGCACCTGATTCTGAAACAGTTTGATCCAGCTTTCGGATTGCTTCAGGCAGTATCCCCACAATTTGATCCTGCCTGATCACACAAATATGAATATCGGGAAGAAGGGTGAGGACTCTGCGCCCCTGACCCGGCCCGGCATTCAAAATAATGGTTCCGGTTTGAGCCACTCCCAAAAAGCAGTTTGTCAGCACAGCATCACTTTCATTTAGCTGAGTTTTGGAAAGCGGCTGCGGTTCATCGTGCAGAAAAGTCATGGATTTTGGCAGTTCACTCAGCCAGTTTTCATCAATTCCCGGCGGCAGCACCAGTTTTTTTATCCCGGCTTCTTCGCATAACTTTTTCAGTTTTCCGGGCAATTCACCCTCAGAAACCCGTTCCGTTGCGGCTTTGTATTCATCCACACGTTCCTGAAACAGGTTTACTTTTTCCTGAGCTGTCAGCTCACTTATTTGATGATATCTTCGCTCAACAACATCATCCGTGCTATCCGTCCTGTTGCCGAGTGCCTGATCAATTCGTTGTAATATTTTATCTCGTGAACTGCTCATTTCCGATCCCTCCACCATTCTCTGAACGTTTTTTCGGGAACCGGCTTTACATCGCGGATTGCCGTCCATTTGGAAAGCTGGCCCGGCAGTTTGGATATGGTTCCGTCTTTCTTGTAAAACCATTGTCCGGCCCGGCCCATTTTCTGCAGCCGCTCATACCTGCTTCTTTTTGAAAATGCTCTCGCCAGAAATTTCATGGCCAGGTGCACCGGATCTGTTTTTTGTCTGAAACCGCCCTCCTTTTTCTGATGAAGCACCACTTTGTTTCGCAGATGCAGCAACACCTCCGGAATATTGATTTTTACGGGACAGACTTCGTAACAAGCCCCGCAGAGTGACGATGCATACGGCAGCGAAGCGGCAGATCTGTCGTCAAGGCCGCGCAGTTGCGGTGTTAAAATAGCCCCGATCGGGCCGGGATACACCGAGTGATAGGCGTGGCCGCCCGTTCGCTCATATACCGGGCACACATTCAGGCAGGCACTGCAGCGGATGCAATGCAGAGTCTGGCGGCCGGTTTCATCGTCGAGAACGTTGGTGCGCCCATTATCCAGCAGCACCAGGTGAAATTTCTGCGGGCCGTCGCCTTCGGTGGTTCCTGTCCAAAACGTGTTGTAGGGGTTCATCCGCTCTGCGGTTGATGAACGCGGCAGCAACTGCATAAACACCTCAATATCTTTCCACTCCGGCACAATTTTTTCGATGCCGAGCACGGTAATGAGCGTATCCGGCAGCGTAGTGCACATGCGTCCGTTGCCTTCCGATTCCACCACGGCCACGGTGCCGGTTTCCGCAACCGCAAAATTTCCGCCGCTGATTCCCACTTTCGCTTTCAAAAAGTTTTTTCTGAGGTAAAGCCTCGCCGCTTCGGCCAGATCAGCAGGTTCATCGCTCAGCTCCTTCAGGTTCAGTTTACTTTTGAACAGCTCCCTGATCTCCGCTCGGTTTTTGTGAATGGCCGGCACCAGAATATGAGACGGCTCATCCCCGGCAAGCTGCACAATCAGTTCAGCCAGGTCGGTTTCCAGCGCATGGATGCCTTCGTTTTCCAGAGCCTGGTTCAGCCTGATCTCATCCGTGGTGATGGACTTTACCTTCACCACATCCGTCCCCTTTTTTTCTTTGATCAGGTTTGTGATGATCCGGTTTGCATCTTCCGCATCGGCGGCCCAGTGCACCACTCCGCCGGCTTTGGAGACCGATTTTTCGAGCTGAAGCAGATACCTGTCAAGATTGTTCATCACCTTTTGTTTGATCTGCCGCCCGGCCTCTCGCAGTTCCTCCCAGTCATCCAGCTCCTGCACCACAAGCTGCCGTTTATCGCGAATGGTTTTCGTGGCATGGCCTATATTCCGCCGCAACTGGGCATTTTCGATGTACGTGCCGGCTGTTTCTTCAAATGTTGGCTGTGAACCTTTTTTCATACCTGTGCCCCCTCCTCTGTGGTATTGAGAATTTCAGCCATGTGGACGGTTTTTACACCGCTTCGCTGTCGGTTAAGTGCCCCGCCGATGTGCATCAGGCAGGAGTTATCGGCCGATGTGCAAACCTCGGCCCCGGTATTTTTGATGTGGCGGATTTTATCTCCCAGCATGGCAGCCGAGGTATCTGCATTTTTCAAAGCAAAAGTACCGCCAAAACCGCAGCATTCCAGTGCCCCGGGTAAATCCACCAAGTCAATCCCCTTCACATTACGAAGCAGGCGAAGGGGTGCGTCTCCTATTTTGAGGGATCGCAGAGAGTGGCAGGTGGAGTGATAGGTGACCCGGTGCGGATAGTAAGCCCCCACATCCTCAACCTTTAGTTCATTCACCAAAAACATGGTGAATTCATGGACTTTAGGAATCAAGGCGTCAATTCGATCCTGCAGAACTTTACTGCCGCTGAGTGCTGCCAATTTTGGATAGAATTCATGGATCATCCCAACACAAGAAGCCGACGGGCTCACCACCGCCTCCGCACTTTCGAACTGATCGGCAAACCGCTCAACCAGTGGGTTAATTTCTTCATGATAGCCGGTGTTGTAATGCATCTGTCCGCAGCAGGTCTGCTCCAATGGAAAGTGAACCGTATGGCCGAGCCTTTCAAGAATGGAAACCACCGCCTTGCCGGTTTCCGGGTAAAGCGTATCGTTAAAACAGGTGATAAAAAGTGAGATGTTCATGTATTAACCAGAATTTTTTACTCGCTTTGTTTTCTATGATCAGATACGGACGCCCACGAATAATTGTACAAATTCAACTTTTCAAATGGTTTTTGTTGATCCAATTCCAATTGGTTTTTCAGTTTTTCGGCAGGCACCGGCTCTTTCATCAAAATGGCCGCACCAAGAGCGGATGCATCTGTCAGTGATGCTGTGTACAGTTTTTTTCCAGGCAGCATTGATGCCAGTAATCTGCAGAAAAAAAAGTTCTTTGCAAAACCACCGGTTAGTATAACTTTATCAATCCTGCCGGAACCTTCAGCAAGTTTCAGCGCATCGGCCTGAATGGATGCAAGATCGAGCAGGCACCGGTGGGTTGCTTCTTCATAATTTTCAAACCGGCTCAGATTCCATTCACCGGATTTTTCATCCGGATACGGCCCCGATGTTTGAGATTTTTCAAGCACCAGCCTTTTTTCGTGGCTGCTATCATTCATCATTTTTTTGATTAGCCTGATATCAGGTTCACAATCAAATTTATCCGGATTCCTGCCGAAATATCCGCCAAGTTTGTTCAGTTGATGTGAATATTCGCCACCGAGTAAAAACCGTGAGGCTTTCACCGGATTTCCGTAAATATTCAAGTAGTGCAGGCAGTCGCGTTTTAATTCTTCGTAGGTCAGCGAATCGGCCGTAAATGGATTCATTGCAATGCTCCAGGTTCCCGTGGAGAGTAAAATAAATGGGTCATCAAAAGCCATCAGATAGGGTGCAAGCGCCGCCGAACTATCATGGATGCCGATCCCGGCCCTGATCCGGGCATCTCCGATTTTAGCTTCAAAACTTTTTGTAACCGGCTCTATTTCCGGCAGCAGTTTCAAAATCTCCTCATCTTCCAGCCACCGGTGATAGTTATCCTCCCGAAAATTCCACATACCGGTGTGGCAGCCGATGCTTGTTTTTTCCGACACCGATTTCCCCGTCAGCAAATAACTTAGATACTGCGGAAAATGAAGCATGGTTTTAATTTGGCTGAACAGTTGCGGTTTCTTTTTCTTCAGCCAGTAAATTTGAAGTCCGGAATTCAGCATACCCATCGGCGGGGAGGCGGTTACGGTCG
>SL_3KL_010_SEDDRAFT_10006404_pt1 | contig 10535 bp, 6 predicted proteins | sample SodLakKL_010_SED_2_FD_10381 | JGI IMG/M metagenome (IMG submission 10381)
AGGGTTAAACTGACGCCGGTCCCTTCGGGGAGGATCCGGCCAGACCCCATGCTTTGAATTCTTCCGCTTGCCGTCATATTCCTGCCAGAGGCAAAGCTCCAAAACTTTATGTTAATATCATGCAAGATTAGAACAGAATTTTGCAGAGTAAGAAAAGGATCGAGGTATTGTAAAAGCACCATTAATCAAGAAACATTTAATAAAGCAAGTAAAACAATGATCATCATTTTAAGTAGATTAATTCTACAGTCAAAATGATGCTTTGTCTTACTGGTAGAGAGCATTATGGCAGATAAAGAATATCTAATATCGATAAGAGAGTTTACTGAACCTCTTAAAATTAAAGCCTGCGACTTTATAATTCTTGTAGTATTGTATATGTGCTCATGCCCATTAAGACAGGGGGTAACTATAACAAGCAGGCAGGTTGAAACAAGCTTTAGTGAGAGCCTGTACAATTAAAACTTGAAGCGCCCATCAGGAATGTTTTTGTTGAAATACAGGTCGTCGGGGCACTACAGCTACCTGGCGCTTCTCATGTGGCTGTAAGGCTACCTTGTTAAAACTCCCCCGGAACCAGGGTGCTGTGGACCAAGCTTAATTGCAAGGAGTACGAGTCAACTGGAATGCAGGCCAAGCGGAGCGCTTTATGCACAGTCGGGCGGGAGCGAAGGACTACCGGCAACCCCAAGAGCTTTGGTTGGGTGATACACTGTAGCCCAAACCAGTCCAAAGCCATGACCGGCCGCGGCTTGGGTTTTATGCNGGGGAAGGGAAANTCTTTAGCCGCGGTGNGGATAANTTCCTCANTAAACAATNAATAAACACACGCTTGATATACTGAATAAATCTATAATTTTTGAGACAACAAAAACTACGATCCAATAATAGGCTTTTTACCCTAAAAAGCAGTGCCAAAATATATTCTCAATTCAAAGTTGCAGTAACCCTCCCATTGTGATACCATTCAAGCATTAGAAAGGGGTGGAAACATAAATGAAGTTTGGCTATGCCCGCGTTTCGACCAAAGATCAGCACCTGGAGACTCAGCTCGATGCCCTGGCCACTGCCGGCTGCGACAAGATTATCACAGAAAAGGTTAGCGGCAGCAGTAGCAAAGAAAGGCCAGAACTTGACCGCCTAGTTAATAATCTAAGAGATGGAGACACCCTGGTGGTCTATAAGCTTGACCGCCTGGGGCGCTCAACTTTCAAGCTCCTGGGCCTCACCGAGGAATTGCAGGAGCGGGGGGTGGAGTTTGTTTCATTAAAAGACCAGATTGACACCACCAGTGCCATCGGCAAGGCTATGTTCCGGATGCTGGCCGTACTGGCCGAGATGGAGCGCGAGTTGATTGTAGAAAGAACCCAGGCCGGGCTAAAGGCTGCCCGCAAAAGAGGCCGGGTTGGAGGCAGGCCTAAGGTGGATAATAAGGCGGTGGAAAGGGCCTTAAGGCTATATGAATCGAAAGATTACAGTGTGTCCGAGATAACTGAACTGACCGGGGTATCGAAGGCAACCCTATACCGGAGGTTGAAGCAAAATAGTGGTTGAAGGAGCTCATTAATTTAACAATAATTTATAATGACCGGAGGGTAATAACAATGACTTTATATATTAATCCTAATGACCCTAACCTAAAAGACAAGGTTGAATCATTAAAACCAACAACTGGGTACTGCATCTTTATTGATATTGCGGGTTCAACCGAAATGAAATCCTATGATATAAATAGTTGGATAATTCTTATGCATAATACTTTTTCTAATATAAAGAGTTTTCTTAGCCCATTGCCTCCACTTAAAATAATTGGCGATGAAATTATGTTTTATATATCAGACGAGGTTCTTAAGAAGAAAGGCCATACACCATTAACTATTTTTGCCGAACTTGCCAGTATAGCTAGGGAAGAAGAAGAGCTCTATAAAGATGTTAGAGTCGGTGCAGCATATTGTACACAAGCATACAATATTGCTTTTACCCCTGGGGCAGCTGACTATTATGGCAAGGACATTGATCTTGCAGCACGGCTACTATCTAAAGCAGAAAGTCAGGAAATAGTAGTGAATGAACCATTTTTTAAAAAAGTAAAAAGCGACTATGAGTCAATTGGAAACAAAGATCAGTTCACAGAAGTAAATGAGGTCATAGGGCCTTATTTTGAATATTTTAAAGGGTTCAATCATGACCTTGCAATATACAAGCTCCCAAAAATATAACTTTTCGAGTGTCCACCTACGATTATGCAAATAGAGTTTCTTGGTAATTTCAGCTAAACAAATAACATCAATCCATAATAAGACCCCTGTGCACCGTCAAACCCCCTCCAAGCAAAGCCACCACTTTCTTGTAGTTAACCTATTTCTTTCAACCCCTTACGAACGTAGGGTGCCTTATCATCTTGATCGCTTTAGTTCAATTCATGAGTGTAAATCCCGGCTTCCGCCCTGACATCTTTACTCAACTCAATGACCTTTTTATGGTGGGTAAAAAGAATAACCTGCGTAAATTTCGACAACTCCGCTAAAACTCCCAGGCAGGCCTTTGTTCTGTCATCATCAAAACCGATTAAAATATCATCTACTATAAAAGGCATTGGCTCTCTTTTCATGAGATGCTGCTCCAGCGTAGCCAAGCGCAATGATAAATATAGCTGGTCTCTTGTCCCGTCACTCATGCCATCTACCGCTACTTCATAGTTGCCGGGGCGCACACCAAGAAGAACTGGTTTACCATTTTCATCAATTTCATCACGCAGGTTCGCAAAAAAACCCAGGGTAAGTTTAGAAAAAAGCTGTCCGGCCCTGGATAGCACCGGTGCCTGGTTATTTTTACGATAATCCTCTATTTGTTTTTCCAGAATCAGCGCAGCAATTTGAAACCTCAAATAGTTTTCAACCCCTGACACTATTGAGGCAAGATGCTCTTCCGCTTCCGCAGAAGCTTTTGCAGCCGCGGCGCTTCCATCTTTTGCATTAATCTCGTTTTGGATGATTTGCCGCTGATCCCGGAGCTGATCGCGGCTACTTTGTAACTCTTCTAATTTGGCACTGATATTAGAGATTTCATTATCAAGAGCATCTATATCTTTTTCGGCAGCCTCTTCTTGTAGAGCTTGAAGGCTGAGCCCATCCCCTGACCTGGCAAGCTCCTGCTCAAGCGCGTCTAGCTCTCGCTGCAGAGCTCTTTTTTTCGTTGATCTTTCAGCTGCATTTTCCAGTTGATCGTTGCTTGCAACTTTAGCCTGCCCTCTTAATATCGTAAGCAGTTCTTCCGCATTCTTTATATTTATTTCGGCATCTTTTATTTCTTCAGTTAGATCCCTGATCTGCGATTCTAACTCTTTTAGCCTTGCCTTTGCTTCCCGTGACTGATTAAGGCAGCGATGGAGTTCCGCGGCAATTATTTTTGCTGCTTTTCCATTTCTATCAAAGTTTATACTGTCCGCGAAATCAAACACGGTGGATTCAAATTCACTGACAACCTTTTCCATACCGTAGATTCGTTTCCTCAAATCCTCCGAGCGGTCATAGTTCTCAAAAAAAGTAATTAGCTTTTCAAAGCGTTCCGCTGCATACTGTGGGTGCCGATCAGGTTTTACATCGAGGCCTTCAATCGCCTGGCTCCACTCGCTAAACCAAGCAATTTCTTCACCCTGAACCTGTTCTAATTCCTCTTCTTTCTTCTTTACTTTTATAGTTATTTGATCTAATTCACTCTTAAGTTGCTTTTTTTGCGCTTGCAGCGCTTCTTCCTGCTCTACTCTTTGTTCACATAAGTTGATCATTGCTTCGAGGCTTATATCATCAAAGCTTTTGGTGCCGTCAAACTTACAAATTTGCCTGGCCATAGTTTCCTTAAACTTGTTATATTCATCCCTGAGAGTTGATACTTCATCATGCAAGTTTTTCAAGGTGCGGAGGTTGGCTATAAAGCTTTCCGCCCTGAGTAACCATTGTTTCATCTCTCCCGGTTTTCCGGCCTCAATACCGAGGGGCTGCCATACTTTTTGCCAGCTATTTTCTTCAGCTGTAAGCGCTTGAACGGCAAGCTCAATCTCCTGGTTAATGCCTGCTTGCTCTGATGTAAGATTTTTAAGCTTAGCTTCCAATTCTGCGCGCTTAACAACCTGGTCAGCGGCAAGTCGCATTTGATCAGAAAGGTTATCTGCTGCTTCAATTTTTTGTTCATAGAGCCCGGCAAGGTCCCCGGCAGGTGTAAACCGGTAGATTTCTTCTTCAACATCTTGCTGTTCAATATATTTGCTTTTTATTAAATGCCAGCCTGTATTTCTGGAAGTTCGCAGTTCCTGTAAATCTTCAGCCGCGGGCACTTCTCCTTTAGCTAAGAGAGACTCTAAATTCTGCTCAGCTTTCCTTTTCTCTTCACCAAACTCCTTTTCTTTGCGTCTTAAATCTTTGATTGTTCCGGTTAGTTCTTCCAGCTTTTTTTCATAAATATCCAGCGTGCCGTCAACCGGCATAGCTATTGTAGAAAGATCTTCCGGCTTGCCGGAAAATCTGCCCAGCCTTGAAAACTCATCTGCAGAGGCTGCCTGTGCTTCATCAGCTTTCTTTTGTGCATCAGCCATGCGTTTTGTCAGGTCACCGGCTTTGCGTGCCGCTGCAATCTCTGCTTTTAATTCACTGAGATCTAAGCTGAGCCGGGGCATTGCTGAGAGTTCTTGATCAATAGTATCCATCCTTGTTTCAAATTCCTGCAAAGCCACCTTGATCTCACTTTTTTTCTGCTTTAAAAGGTCATGTTTGTTCACCAAACCGGAAATCCATTTTTTGTTATTGAGCAGGGGTCGTAATCTTTCAGCATCATCCAGGCCAACATCTTGACGAACACTGCGCAGCAGCTTTTCTGACTCATTACGCAGCTGCCTCCGCTTGCCATCTTGCTGGGGGAGATCGGCAATAGCTTTTTCAACTGCGCCCAGTTCTCTGTAGATTTCCATTATTTCTTCTTCATTTGCAAGCAGTTCTTCACTGACCTTTAGTGATTCTGCTTCTTTTTTTAGAGAGGATAATTTGTTTTTTGCTTTCTCTTTTCTTTCACTGTTTGCTTGAAGATTATTAACAGCTTCCTTCCGTGATTGGTCAAAATCCTCCGGGAGCATGATTACATCACTTACTTCAGCAAGCTTCTGCTGCACATTATGATGCTCTGCCAGTGTACCCTTCACGCGATTCAGGCGTTCCAGGCGGCTTTTGGTTTTACTTAATTCAGTTATTTCATCCTCAATTTCTGTGATCTCCTTGAGAGTTTGCTTTAAATTTCTTTGCAGGCTTTTCCATTCAGCTACAGGAAGGCTTGCTTCTTTACTTGCCTTTTTTGCCTCTTTGAAACCGCTTATATGTTGGTTCACTATCTTAGTAGTAGCACGAGGCTTAAAGTATTCATCTGCGCTATTTTGCAGGTTAGATAGTATTGTACGTAAGCTTGTGGTTCCGGCTGCAGCACTAAACAGGGCCTGCCCTAGATCACCGGACTGCTGAAGTAGTTCCTGACCACCGGATATTAAGCGCTGATAATCTATTCCGTAAAGCCTGGTGAAAAGTGCTTCATCAACGTCGCCAGGTATGAACGGAAGCAGCTTAGCATCGTTAATTTCATCACTTGTTTCCGGGTCGAGCAGTGTGCCTTTCGTCCCTTTCCTGCGGACATAATCTAATTCTTTCCCGTTAGACAGCTTGAGCTTGCCTCCGATACGCAGCTGTGGATTATCATGTAAAAAGTTGTCGTTTGTACGAGCCGGAAAGCCGAACAACCAGGCAATAAGTGCTCTTAGTGATGTACTCTTTCCTGCCTCGTTATCGCCGTAAATAAGGTGGAAACCCTTATCACCAGCTGAAAGGTCCAATGATTTATCAGTAAATGAGCCATAGGCCAATAAATCAAAACGATCTATTCTCATGATTTTTTTCCTCCGTTAGCAACTGACTAACTAAAAGCTGCTTCGCTTCTGAAATCAAATGCCCAGTTGACTCTTCTTCAAGGGACAGCCCGACATCTTCACTAAACGCTTCCATTGGCAACTTTTGCCTTAGCTCAGCAAGCGTATCTTCCAAGCCATGGATTTCTTCAGGGTTTCTTGGTATTGCCAGTATTTCTTGAAGCAATGTACCCAGCGAATTATCATCAGACAGGCTGGAAACAAGGTCACGCATATTAACTAATCCGACTTCAACCTTTTCTATCCATAAATTATCATCAGCAACTTCTGCCCCCAAGGCTTTTACTTGATGGGCAAAATGTTCAGGTTTGGCAGCTATTTGATCGGCAATTTTTGTGGCACCTTCATAATGGACACGCATAGCCACCGGTCGCCCTTCTGCTGATGAGAGTTTCTTTTCAATCTCTTCCCGGGTGATAGCCAAAACATCTTGCATTTCTTCAATGCCGGTAAGGTCAATGGTGCAGGAGGTCCAGCGCAAAACATCTATTGAACGCGTTTCTACAGTAGTTTTTAAGCTGCCATCTTCAACAGTGACAAGCAGGCAGCCTTTTGCACCAGTTTCCCTGATGTGACGGCCCTGGATACAGCCGGGAAATACAATCCAGGGCTCGTCTGATACAAATTCCTGCTTGTGAACATGACCCAGGGCCCAGTATTGATAACCTTTTGAAAGCAAATCATCTTTGGTGCAGGGCGCATATGAAGCATGGCCTTCCCGCCCATCAAGGCTGGTATGGAGCAGGCCGATATTGAAAACCCCTTTTAAGGCTGTTGGAAAATCTTTCGCAAGGTTATAGTCAACATGCTGCTCTTTAAAACTCTGGCCATGAATTGCTACCCTGTGGTCATCAAGTTTGATAGTTTCTGGCTTTGAAGATGAAAGCATAGTTACATTAGCTGGATTTTCGAGCGCCTTGGTTATACGATTAGCTGCATCATGGTTACCTGCCACGGCAAAAACTTTTATATTATGCTGGTTAAGTCGTCCCATTTGCCTGCTAAAGAATATGCCAGTACTGTAGTCATTCCAATCACCGTCATAGAGATCTCCGGCAAGCAAGACAAAAGCCACTTCTTCATCTATGGCAAGATCTACAAGGTTTTCAAAAGCTTTTCTGGAAGCATCTCTGATAGATTCTACCGGTGCAGACTCATAGCGCATTAGGCCACGTAGAGGGCTATCTAAATGAATATCTGCTGCATGAATGAACTTAAACATGAAAAACCTCCTCTTTTCATACTTTAACCACTCCGGAAACAAAATAGCCTTTTATATATATAACAGATTCTCGCGCCTTCTGCTTTAACCAGATTGATTAGTGATAACAGGCTGACTCTTTACTTCTGCTTGGATTAGAAGGGAACATCATCCCCATCCTCCGCCTTCTCTTCGTACACTTCCTGCATTGGTTGCATCTCGTCTTCGCTTTGTATATTCTCGCCCTCTGGGTAAATTTCAACGTCCAATGCAGTACATGCCTTTTCCTTCTCTTCATCAAACGGAATCTCCACAATTACTGGCTTCTCGCTACGAACGCCGGGGCCGTAGACAACCAGTTGTCGGGCACGAAGATTTGGAATTACCGCCAAATGCTGCATCCCAAACACATTTGCCATATAGTCTAAGCTTGTCTTGTCGACAAGTGAAAAACAGAAATAAGTATTACACTGCGATAAGACTGTCTTACTCACCAAGGCTGTCCTTTGCGAGACAAGTAGAATCCCTACACCGTATTTGCGCCCTTGCAATGCGATTTGAGACATCCGGCCAACCACTGCAGCAGTATCACTGTTGTCGAATCCGAACAAGTTAAACTCGGGAATGATTGTATGAGCCTCCTCTAACACCAGTAAAGCCTTTCGAGCACGTCTATTGTTTTTTGCCCATCTGAAAATTTCTGACAGATACAGTTCTGTTGCCCTTAGAGTAGCTCGAGTATTCGCGATCTCATCGAGTTCGAAGATAGCAAGGTCAGGTCCTTCAGAAATCAAGAATGCATCAACCTCGGTTGCGATTTCGGGGCGGATGTCTTCGAAAAAGGTCATCAACGCCCTCTTCTCGTCAGGCGCACCGTACTTTCCCGTTTCAACATCATCAATAAGAGTCTCAAGTTCTGAAATCCGTTCAGATGATAAGCCGAGATGTGTTGGTTCATAATCATGTAGCCGCTTAATATATTCGCCAGTGAAGTCAACACATATGATCTTGGCGGCTTTGCTAAGTCCGTCACGAATCACGTCGTAAACTAGTTCGGTTTTTCCTACGCCAGTGACTCCTAAAACTGCGGCGTGAAACTCCAAAACTTTATTGAAATCGATCTCTACCGCAAAGTTGATTCCGGGGATTAGACCGAACCTAAAAAGATTATCATCTTCTGAATTGTCCATTGTGGGATCTGGATGCGGGACCTTTACCGGTTGAAAAACTGGAGTATTCATGCTTGGAACCCAAGGATGCCAGGCAAAGCCTGACTCATCGTGGGGCATCCCAAGTTGGGTAGCTGTTACGTGGAGAGTACCACGCGGATTCTTGTCAAAGATCTCTTCGTTGGTTCGTGCGGAGACAATCTGATAATAGACCCGGTGACCAGCCAAAACACAAAAGATTACAAGGCCTCTTGAAGGTCCTCATCGAGTGCGACTTCAAATTGAATCTGGCTAATCGTTGAACCTTCAACGACAAACCCTATCAATTTTGCCGAGGTCTCCACTTCACCCAGGAGTGCGGCCACGGCCTGTTCCCGACCTGGACATTCTCTCGACTCGAAAACCAAACCGGGTGGTATAGATTCGGCTGGCTCTACTGTGCCAAACATCAGCCCCGTGCCAAGTATGCTATCCTCTCGCACTTGAGAGAAGAGCGGTAGCACGTTTACGTGAGATCCTGTCGCGAGGCGAGCTGCTAGCACTGACTTATTGTGCCATGGTTCCTGTCGTTCAAGTGAGACACGCATAAGGTTTGGAGCATCAATCCGTGCGATGGTTCCGACTTGCCTGTTTGACACGGTAGCTATAGATTTTCTCCATATCCCAAAAAGGCTAATAACTTCTTCTACGGGGCGATTCACCACGAGTAGAAACCATAACCCAGCAAGCACAACACCTGGAGCAGATACTATGTCATGGAAACCAAACAAGCTAATGAAGACAGCTGGGGTAAATAGTAATTCAGGTGCTCCGAGACGAGTACTGATCCGGTAAAATAAGTCGCGCACTACAGGCCGTGTGGCATCGGACCGGAGCATCGTAATAGAAGCTAATGATGTAAAAAAAATCAAAGCCATGTATAGAATTGCTGCCCAACGAATAGCATCAAGCAGCGTATGTTGTTCAATGACCTGCAAATCGATCGCCCAAAGCGCGAAGGCTGACATCAGGGCAGCTAGAAGCGAATCGTTTGGCTTTCGGAAGAATGGAGACTCGATTAACCTGATAGCAACCAGGCCTGTTACACTCAGGAACCATAGATCTAGTCCGCCACCCGTCGGTTGCCACCAGCCATCTACAGCTACTAGGCTATAGACAACATAGGTTATTACCAAATAAATAAGCAATACCCAGGCCCTCGTCGGCAGAGATAACTCCCCAACCTTTGATTGCGTTTCAGGAGATATGGTTTGTATTGACATCCACATTATGCTGAATGTGTTCTATATAACTTAGAATATTCCTGCAATAGCAACTTTTTGTGTGCAACAAGAGCACGATTACTTATTTTTTTTATATGGTAAGAAGTTATTTTTTTTTAGCAACAAACAGCTGCTTCTGATAAACGGTTTTGTGTAAGACCACTTTCACAACGTCATTTTAGCCATAGAAGATCAATAATATGACCATAAAAATTTTCATTTACTGAGCCAGATAGATTAACTACACATAGGAACCCGGCCCTCATCTGCCCTCCTTGATTTCTGCGGAGCGGTACCATCAACCGTCGGTTGCTAATTGCATATTCGCTTGCTTCGGCTGTAAAGCCTCGAGCTCACAGGCGTGTTCACATTAGACCGCACTGCCTGTTTGACCCGAACAGAATAACACCGATGATGAATGGTTTCTTATCTGGAAAGAAGCGCACTCTGGCTGTCTTTCTTCCCCCACATCCCTTGTGAACCTCGTGGGACCTTGTTGGCAACTTGTTTTTTTAGTGACTAATTCCACCATACCAAAGAAACAAGCAGGTAAAAGCCCTTTTTGGTCTAATTATAATTCAAGGGTAATTATTAAAACTCAACTTCAAGGGAGCTGCCTCGTGAATAACAAGACCCTTTATGCTAATGGCTTACGTCCGCCACTTAAATGGGCCGGTGGCAAAAGATGGTTGGTCCCTATCTTGCTGCCAATATGGCGGCAATATAAAAACCTACGTTTAGTTGAACCGCTCTGCGGCGGACTGGCTGTCACGTTAGGGCTGATGCCTGAAAAAGCGCTGCTTAACGACATTAACCCTCATTTGATCAACTTTTTCAAAGGGATTCAAAGGGGCCTTACAATAGAAATACCTCTAGAGAACAATGAAAGCTTCTATTATGCACACCGCGAACGATTCAATGATTTGGTTAAAGAAGGCAAA
>SL_3KL_010_SEDDRAFT_10006405_pt1 | contig 10535 bp, 4 predicted proteins | sample SodLakKL_010_SED_2_FD_10381 | JGI IMG/M metagenome (IMG submission 10381)
AGCAGAAAATAATGAAGAAAAAAAGATTACAGGACGCTTATGGAAGCAGAAAGAAGTTTTACGAACATCATGGTTTTACATATTGGCCCCAACTGTTTTTTTAGTTGGGTTTTTACAAACAGCTTTATTTTTCTTTCAAACATATATAGCGGATTTTAAAGGATGGACAACCGAATGGATGGCAGGTAGCATAATAGGTTATGCTGCTACATCTTCATTAAGTTCATTATTAATAGGGCCTATAATTGATAAATACTCTGCTCGCAAATTATTTCCACTTATTTTATTGCCATTAGCTTTTGGTGTATTAGTTCTCTCTTTCGGCACACATTCAGCAATAACACCAATTTTTTGGCTTTTAGTAGGCATTACCGGAGGAATTAATTCCCCAATAATGTCGGCACTTTATGCAGAAATATATGGAACACGAAGTTTAGGAACTGTAAGAAGTTTGTTTACTTTTGTTATGGTTTTTAGTACTGCTCTGGGCCCTGTTGTTTATAGCTTTTTCCTTGAAAGGAGTTTTAGCTTTGACCAAATACACTTCTTTGTATTTGGTATTATATTAATACATGCAATTTTAATTAAATTGTTCTCAAGTAAGAAAAAAATATAGCTAAACAGTTAAAAAAACATAAACAGTATTTTTATAGTCAGCAATTATTTAAACCTATCCTTCGTAAAACAAGATATTAGTTAATCAAGTTAATTTTTTTAATCTCTTTATAATTATCTGCATTTATTTTAATAATATATATTCCCGGGGATTCCGAAGAAAGGTCAAATTCAAGTTTACTGTTTTTATTCAAAAATTTATCACTTTGAATTCTTATTAATTTTCCATCATAAGACAGTATTTTAATCTCAACATTATTAAGATTCTCTTTCGAGATTATTGAAACTTTTCCATTTGTTGGATTTGGGAAAACTGTAATATTGTCTTTTTGATCAAATTCATTAATATGAATATTTGATATATTTTGGAATACTCCGGTAATATCAATATCATTATCTGGCATAATAAAACTATATTGTTCAGAACTGTTAATAAATTCTTCATTTTCCTCCCATCTATCAAAGCCATATAAATAATTTGGAATTGCTTCAATATTAACAGCTTCACCTTCAATGAAATTTCCTTCACCATATAATTCACCTCCATCAGTAGGGCTTGCGGTCAAAGAAACCTCAAATAATTTTTCTGATGCATCATACAATTCAACTTTATCTATACCAAAACTTTGTCCATCAGCAGCTTTATACTGAAATCCGAGTTGTATAGGAGCAGTACTTTTAAATTCTGAAAGGTTTATAACAGTTTTAAGCCATTTATAATTAATAGCTCTTGCATTAAATTCGGGATGATCTTCAGAGCTCCAAATTTTAACAAATGCATCATTTCCTTTTCTAATCCATATATTGAATTGCGAGTTATTAAGTCTTAGGGCGTCTGTATAATTTCCAAAGAAATAAAAGCTTAAAGCAGGGACATCTAAGCTATTGATATTAAATTTAGGAGAAACAAGCCATTCATCTTGTTTTTCTTCATTAGGTTCAACATAAACAAAATTAGAGCCTTCAACAGGTTCGACAATATTATCATCAAACTCATAAATATTTGTTAGCTCCCATGATGGCGCTAATAATCCTTCAGTCTCCCAACAATCAGGCATTAAACTATCATCAAACACCTCCTTATAAGGGAAGTCTGAAATTTGCGTCCCACAATCATCACTTAGAATTATATAAGATACATTTGAAGGAGATGATTCAATATTTCCGTCATCATATAAAGCTGTAACATGATACTTAATTATATTACCATCTTGACCTTCAATTTCATCAACATAAGTATAAGTAACTTGTTTTTTTGCACCTCGAGTATGAATGTGCTCATCATTCTTATAAACCCTATAAGCAAAAGGCATTTCATNTTCCCATTTTTGATCTGCTTCATTATAATTATACTCATTCTTTTTTGATTCTTTTTCATTATTCTCTTTATATGAATCATCTACAAATATGCTTGTCAGATATACAAATTGATTTGAAGAGCTTCCTGCAGCAACCCAGTTGGGTGGTGATCCATAGTATGAATATGAGTTTCCAAAGTTTTTTATATCATAAGCTGAGGATGGATGCCCACTAGGATGGTTTGTATTTACAACAACATAGAATTTATCCTCTAATGTTAATGGAGGAAAAATATTATGTTTAACTTCTGTAAGGCTCTCTGCTGTTATTGTTGGAGATTCATAAAGCATATCAGTCCCATTAGAATCAAAGATTTGGAAAGTAAACTCATCATTAGTCCATGAGCTTCCTCCTTTTTTAAAGACGTGTGATAGCTGTGATATTTTAACAGGGTAAGAAAAGTCAAAAGCTGCATCATTAAATACAGTAGCCCTTCTAGGCCCTTGAGATGTTTGCCCTACATATTTAGTAGTATAACTATGCCATCCCTCTTTATTTGGGGCCTCTCCAGGTCTATACCATTTTACAGAGGCTTGATTACCTGCTCCTTTAGTAGCTGCGACAAAGCCGGGAGGCGGAAAATCCTCTATATGCGGGTCATATCCACCAATCTTATTTTCTCCTGTGTTTAAGGGGTCTAACACAAACTTAAGCCACGGATGCACATCACTTTCATCCCAGTGGTAGCTCATTTTCCCATACACATTAATACCTTCGGGGCTACTACAACTTGAAGAACCACCTGACAATGTACCCACTATTAATCCCTCTTCATTGAACATCGGGGACCCTGAAGATCCGCCTTCTGTCACACTATGCCCATTTTCTGTTTCAATAAACCTAAAAACCCATGCTGAATTTTCAGCCATAACAGCTCCGGTATTAAAACTGCCAGTTCCAGTACTAACATCTCCATCATAAGTGGATATTTTTTTAGCATCTCCTGCCGGGTGATGAATCCCAACACCTGATTGAGGAGTTACATTAAGGCTACTCCACCCATTATAATATGGGCGCCAAGCTATAGGAGGCTTTCTGTCAAGCATAAGAACTTTATAATCTGACCCTCCATGAATAGGCGAACTAGCTATTAGGGTACTTCCAAATAATACATTATTTGGAGGTAATCCAACATTACTACATCCTGGCCTTTCGAAATTAAAATAAAACTGCCAAACATTAAGATCTGCACTAGATGCATTAGCACCACAATGATCTGCTGTCAACAAATAAGGTGTTCCATCATTAAGTGTTGTATTAACAAGCGATCCTGAGCACCAGTACCAGTTGCCCCCCATGCGCATAAATAAACGTGTAATACCACGTTTATGCCTTTGCCAATCATCTCCTTCAGAGCAATTTATATTTATCATACACCAGCCTGAACTTCCTAAGTTTTTTTCATCAGCCATTTCAGAGATCGCTCCTTTTACCTGATATATAATCTCTTTAATTTTAAAACTTGACTCTTCAAATTTTCCTGAATAATTCTCATTAATTCTTTCTTGATATTCAAATACTAAAGTTTCTCCGGGGATAGGTTGAGCTGAAAAAACCCTGTTATTATTATTATTTTGGCTTGTAAAAGCACCTATATAATTCTTACCTTCTTTATCATATATAAAAAATTTAGAATTATCTGAAATTTCAAAATCTTCTAATACAAGACCTATTCCATTAGCTTTTTCTGTTTGAATAATAAGCCTCCATACATTAATACTATCACCAATATTAACCCAATTACCATGGGTTTTCGGAGAATAATTTACATTTATACTAAACCCTCCCCTCATAGCCTGGCCGGAAGGAGTCTTTTCTGTTAAAATCTCCTCTCTTAACTTAGTTTTTTCTTCTGTCAATTTGACACTTTCCATTATCTCCGAATCCTTTTGCCCTTTTTCTGAAAAATCAATATACCTAATAAGAGGCTCTCCACCATATTGTATTTGACAATATATATTTGTTTGGAAAAAGAAAACTAATAAAGAAATAATAAAAGCCACTCTTGATAATAAATTCTTTTGTCTGTTCATTTTATAATAAATATTTCTAATTTACAATGTACTATTTTAATTTATATTTAAAAAACTTTCGGAAAATTATAACTTTTTAAAATAATTAAAAGTTTTAAAAATAGAATGTAAAGTTACACATTTTGCTTTATTTTGAATAATAATTTTATTAATTTTGAATTATATTTTTTATTAACATATCCAAAAACAAGATTTTGCAATAAACGTTATACTTAAAATAAAAAGAATTAATTTATTAACCAATTAAAAAAACTAATCATGAAATTATTTTTCTTTGTAATGTTAGCAGTCGTTTTGAATAACTTTAGTGTTTGGTCTCAAACACACCGATCTACTTTTCAATCAACGGAAAAAGTAATTGATATTGAAGAAAAAGCTGACCCTAAAGTTGTCTTTTTGTTTGACAACTTTAAATCTGCAAAAATTTATTATCCGGACAAGTATGCCGAACTTGACATTAATTACAGACTATTACGAGATGAAGTAATAGTAAAAACTGATGAGAGTAAAGTTAAAACTTTAAGCACAAGAGATAAATTTGATAGCATTTTGGTAAATAACATGAATTTTATTTATAATGATAATTTTGGATACTTAGAGAAGATTGATAAAGATGGCGATTTTTATATAAAACATGTAACAACCTACATAACAGATGTAGTAATGCAGGGAGCTTATGGAGAAGCATCTCCTTCTTCATCTGTAGCAAAAGCAACTGATGCTCAAGTAGGAAGATCAAGGAAAAGAGGCGGAATTCGACCATATGAGTTTGAAAACACTGCTCAAAATCCAATTAGAGTTACTTTAACATATAGACCGAAGCTTGCCATGATAGTAGATGATGAGTTAATAACATTTAGAACAAGGAGAAATTTGAATGATGTTTTTTCAGATTATAGAAGTGAAATAAGAAGATATGTTAGAAGTGAAAATATTTCTTTTGATCAACGTGAGGATTTAATTAGATTATCAGAATATTTAAAAACACTATAATTAGAATTACTCAAATAACCCGCTATATTATATATATTTATTTTGAATGGGAAAAATTTTAGGGGAATAAATAAAGAGACCGCTTTACTAAAAAGCGGTCTCTTTTTATTTTATATATTATACACTAATTACAATATATCAAATTATAACATAAGGATTAATTAATCATCCTCAACAGGAGTTAATTCTAACTCAAACATTATACTTTCTGTTATATTAACAGTATTTTGTTTGGTTTCATAATCTTCATGTTCTATTGTATATTCGTACTCTCCGGGGATAACTCTAAATATATAATCGCCGGGATCGTTCTCAAACACCTCGTTTGTATCAGTGCATTCCAAAGTTATCGTAGCATCATTAACAGGGTCTTCCGTATCTTTATCAGTTAAATTGAAGCCAACATGAAGAAGATATTGCATCTCTACTCTAACTGTCTTCTCTTCATCTACAGTTATTGAACCCTCTTCCGTCCTATAATCACTAACCTCTACAGTATATGTATAGTCGCCTGACCTAACACTTACTGTATAAATACCTGATGACTTTGAGAAATTAGTGAACTCCTGATCCGTATCATCACAAACTAATGTAATCTTTGCTCCTCCAAGCCTGTCAAAAGATTCTGCATCTTCAACAACAAACTTCACATCTATTGGAACTGCTAACTCAGGCTCTATAACAAGATTCTCATCAATTACTTCAAAAGTGCCGGAATATGATATATAGCCCTCTTTAGAAGCTGTATATTCATATTCTCCTACAGGCAACCAATAAATATACTCCTCTTCCTCTTCTTCCTCTCCATTACCATTACCATTGCCATTACCGTTATCTTTTCTATTTCTCTTTTCTTCTTCCTCTATAACTTCACTTATTTCTATCTCTACGCCTTTAGTTATAGGATTACCGTCATCATCTGATACTTCAAACTCAACCTTATAGGCTGTTTCCATCTGTAACACATAAGGTACATCTATATCTTTGTCTACTTTAATCGTACTGTCAACTATAGAAACATATCCTTCCTTTTCTACAGTTACATTAACTTCACCATAAACAACATCCTCAAAGATATAATCTCCCGGGTCATTAGTTGTTCTTCCTAAAGTTATAACTGCCTCTTCTATATCCGCATCATCTTCATCTATAATGCTAAACTCTACATCATATCTAGCCCTAACAGCTACCTCAACTTCTTTCTCCTCGCCTCCTTCTGTCTCTATCATACCTGTTGCTGTTGCAAAACCATCTACCTCAACAATATATGCATGGCTACCTTGTGGAATATCTTTGAAAAGATATTCTCCCGGTTCATTATTAAAAGGACCGGCAGTTATTGTTGCTTCTTCTTCATCCAGTAAATCACCATAAGTGTCTTTTATTATAAAAGTCACATCAGCTCCTGCTACAAAAAAGCAAACAACTTCATTCTTTACGGTTTCTTCACCATCTTCACCCTGATAAAAACCCATATTATATCCTGCCGTATTACTTTCTAAAAACAATACTAACTCCAAATCGCCAGGAGTGCCTCCATAAAGAGGTGCTATAATTAGAACCTCTTCTCCAACTCCATCCTTAAAAGTTATCTCAGGTCCATTTACAAATTCAAAATCAGTCCCTTCAACAGCCGTTGAGTTTTGCTCATCTACTCCTATTGTTAAAACAACATCTTCTCCTCGTTCAGCGGCCATTACAATTGGGATCTCCAAAACTTCATTTGGATTCAAAGGTCGTTTATCTATAACGTATTCTTCTTCTTCATAAACAATGAAATAATCATCATCGGAAAGAATATCGTTATCATCTTTGCATGAGCTTAATATAAACAATGGTAATATTAAACTCAATATAAACAAATATCTTTTTTTCATACTGATATTATTTTTAATTTTTATTAATACTATTATTTTAAATACTTATTTACTGTTAATATCCCGGATTTTGAACCATTAACCTATTTGCATCCATCTCTCCCTGAGGGATTGGATATATCCATCTGTGATTATCCGGTTCTATTGTTATATCATCTCTCCCGGTTGATCTAACTTGAGGAACACGCTCAAAACCCTCTCCTCTTCTTCTTAAATCAAACCACCTATGACCTTCAAATGCAAGCTCTAATTGTCTTTCTTTGTATATCTCTTCTAACAACTCGTCTCCTGAATAATCCGTATGAGAATATCCTTGTATTCTAGCATCTCTAAGATCCGCAAGATATTGATTTGCATCTGCTTCTTCTCCTAGCTCAGCAAGAGCTTCTGCTTTAATAAGATACATCTCTGACAATCTGAATACTTTCATTTGGTTCATTCCTCTTTGTTCAAAATTTGGATTATCATGATAATACTTAACAAGAACTGTCAATCCTGCTTCATATCCAACTATTGCTACATCATCTTCAAAGAATGCTTCATATCTGATGTCATTATCCCTGTCATAAAGCTCTACAAGCTCAACACCAGGCTTATAGTCTATTCTCCAATTACCTCCGGCGGGAGGAGTAGAGCCTACAAAATTAGAACCTAAATTAAGTCCATTTGTAAATTCCGCTTGTACTACCCCACACAAAAAGATAACCTCTCCGTTTCCATGTCCATCTCTTCTCCACACATTCAAATAGTCTTGACCTTCAGCCAATTGCCTTGATCCAATTGCTTCTCCTGCATATTCTGCAGCATTTTCCCAATCGCCCATTTCCTGATATACTCTAGCTAAAAATGCATTTGCTGCATCAACTCCCATGTAATATATCGCTCTATTTGTATTTAATAAATCCAAAGCTTCATGAGCCTCTTCTAGTATAAAATTATATACATCTGCTATTGTTTCTCTTGGCTTATCTTCAATATTTTCTACTGTAACTATTGGAACACCAAGATCACTCGATGGGTTAGAATGCTTATATGGTTTTGCAAAAACCCTAACCAAATCAAAGTGCGCCATTGCTCTAAGCAGTTTCGCTTCACCAAGAATTTGATTCCTTTCAGAACGTGATCCTTCAGTTAAATCACCATGGTTTTCAATAAGATTAGAAGCTCTGGTGCTAACTCTATATGCATTAATCCAAAGACCCGCTATCTCGCTTGTTCCTGCAGTATATGCCCAGTTATAAAAGCCTCCCCACTGGTTTGTAAAACCTTCAACTGCATAAGCTTCATCAGTTGCAACTGCAAAATTCATCATCATATTCTTCCCCCAGTAACCACCACCTCCTCTTAAAGCAGAGTATATACCGTTAAGTCCGGAATAAAAATCATCCAACGTCTCAAATGCCTCATCAGCTGATATAGCATAAGGTGGATGAAGGTCTAAAAAATCCTCGTCACAAGCAGTTATCATAAATACTGCTAAAAATGCTATTATTATTTTCTTTGTTGTTCTCATATTATTTTTATTTTATTTATTTGACAAACAATACTATTTAATATCTTATATGCCCAAGTCTATACCAAATGTAATTGACCTGACTTGCGGATAAGCACTAAGCTCAACAGCGCCATTAAATTCAGGGTCAAAACCTGTATATTCTGTCCACGTCCATAGATTTTGGCCTTGCACATATACTCTGGCACTTTGCAACCAGGCTCTTTGTACTATCTCTCTTGGAAGGTTATAAGCCAAAGTAACATTTCTTAGACGCAAAAATGAAGCATCTTCAATATATCTTGTATCAAAAACATCATCAGGCTCAGATCCCGGTAATGGAAATCTAGCTTCATCTCCAGGTTCTTTCCAAATGTCATGTAGTTCCGTTGATCTGTTATATGCACTAAATGCCTGGTTTTGCGTAAAGAAAGCCGTATTATTAACCATATACCTGTCAAGTGCATAAGAGAAAAATGCTTCCATCTGCCAGTTTCCATACATGAAATTACTTGAGAATCCTCCAAAATATGGTGCAATATAAGACATTCCACTTAACGCTACTCTATCATCATCGCTGTATTCTGAAGTTAGGTTTCCATGACGATCATACCATAATGGCGACCCATCTGCGGGATTAACCCCTGCATACCTTGTATAATATAATGTACCTAAAGATTCTCCGGTCTTTACTATAGTAACACCTGAGACATACTCTTCAACATCCAAAAATAGCTCATCAATATTATTTTGGTTATATGTAAAGTTAGCCGTTAGGTTCCATGCAAAATCTCCGGTTCTTACCAACAATGCTTCTGTACTAAGCTCTATACCTCTGTTTGTCATCTTACCTACATTTCTCCTTTCGCTTGAGAATCCTGATGTACGAGATATTGGCATTGCCATAAGCATGTCATCAGTTACTCTGTTATATAATTCAACAGTAAAATCTACACGATTATAAACTCTGGTTTCTACTGCCAGGTTCAAAGACTCACTTGTTTCCCATGTCAAAAACGGATTTGCCGGAGAGCCTGGGCCTGTTCCGGCATGACCTGCATAAGAAAATCCGGCACCATATAAAGCTAAATGCTCATAGTTTCCTATATTATAGTTACCCGTTGTACCATAGCTGGCTCTTATACGTAAATCATCTAAAACATCTACATTAGCCAAAAAGTCTTCTCTTTTTATATTCCAGCTAACTCCGGCACTCCAGAAATTAGCATATCTTCTCTCTGCTCCAAAGCGACTTGAACCATCACGTCTGAAACTAACATCTGCAAAATATTTATCATCCAGACCATAATTTAACTGAGAAAAATATGATAAAAGATTAAAAGCATAAGCTGTTCCGCCTACCGCATAAGGAGTTGATGCAGCACCGGGAACTCTTACTTTATCATTTGCAAATCCAACACCTTGAGTGCTAAAGGATTCTGTCTCATGCTGTGTAGTTTCAAAACCTCCTAATAAGTTAAAATTGTGTCTATCTTGATATACATAATTATATCTGGCAGTATTTGTAAATGTCGTAGTATAAGACCTTTGGAATAATCTTGATACACTACCACTATAATCACGACCCCATTCAGAATCAGGATGCAAATAATTATTTGTTGTATAATCCGTAGCATCTATACCTATACTTGATCTTAACTGAAGATTATCTAATGGATTATATTCAGCATAAAGATTACCTGTCATATTAAGATCAGTTTGGTAATCCTGATTTAGCTCAAGTTGTTCTAAAGGATGACCAAATCCCCATGTTCCAAAATCCTGATTCCAGTTTCCATCTTCATCTTTATTTTTCTCATAAGGATTTATAAGATAAGAAGCAAAAACAGGATTATAAACGTTATTGCCATAACCACCTTCGGCTACTGTAAAATTATTTTCTTCATAACTAATATTAGTAGAAAGGCCTATTCTTATATTTTCAGCAGCAAAATGGTCAAGATTTAATCTTGCCGTTAATCTTTCATAATCTGATCTTTCAAGGATTCCTTCTTGAAAGAAATAACCACCACTAACATAATAAGTTGTATTTTCACCACCACCGGCTGATGATAATTCGTGAGATTGTATAAGGCCATCTCTGAACATAACATCACGCCAGTTAGTATTTGTTTCAGCTAATGCTTCCCACTCATCATCAGTACG
>SL_3KL_010_SEDDRAFT_10006406_pt1 | contig 10534 bp, 11 predicted proteins | sample SodLakKL_010_SED_2_FD_10381 | JGI IMG/M metagenome (IMG submission 10381)
CTGGGTCAGAAAGGCGATGTGGTTTTGCTGTCACCTGCATGTGCAAGTTTTGATCTTTTTGAAAATTTTGAAGATCGCGGCAGGCAGTTTAAGAAGGCGGTCTATGATCTCTGAAAGCATTGATATCAGCATGTGCTGATAAAAATTGAATAATTCGAATAAAAACCATTAAATAAACACAGGAATGAAAGCCATACTGGGAAAATTACAAGGTGACAAGGTTATATGGTTCATAGTGGCCTTTTTGTCGCTTTTCTCCATACTGGCTGTTTACAGCTCAACAGGTACTCTTGCCTACAGGTATCAGGCCGGCAATACAGAGTATTACCTTTTTAAACATCTGATAATTGTGGTAATGGGTTTCTTGCTGATGTTTGTTGCGCATAAAATAAAGTATACCTATTATTCCAGGTTATCGCAGCTGGCCCTGATTGTTGCTGTGCCCTTGCTGGTTTTAACCCTGATGATGGGAACAAATATCAACGAAGCTAACCGTTGGCTCACTTTGCCGGTTATAAATATAACTTTTCAAAGTTCTGATTTTGCCAAGCTTGCACTGATAATTTACATCGCACGCATGCTTACTAAGAAACAGGACAGGATCAAAGATTTCAAGTCTGCTTTTCTACCCATCATTTTACCGGTAATTATCGTTTGTGCTTTTATTTTACCTGCCAACCTTTCTACTGCCATTATTTTGTTTGCTACATCAGTAGTGCTAATGTTTATTGGAAGAGTAAGTATAAAATATATCATGGCGCTTATATTCATGGGAATTGTGCTTATGAGTCTTTTTGTTGTTATTTTGATCAACTCACCCGATACGGGGAGGTTGTACACCTGGAAAAACCGTGTTGAGAATTTTATAAGCAAAGATGGCGACACCTATCAGACCGATCAGGCAAAAATTGCCATTGCCACAGGAGGTATAGCGGGTAAGATGCCCGGAAACTCAGTACAGCGTAATTTTTTACCCCAGGCATATTCCGACTTTATTTATGCAATTATTATTGAAGAATACGGACTTATCGGTGCAGCTATTATAATGTTTTTGTACCTTATTTTGTTATTCAGGGGTGTTAAAATAGCGCACCGAAGCCCCGGAACTTTCGGGGCATTGCTGGCAACAGGCCTTACATTCAGCCTGGTATTTCAGGCTATGATCAACATGGCTGTTACTGTAGGATTGTTGCCTGTAACAGGTCAGCCATTGCCAATGGTAAGTATGGGTGGTACTTCCTTGTGGTTCACCAGTCTGGCTATAGGGATTATTCTGAGTGTAAGCCGTAAAGTGGAGGAAATGGAGCAAGAGCTAAAGGAAGGAGGTGAATATGTTGCGGCCTGAAAATCTGAAAGTTATAATTGCCGGAGGTGGTACAGGTGGCCATGTTTTTCCTGCCATAGCCATAGCCAATGCTATCAGGGCAAAAGTTTTCAATTCACAAATCCTTTTTGTTGGTGCTAAGGGCAGGATGGAAATGCAAAAGGTTCCGGCTGCAGGGTATCACATTATAGGGCTTAATATTTCCGGCCTTCAGAGAAGACTCACCTGGAAAAACTTACTGGTGCCCTTTAAACTGATTGACAGTATGGTAAGATCAAAAAATATAGTGAAAAGATTCCGTCCGGATATTGTTATAGGCGTGGGGGGCTATGCCAGCGGTCCTCTGGTCAGGGCTGCCACAAAGCAAGGTATCCCTACCCTCATCCAGGAACAGAATTCTTACGCCGGACTTACCAATAAAATATTGGCAAAAAAAGCAGATAAAATATGTGTGGCATATGAAGGGATGGAACGTTTCTTCCCAAAGGAAAAAATATTTCTTACCGGTAACCCCGTGAGAAGCGACATTTTAAAGGCAACCGAAAAAAAAGATATTGGATTGAATTTCTTTAATCTTTCAAAAGAAAAAAAGGTTGTACTGATAGTGGGCGGAAGTCTGGGTGCTTTTTCTATGAATGAAGCCACCCGGGAAAGTTTGAAGTTGCTGGTATTTAATGATGTACAGGTTATCTGGCAAACCGGAAAATTATTTTTCCCGCAGGCTAAAGAAGCAGCTACCGGAATGGAAAAGTTCGGAGTAAGTGCACATGCTTTTATCGACAGGATGGATCTTGCCTATGCGGCTAGTGATCTTGTAGTATCCAGAGCCGGTGCTATAGCAGTAAGTGAGATTTGTGCCCTGCAGAAACCATCAATACTGGTGCCATCGCCCAATGTGGCCGAAGACCATCAAACCAAAAACGCCATGGCACTGGTAAATATCAATGCTGCCGTGTTGCTGCCTGATAAGGATGTAAGAGATTCTCTGGGGGCTGCAATTCTGGATCTGATTTTTGATGAAGATAAAATATTTAAAATTAAAGAAAGTATTACCAGAATGTCGTACCGTGATGCTGCCAATAACATAGCTGGTGTGGCACTTAGCCTGGTTAAAAAATAATTTATGAATATAAACAACATTCATAGCATCTATTTCCTTGGGATTGGGGGTATCGGAATGAGCGCCCTGGCCCGTTATTTCATGTGGCAAGGTAAAACCGTTGCAGGTTATGACAGGACAGAGACCCATCTTACCCGGCAACTGGAAGCAGAGGGTGCTAAGATACATTACCATGAAGATCCATCTGAAATTCCCTTGAATCTGGATCTGGTTGTTTATACTCCCGCAATTCCTGCAAATAATACCGAGTTCGCTTTTCTGAGAGGAAGACAGGCTCCGGTTTTTAAACGTGCAGAGATTCTGGGCTTCATTTCTGCTTCCATACCCACTATTGCGGTGGCCGGTACCCACGGAAAAACAACCGTAACAAGTATAATCGCTCATATTTTCAAAACGGCCGGTTTTGAATTCTCTGCTTTTATGGGTGGAATCAGTACAAATTATAATACCAACTTCCTGGGTTCAGAAAATCCTGCATGGATCATTGCTGAAGCCGATGAGTATGATCGTTCATTTCTGCATCTGAAACCTCAGATTGGTATTATAACCTCCGTAGACCCTGATCATCTTGATATATACGGAACTTACGAGAATCTTTATGAATCGTTCAGGTTATTTACAGAAAATATAAGTGCCAGTGGAAATGTTATAGTGCATGGTTCTTTGGAAACACTAGCCCGTAATCATGCAGGTCGAATTGATTATGCTATAAATGCACAGACAGATATAAGTATAACTGATATAAACCTCTACGCAGGAAAGTATCATTGTAAAATGAACTTCAGGGATAAGACTTTTGATTTTAAATTTTATCATCCCGGCCGCCATAATCTGGAAAATGCCATTGCGGCAACCGCAGCTTCCATGCTGGCAGGCATCTCATGGGATGTAATAAAAGAAGCTTTGTCAACATTCAAAGGAGTGAAACGCCGTTTTGAGATCCATGTCAACAGACCTGACAAGGTTTATATTGATGATTATGCCCATCATCCCGATGAAATCAGAGCTTGCATTTCTGCGGCCAGAGATTTTTTCCCGGGGAAGAAGCTTACGGGTATCTTTCAACCCCATCTTTACTCACGTACCCGGGACTTTGCCGGTGGATTTGCAGAAGCTCTTGACCGGCTTGACGAGGTAGTGCTTATGCCCGTTTATCCTGCAAGAGAATTGCCGCTTGAGGGTGTGAATTCCGAATTAATTTTTCACATGTTAAAAAGTAATAAGAAGTTGCTTGTAAAAGACGAGGATCTTTTAAAATATATCGAAAATAATGAATTTGAAGTCCTGATTACCATGGGTGCAGGTAATATTGATCAGTTTGTTGAACCCATAAAAGAAAGGCTTGAGTTATGATAAAAAAGATAGCAGGCATATTCTTTTATGTAACCATTCCGCTTGGTGTTTTTCTGCTTCTGGGTTTTGCCGTTGAAAGCAACAGGGATATCCCTTGCCGCAGTTTTACTGTAAATGTGCGCGGTGATTCATACTTTCTTGATTCATCGCATGTTATAAACGCGGTATATTCAAAATTCGGTCAGCTTGAAGGAAAAAAAATCAGGGAAATCTCCCTGAGCAGTATCGAAGACATGGTAAGTAATCTCTATTTTGTGGAAAAAAGCCAGGTTTACAGGACCATTGACGGAGATATAGTTGTAAATGTAAATCAGCGTAATCCTGTGGCAAGAGTGATAAATGCCCATAACGAATCATTTTATATTGATACCAGGGGCAGGCTCATGAAAACATCTGACCGTTATACTGCCAGGGTTGTAATTGTAACGGGACATATTGCTGCAAGGTATTCATCCAATATTGACTTATTTGCTGATAAAGATACTGAAGAGATTACCCCTTCCAGTAAAGTTTTGATGGAACTTAATGAACTTGTTCATTACATAAAAAATAATCCTTTCTGGGATGCCTGGATTGATCAGATCTTTGTTACCCGTTCGGGTGCTTTTGAACTTATGCCAAAAAACGGTTCTCATGTCATTGAGTTCGGGAGGCTGGAAAATATGGACGAGAAATTCGAAAAACTTCTGCTGTTTTATCGCAATGGCCTTGCACATGTGGGCTGGAGCAGTTACAGCAGGCTTAACTTAAAATTTAAAAATCAGATTGTTTGTTCTAAATAAATGCTGCTATGGTACCAAATGAAATTATTGTAGGTCTTGACATTGGTTCAACAAAAATCGCCTGTATTGTTGGACGTAAAAATGAATACGGAAAAGTAGAAATTCTTGGATTGGGCAAAAGCCCTTCGCTTGGCGTAAGCCGCGGGGTAGTGGCCAACATCCAGCACACGGTTGATTCTATCCGCGCTGCTGTTGCTGAGGCTGAGCAAAAAGCGGGTGTGGAGATCCGCGTTGTTAATGTTGGAATTGCCGGCCAGCACATCAGGAGTCTTCAGCACCGGGGAAGTATTATGAGAAACACTATTGAAGATGAAATTGAACAGAAGGATGTGGATAACCTTATCGATAATATGTATAAGCTTGTGCTGCCTCCTGGTCAGGAGATCATTCACGTAATTCCGCAGGATTATATTATTGATAACGAACAGGGGATCAGGGCCCCCATCGGAATGTCAGGTATTTGTCTGGAAGCCAACTTTCACATCATTACAGGTCAGTTAGCAGCAGCCCGCAACATTGAAAAATGTGTTTCCAAAGCCGGACTAGAAATTGCTGAATTGATCCTTGAGCCGCTTGCTTCATCAGAAGCGGTGCTTAGTGCTGAGGAGAAAGAAGCCGGGGTTGCACTCATAGATATTGGCGGGGGTACAACAGATATTGCTATTTTCCAGGATAACATCATCAGGCATACAGCGGTAATTCCATTGGGTGGTAATGTAATTACAGAAGATATCCGTGAAGGTTGCTCTATCATNAAAACCCAGGCAGAAGCNCTNAAAGTAAACTTCGGNTCGGCCCTGGCAAGCGAAAACCGCGATGANGAGATTGTTTCCATCCCCGGGTTGAAAGGAAGAGATCCNAAGGAGATATCCCTGAAAAACCTNGCCAATATCATTCAGGCACGCACCGAAGATATTATTGAACAGGTTTATTACGAAATACGTAATTCAGGGTTTGAAAACAAACTCATTGCNGGTATAGTATTAACCGGNGGTGGNAGCCAGCTTAAGCATATTGCGCAGTTAGCATCTTTCATGACCGGCATGGATACTCGCATAGGCTATCCAGGGGAGCACCTTGGTAAAGCACCATCTGATGAAGTAGGCAAACCTATGCATGCAACCGGTGTTGGCTTGGTATTGCAAGGTTTTCTTAGTGCAGAAAAAAAGAACAGAAAGAACAATTCAAAAGTTTCTACACACTCTGAAAAAACCAAAGGAAATTTCTTTGATATGATCCTGCAGAGGGGCAAACAATTTTTTGAGAATGACAGCTCTGATTAGGCTTGAATTATTAACAATCTAGCTTAAAAAGCTGTTGATAAATTATTTAGTCATTACAAGTCCGTTTTTTCTTAAATAACTACCTTAGAACCAATAAATATGAATAAAGATATGATCAATTTCGATTTACCAAAGAACCAATCTTCTGACATTAAAGTTCTGGGTGTAGGAGGAGGAGGTAGTAATGCTGTTAATTACATGTTCAGTCAAGGTATTGAAGGTGTAGATTTTATAGTATGTAATACTGATTCCCAGGCACTCGAAAGCAGTCCTGTACCCAATAAAATTCAGCTCGGAGTGAGCCTTACCGAGGGCCGTGGCGCCGGAAGTATTCCGGAAGTAGGCAAAAATGCCGCCATTGAAGATATTGACAGAATCAGGGAAATCCTTGAAAAAAACACCAAGATGCTTTTTATTACCGCAGGTATGGGCGGAGGCACCGGTACTGGTGCTGCTCCCGTTATTGCCAAAACTTCAAAAGAAGCAGGCATACTTACGGTAGGTATCGTAACAATTCCCTTTGCCTTTGAAGGGAGAAAAAGGAGAATGCAGGCGGAGGAAGGACTGCAGGAACTTAAAGAAAATGTGGATGCCTTGATAGTGATCTGCAACGACAAACTTCGCGAACTTTATGGCAATCTTTCCGTAACAGAAGCATTTTCAAAAGCAGATAATGTTTTGACCACTGCAGCAAAAGGTATTGCAGAAATTATTACCCTCACCGGTGGTGTAAATGTCGATTTTGCCGATGTAAAAACCGTAATGTCGAAAAGTGGAGTAGCAATTATGGGTAGTGGTAGCGCCGAAGGTGAAAACCGCGCCAGCAAAGCAGTGGAAATGGCACTTGCATCTCCATTGCTCAACGATAATAACATAAGGGGTGCTAGCAATGTTCTGCTCAATATTGTCAGCGGTAAAGAAGAGATACTCATGGATGAAATCACCGAAATAACGGACTACATTCAGATGGAAGCCGGCTCTACTGCCGATATTATCTGGGGTTATGGCAAAGATGAAAGTCTGGGTAATAAGATCAATGTAATCATTGTTGCAACAGGTTTCGGTGAAAATTCTGATTTGGGATATAACTTTGATGCAAAGCCTGCCAAAAAAGTGGTTCGTAACCTGGATGATATGCTCCATCACAATGAGCAAAAGGAAGTTAAAAATAAGGATAAAGATTCAGATTCAGATTCAGATGAGATGAAACTTATTACCAGGAAATCAATTGCCGGTCAATCAGATTCATCACGCTCCGAAAATCCTATCGGTACATCATCATATACCTTCAACTTTGATGTGGATACTGATGGCGGGAAAGAATCGCAGAAACCCCGGGTTATTAATAAAAAGAAAAGTTATCAGTTTTCTGATGAAAAACCATCTTCAGCGCAAAAACCCGAAGCAGATTCAGGCAACAGTGATGAATTACACCTGGATAATTTTGATCTCAGAAAAAAGGCCATTGAACGTGAACAAAAACTCAGGGACCTCAGCATCAAGCTGAAAACCCCGGAAGGTTTGCAGGATCTTGAAAAGGAACCTGCTTATGTAAGACGAAATGTAGCACTTAATAAGGTTCCGGCAAGCTCTGAATCGCACGTTTCAAGATATACCCTTATCGACGAAGAAGGAAAAACTCAGATAAAATCAAATAACTCTTTCCTGCATGATAATGTTGATTGATTGATTTTTTTTAAATCATTACAAAAGCCCTCCTCATAGCAGGCGGGCTTTGTTTTTTATATGTTTTTTCTGATTTTTTATAAATGAGCAACATCCTGCAGGGTATGAACATACTGAAACAGCTCAAAAATTTTGTACCTTTGCAATTGTTTTACTACTTTAATTTTTATATTTCTACATAGCTTTTGTTGTGTTTTCATTATTAAAATCCCTGCTTTTTATGCGAAAGATTGCTGTTCTTTCATTAATGCTGGCTTTTACCTTTGTTTTCTGGGGCTGTGAATCCGATGACCCCGATAAAATTGCCGAACGTGATCGTCAAAAGCTTCTCAAATATATTGAAGAAAATGAACTGGATGCCATTGAGCATTCATCAGGTTTGTTTTATGTTATGGAACGGGAAGGCTCAGGTTCTGTGCATCCTGATCTCAACTCGGTAATCCTGATAAGATTCACAGGCAGACTTATCGATGGAACCGTTTTTGACTCCCACAGCGGTTCGCAACTTCAATTGATGCGTACCATAAGAGGATGGCAAATTGGAATACCCTTGTTCCGTGAAGGTGGAAAAGGAATGTTGCTTGTTCCATCGGCACTTGGTTACGGTTCTTATCCACAATGGGGGATACCGCGCAATTCCTGCCTGATATTTGAGTTTGAATTGCTTGGGATTCTCTGAGAAATACTGAAAAAACCTTATTATGTATCAATGGAATAGTCTGAGGACCAAACTTAATCATTTTAAGGAATGGCCCCAAAACTATATGTTTAAGTTTATCGTGCCCGCCGATATGAGTAAAATCGCCAGGGTGGAATCGCTTTTTCATGAATCTGCTGTTATTTACAGGAAAGAATCTAAGAATGGAAACTTTATCAGTATATCCGCAAAACAAAATATGGATAATGCAGAGCAGATTATTGAAATCTATAAGAATGCAACAAAAATTGAAAATATTGTAAGTCTTTAAAGTTTAATCATCTTACGCATTTTAGTATCTTTGCACTCATTTTTAAAAACAAGCAATAATGGCAAACATAAAAGACCTTAAAAAAGACATAAACTTTCTCATGGAAGAAGTTATTGAAACCTGCTTTATTCATTACCATTTAAGTGGAGAAACTCCCGAAAAAAGGAACGAAATAGATCAGGTTATTGATGATATTATTGTTACCAGAAATAATTTGATTTATAAGATCAATAATCCGGAAGCTGACAGCAAAAAAAGCCCTGGCAAGAAATTCTACAACGAAATCTTAGATGAAATGATGCAGAAGTCCAATGAAGCCTTTGAGAAATTAGGAACTGCTGAAAAGTAAACTGAAATGAAATAGAACGTTGAGGGACATTTCTTTCATAATGTCCCTTTTTTTTATGAAAAAAATTGACTTCAAACTTTTTTAAAAGTACTTTTAAAGTGCTGTCCGCAATTTAATTTTACACCCAAAAATGATCTCAGGCAACACTCCAGTTAATTTAACAATTCGAAATGAGAGAAAAATCATCATACAACAAAGGAAGAGGACGCGGTGAAAAACCCCGCTTTTCAGATAAAGGTAAAAGAAAAGAACATGGAGGAGACTCTCGTTCTCCTGATAAAGAAACCGGGAGGGAACGTAAAGAAGGTTCACGGTCTGCCGAAAAAAGATCAGGCTCATATTCAGGAAGATCAGGTGATAAAGCTTACGGAAGTGAAGAGCGGAAAAAGTCAGGAAAATACCAGGGAGGAGGACGTCCATTCGATAAAAAGAAAAGCTTTAAGCCCCGCTTTAAAGATAAACCTGCAGCGCCAAAAGTTTCTTCAGACGGTAAGATCAGGCTTAATAAATTTATTGCAAATTCAGGAGTTTGTTCCCGCCGTGAAGCTGATGTTCTCATCAAGGCTGGCGTAGTTACTGTAAATGGAAAAATAGTTGACGAACTGGGTACGAAAATAAATCCCGGCGACGTTGTAGTTTACGATGGGAACAAGCTTAAAGCTGAAAAGAAAGTATATGTACTTCTCAATAAGCCCAAAGATTTTATTACCACATCTGATGATCCGCAAGGCAGGAAAACAGTGATGGACCTGGTGAAAAATGCCGGAGATCAGAGACTTTATCCCGTTGGAAGGCTTGACAGAAATACCACTGGCTTGTTGCTGATGACCAATGATGGCGAACTTGCAAAAAAGCTTACACATCCCAAATATGGCGCGCGCAAGATTTATCATGTGTTTCTTGACAAACCGCTTACCAGGGCAGATATGCAGAAAGTAGCCGAGGGAGTAATGATTGACGATGAAAAAATTATACCCGATGCACTCGAATATGCTGGGAAAGACAATGACAAAACACAGATCGGAATTGAATTGCACTCAGGGCAAAACAGGGTTGTCAGACGGATCTTTGAATCATTGGATTATAAGGTTTTGAAACTGGATCGTGTGGTTTTTGCCGGTCTTACAAAAAAAGATCTTCCCCGCGGACACTGGCGATATCTGACCGAAAAAGAACTTAACTTTCTCCGAATGATCAAATAGGTACGTTTCAAAACCCAAAAAATGCAAATGTCGCAACCTAATTGTGGCTAATACGTATTAAAAGTAAACCGGGTTTTGAACGTTTCTCATGCTTGAACTCTTTAAGAATAATAAAAAAAACATCTGGCAATTTACCCGTCTGGCAGTTATATCCGGACTGGTATTTACCATCTTGATGGTGCTTGTGCTCAGTATCCTTGTTTGGGTATATCAGGACAAGGTTAAAGACAGTTTTGTTAAAAGGATCAATGAAAGTTTAAAAACCGAAATCTACGTTGATGACATATCGCTAAACGTGTTCCGGAACTTCCCCTCAGTATCTCTTACCCTCAGTGATGTTACCATGTTGGGCTCCTCTGAGATTAGTGATACACTGCTCACTGCCCGCAGAATTTATTTTCGTTTCAGTTTAATGGATCTGGTCAGGCAGAACTATTCCGTAAGGCAGATAGAAATTGCCCGGGCAA
>SL_3KL_010_SEDDRAFT_10006407_pt1 | contig 10534 bp, 5 predicted proteins | sample SodLakKL_010_SED_2_FD_10381 | JGI IMG/M metagenome (IMG submission 10381)
ATAATATGAGGGAATCATTCTATGTAACAGCTACAGCTGACGGAACAGAAGTAATGGTTGATGCAGTTCTGGTAGCAACCCTGGATGCGGGAGAGGTTTACCGGCACAGGTTCACCCAGGATAACCACTATATAATTGTCACCGAACCTGCCTATGTTTACCATGTTGCAGGCTTCGGATGTGAAATGGGAGGTGCGATTCTGCCGCCAATTAACATATGTACAGGCTCAACACAGGTATCTTTTACAAGGTCCAAAGCTCCCGGCGACACAGATATTTATGGAAATAACTACAATAATGAGAGGTTTTTCATGAATATACTGGTCCGCAAGGGAGCAGAAGGCCATTTTATTCTGAATGGAGATCCTGATCTGATAGTGGCAGGTGATTTTAATGTAGTGCCCGGAACAGATGACTGGCTGGCGGCAGANTTTGAATTNNACNCANCNGNAATTCCAAGTGGCCAGGCAAGCCTTATAGAAAATACCAGGGATGTATTCCACCTCGGGATAATAAACGGGGGCCCTTCAAGCGGTACCATGTACGGATACTTTTCCGATTTCAATGAACTTAATGTTGATGCGGTTGTTGCAGGAACAAATACAGATTACCTGCCGGCCTGCCATGGTGTACCTTTCAGGTTATTTGCAACCGGCGGAACTAAATATCGCTGGGAGCCGCACACTCACCTTGATGACCCGTTCAGTGCCATGCCGATGGTTACGCCACTGTCAAGCCAGTTATACAGGGTTGTTGTTTCAGGTGCTTGCAATATGAGAGATACAGCCTATATTACCGTTGACGTGTCAACACCGGTAGAGGCAAACTTCACATTCGACGAAGGCAGTGTCTGTGCACCTGAAGAGGTCAATCTTTATAATCACTCTGCGGGTGGAACAGATTTCAGATGGTATGTTGATAACAATCTGATTGCAACCACATCAAACCCTGAAAGTATAACACATACCTTTGAAAACANTACCGATCTGCCGGTTGACTATACTATCAGCCTTGTTGTCAGAAACGATGACTTCTGCTCAGACCAGATGCACCGCACCATAACTGTCTACCCTGCAATAAAGGCTGATTTTGAGGCCAATCCCGCCNCCGGNTGTGACCCGTTGCCGGTGGATTTCACCAATCTCTCGACCGGGAATACCGGCAAATGGTACTGGGATTTCGGCACCGGTGTATCTTCAGCGTCAGAGCATCCGTCACATATATTCATGAACCGCACATATCAGGATGACACGACATACATGGTCAGCCTTACCGCCATTTCACCCTACCAGTGCCGCGATACTTTTGTGCAGCCTGTCAGGGTCAATCCCTACCTTGAAGCCGGCTTTACCTTCGACCAGCCCTCGGGATGTGCTCCGCTGACACTGGTAATGGAGGACCAGTCGGCAGGGGCTGACAGCTATGAGTGGGATTTCGGCGACGGTAACACCTCAACCGAAGCCTCGCCGGTACATGTGTACCCTGATCCGGGGACAACCGTCACTTACACCATCAGACAGACGGTGAGAAATAAGGAGGGCTGCACGCAGGTGCTCGAGAGAGAGGTGACGGTCTATCCGCAGGTGGAAGCCATATTTGCGGCCGATCCTGTTGATGGTTGTTCTCCTCATCATGTTGAATTCACCAACGGATCAAATGGTGCGGTAAGATATCTCTGGGATTTCGGCGATGGTACCAGCTCTACAGAGGAGAATCCGCCGGTACATGAATACCCGGTTAACCTGGCAGACGTAAGCATAACCTATGAGGTAACGCTTACGGCCTATTCGGCAGAGGATTGCCGGGATATATCAGTGATGGATGTTACGGTGCACCCGTGGATAGAGGCGGCCTTTACAATAGATAAGGTCGAAGGCTGCCACCCGCTAACCCTCACAATAAATAACAACTCCACCGGGGCCGGTTATTTCAGTTGGGAATTTAGCGACGGATCACCTGATTCATCAACGGGGGCGGCATCATTTAATCGCACCTTCAGTAATACAGGTTCAGCAAACGCCACCTACGAGATCAAGCTTGTGGCAGAAAATGAGCAGGGCTGTAAAGACAGCCTCACGAGAGAAGTGACGGTCTATGCTGAGCTGAATGCCAATTTCCAGCCCGACAGGGTTGAAGGTTGTGAACCGCTGGAGATAAATTTTATGGAGATCTCAAAAAACGCTGCCAGCTGGAGCTGGGATTTTGGCGACGGGACAGGTTCTGACGAACGTCATCAGGTCCACACATATGTCAACTCCACGACAAGCGATATAGTGCGAACCGTAACTCTTACGACAACATCTGCCAACGGTCAGTGTACCGCCTCCAACAGTTTCAATATTACCGTTCGCGGCAGGGTGAACGCCGATTTTGAGATAGCGGGCGATACCGGCTGCAATCCATATGATATTGAATTCATTAACCACTCAACAGGTGCTGCAAGGTATACATGGGATTTTGCCGACGGCACGGATCCTTATATTACAACATCTGCCGTACCGGTAACCCACAGCTTTGTCAACAGCAGTTTCAGCACCATAAGCAGTTATGATGTTACGCTCATCGCTGAAAATGCCGCCGGTTGTCCTTCGGTAATTACAAAAACAGTTTATGTGTATCCTGATATAATTGCCCGGTTTACTCCTTCAGTACAGGCAGGTTGCCACCCGCTAACAGTGGAGTTTGACAATGAATCACAGGGAGCATCAAGGTATATGTGGGATTTCGGCAACGGGAGCAGCTCTTCTGATGTAAACCCGGTACATACATTTACAAATACAGGTACAGTCGATAGTGTGTACAGAGTAAAAATCAGGGCAATGGCCCCCAATAATGTGTGTACCGATTCGGCATGGGTTGATATTACGGTACACCCTATGGTAAGGGCAGAATTCAATACGACTGACAACCTTGGCTGCAATCCTCTTGATGTGGAAATTGAGAACAGGTCTTACAATGCTTCCCGATATATGTGGGATTTTGGTGATGGTACCGATACAGTTACATATAACACTGATCCTTTCGTAAGACGATTCAGCAATGACTCATACGATGTACCTGCTAACTATGATATAAATCTCCGTGCCTTGAGTGATGCCGGGTGTGAAAGTGAAACATCGCGGCAGGTGACGGTCTATCCGGGTATCATCGCTATGTTTGAGGCAAGCAACCTGGAGGATTGCCATCCGCTGACGGTAGATTTTGAAAACCTCAGCATGGGAGCGGGCTCCTACAGATGGGATTTCGGCAATGGAAACCGTTCTGCCGAAATTAACCCGACCCATACATTTACAAACACCGGTACGGTAGACAGTGTTTACCGGGTTGAACTTACTGTTACGGCACCCAACAATGTCTGCGCCGACACATATTTTATTGATGTAAGGGTGCACCCCTATGTAAAGGCAGACTTCAGCTTCCCCCTGAGTGAAAGCTGCACACCTTTCGAACTTGAATTTACCAACTCGTCGACAGGGGCAGAAAACTTTACCTGGAATTTCGGAGACGGAACAGAAATCATAACCGGCAGCCAGGGGAATGTCTCCCACACCTTCGTCAATTNCGGCTTCAGCAATGATCAATATTTTAATGTAAGCCTGGTTGCAGAAAACTTTGCAGGATGTTCAGACAATATTGTGAAAGTTGTNAAAGCCTACCATGAAATTGAGGCTGATTTTAATGCATCGGTATCGGAGGACTGCCATCCGCTTGTGGTCGATTTTGAAAACCTCACAAGGGGAGCTGACAGGTATGAATGGGATTTCGGTGATGGTGCAGGGTCAACTGAGAGGGAACCTTCACATGTTTTCACCAATACGGGCAGTGCTCCTCTAACACGAACGGTAACCTTGTCGGTTTTTTCGGGCGACTACTGTACCGATCAGCATACAATGGAGATCACGGTTCATCCCAATCCGCGGGCCAGGTTCGGGATAGACAACGCTACCTGGTGCCCGCCGTTCGATATGCCGATAGATAACAGCACGATTGACGGCGATTTATATACATGGCATTTCGGCGACGGAACAAGTACAATAACATCATCGACAGATCGCTTTTATCATACCTATGATAATCCTGAAGATGATATAATAACATATACACTCCGACTGGTTGCAGAAACGGAATTCGGATGCAAAGATTCAACCAGCCAGATTGTACGGATGTACCCCCGTGTCAATGTCAATTTTATATCAGAAACCGAAGGCTGCAGTCCGCTGAGTGTTGATTTTGAGAATCTCACTACAGGGGCAGTCAATTATAACTGGGATTTTGGCGACGGAATTGGTATCGGCATCAGCGATCCGCACCATGTATATTTCAACAACTCGATGAATGAAATAACCTATAATGTGGAGCTTACGGGTATATCTGAATACGGTTGCACCGACTCAAAAGATTACGATATAACGGTTTATCCCCAGCCTGAAGCAGAATTCTCGGTATCACCGGTTTTCCAGGATTATCCTTCGGTAACTGTTGATCTTGAAAACGCAAGTAAAGAGGGGATATGGAATTACAGGTGGGATTATGATGACGGCAATACAAGTGGTGAACGTGATCCGGGAAGTTATGAGTTCGGCGACTGGGGAGAGTATAATATCAGGCTTAATGTATGGAATGATCAGTGTGCCGATTCATCCAGTCACCGCATATTTATCCGTCCACCGGTGCCGGTTGCAGCATTTGACCCGCTGGATCCGGGATGTGAGCCACACACCGTGCATTTCAGAAACAATTCCATTTACGGGCATAGTTATTACTGGGACTTTGACGATGGAAACACCTCGCGGGAGATAGAACCTACACACACTTTTACCGGATACGGTGTTTACAATGTGAAGCTGATTGTAACAGGAGAAGGTGGAGAGAGCTATACCTACAGGCCGGTGGAGGTTTACCGGAAGCCTGTAGTCCATTTTTTCGCAGTACCCGATACAGTACTGCTGCCAAATGAAAAGGCACAGCTGTATAATATGTCTGAATACGGGGTCAGGTATGAGTGGGACTTTGGCGATGGCAACTATTCGGCAGAAAAAGATCCGGCCCATCTGTATACAGAACTGGGGGTATACGATATAAGCCTTGCGGTATGGACCGAACATGACTGTACAGACAGGATGTACCTGGAGCAGGCAGTTACAGTGACCGGCAGCGGTGAGATCATCTTTCCCAATGCATTCAGACCAGATCGCTCAGGACCATCCGGGGGGTGGTATGATCTTGCCGACCCGCACTCAAACACAATCTTCAGGCCTTACTGGGATGGAGTATCAGAATACAGACTGAGGATATATAACAGGTGGGGAGAGTTCCTGTTTGAAAGCAATGATGTAATGCAGGGATGGGACGGTTATTACCAGGGCCGCTTGTCCAAACAGGATGTTTATGTATGGAAGGTGTGGGTTAGCTTCAACAACGGAACATCGATGGTAAAAGCCGGAGATGTAACATTGTTAAGGTAAAGGCATAATAGTTCCAACCTGCCCTATCATCCGAACAAATCAGGTTAATCAGGCCAAACCTTATACCGGTTTATATTACCCAAAGAATATCAGGTTATTGTAAATGGCATATAACCAATAATAAATTGTTGCCAGCTTAAAAATAATTTGTTCATTTGATAAATTATTGTTTATTTTGGTATTTAATTACTCAATCTTCCACAATGTCGAAAGTAGTATCGATTTCTGAGGCAGCATCTATTGCGCTGCATGGCATGATCCTGATTGCCAGGTCAGAGCCGTCTATTAATGTTATGCAGATTGCCGAGAAGACAGGAGCCAGCAAGCATCACGTGGCCAAAATAATGCAGCGGCTGGCTAAAAACAATTACCTGAGTTCGCACAGGGGGCCGAGTGGCGGATTCACGCTTAAAAAGAGTCCGGAGGACATCACATTTCTCGAGATCTACGAAACCATTGAGGGCAGCATTGAAGTTACCCCTTGTCCGCTAGACAAACAGGTCTGCCCGTTCGATAAATGCATAATGAACAATGTTACCAACGAAATGACTCTCCGGTTCAGGGCGCATCTTCAAAAGCAGACACTTGACCAGTATTTATAACAACTCATGGGTGCCGAACCACTTTAGACTCGTTCTAAATTAATCTCTTTTTCTTGTTTTATTACAATTCGACTTGCAGGTATTTTTTTTATACTATATATTTGGGTATTTAATTACTTATTTACCTTTAAGTAATAAAGCGCTAATAATGAAAAGAGAAATCATAAAAATAGATGAGGATAAGTGCAACGGTTGCGGATTATGTATTCCCAACTGCCATGAAGGGGCCTTGCAGATAATTGATGGCAAGGCGCGGCTGATCAGCGATTTGATGTGTGACGGACTGGGTGCCTGTATTGGCCATTGTCCTGAAGGCGCCATGGAGATAGAGGTTCGCGATGCGGCTCCTTATGACGAAATTCAGGTAATGGAAGAGATGGTGAAAAAGGGCCGTAATACAGTAACTGCCCATATGAAGCATCTCAAAGATCACGGAGAATTTGCGTTTCTGAAACAGGCTGTGGGATTTCTAATGGAAAATGCCGGCAGCGTAAACTTCCCCGTAAGGGAAGTTATTCAGCAGGTGCACTCCTACCATCCCGGCGAAGAAGAGCATCACCAACATGAAACAACCGGCGAGCCGCCTGAGGCAGGTAAAACTATGTCAGGTGGTGGCTGCGGAGGCGCTATTACGGGCGCAACAATTGCAGGCATTTCAGCAGGGAACGCGGTTCATGATGGTCGCATTACAAAAGGGGGCAACTCGCATGGCGGCGGATGCCCGGGATCAAGGTCAATGAGTTTCGCCGCCCCGGTCAAAAACGGTACTCCGGATGCTCCAACGGCTGGCGCTGACAACAATGCAGGGTCGCCTGCAGGCAATACCTCCCAGCTTACCCAGTGGCCTGTACAGATGCACCTTATCAATCCACAGGCAGCCCATTTCAGGGGATCGGACCTGCTTCTGGCAGCAGATTGCGTGGCTTATTCGGCGGGCAATTTCCATAACGATTATCTTAAAGGGAAAACCCTTGCCATTGCATGCCCGAAACTGGACTCCAATAAAGAGGTATATTTAGAAAAGCTGGTGCGGCTTATCAATGAGGCACGCATCAACACTCTTACTGTAATGAAGATGGAGGTGCCGTGCTGCGGGGGAATTGAGCAAATCGCGCTGAAAGCGGCAGAAACTGCTTCGCGCAAGGTGCCTATAAAATCAATAACAGTAGGTGTTCAGGGAAATATCCTGGGTGAGCAGTGGCTGTGACATTTATAAAATAAACAAAACAGATCCGGTGGTTTGAAACAAGAATTGCTTTTTTTTGTCTTATATAATCAGTTAATATTATATTTTTAAGGCCTGATTGAACTTCCATATACAATAATCTACGGGTTTCTAATTCCCGGTGATGCCGGATGTTTCAACAGAGAACTATAAATCAACTGATTAACAGACAAATTAATGAAACAGGCAAAGACAGAGAGGATCTGGAACATAGTATCAATGTTCGTTTACGTTCTTTTACTTATTGTTTTGGGAACCCTTTTAAAAGACAGGGGTATAAGCATTAGTGATATAAGCATTTTTGAACTGCTGCTTATATGCATTGCCACCTACAGGATGACACGGCTGATGGTATACGACCGGATTTTCAAGTTATTCAGGGATATCAGCCGCTCAATTGAAAATTCAGGATTCGGAGCTTCCATAAAGACCATCCTTACCTGTCCGTGGTGTGCCGGTGTATGGATATCTCTGTTCAATGTCGGGATCTTTTTCCTTGTCCCCTTTGGCGAGCTCTTTATCTATGTTATGGCTATTGCAGGATTGGCTACGCTTTTCCAGCTTAGTGTCAATATTCTGGGAATGACTGCCGAAGAAAAACAGATCGATCTGAAAAAGAAACGGGAAAAATCCGGTTTCAAAAAGCCCTGATTCAGATTCGAAAGCCCTGGATCAACTTCGGAAAGCCCTGCACAGCTCCAGGTAAACCTTGAATAAATTTCAGAAAGCCCTGATTCAGTTTCAAAAAAAAAAACCTGAAACGGCATGCTCCCCGGCCAGGGTCCCTTATCAACATATTGAATTACCCGGAAATTCATTAAATCCCGGGATTCAGCGGATACGCAATGTGCCGGCCAATATGCCACAAGCAGCGCCGGCTTTTACATAATTCAGATTTTTTAACAACTAAAACCAGCTTAAATTATGAGTATGTTTTGTTATCAGTGCCAGGAAGCGGCAAAAGGTACAGGTTGTACCATTAAGGGAGTTTGCGGTAAAACAGATGATGTTGCCGGACTCCAGGATGTGCTGATGTTCGTAGTAAAAGGCATTTCCATCTACACTACTACCGCACGTAAGGCGGGTATCGAAAAACCGGAGATCAACAAATTCATTGTTGACTCTCTTTTTGCCACAATTACCAATGGCAATTTTGACCGTGAAGTTTTCATCAGGATGATCCAGGAGGGACTGGAACACAGGAACAAACTGAGGCTTGAGCTTGAGAGGGATGGAATAGCTCCTGAAGAGCCGCTGCACGAATCGGCTACATGGCAGGCATTCACTGCCGATGAGTTTGACAGGAAAGCCCAGACTGTGGGTGTTCTGGCAACAGAGAACGAAGATGTGAGATCTTTGCGTGAACTGGTGATCTACGGTGTCAAAGGGATGGCTGCATATACTGAACATGCGTGGAACCTTGATCACGAAGATCCTGCACTGTACTCCTTTATGCAGGATGCAATGGTTGCCACAACACGCGATCTTAGCGTTAATGATTTGGTTACACTTGTGATGGAGACAGGTAAGCACGGGGTGACTGCAATGGCTCTTCTCGACAAGGCCAACACCTCAGCCTACGGAAACCCGGAGATCACAAAAGTGAATATCGGAGCAGGAAGTAATCCCGGCATCCTTATCAGCGGTCATGACCTGAAAGATATGCAGGAGCTTCTGGAGCAGACCGAAGGTACAGGAGTTGATGTTTACACGCACAGCGAAATGCTGCCGGCAAACTATTACCCGGCTTTCAAGAAGTACAAGCATTTCGTGGGTAACTACGGAAGCTCATGGTGGAAGCAGAAAGAGGAATTTGAAACTTTTAACGGTCCGGTTCTGTTCACCACAAACTGCATCGTGCCACCGCCGTCAAAGGCAACCTACAGCGACAGGGTTTATACCACAGGTGCGGCAGGATTCTCAGGATTTCCGCATATAGCCGAACGCGAAAAGGGAGGGAAAAAAGACTTTTCGGCTATCATTGAGCATGCGAAAAAATGCCAGGCCCCGGTGGAGATTGAAAAAGGTGAGATAGTTGGCGGATTTGCACATGCGCAGGTATTTGCCCTGGCCGACAAGGTTGTGGATGCAGTAAAAAGCGGTGCTATCAGGAAATTCTTCGTAATGGCTGGTTGCGACGGCAGGATGAAAGACCGGCACTACTACACCGAGTTTGCCGAAAAACTGCCGAAGGACACAGTTATCCTTACAGCAGGATGCGCCAAGTACCGCTACAATAAATTGCCCCTTGGCGATATCGGAGGCATTCCGAGGGTTCTTGACGCAGGCCAGTGCAACGACTCATATTCACTTGCCGTGGTTGCCATGAAGCTCAAGGAGATCTTCGAGCTGAACGATATAAACGAGCTGCCTATAGCCTACAACATTGCATGGTATGAGCAGAAAGCCGTTATCGTCCTTCTCGCGCTCCTTTCACTTGGCGTGAAGAACATCCACCTCGGCCCCACCCTGCCCGCGTTCTTGTCGCCAAACGTAGCAAACGTGCTGGTCGAGCAGTTCGGAATCGGTGGGATAACAACCCCTGACGAAGATGTTAAAATGTTCCTCAACTGATTTTAATTTATACCGGGAGATGGCTTTTTCTCCCGGTATTATTTTATTAACTTGCCTGGAGTTATATCCCTTTCGGGGAAAAGGTATTATCCCTGATCCATAATTAAAACCTGATCATGACAAAAGATAAATTGATTTGTACCTGTATGGAAATCTACGAAAGTGAAATAGTTAAAGCCATAAAGGATAAGAAACTAATCACGGCAGAAGAGGTGGGTGATGAGACCGGTGCAGGCACCGTTTGTGGTGAGTGCATTGAAGATATCGAAGAGTTGCTTAAAATTACCCGTTAACCATTCACTGAAGGCACCCTGAAAAAAATATAAATTTCGCATAATACATCGATGGCTCTGCCTGTTGTATTTTATTGTATTTTTGGGTTATATGTACAACTGGACCTAAAATATTGATATATGCAATATAAAGATTATTATAATATTCTGGGTGTTTCAGGAAGTGCCACACAGGATGAAATAAAAAAGGCTTACCGTAAGCTTGCTGTAAAATACCATCCTGATAAGAATCCCGGTGATAAAAATGCAGAGGATAAGTTCAAGCAGGTAAGTGAGGCTTATGAAGTGTTGAGGGATCCGGAGAAGAGAAAAAAATATGATCAGCTGGGTTCCGATTGGAATAAGTATGATTATGCAAGAGAAGGAGCTGGAGGT
>SL_3KL_010_SEDDRAFT_10006408_pt1 | contig 10533 bp, 17 predicted proteins | sample SodLakKL_010_SED_2_FD_10381 | JGI IMG/M metagenome (IMG submission 10381)
CTTCATCTACCTGCATTTCAGCCATTTTTTCTATATCATAAATACCTGCCATAATAGCGGAGCATTTCAGTTTATGCCATTTCTTAAACTTATCAGTAGCAACTAGCCTCTCAAATGCAGTTTCTTTATTTTGTTTTTGATGTCTATGCTCTCTGCATTCTCCTACTGCCCCTGATTCTCTGTGTATAATCCTGCAAGCAGAAGAAGTTTTATTTTGATGCTGTCCGCCCTTACCACCAGCCCTAAAGAATTGTAATTCAAAATCCTTTTTGGTAAGTGTTAGTATAGATTTTTTAGTCATTCTTCTACCTCCTCTTCCTCCTGCTCTTCAAACTCTTCACAACTACCATCTTCATCTATCCATATACAAGACTGAGTACAGCAATTGCCGTTATTATGCTTGCACTCTCTGTCGCAAAATACAATCATTCTTCTTCTCCCTCCAATTTTCTACCGCAATTAAAACAATGCTTTGTTTTATACCTCTCTCCGTTATCTAAGCAATTATGGTCATCTTTGCTTGCTAGTCTAAGATATCCCCTAGTATCAAACATAACTACCCATGTTGATAAATTTAATTCAGAAGCTTTCATGTCTAAATCCCAGCCAATTATATAGCGATCAAGAAAATCTTTTTCCATTAAGTACTTATCGCTACTGCAAACCTCACAAGGCTCTTTGTGCATTAATGGATATAGGTATTCTGCAAGGTCATCAATATCTTGATTCATTAATTGCCTTGAAACTGGACCCAACCCGCTCTTAAATCTAAACTCTTCTAAATATTTAATTAATTCCAATTTAGTCATTCTTCTTCTCCCTCCAATTCTTCATCTACCCATTTCCCATCTTCCTTTATTTGGATCTTAATATGTTTCATTTCTTCATCAACTCTCTGTTGTGTCATTTTTTCTATGTCATAAATGCCTGCCATAATAGCGGAGCATTTCAGTCTATGCCACTTCTTGAACTTATCAGTAGCAACTAGCCTCTCAAATGCAGTTTCTTTGTTTTGTTTTTGATGTCTATGCTCTCTACATTCACCAACCGCCCCTGATTCTCTATGTATGATCCTGCAAGCAGATGAAGTCTTATTCTGATGCTGTCCACCTTTTCCACCTGCTCTGAAGAATTGTAATTCAAAATCCTTTTTAGTAAGTGTTAATATAGATTTTTTAGTCATCATTCTCCTCCCTCCCCAATTCAATCCTCCGTTATTTTAATGTCTATATTTATTTTATCGGCCTCCTTTTCAATAGTGCAACCCCCATTCATTCTCTTCTCCATTACAGCTTGGGCAAATTGCCTTTGAAGTATTATATTTATACTTATTAGATACTTTAGCTGTGCCTTCCTTGCCACAAAACATGCATCTAAATAATAAATCTACCTTATTACCACTCATTTTATCGCATCCTTTAGATTCTTCTTGTTTATTATTACAAGAAACACAAATATATTTTTGGAAATACATGTTCCATTCTGATAGTGATTCGCATTTAGAGCAAAGTATTTTGTCTTTCAATATTCCTCCTCCTTAGGTATTTCAAAATAATAATGCCCACCACGTGTAGACTTACGCCAATACAAAGCCCAAAACAAAGTTTCTCCTAGCACTTCAATTACCTCCTCATTACCACTCCAACCAGCAGTATGAAGCTCTAGGCAGTTTTCTTTGCGAGTAAAACCCCAATCAGCGTAATGCCAAAGCTCTTTTATGTAAGCCACAGTTTCCTCCACTTTATAGTAATCATGAGCGAGGTCTTTTAGTTTCTGTAATTCTTCTTCAGTAGGGTATGTAGCGTCCATTATTCCTTCTTCTTCCTCTTCCCCTTCTAGTTTTCTATAACAAAAAGGGCAAGCCTTAATTTCAATAGACATATGTGCATCATTTTCACAAAATTCACAACAGGATGAGCTGTTGATATACCACCTCTTAGAGTGGTTTCCATTAATAGAGCACGTTACAGAATCTATGTAAAAATATCCAGCCCCTTTTTCAACAAGGTTTTCTTTTACTTTTAAACTTCCATCACAATATTCACAAGGCTCTTGCTCTTTTTTTAATTCATCTAAAATGTAGTCAAGTACGTGCTGTATTTGTAAGCAATTATCAGCATATGTCTTATATTTTATCAGCCTAAGCTTTTCAAGTTCTTTTTTAAGATTCATTCTTCTTCTCCCCCCTCATCAAATTTTCTGCCACACTTAGAACAATAATTTTCTATTTTCCAGCTATCTCCAACGGGTGAGCAATAATAGCAAGGCTCTTGAGTTTTTTCACTACTAATTAACGGATATAAATAATCAGTAAGAGCAGCTATGTGATGCTCCATTAACCCCCTCATGCCAAGACCCCTTTTACTTTCATATCTAAATTTTTCTAAATGCTCTTTTAATTCCATTTTAGTCATTCTTCTTCTCCCTCCAAGGCTTCTAATCTACATAACTTGCGTGACAATGTGGACACCCTGTAATACCCTCACTTCCAGCAGATTCTAAGGATATGCCTTTTGATTCTTCATAATCTTCATAAATATTCTTTCCGCAATACCAACAAGTTCCATATGCTGGAGCAAACTGGGGATAACCATTTTCTTCATTGTATTTTCTTTGATGTTGTGCAGCTAAAAACCAATCCATTGTTCTCATCACCCTTCCCCCTCCTCCAATAGCTCTGGATTGTTATGGATATTGCCTAAAACATTTGTTATACCACTAGCTAAATATGCCTCACCGAAATAAATTAAATCTGCACCATAATAATCATTTTTAATATTATTAGAGATAACAAAAGCTAGGTGGCTATCCGACCACTTAACAACACCCTTTCGCATTTCACTAGTGTAGTTACCATTAAACCACACAAATTCAAACTCAATAACTGTATTGTGGTAAATTTCTTTGCCTTCATCATCAGTTTTTCCTGTGCACTGCATTAAAACATCGCCATTAGTAGCCTTTATGGCATCGCTATGGTCTCTAACAGCCCAATACCTACCGTTTGTTTCTAATGAGCCTTTCCCGTAATCCACATAATACATCTTTGCATCATTATAGCTCCATGCTCTACATTTAAGATTCATTCTTCTTCTCCTTCCTCTTCCTCCTGCTCTTCAAACTCTTCACAACTACCATTTTCATCTAGCCATATACAAGACTGAGTGCAGCAATTGCCGTTATTATGCTTGCACTCTCTGTCGCAAAATACAATCATTCTTCTCCCCCCTTCGGCCACCTATATTTTGGGTGAACTCTGGCAATTAGCAACCTAATATCGCCTGCGTGACAGTGAACTTTATCTGCTTCTTGAGCATCTCTTTCTAGCCAATCGCAACAGGTGATAATTTGCCTTAAGGCCTTTTCTAATTCCTTAATTCTGGCTCTGCTTTCTGATTTAGTCATAATTCTTCTCCCTCCAATCTCCTACTCACCCCACAAACAAGATTAGCTGTTATCTCAAAAGCGTGTTCTAATTCATTCACATCTAAACTAATCCCGATTTCAAGGTTTTTTTCATCAAAGAATGGATCATTGTGTACTAAGTCTTGAATAAGTGTATGTAATGCTTCGCTTTTTTGCGACTTTATTAAGTTAATGGGTGATAGTTCCGCTTCTTTTTTACCAACTATAACATGAATCTTCATTAAATTTCCTCCCAACTTATTTCAACACCAAAGATAGCAAAGTAAAATGAGATGCAATTGTTTTCAAAATCAGCAGTTATTCCAAGCAAAAGGTGGTAAGGGAAAAGAATCAAAGGAGTTATTGCAATTTTTGTATTCATAAAAAGACACCTCGTTTTTACCATAAGTATACCACATCTCATTTCACTTTACCATAAAAATTCATTCTCAAACACTTAAAAAAACAACTTCTTTAGAGCACCTAAAAACACTTCCTAAAGAAAACTCTGAGGTGATAATGCAAAAGTTTAAATGAGGCCCCTAATCTGTGATGTCCTCATTATTATCTATTAATCGAACTTCGTCTACAATACACCTCTCATTTTCAAACAACTCATTTATATCATCGAATTTTGAGATAAGTGTTGTAGAACAGCGAAATTTGAAAACCCTCGAATTTCCTGGATCGTAAACTAAACATGTTTGCTCTTTACTTTTATGATCATAACTACTAGCCAAAATAGTGTATCTGCCAAATTGCATACAAAAAATCTCCTCTCATTTTTTAACAGTCTTCATAGCAAGTACAATAAATCTAACTAAAACAATACTAGCCAAGACAGTTACACCAAGCAACATAAGGTGAAGTGTTAAAACAAACAAAGTGTTAATCACATGAATTACAACATCCACAAAGTTCACCTCCTAACACACTATTATCTTTAACAAAACACGTCTTTAACAATACACATAGCAGCAACAACCTTGCAAAAAGCATGCAAATCTAAACAAAAATGATGATAAGCTGAATCTATGCTTTCAGGGTCAAGGCTCAGACACTCAGAGGAAGCTAAGGTGTGAGGTATAGATGGTTTGAAATCAAAAGTATAGCCTAGAGTCTGAGTAGATAATATAGGGTTAAGACTTTGATTGCATATTCTCCTCAATTTAGAGACAAAGTTATCCCCAACAACTTTGCTTAGTTGGGGATAAAAACGGGAGGATATATTCCCAAACCTAAGTCGTATAATAGGCTGTCCCGTATTATACTCCTCAACAATCTTATACCTTAAGAAGCTACCCTTGCCAAAAGGCTCAGCATTTAGGTAATAACAAGGACTAGGACCAGGGCAAATGGAATCATTGTACCCATAAAGATTTGCTACTTGTGAGGAGAAATGATTCAGCCAACTAAGAGAATATCTTTTAATATGTGGCTTATTTGGCTTGAAAAAACGGTACGCATGTTCAGAAACACCCTTGGAGCCATAACATGAATAATTCGCAGCATCGGTAGAGACCTTGTACCTACATAAGAAATAAGGTTGAAAACTAAGCGTTTCAAATGAAACAAGNCTGCTAAGCATGTCATTTAAAACGAAGAGAGAGACCAACTCTATAAGAACCTGTAAAAACTGAGTGTAAAGAGGTGCATCTAAGCAATAAATATCTGTTTCCAAATGTTCAGTTAATACATCCTTTTTAGAAATATTGCCACTATATTTATCCATAAAGAAACGGAAACAGGTGGCTTGACCAATTATATGCTCAAGTAAAAAATTAAAGGATGTTGAAGACTTTGAAGAAGGGGCGTCTCCAAAGTAGGCAATAGCTAAATTGGTATCGTCGCTAATTTCGAAAGTCTTAAAGAAAAAAACTAAGCCATTAAAACAAAGCCTGTCATAGCCACCTACAAATGCCTGGATATCGTCATAAGATTTGTAAGCCTTATAATCCTTTTCAAAATTAAATACTTTTTCATCCCATTCATAGTGGTTGCTGCCAGAAAGAGATGAGTTTATATAATGTTTAGCCTCCAAAGCAGCGCACTCCTTGTCATTAATTTCTTTAGGTGTAGTATATGGGCTAAAAAGATAATCATAGCTATAAGGAGATGTATATGGCTTACGATTATTAATCGGTTTGTTGTACAATTTTACACTCATTTCTCTTTGTCTCCACCTTTTTTCTTATTCTTTTTACTCCCTTTAGCTTTTTTATTAACCTCTGTTGTTCCTTGATACTTAGAAAAATCCTTACCTAAATACTTACTTATAGAGTCGACCTGTTCATTTGTCTCTACAGCAAGCCTACAATATTCTGCCCTTAAAGAAGCTATTGGATCGTTATACCTTTCACTATCAATTTTCCCTAAAACACAAGATGCAAAATACCCAGTCCTACCGTGACCAGCCCCACAAAACATCCCTACCTTCAACCCCTCATCTAACATGCAAAGGACCTTCTTTACATACCTGTCTAGAATATTTTGAGGCAAGACACCAAAGTCTGAGATAGGAATATACAAAACATCACCACTCCAACCACCACGCCAAATATCGGTATGTATCCCACTTAAAGGCACTAAGCAATCAACGCTATGTTTAGTAATTAGTTCGTTGACGTGTGAGTAGCTTCCAGAGCATAAGAAAAAGTTTGGGTAAACTTGTGTTACCTTGTGGCAAAAGTACTCATCATGCCCTCCCTCTTTATAATAATTGGCTTCATAATAATTAAGAGTATTATCACAACCATCAAGAGTAGTAGGGGTAGTAGATGCATCCTTAGATAATTCTACAAAACCACAATCAAGAAGGCAACAGCTAAAACAAACCAGGTTGTTGTCAAGATAGATTACCTCTTCTTCCTTGAAAAACTCTTTACAAATATTGCATTGGATATTAACCATATTAATATCATCCTTTTCTTCTTATTTACTTTACATATTCTTGTTCTAACTTATAAATAGGCTTGCGGATTTTAAGATTTGAAAGAGGTCTTAAAAAGAGAAGCTCTTTAGAACAAACTAGAGGTGGAGGCTTTCCAGGCTCCGCTTTTTTCACCTCTGTTAAGATGTCAGTTTTAACACCTTTCACATCTTCTATTTCCCGCCCTTTAAATACAGAAACTGTTTTGTTAGCTTTTAACGAAACCTTATTTTCACTATTGACGTTCTTTTCTCCACATATCTCCCAAAAAAGTAATAGTTGTTTTTCTTTTTTGGCATACTTCTTTATTTTAAAATCTGCGGGGTTAGCGAGTCTAGGAGGAAGAGTCCCATACTCCCAATTAACTCCTGGATAATTAAGGACGTTTTTAATATTTGTGTCAGTAAAATCACAGCGACGAGAAATTACATTTGTGTCAATGTAAGACAGAGCATTTATGGCATGATGTAAAGTAGCGTAAGGCCTAAAAGGTTCAGCAGTTAACTCCTCAATGTGTCTAATAGTAGCTGTGTAGATATTGTTTTGAGATTTTTTTTCAGTCCTTATAATATCTTTTAGGGAAATCCTTGCTCCAATATCCTTAAAAGACCTATCATCTTCATCATTTAAAAGTTCTAAGTTAAATGCTCTTTCGATAAACTTTCTCATGTAAGATGAAAAGACTTTAAAACAAGTCTTATCCAAATTACTACGAATAGCTTTAACAGCCTCATCATAACCTGACAAAGGTATATCACGCCCAAAAATAGGATGCTGGCCTGAGTAAACAGGGTGAGTGTCAAAGTAGGTACCAATATAATCTTTAAACGATCTGGACATAGCTTTCCCATCTAAAAAACACTCATAACTAGTAGAGCTTAAAGGGGTTTTGATTAAGCCTGTCGAAGACTTGTCGAAAGCGAAGTTATTGTTATGAGCTATGTCAACAAGGTGATCAATAAAAACTTCAGAGGAAACCTTTCCATACATTAGACCAGCCTCAGCTATATTTCCCCACTTCTGCCCACCATATCCTGACCCTGACCAATGATAATTAACAAAAAGATGTTTAGCTATATCTAAAAAGATATAAGGGTCATAATTTATACACTCACCATAAGAAACTGTCCTATGAGACCCTTCACAATAACGATATGTTTTCTTTATCCTACTATTATTCATCAGTTTTCTATTAAAGTGATTGCTTGACCAATTAATAAGGCAATTATCTTCACACTGTGTTGCGGCATGCCTAAGCTCTCCTGCACAAATCATAGCCACATAATCAAAGAGTAGCTTAGCAAAGTTATCGCAAAAAGCTTTCTTATATTCTCTAAAATCATCCAACCATTTCTCGTGAGATTTCTTAAAAGATTCGATACGCCTAACACACAAAGTCTCTAGCCAACAAAGGCAATAAAACTCATGAGTAGCAACAAATACGTCTACGCTAGGACATGGCCACCTAGGATCGTAATTGTAACGGATTTGATACCTGTGGAGAATATTCCCCCATGGACCATTAAGTCTGCAAGGTAAGTGTTCATCAGAAATAAATAAACGAGAAAAAGGATTGTGATGTTTGCCAACTGACTTAAGCCACTCAGTGCAAAAGAGTCTCAAATCTTCAGGAGTATCTATATCATGGTAATCTTTTAGAGACAGGGGTTTTGCCTTACTTTCCTCTTTTTTTTCTAATTTACCTGAGTCAGACTTAGAAGGAAAAGAATTTATCGCTGCCTCATAAGTAATAGTTGTAAAAGAGTTTGAACAAAGATTTAAGTGATCTACAGGAGTGCCTTGGAGTTTCCTTGGTGATATCTTATCCTTGACATAGCCCTGTGAGCCTTTTGAAAAAGACCTCTTTTTAACAGGAAAAGGCAAAGCGTCAAACGAAGGAGATGGTTTCTTGGGATAGGGCTTTTGGTTTAGAAGAACATTAGCTGCTCTATGAATGTCTTTAATGCTTAGTGTAGTAGATGATGTAACTTCTTTTCGTTCGGAGGGATTAAGTTTTTTAAATATGTTAGAAGACGCTGTTGTTAATAAACCTTTTGTATCCATAAATCTTATAGCTCCTTTCACCTTTCGTTTTGCTCTAAAGTAAATGGTTATAATAAAAGCCTTGAGAAACTCTATCACAAAACAAAATGTTTTCTTCATTGTAACCATCTCCTTTTAAACACTTTGAAACAAGGTCTTTACTAAAACAGTTAGGGAATATGAGAGTTTTAGTTTTACCACCTCTTTTCAAAACAACTAATAAATCGTTACATTTAATATTAGACACTTGTGGTTTCACCCCCTTTTTTTATTTGACAAATATCAAAATATGCAGTCTCCATTAAAAAATGACGTATAGCTTTAGAAACATGATGAAAAGCCTCTATTTTTCCCATGCTTTGTTCATAAGGAATAATGTCTCCTTTTTCATCACGACAATAAAAACAACGTCTAAATAAGCTTTGGAGCTTACCTTTATTCTTTACCTCCATCTTCAATGAATACCCAAAATCTTCTAAGTATTTCCTTAAAGCTTTATATAGAAGTTCACTAGTCAATATTCCGTCACGAACATGATTGAGTAAGTGGTGGGTTGGGACTCGGTAATCATTGTATCCCATTAATAAACAGTTATGGCACAGTATTCCTTTACTAATATGTGAGATAGAGGGGAAGGGATAATCAAAACCAGCAGCTATAATAGAGTATGCGTCAATTGCATCCCGAATTTCTATCTTTGAAAATTTATGGCTTAAATTTCTAATAATATTATACTCAGCCCCTTTACCAGGATTACCTATTAACTTAAAAACTCTCACATGATTCATAACATCAGTAGCTCTAGAAAAATAGTTATAATGAAAGAAAGGGTTTGAAGGACATATAGTAACCCCATCATAAAAAGGAATAAGATCGCATTTTCGAATCTCAGGGTAAACACTCCCATTAGCCATTGTATCTATATACCAGCCCCCCTTAACTTGAACAACCTTTATGTGATTAGGAGTAAAGTCGTTCATCCTATTTTTAGTAGAGGTAGTATAATGACCACCAGAGTCAAAAGTTATAAAATCACAACAATGTCGCCCTGACCAATGAAAAAGGATATCAGTTGTATGATGCCTTACTCCATAATAAGAAATACCTGATGGAAAACCACAGCTTTTGTCATGATTATTAAAGGTGGCTGTAGTATGACCATTAAAAAGGGTTGTTTCTTTAAGGCTTTTAACCTTAAGAGTTAAGTCATTATGAGACGTCCTTAAACATAGACGCCCCTTACTTGTTATTGAGAGTGGAACCGAGTCAAGACAAGAAGAAAATAAGGAAGCAAAATTAGCGTAGCTCCTTGGTCTGTTTAATGGTTTTAAGTCAATAATCTTTTTAACTTTTTTCAATATAAATATCTCCCTTCTTTTTTTAGGGGATGCAAGTACTACCTTACACCCCCTAAGTTGTCAAAAATCATTTTCGAAAAGTTAGTGCGGTTAATTTGCACCGTGATGAACTACTATTTATTTTTTTTAGTCAAACCAGGAAAATCAGAGACTCACCTCCTTATAAAATAAATTAAAAAAATGAGAATAACAATATATAACGTCATTTCCATTTTATTCCTTATACCACAACTAAAGAGCCTTCTATCAAGGGTTTTTAACTAATAAGAAAAAAACGGGTAAGGGGAGGAAGGAAATAACAATATTAGGATAGTCAAAAATTGATGTTGAATAGAATGTAACAAAAAGTGTTGAACATTATGAAAACAAGGCAATTTATGAATGTTTAGCTGGTATTATGACGTATTTTTTAGAATTTGTGTGATGTATTATGTTTCCTTAGTTTTTAAAAATATTGCTGGGAGCGAACTGGGCTTTTGATGAAGTGGTGTAAAAACCGTTCACCATAAGCCGACCAGCAAAATAGTAACTATCAGCGTGTATTTTTGGCAACTTTTACATACTTATAGCTGTGTGGTGTTGAATATTGTGAAAGACATAAAGCGAAAAATTCTCTGGGAGCGAACTGGGCTTTTGATGAAAAGTGGTGTTTTTTTACTAGCTTTTGTTGTCTAATTTGGATGGTTGGTCGATGTTTTTTTGTTGTTTTTTTTTGGGGGGGGTATAGGCTTCGACCAGTTACTAATGATAATCATTATCAGTTGGTCGAAAAAAAAGAGGTGGTTTTTGGTAAGAAAA
>SL_3KL_010_SEDDRAFT_10006409_pt1 | contig 10533 bp, 11 predicted proteins | sample SodLakKL_010_SED_2_FD_10381 | JGI IMG/M metagenome (IMG submission 10381)
AGGCGCCGCTCCTCGTCGGTCGGCTCGTACACCGGCTCGCCGAAGTAGCGCCGTAGCGCCTCCTGGAACACCTCGGAGCGGGACCGGTGCTCGATCTCCCGAAGCCGCTCGACCATGTCGAACAGTTCCTCGGGCAAGGTCACCGCGATCTTCCGAACGGCCACGATACGTCCTCCCGTGGGTATGACTACATCATACCGATGTGGTCTGACCGTAGGGCCGCCGCCCAACACCGCGTCGCAGCCAGACGACGGACCCTTCGCTCGCAGTCGCGAATACTGCTCGCGCCAAGAGGAACGTCTCGACGCCCATGCCTCGCCACCGGCCCCGCCGAACGCCGCTCGTGGGCGTCCCGAGCGAGGGCGACTCGGCAGCACCTCTGTCCAAATATGTCCAACCGACTGTTGCTTCAGCGACCGCCAGTTCTCCCAGTTGTCGACAGTTCTCTCAGTTCGCCGCAATTCGGCCAGTTCGCGTCATACCTCGCACCTGAAAATCGTGGTGTCGGCGGTTCGATCCCGCCCCTGACCACCAGCCCATATTCTGGGTCGTAGCACGGTTTCTGAGCCCGAATCCGGCACGTCGGGTCGGTTTCGTCTACGGCCCGCTCCAGGGCTCTCGATCCAGATCTGTGCCAACCGCGACGCCGGCCTCCTCCTCATGCCTGTGGATAACCGGGTCGTCTGTCATCCAGAGCGACCTACGGTGAACGGCTGAGCCGACCGGAGCGTTCACGCGTCATGGGGATCCGTCAGCTGCCCTCGGGGTCCTTCCAGGTGCGCTTCCAACACCACGATGTCGCGTTCGCAGCCACCTACCCGACCCGTGCGCTCGCCGAGGATGCCGAACCGCTGCTGCGGACGGCCGAGCTTGCCGGCCGGCGCAGAACCTCCGTCGCACACGACGACGAGACGTCTCGATCGAACAGCCCGACGCCGGCCCCGCCACCGACCCCGACACCTGATGAGGTGCGGTCCTCATCGGCGGCCGCAGCCGCGTCGATCGAGGCGATCCTCGCCGACGTCATCCCTCAGCAGCGGGACGAGCCACCGGCAGCTGACGAGGTGCTCACAACCGGACAGGCAGCCACGCTGCTCGGCGTCTCGCGCCCGACCCTGGTCGCCTGGCTGGAGGCCGGCCGGATCCCGCTCCACCGGTGCGGCACCCACCGACGCCTGCAGCGCTCCCACGTCCTTGCCTTCCGCGAACAGATCCAGCAATCGAGTCGCAGGTGACAGCCGTCGCCCGAGCTCTCCCTGGCGGAGAGCTGCCCGATGGTGGTTGACCCGGAGTTCAGACAAGATAGGTTGTCTAGGTGCGGATGGGTGGGCCGGCCCGCAGGCACGGTGTCCGCGACGCCGACATCCGGCACGCTGTTCGCAACGCGAGGCGGTGGGTGTCGATAGACGACGACCTGACGATGCTGATCGGAGCGGCGACCCACGGCGCACTGTTGGAGATCGGCGTCCTCGACATCGAAGGCGACGATCCCGTGGCCATCCACGCGATGCCGTTGCGACGCAAGTTCCACAGATTCCTCACGTAGGGGTGATGCCGATGCGACACTCGGACGAAGAGATCGAACGCGCAGCGGAACGCTTCGAGAAGTTCGCCGAGGAGTTCGATCCCGAGTCCGCCAAGGTCCTAGCCACCGACGACCTTCGCGGCGTCGCCGAGGCTGCGCAGACCGTTCGTGACGACGAGGCACGGCTGCGGGAGACGGTCGAGATCGCCCGGGCCCACGGCAGGTCGTGGAACCAGATCGCGGTCGCGCTCGGGGTGTCGCGCCAAGCAGCGCGACAGCGGTTCGCCGACAAGGCGCGAACCTGACCCGCGCTGCGCAGCCCGGCGATGTCGACATGGCCACCCGACAGCCGTCCACCCCCGGCTCCCAGACCCGAGAGCCGGCGCGTGGCGCAACCGTCCGAACCGACCTGCCATCGAAATCCATCCAGCCGACCATTTCCTGAGCGACCACTCATTCGCTCAGTTCGCAGCATCTCGCTCAGTTCGCCTCGAACCTCGTACCTGAAAACCGTGGTGTCGGCGGTTCGATCCCGCCCCTGACCACCTCGGATCCGGGCTCCCAGACCCCTCTGGGAGCCCGTGCTTGCAGCCGTATCGCCGGTTCTCGCCGGCTAGCACGCGATCGGGCATCGCGGTGTCGCAAACACCATCGCGGCCACACTGATGCGCGACTCCCATCTCACACGAGCCGAAAGGGACTCGCCGTCGTCGGGCGATGGCCCCGGTGAAGCTCTGGACGAAGCGTGCACCTGCGGCGGTTGCAGCGAGGTTCGGGAACCGTTCCCATCGGCGCGTCCGCGGGAGCGGCGGGCGAGGTGGCGTCGTAGAACGGTCCTGGTCAGCGCAGTGAGAGGACGTCTCGCAGTGCTTGATCGATCGCGGCCATCGTGGGTCGGCTGAGCATGCCGCGGCGATCTTCGAGGTCGGCTTTGTGGACCAGTTCGAGTTCGTCGGTCATCGCTCGCCCCGTGACCGGGGCGTCAGCCTCGCTCAGTTCCACGATGGTCGGTAGCGGCCGTTTCGGTCGCGTCGTGATGCGCACGACGTGGACCCACTCGAACCGTGACCGGTTCCGGCCATCGTTGGACACGATGACCACCGGCTTCGGTTCCTCGTCATCGAGGTAGCGGAACGACCACACGCTGCCGCGCAGCAGCTCGTTGGCGGCAGTCACGCGGAGGCGCGCCGACGCCGTCTGGCGCTGGTGGTCTGCTCGACCCATGTGCGGGTGTCGTCGAAGTCGCCGGCGTCCACGGCCTGGTTGTAGGCGTCCTCGAGTAGCGCCTCGCGGACGCGGCCCACCCCGAGCAGCACGAGCGCGCGGAGTTCCGCCGAATCGGACGCGAGCCGTTCACCGACGATCCGCTCCAGCGCAGCATGCTCCGCTGAGTCCTCATCCAGGAACGGCGCGACCACCGGCGTGTCGGCGTGGTCGAAGTTGATGGTCTTGCGGCGCAACGTGTCCATGCAACGTAGTGTGCAGCATAATCTGCTGCACGACAAGGGCCAGTCGGATCGAGGCAACACGCCCGCTATCGCTACCCGCCGGCAAGCTTCAGCGGGTGCCGCATCGTGATCCGGCCGGCTTGCTGCGAACCATATGGAGGGAGGACTACCGGCACGCCCTCGGCAACTCGACCTGCTCGGCAACCGCTGCACGCGCTCGATGGTCGCGATGCCGCGCCTCGCCGCTGACCTGTAGCAGCGCGAGGCGTCGTTGCTGTTCGGTGAGCATCCACCCACTCAGGCCGCCCAGACACCGAGCAACTGCGCCCAAGCCAAGCGCATCGCACCCGTAAGCACGAAACCGTCGAACCGATCGGCCAGGTAGAGGGCGTCGATGTAGCGTCGCAGGTCCTCGACACTGCCCTCGCGAAGCACCACCTCGTCACACCCGACGACGATCGGCCGGTCCCGGGCGTTCGAAGAGCTCACCATCATCCTCTCGGCTCGACGTCGTTGCCGAACGCACGGAACCGCACCATCCGAAGCCTTCAGACGAGAGGAACGAACCGGCCATGCCGATCAACCGGCGATGGTCGACCGGGCGTGGCGAACCCGACGAGGCCTGGGAGCTGGTGACCGAGCACGGCGATGTCGGGTCTCCGTCCGCTGGCCTGGAGCGGGCGAACGATCGGTGCGCACCTGGCCCGGTCCTCGGGAAAGGCCCTCAGCGCTGACCCGGGAAGCCGGTCAGTGCTCTCACGTCACGCACCTCCACCCTCCCGCGAGATCCGAGGACCGCGACCTCGATGCCGCGGGGCTACTGCTGTGAACGCAGACGTTCGACGAGCGCGGGCAGGACGTGCTCTGCAGGTCGCGGGATCCGTCGGTCGGTCGGCAGGGTGGGGTCCGGATTGATCTCCCAGACCCGCGCCCCTTCACGCTCGGCGAGCCGTGGCAGGCTGGCGGCTGGTTCCACCTCGGCGGCGGTCCCGGCGACGATCAGGTCGTTGCAGCGCCGGACGGCTTCGTGCGCCCGGTGGAGCGCGGCCTGGGGCAGGAGCTCCCCGAAGAACACGACGTCGGGTCGCAGCTGCCCACCACACGCCTGACATCTGGGGACCTCACCTCGCGTGGCCTCCTTCGCCACCTCATCGCGGGTGACCGTGTGCTGGCAGGTGAGGCAGCTCAAGGTCCGGCGTGACCCGTGGAGTTCGATGACGTCCTCGCTGCCCGCTTCCTGGTGCAGCGCATCGACGTTCTGGGTGATGATCGTGGACACCACACCGAGGTCCTGCAGTTCGGCGATCGCGAGGTGGGCGGGATTGGGCTCGGCCGCCTCCAGGACCGCGTCGAGTTCCCACAGCATCTGCCACACCTTCACCGGGTCGGCCTCGAGGGCTTCGATGGTCGCATACTCGGTGGGGTCGTAACGGGCCCAGAGTCCCCCGCTGCCCCGGAACGCGGGGATGTCGCTCGAGACCGAGATACCGGCGCCTGACAGCACGACCGCACCCCGTCGGCTGCGCGTGAGGGTGGTGGCCAGTTCGTCGAGCGTGTCGAGCTCCGTGAGCGAGTCGGTCGCGTCATCCGGATCCACGCTGCTCCTTTCGAGGACGATCACCTGGCGACAGCACCGGTGTAGCGGATGAGAGGTACTCCATCAACACCAGCTACCGGGTCCCCGACCACTGCCTCAGCGACCGCTCACTCGCTCATTCGCGTCGAACGGCGTCGCTGTAGGTCGTAGGTGTCGACGCCGCGCCTGACCACCGTGACCAACGGCCTCGCAGACCCATCTGCGGCCTCGCCCTCAGGTGCCTGGTGGTCCCGAGCGCGCTGGTGCCGTCAGTTCCCGACGAACGTCGGAGGACGCTTCTCCCGGAACGCGGTCAGCGCTTCGACCATGTCAGCGGTTCGGGTGGCGATCACCTGGTTGCGGTCCTCGACCTCGAGCGCGGCCTGCAGACTGGGTGCGTCCACGTTGGCGCGTACCACCTGCTTGGTCAGCGCAACTCCGACCGGTGAGTTCCCGGCGATGACAGCGGCGATCTCGAGGGCGCGGTGCACCAGCGCCTCGGGTTCCACCACCTCGGTGACCAGCCCGATGTCGCGGGCCTCCTCGGCCTCCACGAAACGGCCCGTCAGCAGGATCTCCGTCGCTCGTGACAAGCCGACCAGCCGGGGCAGCGTCCAGGAGGTCCCGCAGTCGCCACCGCTCAGCCCGATCCGAACGAACGCGGCGTTGAAGCGGGCGGTGGTCGCTGCCACCCGGATATCGGCCATCAGCGCCAGCGCCATGCCCGCACCGGCGGCAGCGCCGTTGACCGCAGCGAGCACCGGGAACGGCAGGTCCGCGAACCCCGCGATCGCACGTGACCACCCCGTCTGGCGCCGGAGCATCTCCGCGGCGGACATCGAAGACAACAGTGCCGCTTCGTCGAGGTCGAGTCCGGCAGAGAACGCCCGGCCCGCGCCGGTCATGACCAGGACCCGCACGTCCCGGTCGGCGAGGTCGGCCTGCAGCTGGGCGAACTCGTCGAACATCTCGAACGTGATCGCGTTCAGGCGATCGGGGCGGTCGAGGGTCGCAAGAGCGACCTGTGGCGATGGCCAGGTCAGGTCGAAGGTTCGGTAGCTCACAGGTGCCTCCGGATCGTCACGTCACGGTGCGAGAAGCTGCGCACCGGCCCGCTCGTGGGCGCGCTGCAGCAACACGCCCGCCATGTCCCCCACGCCATCGAAACCCTCCCCGACCGTCTGTCCCAGACGGTGCCGGGCGTGGATCCCCTCCAGGATGATGCCGATCTTGAGATCGGCGAACACCAGGTACCAGGTCAGGTCCTCGAGGTCGAGGCCGCGGGCCACGGCGTAACGGCGGGCCATCTGCTCGCGGGAGAGGAAGCCTTCGAGCGCCGTCGCTCCCTGGCTGATGGGGTTGGGCACCTCGCCTGGCTGGTCCCAGAAGCTGAGCAGGATGCCGACATCGGTCAACGTGTCACCGAGCGTCGACATCTCCCAGTCCAGCACACCGCGCACGATCGCCGGATCCCTCGGATCGACCATCAGGTTGTCGAGCTTGAAGTCCCCGTGGACGATCCCGGGATCGCGGGTGGCGGGGCAGCTGCGACCCAGGAGGTCGAGCAGTTCGTCCACCTCACGGCGTGGTGCCGTCGCCGACGCCTGCCACTGCTGGCGCCAGCGATGCAGCTGCCGCTCGAGGTACCCGTCGGGACGCCCCCAGCCCGCCAGGCCGACCTCGCCAGGGTCGACCTCGTGCAGGGCGACGAGGATGTCGACCATGGCTTCGCTGAGCCGACGTCGCTGTTCGACCGACAACCGGCCGGTCTGGGTGGCGTCGCGAAGGGTCACGCCGTCGATCATCTCCATGACGTAGAACGGCGCGCCGATGACGGACGCGTCCTCACACAGCGCGACGGTCCGTGCGACCGGCACGGACGTGCCGGCCAGAGCGGTCTGGACCCGGTACTCCCGGCCCATGTCGTGCGCCGTCGGCAGGACGTGCCCGTAGGGTGGGCGCCGGAGGACCCAGCGGTTCGTGACGTCAGCGAGCCGGAAGGTCGGGTTGGACCGACCGCCCGACAACAGTTCGACGTCGAGGTCGCCGTCGACACCCCCGGGGAGCACCTCGTCGAGGTAGGTGCGCAGCGCAGGGAGCTCCACCTGCGCGGTCGAGCGCGGTGCACCCACCGTGGCCCCGCCGTGCTCGTCGAGGCTCACTCGGCGGACCTCCTGGGAACAGTCCGACTACAGCCCGTAGCTCCTGGCGACGATCTCGCGCAGCGTGTCGTCACTGCCGCCGCCGGGCACACCCAACCGCGTGTCACGCCAGTACCGCTGTGCCGGGTACTCCGTCAGGTAGCCAGCGCCGCCGTGGGCCTGCACGCACTCGTCAGCGGTCCGTTGCGCCACGCGATCGGTGTAGAGCTTGGCCATCGCGGTGGCACGGTCCAGCTCACCCGGCAGGACGTCCTCGCCCTCCTCCTCGGCGACGTACAGACGCAGTGCGTGGTAGGTGAGGGAGCGAGCGAGCTCGACCTCGGTGCCGAGGTCGGCGAAGCGGTGTTGCCACACCTGGAAGGACGCGACCGGCCGGCCGAAGGCTTGCCGCTCCCGGGTGTAGGCGATCGCCTGCTCGAGGCTCACCTCGGCCGCCACCACCGCGCCGAGGGCGAGCACGAGCCGCTCCCACACCAGTTGCTCGGTGATCGCAGCAACCTCGTCACCGGGCCGACCGAGGCGGTTCTCATCGGAGACCCGGACCGCGGTGCACGAGAGCGCCGCGGTGTGGGCCGTCCGCCACCCTCCCCGCAGATCCCGGTGCCTCTCGACCCCGGAAGCGGTGGTGTCCAGGATGAACAGCAGGACCTCGGGATCCGGTGTCGAAGTGTCGCTCGCAGCCGGGACGATCAGGTAGTCCGCCCAGGAGCCGTTGAGCACCAACGCGTCGGCACCGTCGAGCACCCAGTCGTCCCCGTCCCGCACGGCACGGAGCGCCAGCCCGTCGACGGTGCCAGCGCCATCCACCTCGACGACACCGACACCTCCGACGAGCTCGCCGGCGATGGACGGCGCGAGGTAGCGCTGCTTCTGCTCGTCGGTGCCGTACCGGTCGAGGTAGCGGCACGCGAAGCCGGCATGCGCTCGGAGGTCCGCCACCAGTCCCGCTGATCCGCAGCGAGCCAACTCCTCGGTGAACACCGCGGACGCCACCAGATCCGGCCCTGCGCCTCCCCATCGGGGATCGAACTGTGCTCCGAAGTGGCCGGCGGCCCCGACCGTGCGGAACAGCTCACGGGGGTACTCCCGATCGACCTCCCAGGCCTCGACGTTGCCGGTGATCACCCCCGCCACGAAGTCCCTGGCCGCCTCACGGTAGGCATCGTGCTCCTCGCGGAAGAGCGGGAGGGCCGGCTCGGTCGCGAACGCTTCTGGATCCAGCTTCAGCATGGTCGACTCCTGGCTCACAAGCCCATCATCCGAGAGATGACCTGGCGCTGCACCTCGTCAGAACCACCACCGATCCGGTGGAGACGCGCATCGCGCCAGGCTGATTCACGAGCGTCCCCCGCCCGATGGCCGTTCCCGGCCTGGAGTTGCATCGATTCGTCCGCGATCTTCGACGCGAGTTGGGCCGCAGCGAGCTTGACCATCGCGATCTCCGTCCGCGCGTAGACGCCCTGGTTCCACTTGTCACAGCAGTCGTAGATGAGGCGTCGGTTCGCCTCGAGGTCGGTGGCCAGCTCCGCGATGCGGTCCCTGAGCCGCTGCGAGCGCAGGGATCCCGTACCGGCACCAGCGCGGACACCCGCGTCCTCGAGCAGCTGGTCGAACATCATCTGAGCGCCGCCCAGGGCGAGGAGTCCACCGGCCAACCGCTCGCCCTGCAACCCCCACATGAGCTGCTTGAACCCCTCGTGCTCCGTGCCGAGCAGAGCGTCCGCAGGCAGGTGCACGTCATCGAGGAACAGCAGCGCCGTGTCGGAGGAGCGCATGCCGAGCTTGTCCAGCTTCTTCGAGACGGAGAAGCCTGGGAGGTCGGTGTCGACCAGGAACAGCGACATCCCCGCCGACGGTGCTGACCGATCCTGCTCGGCCGTGCGCACCACCATCGTGACCCAATCGGCGCGCACGCCGTTGGTGATGTACATCTTCGAGCCGTTGATGACCCACCCGTCCGCCGTGGGCTTCGCGTGGGTCCGGATCGAGGCGACATCGGAGCCCACGTCCGGTTCCGTGATCCCGACCGACCCGATCTTCTCGCCTCGGTACGCGGGCTTGAGGTACTGCTCGATCTGTTCGGCGGTACCGAACTGCCGGATCTGCGGCGTACACATGTCCGTCTGGACCCCGAGACCCATCGCGATGGATCCGGAGGCACGCGAGATCTCCTCGAGAAACACCACCGTCGCCCAGTAGTCCCACCCCTGGCCACCGTCCTCAACGGGCACCGAGAGGCCGAGGAACCCGAGCTCGCCGGCGCGGTGGAACACCTCGTCGGGGAACAGGTCAGCGGCTTCCCACTCGTCGACGTGGGGCAGCAACTCCTCATCGACCCAGTGGCGCACACGAGCCCGGAGGTCGTCGTGCTCCGTGGTGAACGGTGACCCGGTCATCTATCCCTCCATCGCTCGTCGCAGACGCCCCCAGCGAGGCGCTCTCGTCCTCGGAACGGCGGCGTGGTGCCGGTCGGCTCACCACGACGATCTCGGGCTGAACCCACCCAGCTCTCCGCGCCCGGAGGGTATATTAGCAGTAATCAATATGATGTAAACTCAGAATTTGCCATTCACGCCTCACCGCCGCGGGCAGCACCGACCGCATGACATGCCTTATCGGTGATAAGAAGCTATAGATGCGGCGTTGAACCCGTTGACGGCGGAATCACCTCGCGGCGATCGACCGCGGGCGAAATCGTCTTTGACTGCCACTTCATAGATGCTATATATAAGGCACGCTCAGTCACTGAGGTCGCCGACGTGCCCACCTTCCGCAGCCGCATCGACACGTCCTCAGCGACGTACCAGGACAACCGTGCGCAGATGCTCGCGCTCGTGGAGCAGCTCCGGCAGCTCACCGCGAGAACGGCGGCGCGGTCGAACGCCAAGGCGGACTTCTTCGCCTCCCGCGGGCAGCTCCTCCCCCGGGAGCGACTGACCCGCCTGCTCGACCCGGGCACACCGTTCGTCGAGATCGGCAACCTCGGCGGATACCTGCGGGACACCGATGACGAGTCGACGAGCATCCCGGGCGGAGCCCAGCTCATCGGGATCGGGTTCGTGTCGGGGACCCGTTGCATGGTGATCGCCAACGACTCCGGCATCAACGCCGGAGCACTCACGCCGCCGGGGGGTGAGAAGTTCCTGCGTGCCCAGCGGCTCGCCCTGGAGAACCAGCTCCCGCTGGTCATGCTGGTGGAGTCAGCGGGCGCGAACCTGCTGGAGACGCAGGTCGAGTTCTTCGTCGGCGGTGGGGCGTTCTACGCCAACATGGCTCGGCTCTCGGCCGCCGGCCTGCCGGTCATCACCGTCCTGCACGGTTCGTCCACGGCCGGGGGCGCCTACTTCCCCGGCATGAGCGACGTGGTGATCGGCGTCCGCGGCCGGGGCAAGGCGTTCCTGGCCGGTCCGCCCCTGCTGAAGGCGGCCACGGGCGAGATCGCCGATGACGAGTCCCTCGGCGGCATCGACATGCACGCGACCACCTCGGGGCTCGTCGAGTACGTGGCCGAGGACGACAACGACGGCATCCGCATCGCGCGGGAGGTCATCGCTCGCATGCAGTGGGGCAGGTCCTGGTTGCCCGAACCGCTCCGCGACTTCGCCGAGCCGCGCTACGACCCTGACGAGCTGTGCGGCATCGTCCCCCTCGACTACCGCCAGCCCTACGACATGCGCGAGGTCGCCGCCCGCATCGTCGACGGCTCCGAGCTCCTCGACTTCAAGCCCGGGTACGGACCCGCCACGGTCTGCCTGGACGCCGAGGTCCACGGGTACCGGGTCGGGATCATCGGCAACAACGGCCCGATCGACAACGAGGGCG
>SL_3KL_010_SEDDRAFT_10006410_pt1 | contig 10532 bp, 8 predicted proteins | sample SodLakKL_010_SED_2_FD_10381 | JGI IMG/M metagenome (IMG submission 10381)
GGGCCATCTACGATACTGTCTTTTTGGATGCCGGCAATCTTCATCTTCATCTTTTATCCACGGACGCAAAATGCACCCGCCTGTCGGTTAACTCTTTATACTTGGCTTCATTAAAGCGTTCATCAGTAGAAAGGTAGCCTGTAATACGACGAATGCGTCGTATGTCGGGACTTTCACACTCGGGACATTTCTGGTTAAAAACACCGCTGTAAGAACAGTTACGGCATTCATCAAGTGGGTAGTTGATGCCGCCATAACCGACATCTGCAGCGGCCATGGCCCGTATAATACTCTCTACTGCTTCAAGATTATGAACGGGAGGCGCTTCCAGCTCAGTGTAGGTGATATGTCCGGCATTGCAAAGTTTATGAAACCGGCCTTCTGCAGCCAGCTTATCAAACAGCGACATAGTATAATATACGGGAATATGAAATGAATTGCTGTAGTATTCCCTGTCGGTTACTCCCGGTATAGTTCCATAACGCTCCTGGTCCATGGCCACAAATCGACCGGCCAGCCCTTCGGCCGGAGTAGCAACCAGGACAAAGTTGAGATCATATTCCTCGGCATAGCTGTCTGTCCTTCTCCGCATATGTTCGACTATTTTTAAACCCAGCTCAAGAGCTTCATTATCTTCACCATGGTGTTTTCCGATCAGGGCATGGAGAGTTTCGGCCAAACCGATAAAACCGATGGCCAGTGTGCCATGTTTGATAACATCCCGTATGGAATCTCCGGGATTTAACTTATCCGCATCCAGGTAAAGCTTCTGCCCCATTAGAAAAGGCAGGTCCCGGGCCCGCAACCGGGATAATACTTCGAAACGGTGCAGCAGCTGGCGCGCTGCGGTGCGCAATATACGGTCGAGCTGAACGAAAAACAGATCCTGCCGGCCCCGACACTCAAGAGCAATACGGGGCAGGTTTAAAGTTACGGGGGCGATATTGCCCCTTCCTGCTGATATCTCCGGACCATGGCGGTTGGCAATAACCCGAGTGCGGCAGCCCATGTATGATACTTCCTCACCATAAGGTGAATTATAAGTGCTGTCCATGAAGCTGAAAGTGGGATTCATCCTTCGTGCAGCAACTTCTATGGCCAGTTTAAAAAGATCGTAATTTTGATCTCCTTCATTAAAATTTACACCGCTTTTAAGCCTGAAAACCAGGTTCGGAAAGATCGGGCTTTCCCCGCGGCCCAGCCCGCGCCGGAATGCCTCGAGAACAGCACGAATGACCATTCGTCCTTCCGCGGTGGTATCTGTTCCAAAATTAATGGAACTAAAAGGCACCTGGGCCCCGGCCCGGCTGTGCATGGTATTAAGATTATAGATCAGACCTTCCATAGCCTGATATATTTCTTCATATTCAGGCATCGTCTTCAAACCACGAATCACTTCACCCATACTGCGGTCAAAGTGAGGGAAACTCTGCCCCCCAAACATATCATTCTGGTTACTCTGCAGGATAATGGCCGCCTGGGCTGCCGCCGAGGCAATCCGTTTAGGCGGCCGGATATACCCGTAGCCGGTATTAAAGCCATCCTGAAGCATACGGGAAAGATCAATTTGAAGGCAGTTTAATGTTTTGCTGTAGTAATCCAGATCGTGTATATGCATGCTTCCTTCATCGTGAGCCCGGGCATATTCTTCAGGAAGCAAGTTGCTCAGGTAATACTGTTTGCTTGCTGCAGTGGCAATCTGCAGCATTTTAGCTGAAGGAGAGTTGCTGACGTTGGCGTTTTCACGGCTGGTCTCGATCAGGATGTCTTTTACCACGTCCATCAGTTCTGATTTGCCATCGCGAATCCGTGTCCGACGGTCACGGTAAAGAATATATGCTTTTGCGGTGCGGGCATGACCATTTTCAATCAGGGCTACTTCTACTGCATCCTGAACTTCTTCCACCGCGGGAATAACTCCGTTTTGGACAGTTTCCCCGAGACTTTCCAGGACCTGCCTGGTCAGGTTTTCGGCGATCCCGCGATCGCTGCCTCCTACTGCCCTGGCAGCCTTAAATATAGCATCGGTTATCTTCTCGGAATCGAATGCTACAACACGTCCATCACGCTTCCTTATTTCCATAAATTTGCTATTTTCCCTTTGCCTGTTTTCATCTTTTGCCGCTGCTACGCCGTCATTCAACAGAAATACCTCCTCGTTTGGGGTGTCGGTTACCAGCTAGCGGATAACCGGAAAATCATTGAGTCAAGCTCTTTACATTCCCTTTAAACCGATTTATGGAGAATAGATTAATCTGATTTGACCCTTCGTTAAGTTTCTGTTTCCCGGTTTTTTTTATCCTGAAGCATTTCTTCCAGTTCAGCCTTAAATGCTTCGACATCTGGAAACTGGCGAAAAACTGAGGCAAAACGGACATAAGCTACTTCATCAATACTGCGCAATTTTTCCAAAACGATATCACCAATTTTATCAGCAGTTACCTCCTTCGGATAGCTGCTGCGCAGTTCCTGCTCCAGGCTTTCGACAACTTCCTCCCAGCAGGATAGAGCTATGTTTCTTTTTTGCCCCGCGAGAACTAACCCCTTCAGAATCTTGTTGGGATCAAAAAGCTCCCGGCGGCCGTCACGCTTGACAACGACAATTGGTTCTTCTTCAATTTTTTCCATGGTTGTAAATCTATCGGTGCATTTGATACATTGACGTCTGCGCCTGATTGCGGAAGAATCCTGGGTCGCCCTTGAATCGAGAACCCTGGTGTCCATTTCACCACAGTAAGGGCATTTCATGTGATAGCTCTCCCATCAATATCTTGATTATATGCCATTATAGAACACAATATATTGTGCGTCAAGGCTTATTTTCGTCTCAAACAAAACTTCTTAAAATAGCCCGGCACTCAACTAAAAGTTGAGTGCCGGGCTGATTAAAATGATACGCGAGGGCTAAAGCATACTATTCATTTACGATTTTGTCATCCTGCTTCTGCCAGCGTGACCAGGCCGGAGCATCGATATTTTCTCCGCGTGAATATGCGCTGCCACCCACTGCAGCCAATTTAGGCTTGAAGTTCTCCTGGCGGGCTTTAAAACCTGTGGCAATAACAGTAACCCGCACTTGATCCTGACAGTTCTCGTCAATTACCGCTCCAAAGATAATATTGGCCTCGGGATCGGCATATTCAGCGATAATTTCAGCCGCTTCATGCACTTCATGGAGACTGATATCAGTACCCCCGGTAACATTAATTAACACGCCGAGAGCTCCTTCAATCGAGGTCTCCAGCAGGGGACTGTTGGTGGCCGCTTTGGCTGCCTCGATAGTGCGATTTTCACCGCTGCCCTGCCCGACTCCCATTAAAGCGGGACCGGTTTCAGACATGATCGTGCGCACATCGGCAAAGTCGAGGTTGATCAGACCGGGAACAGCAATCAGATCGGAAATTCCCTGCACACCCTGCCGGAGAACGTCATCGGCTACCCTGAATGCTTCCAGGATCGGCGTCTTTTTCTCTACTACCTGCAGTAAACGATCATTGGGTATGGTGATCAGGGTGTCCACCTTATCTTTCAGGCAAACGCCGCCTTCTTCGGCTTGCTGCTTGCGTTTTCTCCCTTCAAATGAAAAGGGCTTTGTAACCACACCGACAGTCAGGGCTCCTACCTTTTGAGCTACTTCAGCAATAATCGGGGCAGCTCCTGTCCCCGTGCCGCCGCCCATTCCTGCTGTAATAAAAACCATGTCAGCGCCTTTTAGCATTTGCTCAATATCATCACGGCTTTCTTCGGCGGCCTTGCGGCCAATTTCGGGATTTGCACCCGCACCGAGCCCCTTGGTTAGCTGTTCGCCAATCTGGAGCTTGGTACCGGCATTGGCCAGGTAAAGAGCTTGTGCATCAGTATTAACAGCGCAAAAATCGACTCCCTGTAATCCGGCAGCAATCATTCTATTTACGGCGTTGCTGCCTCCTCCACCTATTCCTACTACCTTGATAGAAGCGTATTGTTCCATTTCGATATCAAACTCAATCATTTAAAAGCACCTCCTGTTATTGGTATGCTCTTTTCAATCAATTATGTCGGCAATCCAGTCCTTTAAGCTCTGCCAGAGACCGGGTCCGCGTTTTTTTGTCTGTTTAACCCGCTCCTGAATAAACATTCTCGGCTGATAACGCTGCACGTAATAAAGCAGCCCGACTACTGTCGAGTATGTTGGATTCTGAATGCCCACCGTTTCAAATTCCGCCAGCCTGACTTGATCGCTTTCAAAAAAGTGGCGTGAAGCATCAACAAAACCTTTCATTGCAGAAACCCCACCATGTAATACGACCCCTGCCGGCGGCAAATAAGGCCAACCCATTTTTGTCATTTCCTCTTTGATGATTTGAAAAATTTCGTTTACTCTCGGCTCGATATATGCTGTAAGCTCTCTTTCCGACACCAGCCTGAGCTCATTGCTGCCTACGGTAGTAATTTCAATTTTCGGTTCGCTATCAGCAGTTGAAAGGAGAACCGTTCCATATTCTTTCTTTAACTCCTCTGCCTTAAAGTGGTTTATTCTTAAACCTGCGGCTAAGTCGGTTGTAATATGATCTCCCCCGACCGGCGCTACTTTCATTTTCTGCAGCTTACCATGCTGAAAAAAAGCGATCTCTGTTGTCCCGCTGCCGATGTCGACCAGGAATACACCCAGATCTCTTTCGTCAGGTGAAAGGTAAATCTCGGAATTGGCCATCGCCTGTAAAACCAGGCCGTTGATATTAATTCCGGCTCGATTAACACAGCGCAGAAGGTTATGCAGGGAAGTAATCAGGCTGCTTACAACAAGGGCATCAACTTCGAGTCTGACTCCCAGCATGCCAACCGGATCTCTGATCCCTTCAAAACCGTCGACTATGTATTCGCGGGGGATGATGTCAACTATTTCACGATCCATGGGCAGGGCAACTACCTTCGCTGCCTGCATTACCCTTTCGAGATCATCTTCGCGAATCTCCCTATCCTCTGCTGTTACTGCGACAACACCACGATTATTGATCAGTTCCATATTAAGACCTTTCAAGCCAAGAAAAGCAGAATCAATCTTAACCCCGGCCATTCTTTCAGCTTCCTCGATTGCAGCAACAATAGATTCTACGGTTTTATCCAGATCAACGATTACCCCTTTGCGCACCCCATCGGAAGGATTAAGGCCTAAACCGATAATGTTCACAGTTCCATCGGGACGGGGTTCACCAAGCCCAACCCTTACCTCAGCTGTGCCAACATCAATACCGACAATATAGTTTCTTTTAATCACTTCACTTCCCCCTTACCCTTCCCAGCATGGTGCAATTACTACTAAAATATTCAACACATATCAACAATTTCCTTTTTTACGGACCCACCTCCTTTTGAACGGTTCCGGCAGTGCTGGAGAGCACTAGCCGGTTCCCGGAACGAACATCAAGCCTTGTTTCGCTGTCTACAGTTATGTAAGGCAAACTCTTTTCAACAAGGTCCAGCTTGTGCTGTATATTTTTCCCATCACCAAACCAGATCTCCATTTCTTCACCTGTTACGACAACCAGGTTGTAACTGTCAGTCATATCAATCTTTGCTATTTCAAACCTTTTTTCATTGCACCAAACGGCAAAGAAATTGCTTAAAGCTTCTCTTCTCTCCCGGCAGTCCAGTGGAACACCCTGTATTATTAACTCTTCCTTTATTCCGGCAATTACGGGATAATCAGCGGCCGGTTCCGTCATATAGGCGAAAGGAATTGTATTTGAATCGATCATCCAGAAACCATTCTCAGTCCTGATAGACCCCACAGATCTTCTTACTTCGATGGCAATAATAATTCTATCTGGCAGGATGCGGGTTATTTCGACATTTTTTACCCAGGGATGCACATTTTGAATTTTTTCGGCTATTTTATCTTCCTGCAGCAAAATGATACTCGATCCTTTACGCACTTCACCGGCTGATATTATTTCCGCGGCAGTCAGTTCCCCGGCTCCCTGCACTTCAATCTTGTTAATACGGAAAAATGTTTCTCCCTGCTTCAATAGCAACAGGATAACTACTATAAATGTCAACCTGAACAGGAAGCGAAGCGCTTTCTTCCAAAGCGGCCGCTCGCTGTTTTTGTTAACCAGTTTTAAGTGATCATTTTTCCGTTTCATGCTTTACCTCTCCTCACCGACTATTTTAACTTCAGGTTGGAGATCCAAATTATATTCGTCTTTGACCTTCTGCCTGACAGCTTCGATTAAAGAGAGAATATCGGCAGCGGTTGCAGTTCCTGTATTGACTATAAAATTGGCATGCTTACATGAGACTTCGGCGCCACCGATACGCATGCCCTTACATCCGATTTCTTCAATTATTTTTCCTGCCGGCTGGTCGGGTATATTGCGAAAAACCGAGCCGGCGCTGGGCAGATCAGGGTGACGAAGGCTGCGTTCGCTTAAAAAGTAGTCCATCAACTTCATTGATTCTACAGAATCGCCCGGTTTCAGATCTAAAACTATCTCAAATATAACTCCCTTACCAGGCAGATTGCTGGTACGATAGCTGAATGAGAGTTCATTCCGCTCCATAGTTATTAATTCCGCACCAGGTGAAACGAGTTTCACAGCCCGCACCTTTTCGCCAATATAGCCACCGAAAGAACCGGCATTCATGATCACCGCCCCGCCCAGTGAACCCGGAATACCGACGGCAAACTCAAGCCCAACCAGGCCCTGTTCTGCAGCAGTGCGGGCCAGGTAAGTCATCGGGGTTCCTGCACCGGCAGTAAGCCCATTTTGTTCGCAGTTAACATAGCTGAAAGATGATCCGATATTGACAACAAGCCCCCTGATTCCCCCGTCGAGGACCAGCAGGTTAGTGCCATTGCCGAAAACATAAAGAGGCAGGTTGTACTTATTGCTGAACCGGACGATTTCTACCAGTTCAGAAAGATCAGCCGGGCAGAGATAATAGTCAGCCGGCCCTCCTACCTGCCAGGACGTGTGCCTTGACATAGGTTCATTTTTCCTGATGCCTTCTTTTAGCTTTTGTCCCAGTTCCCGGTCAATATTCATGAAGCTACCTCCTGCAGGCACTGATAAAGCCTCTCTGCTGCATCTGTAACGCCCATCCGCTTGCTGTTCTTTTTCATATTCTCCAGTAAGTTCGGTTCAGACAGGATCCGTTCAACTTCCTGCTGCAGGCGCCTGTATGCAAAATCCTTTTCTTCAATTATAATCGCCGCTTTAGTATCGGCCAGCAGCCTGGCATTGTAATACTGGTGGTTATCAACCACATTCGGCGATGGAACCAGCAGGGCTGGAACTCCGAGAGCAGTTATTTCAGCAAGAGTTGTCGCTCCACTCCTGGTAACGGCCAAATCTGCTGCTGCCAGGGCTTCGGGCATCTCTTCCAGGTAGGGGTAGAGCTTTATCCTGTCTGCAAGCAATTCAAGCTCTTCTGAAACATTCCGGTAGTAGATCTCACCGGTTACAAAAATCATATTTACTCCTTCCGGGAGCAGGTTTGCTTTAAGATAAGCGGTAATTACCCGGTTTAATTGTAAGGCACCCCGGCTGCCCCCGTAGACCAATATATTTTTATCTTTCGGATCAAACCCAAAGTGACGGCATCCTGCTTCCCTGGTCAGTTTCGCGACCTCGGTAGCCCGTGGATTCCCGGTATACTCCACCCTGGAAAACCGGGACAGCCATTTTTCAGTTTCCGCAAAAGAGATGCAGACCCGCTTGACAAAAGGAGCCAGTCTGCGATTAACCAGCCCGGGCAGGGCGTTTTGTTCGTGTAGGACAACCGGGCAGCGCTTTAGCAGCCCCGAGATAACCAGGGGCGCGGCAACATAGCCACCCGTGCCAAGTATAACATTCGGCTTGAACTCATTTATTATTCTGGAAGCCTGCTTCAAACCATTGATCAAATCGATCACCACTAATCCAAACTGTTTGAAATTACGCTGAAAACCGCGAGCCGGAACAGTTTTCAGGCAAAAACCGGCAGAGGGAACTATTTTGTTTTCCAGCCCTTTTTCAGTACCGACAAAAAGAATATCATTAGCGCTGTTTTCTGCCTGCGCGAAGCGGGCCAGCGCCAGGGCCGGATAAATATGACCGCCTGTTCCTCCCCCACCGATTAATATTTTCATTATTTTTAGCTCTTCCTTTCACCCGCTTGCAATCCGCCCGTGCCTGGATATATTCAGCAATATGCCGATGCTGAGCAGGGTAAAAAATATCGAACTACCACCCGCGCTGATCAGGGGCAGGTTGATGCCCGTGACCGGTATTGAACCGGTTACCACTGCCACATTAATAAAAACCTGGACAGCGATGATGAAGATTATACCTCCGGCCAGAAGACTGCCGAAAAGATCAGGAGCTTTCTGGGCAATCTGAAAACCGCGCCAGATTAAAATCATGTAAAGCAGCAGGACGGAAACTGCGCCAATAAAGCCCAGTTCTTCACCGATAATAGCAAAGATAAAGTCGTTTTGCGGCTCGGGAAGGTAAAACAATTTCTGTTTACTGCGCCCCAGGCCTGTGCCAAAAATGTGGCCGGGGCCCAGGGCGTAAAATGACTGGATAACCTGGTAGCCCGCTCCGCTGGAGTCGGCCCAGGGGTCGAAAAATGTAAAAAGCCGCTGGACACGGTAATCTTCCTTTATTGTAAAATAGGCAAGCGGCGGCAGCGATAACATCGCCAGTCCGAACATTTGAGTCATCGGCATCCCGGCAAAGACAATAACCAGGGCGCTTGCAGCCAGCACAACCAGGGCAGTCCCCAGGTCGGGCTGAAACTGGATCAGAAAAAATGCCATAGCCACAAAGAACAGCGGCACAAAGCTACCGGTCCAAAAACTTCTCAGGTTCAACCTTCGATTGCTCATGTAAGCCGCAGTAAATATAACAAAAGCAATCTTACTGAATTCAGAGGGCTGAAAGATAACAGGCCCGAAAGCTAACCAGCGTTTGGCCTCGGTACCGAGATCGGAACCTAAACTGGTAAAAATCAAACCCAGGAAAACAAAGTTGAGCACAAGTATGATTATGGATATGCGTTTCAGGTTTCTATAGTGAAACTTAGAAAGCAAAAACATGGCCAGCAGACCGATAGCCACCCACATCGCCTGGCGTTTGAGAAAGTAATAAGGATCGCCCCTGCTTTCCTCGGCAACAACGAAGCTGGCGCTAAAAACCATGATTAAGCCAATTGCCAGAAGAAGCAGAGTCACCAGCAATAATGTGCGATCGTAGTTGTAAGCCTGTCCGTTATTCGGCACTGCAACTGCCTCCTTAACTACTTTCCGCTTCCTGTGGGGCTCGAACCAGCTTTTTAAATAAGCTGCCCCTGGCCTCGTAATCGGTAAACATATCCCAACTTGCGCACGCCGGGGAAAGCAGCACAATTTCTCCGCTCCTCGCCTCCCTGCGGGCAGCTGAAACCGCGTCTTCAAATTTCTCAACTTTAAGGTAGCTCTTGAAACCGGCCTGTTCGGCTGCCTGCGCAATGATATCTTTTGTTTCACCAAGCAGCAGCAGTAAGCGAACTTCTGACTGCAACAGGGCCGCCATTTCCGAAAAATCGCTACCCTTATCTTTACCTCCGGCAATGAGAATTTTTTTTCGACCCGGAAAGGACTTAAGCGCTTTTATGGTCGCTCCGGGATTAGTCCCCTTGGAATCATTGATATAATCAACTTCATTGATCGTAGCAACATGTTCAAGTCGATGCTCAATAGCCCTAAAATTCTGTAAAACAATACCAATTGAAGGCAAATCAGCCCCCATGGCCCAGGCAGCTGCTGATGCGGCAAGGGCATTTTCAAGATTATGTTCTCCGGGCAGAGCTACGTCAGACAGCGGACATATTTCAAATTTATTCCGGTCTGAAGAGTAAAGATTAATTTGTCCATCCTCTACCCCAATTCCCGGGTAAACAGGAGCCCGGTTAAACCAGAGCACAGAGGACTTAATCTTTTCCGCAGCTGATGCCACTTTATGATCTGCCGCATTGAGGACAGCATAATCTCCTTCAGACTGGTTCTCAAATATTCTTTGCTTTGCCCGGTAATATTTCTCAATGCTGCCGTGATAATCAATATGGTCTTCGGCAAAATTGAGAAATACGGCCACTGACGGTCGAAAATAGCGGATGTTTTCAAGCTGAAAACTACTTAACTCAGCGACTATTACTCCCTGTGCGCTAATCTTGTTTATAACCCCGGACAGTGGATTGCCGATATTGCCAGCTGAGATAACAGGTTCTATACTTGCTTCTTTCAGCATAGCCGTAACCAGGGCAGTGACAGTAGTTTTTCCGTTGGTCCCTGTCACGCCGACTATGGGCGCCCGGATAAAGGCATAGGCAAGCTCTATTTCCGAGATAACGGGAATACCCAGTTCTTCAGCTTTTCTAAATAATTCAAGGTTAGGCGGCACTCCCGGACTTTTAATAATCATTGAAAGATTCGAGGTCACTAAATCAGGCGGATTCCCGCCGCAAGCTGCTGTTATGTTGGGATAACGCTTCAGCAAAGCCAGCTCATTTTCAAGCTGGGCAGGCTG
>SL_3KL_010_SEDDRAFT_10006411_pt1 | contig 10532 bp, 10 predicted proteins | sample SodLakKL_010_SED_2_FD_10381 | JGI IMG/M metagenome (IMG submission 10381)
GAGCTGTTCGGGGATGACGGGACGGGGCCCCACCAGACTCATCTCCCCAGACAGTATATTCAGCAGTTGCGGCAACTCGTCGAGACTGGTCATGCGCAGAAAGCGTCCGGCACGGGTGATGCGCTGGTCGGCACCGGCACTGACGACCTGTTCGGTGTGCTGGTCGATGGTCTCGGGGTCGCGGTGCGTCATGGTGCGATACTTGAACACGTAAAACGGCTCCCGGTTGCGTCCGATCCNTTTCTGGCGGAAAAAGACGGGCCCGGGCGAGTCCACTTTGATCCACAGCGCCAGCAGCACCAGCAACGGCGACAGGATCAGAAGAGCCAGGAATGAGGATGCTATGTCAAGCAGTCGCTTCAATACGTTCACGCCGGGTTGCAGGTTTTGGTTTTGGATTTGGTTGTGAGTGCGGGTTTGGATACGGACTTTCCACGGATTGTGTTTGAGATTGCAGTTTGCGGTCGGCTGCTTCCTGTGCCGTTCCTTGTGGATGCGGCCATGCCGGATGCGATGGTTTGTCCTCTTCCGGAAGCGGCTCCACGAGACCAATGGCCTCCAGTATGACACGGTTGACCAGCCGCACGTCGTATTTCTCTTCGGCCATGGACAGGCTGTTGCGGCCCATGACGTCGATCAGGTCCGGCTGGCGCAGAAAGATCTTCATGCGTGCGGCCAGCGCCTCGGCCGATTTTACCGGCACCAGGAAGCCGTTCACCCAGTCGACGACCGTCTCCCGGCAGCCGGGTGTGTCGGTGGTGATGACGGGACGGCCGGTGGCCATGGCTTCCAGCACCGATCGCGGCGTGCCCTCGCGGTACGACGGCAGCACATAGACGCTGCTCTCATTGAGGTAGGGCCGGACGTCCTTGACGCCTCCCACGAACGATACAACACCGTTGATCTTCCACTGTTCCAGCTCATCGGCCGGCAGGGCATGCGGCAGCATGGTGTCATGCGGACCCACGACCAGGAACTGCGCCCTCGGGTAGTCGGAGCGCAGCATTTCGGCGGCGCGGACGAACTCTCGCACCCCTTTGTCCTGCAGCAGACGGGCGATCATCAGGAAGGTGACCGGCTCGTCGGGCGGCATGGGCGGCGGGGAGGATGGGAACCGTTCCAGGTTGATGCCGGAGCCGTTGGTCCGGGTGATTTTGGCTTCGTCTTCGGGACCGACGATGCTCAGCTCACGGAACAGGGCCAGATCGTCCGGATTCTGGAAAAAAATGCGGTCGGCAGCGGCGAGTCCGCGCCGGTACAGGGACGAGGCCACGTGCCGGAGCATCCGCTGTTTCAGTGATTCCCCGGTGAACAGATAGCCCATACCGGTGATCATGGCGGCGACCATGGGCACGCCGCTGGCCCGGGCGGCGAGCGATCCGTAGATGACCGGTTTAATGGAGTAGCTGTATACGATATCGGGCTGCCAGTCGGTCATGAACCGGCGGAGCTGGCGGTAGTATCTGAGGTCGGCTTTGGGATCCATCCCGGTCCGGCTGAGCTGTACCAGGTCCCAGGTGATCCCGAGTTCTTCCACTTCCGGCAGGAAATCGTATTCCGGTATGAGGGCGTGCACGTGGTGGCCCAGCGCCTTCATCTCCCGGATGAGGTCGCCCCGGTTGGCGATAAGCGACCGGGCATTGGCGGCAACGAAAAGGATTTTTTCAGGCAAAATATCTTGTGTTTTTAGCCGGGTTGAAGAAAATCTGTGTCCTTTGTGCGATGGAGGCATCCGCTTCGGGACGGTCAGGCAATGTATGGCAGGCCCCGGGGCATCCCGTGTACGCTTCCAGTTTCGGTATCATGATATACAGATCCAGGTCTGTCATCCTGCCTTTGCTCTGCCCTTCGGATCTATAGATTATTACGGTCGGCTTGTCCATTTGCACTTGAGTTAATTTTCCCCGGACTGGTTGGTCCGGAATCAGTTTCTTACATATCCTAAAACTACCCTCAAGTGTAAATAAAACCAAGTTTTGCACATTAGAAAATCTTAATCGAGGGCTTAGGCAAAACGTTTCGTACCCATTCAGAAAGGTGTTATCCATGTAGTGATAGGATCATTTATATATTAGAATCCTTTAATGTAGATATCTCGCGTGCATCCACATCGGATTCATTCGGGGGAGCCCCCCTTGCCGGCCCTTTTTTTTCGATATCCTTGATATGGCTGATAATCTGTTTCCCACTCACCAAATCATCATTTTTGGGAAGTTTATTTAACATTTTGATTTATTTACGGTCGCAAGTTGTGCAGAAGGTCGGCCATGACGAACTGCCAAAAATATTTCATCATACAGCGATATGTTTCATTTGCCATGAACCCCTGTTAGCTACAATCTTTACTACCCTTAGACACGAGTCAGGTATTGCACGAGGTTTTACTGAATTAGTATCATTTTGGAGCCATATTTCTGTCTTTTTCCTTGTTTTTATAAAGTGCAATGCTATTGTTCGGCAATTATTACAGTTAAGCAGGAATTTTTTACATATATCACAGATTTAATGCTTAGGGAGATCAATTTTAGCCATCAGCCAGCCATTTTCAGAATTCCCATGACCAACCGGCCGCTGAAAAGGGAAATACGTAAAGCATTGAAGGCCATAGATCGCAGTTCAGGTGAAGAATGTCATGAATTGTTTCATAAAGAAACTCTAATTTTTTTTCAATGATTTATTTGACTTGTTTGAGGACAACAACTGTGCTCGTATTAATAATTGCTCAGATCCAGTGAGATCTCAAAAAATCATCTATTGAAATGGAATACAGATCCCTGAGGGATATGGGTAAAACCATAACCCAAAACATTCACAAAATTCCACCCGGTGTGGATCTTGTTGTCGGGATTCCCGGGACTGGTATGCTTGCCGGTTCGTTGATCGCATTATCACTGAACACCCTTGCAACCGATTTGCCCGGATTCATACAGAACCGGACCTTGCGTCATGGTTTTACACGAAATACCAAAACGGGCAACTTGGTGCCGCGTCAAGCCAGGCACGTTTTGCTGGTAACTGATTCTGCTGATTCCGGCAATTCCTTGCAAAAGGCCATGGATATTATTTCAACGGCCGGGATTCAACAGAAGATCACCACCTGTGCGGTCTACTGCGGGCCGAAACAAGAAAAGAAGGCCGAAATCATATTCGAACAAATGAGTCCGACCCATGGATTCGAGTGGAGCCTGATGCACAGTCCCCTTCTGCATCAGTGCTGTATTGATATGGACGGGCTGTTTATAGATCTGCCGATGGTTGCAGGGATGGCTGACATGCAAGCCTGGAGGGAAGCCCTGAATAATGCCAGACCCCTTACAGTGCCGACACAACCTGCAGGGTACCTGGTCACAGACCATCCCGATGTTTTCAGAAATGAGATTGAAGATTGGCTTGATGCACACAAAATCCGCTACAAGGCATTGCATATGCCCGGGAATGGCGAAGTCCGCGTAAATCAACCCGTATCACCTCCAGGTACTTTCAAGGCGCAGGTGTATCAAACCTACCCGGAATCTCCCCTGTTTATTGAAAGTTCGGACGATCTGGCCAGGAGGATCACTTACCTGACAGGCAGGAAGGTGCTCTCNTACTGCAATCAGGAAATTTTCACCCCGGAGCTCCTGCGTACTATAGCAGCAAAGCAGAANAGAAGCTATCCCTCAAGAGTCTTGAGGAAAATAAATCAGCTTGCATTCAAGGGGGAATCCGCTAATTGACCGGTTGCAGGTTCCCTGCGAGGATCCGGCCGAAACTTAGAAAGTGCAGCATGGCACTTACTCCCACATCTGAACATCTACAAGAACAGCAACAAAACTTTGGGCAATGGGTATGGATTACAGATCCTTGGATGATCTTTCAAAGGCAATCCTGAAGAACCGGCACAAGGTGCCGCAGGACGTCGATCTGATTGTCGGCATTCCGAGAAGTGGGGTTTTTGCAGGCAATTTACTAGGTCTGTCATTGAATGTACCGGTAACGGATCTGGACGGCTACCTGAAAAACACAGAGCTTGTACTCACCAATCCGGATGTCCACCANGCCGTTACACATCCCCGGGAAGCAAGGCATATCCTGCTGGTAGATGATACCATCCATTCCGGCAGATCGATGGATCATGCCAGAGAGCTGCTGATGAGTACACATGGTAATCAAAAAATCACCAGTTGTGCCGTTTTTGCAAATCCAAAACCCAAAAGCGTATCGCGGGTCAACATCTATTTTGAAACGCTTCCCTCACCTGCAGTGCTGGAGTGGAATGTCTTGCACAGGGACAAGCTGGAGCAGTTCTGTGTCGATATCGATGGGGTATTGTGCCGGAATCCGACCCGGCACGAAGATGATGACGGGACTGAATACCGGAAGTTTTTAAGATATGTCACGCCACTTGTAATCCCCACGTACAAGGTTGGCTATCTTGTAACAGGCAGACTTGAGAAATATCGAAATGAAACCGAAGAGTGGCTGAAAAGGCACAATGTGACATACCATGAACTGATCATGCTTGATCTTCCGGATAAAGCCACCCGCAACAAGCGGAATGCAGCGCCCAGGTTCAAAGCCAATGTTTATAAAAGCCTCAAACACTCGCATCTTTTCATTGAGAGTGAAATGAAGGAGGCTCGCGTCATTTCCAAACTTTCAGGAAAGGCCGTATTGTGTTTTTCGAACCAGAAGTTTCTGACCCCAAGATTTTCTCGTGCTCTTGTCGCATTGAAAACAAAGGACTTGACCAGTTGGCTGGTCAAAAAAGGAAGCAGAGCCATTGCAAAACTTGCTATTTCAAAATCCCGGGATTATTCCAAAGTATAAACAAAGTGGATATCTGCGTCACATTCCGTTGCATCCTGGGGGGGAAAGTGGGGATTCCGGAAGCTTCCAAAAAAATCGGTCAGAATATGCTTTCAAAACTAAAGAAACTGTTTCCAGATCTGCTAAAAAGGTATTTGTACCGAATGGGTCTTGTGAGGCGTTTTAATCCGGCGGCCGGGAACGTCGCCCTGGGAGATCTTAATCGAACCAAACCATTGAGCAAAGAGTCCGGGTTTGACAGAGGCGGCCCAATAGACCGCTACTACATAGAAACTTTTCTTGGCAAGGAGGCTGACTGCATACAAGGCAGGGTCCTGGAAATAGCTGACAACAGCTACACGCTCAAATTTGGCGGCCCCATGGTGACCCATAGTGATATTTTACATGTGGATGACAGCAATCCTTCAGCCACGGTCGTCGCCGATCTTGCCCACGCCCCGCATCTCCCCGACGATACATACGACTGCCTTGTTATCACACAGACACTTCAGTACATTTATGACTTCAGGGGGGCACTGAAGACGTGCCGCCGCATACTGAAGCCGGGAGGGGTGCTCTTGGTGACCGTGCCGGGCATCTCGCCGGTGGATATCGGATGGAGCAGGAGTTCCAACGAGCCGGCTGACTGGTTCTGCTCTTTTTCCGTGATCGGAATGAACAAAATAATGGCTGAAGCGTTTCCATCAGATAGCGTGGATATTGGCCACTATGGAAACATACTATCGGCTACGGCATTTCTTTACGGTATGGGGCAGAATGAGCTGGAAAAGGATCAGCTGGATGTGCGGGATGAAAAATATCCGGTCATCATCACCGTGAAAGCAACGAAATCTGAAACTGTATCATGAAATTGCTCAAACGTTTACGACTTTTCAAGATCAGACACCTGTTCCAGAACCGGGCGCTGGTACTCATGTATCACAGGATCTATTCCCCGGTGACAGACCCGTGGCAGATATCCGTCAGTCCGGAAAACTTCAGGGCGCATATGCAGGTGCTGCGGGACCATTACCGCGTTGTAAGTGTGGATGAGCTTGTCAGGCAGGTTCAATCCGGCTACATTGAAAACGGATGTGTTGCGCTCACATTTGACGACGGGTACCGCGACAACTTCGAAACCGCCAAGCCCCTACTGGAAGAGTATGCCATCCCCGCCACCTTTTTCATAACCGACAGCTATCTGGACAGCAAACTCCCGTTCTGGTGGGATGAACTGGAGCACATCATAGTCCACACCCCGAAGCTGCCTCCGACATTCTCGGTTCCAATCAGTGGTAAGGCCATGCATTATGACCTTGGGGACGAGGCGGAGCTCAATGATGAATTACGGGCCAGGCATGCCGGGTACAAATCCAAAGCGCCTCCAACCCTCAGGACCCGTCTATATATACGCCTTTTTGAGGTTTTTACGCCTTTGCTGACCGATGAGCAACAGCGGCTCCTTGATGATATCCGGGAGTGGGCGGGGCTGGACAGGGAGCAGACCCGGCTGGACAGCGGCATGTCCACCAGGCAGCTGCGATCTTTGTCCAATCACGAGCTGTTCACCATCGGCGGCCATACCAGGACCCATCCGGCGCTAAGCAGTCATCCGGCTGAAGTCCAGAATTCTGAAATCCTGGAGAACAAGCGTTTCCTTGAGGCTGCTCTTGATAAGACTGTCACCCAATTTGCCTATCCTTCCGGGCGATTTGACGATTCCACTGTCATGCTGCTCGAGGAGCATGGCTATACGGCGGCATTCACCACATTTCAGGATCCGATCGTCAAAAACACGGACTTGCTGAGAGCCGGACGCATACACATCAAGGACTGGAACGGTCCCAGTTTCAGATCTGCTCTGGAAAAGAGGTTTCGGCAGTGATCTGAAGCTGGCGGGTGACTCTAAAGTCGAGCTATTCAAAAAGGGTTTTCACTCCCTCATGCAAAGGATATGCAGGATCCCAGTCGATTGATTTCTGCAGATTTGTCGTATCCGCCACCGAATCGAGCACCTCCCCTTTTCGAAATTCCATGCTGAATGATATTTCGAATTCCTGCCGGCTGGCCTGTTTGATGAAGTCTACGAGCTCTTCCACTGACCATGACTTACCTGCACCAAGATTGAAGACATTCCATCCACCCGGCTGCCGGTCAATTGCCGCAGTTACTGCCGATACCACATCGTTGACGTGGATATAGTCCCGTTTTGGGCGCGGATCTTTAAGTGACACCCGGCCCGTTTTTATTTGCTGAAGGATCTCCGGGATGATGAACGATCCGGCCTGTCCCGGCCCGTAGATATTGAAGAGCCGGAACACCGTCAATGGGATATCGAAATCCCGCTGATAGCCGCGGCAAAGCTCTTCGGACAGCAGCTTGCTCTGCGCATACGGATTATGCGGATTCAGCGGATGGTTTTCATCCACAGGCAGATATTGTGGCGGGCCGTAGAGGTAGGAACTCATGTAGACAACCCCGGCTTTCCACTGCCGGGCAAGCTCCAGTGCATGCAGTGTCGCATTGAAATTGACCCGGTGGAACTCCCGTGGATTCCGGAACGATTCGGGAACGGAGGTTTTCGCCGCCAGATGGACAATGACATCACATGTCGCAGTGTCGCAGACCGAAATCCAGTTGCAGATGTCCAACCCGTTCTTTCTGGAAATCTCAAGCACATCATGTCCTGCCTTCTTCAGAACAGGTACCAGATGTGTCCCTATAAATCCGGAACTACCCGTGACCGCTATCTTCATATCAGCTTGAAATTGGGGTCGTTGACAAGCTCCGTGGCGGTTTCATAGTCAACCGGTCGTCCGATATCCAGCCAGAATCCGTTGTATTCATACACCGTGGCGGGGTTGTTTTTTTCAATGAGCGTGTGCATCAGATGGTCAAAGCCGAAAAAGGTATCTTTCGGGATATACTTCAGCACATCCCGGTTCATCATGTAGACACCCATGCTCACGAGAAAATCGTAATGCGGTTTTTCCTCGAACCTGATCAGCCTGTTGTCTTTGCCCTTGTGCAGAAGTCCGTAGTCGATCAGTTCACTGCGCCGGTATGATGCGATGGTGAAAATGGCATTGGATGCAACATGGCTCTCATGGAACCTTGAAAAATCAAGATCTGTCAGGACATCGCCGTTCATCACCAGGAAATTTTCAGGCAGGTCTTTTGCCAGGGTGAGCGGACCCATGGTGCTCAGGGGTTTGGTTTCCATGGTGTAGTCGATGGTCACCCCCCATTTGGATCCATCATTGAAAAATGCCTTGATGATATCCACCGCATGATTCACGGCAATGGTGATGTGGGTGAAACCGTGCTCTTTGAGCTGGCCGATCACGATTTCAAGGATAGGGCGGTTGCCCAGCGGGACCAGCGGCTTTGGCAGGGTAACCGTGTAGGGACGCAGTCGGGTCCCCGCACCACCAGCAAGTATGACGGCTCGTTTTGACATGTATTTAACTTTTAGCTATTCATAAACATCTTTTCCGGACCGGTAGTAGTCCAGATACCATTCCACGGTTTTTCTGACACCTGTCTTCCAATCGGTTTCGGGTTCATACCCGAGGATGGCTTTGGCTTTGGATGTGTCCGGGCATCTGCGGGATACCGATCCGCTGTGCTGACCCTCGCGGACGTAGGTCCCGCTGAAACCGGCAATCGCGCCGATGTATCGCAGCAGTTCTTCAATGGTAATTTCGGCATTCATATCGCCGATATGGAATATCTCGTTGTTGGCCGTATCCGTTTCCATTGCGGCTATCGTCCCGTTAGCGGCATCATCGATGAAGTTGAACGATCTGGTCTGGTCGTGGCCGAACATCCGGAACGGGTCCTCGCCANCGGCGAAACGTTTAACNACCTGCGGTATGACATGCTTGAAGCCCATCCGGGGTCCGTATACATTATGGTAGCGCACGATGGTACAGTCAAATCCATACACTTTCGCATAGTTCATGAACCCGGATTCACCAAGCATTTTCGTCACAGCGTAAGTGAACCGCGGGTGGGTGATATCCTCAATGCAAAGCGGTACATCCTCCGGGGTCGGCACCCGGTATCCAAAAGCTTCCACCGCTCCGGCATAACATTCGCTGGTGGATGTGAATAGCACTTTTTGACAGGCGCTCTGCTTCAGCCACTCCAGGGTGTTCATGATAAGCTGGGTGTTGATGCGGATGAGCTCATTCGGCATTTTGCTGGTGTACTCCACTCCCACCACCGATGCAAGCATGTANACCTGGTGGTAATCCGAATCCAGCCGGTCAAAAGCCGATGGATCCGTAAAATCCGCGTTGATAACCTTGACATCATGGGCATTGACCAGGGATCTGAGCTGATCGTCCATTTTTCCCCGGAAGAAGTTGTCTCCGATGGTCAGGTCGTATCCTCCCGAAATTGCCAGTTTCTGTAGGATATGAAAACCGATGAAGCCGGCTCCACCGAGTAAAAGTACCTTTTTAGACATCACCTCTCCCGGTTATTTTAAATACATGTTGTGGAAATTCGGCACGGATGGTATCCGGTATGGCACCGTGCGGATCAAACAGGGCCATGGGTTTGTTTGCGTTCAGGATCTTGTGCAGGAGGCCGTCGTCGAAGTATGTCATATGGGCGGTACCCAAAATGACCGCATCATAATCGCCGGCCAGTGCTTCTTCGTCAGAACATGTTTCCAGCTGGTGTTCCACCCAGAACGGCACAAAGGGATCATGCAGGACGAGCCGGGCCTTCCTGTCCTGTAAAGCCGCAAAGACCGGTTCCACGGGGGTGGATCGGGTGTCCCCGACATTTGGCAGGTAGGAAATACCCAGGATCAGGATTTTTTTGTTGGCAATCCCTTCCCTGAAATGCTGAAATATGTGTTCCAGGGTGTGTCCGGGCATTTGGTCGTTGATTTCAACGGCCCTCTCGGACTGGGGCAGGTGCTTGGCACCGAAGAAGTGCTGGCTGGACCAGCTTGCCAGCAGCGGGTCCTTGGTCAGGCAATATCCACCCACACCCAGGCCGGGTTTCATGATGTTTTTGTGGGTTGGCCGCATCCGGATGGCATCGATGACCTCAAACAGGTTCACATCGGCCGCTTCGGCGAATTCCGTCCATTCCTGGATAAAAGAGATGTTCATGGCGCGGAAGGAGTTTTCCAGCACCTTGGCCATCTCGCTGGCCGTGGTGCTCCCAAGGCGCGTGAGCGGATATTCTTCCGTTGAGATGATGGTCTTCAGAAATGATTCGACAGCGTCGGCGCTCTTTTCATCGATGCCGGAATAGACGCGATAGAAGTTCCGGATGGAATCGATGTAGCCGGGACCGGGCATCACTCTTTCATAGGAGTGGCCGATCATGAATTCAGGTGAAAGGTTTCTCTTTTGGAATTCCTCCTCAAATACGGGTTGCACCAGTTTTTTGCAGGTCCCGGGCGGCACCGTTGATTCCACCAGGACCAGCACATCCTGCTTGCAAACGGATGCGATGGAGCGGATGGCCTCCCTGAAGGGATCGAGCGGGACACTGTAACTGGTGTCCAGGTGCTCATCGCGCACTCCCTTGTGCACATCCAGGTTGATATCCACCACCACGACATCCGCCAGCGCATACGCGCCCTGGTCTGATGTTGCCCGGAAGTTGTTGCGTTTGCGGGCCATTTTGAAGCATTCGGACACTTTGGGGTCGCTGCTCCGGACCGGGAACTCCCCGGCATTGAGCTTGTCGATCACCCCGGCATTGGATGGCAGGTC
>SL_3KL_010_SEDDRAFT_10006412_pt1 | contig 10531 bp, 10 predicted proteins | sample SodLakKL_010_SED_2_FD_10381 | JGI IMG/M metagenome (IMG submission 10381)
CCGCCTACAGATGAAGAGCTGCATGTATTGCGAAACGAGCTGGATCCTGATGGGGTTTATCTAGGTCGTCGTAATGGCTAGAACGGGATCAAAAAAATAGCTAAGGGGGCGAATGGTGCGGTGAAAGATGTGGTTATTGTTGAAGCTGTTCGAACTGCCGTGGGCAGAATGGGTGGAAGCCTTAAGGATATTGAATGTGATTACCTTGCAGCTATTCCGATTAAAGATTGCATTGAGCGATCCGGAATAGATAAAAACATGATAGATGAAGTTATAATCGGGCAGGCTAAAATGACAACAGATGCGGCAAATATTGCCAGGGTTGCAGCCCTGCGTGCTGGAGTGCCCGAAGAAGTACCGGCTTATTCTGTTATGAGGCAGTGCGGCTCAGGCCTGGAAGCTGTAAACTCTGGAGCGAGGCAAATTATGCTTGGGGCTTCACATGTGGTTGTAGCCGGTGGTGTGGAAAGCATGAGTACTGCCCAGTACTACCTGAGAAAAGCCAGGTTTGGCTACAATGCCGGAAATGATCTGCTTGTAGATTCAAACACCGAAAGTCAGCCACGTTCGCAGCCGGAAGAGATTTATGGCCGCATAGAGTCTATGGGGTTAACGGCAGAAAATGTTGCAGAACAGCACAATATCAGCAGAGAAGAGCAGGATCAGTTTGCCCTTGCCAGCCAGGAAAAAGCTGCAGAGGCCATAGAAAAAGGCTACTTTAAGAAGCAAATTGTTCCGGTTGAAGTAAAAGAGAGAAAAGAAGTTAAAGTCTTCGATACCGATGAGCACCCAAGAAAAGTAGATTTTGAAAAACTTTCAAGGCTAAAACCGGCTTTTAAAGAAAGCGGCTCTGTAACAGCCGGAAATTCGAGCGGCAGGAATGATGGAGCAAGCGCATTAGTGCTGATGTCCGGTGAAAAGGCACAAGAACTTGGCATAAAACCTATAGCAAGAATAGTATCGATGGCTGCTTCGGGTGTTGATCCAAAAGTCATGGGAATTGGACCGGTGCCGGCCACCCGGAAAGCTTTGGAATTAAGTGGATTATCTTTAGATGATATTGATCTAATTGAGCTAAACGAAGCTTTCGCAGCCCAGGCTTTGGGCTGTGTCAAGCTGCTTGGATTAGAAAATAAGATGGATAAAATAAATGTTTGTGGAGGAGCAATTGCCCTGGGTCATCCTTTAGGGGCAACAGGAGCGATTATTTTAACTAAGTTAATTTATGATTTGAAAAGACTTGATAAAAAGCACGGTTTGGCAACTTTATGTATTGCCGGAGGTCAGGGTATCACAACAATCATTGAAAATATTAACCAATAAATTTATCCCTGCCCGATCATTGTTTTTCGAGGCTGCCTTAATAAGTATTAATGGGGTTTTGTCTATGAATGAAGTTGTTCGTATAAATGTTACCTTGCATGGCTGGCTGATAAAATATTTTGATTACAAGCAAACAGAGCAGGTTGTAGTTCCCAAGTCCGTTACTTTAGCAGAGCTAGCAGAGATTATTGCATTGCCGCCAGAGAGTTACATTGCATTTGTAGATGGCCACCAGGTTTCTAACGAAGATACTCTTAGTGACAATGACAACTTGCACTTCTATCCCCTTGTAGTTGGTGGCTAAAAAAGAGCGGCTGGGCCAGCGTGAAAATTGAAAACCGGAGGTGATGCGAACAAAAATAGTAGAGTTACATGAGGTAGATTTTATTTTTGAGCGGGTCAAAAAATAAGGAGGTAAGCATATGTTGAGAAAGCTGCTAGTAATTTCACTGGTGATTTTGTTTGGTATGGTTGCTCTTGTAGGATGCGATCCTGCAGAGGAAGTAGTTGATGAAGAGCCGGTAGATGAGCCGGTAGATGAGCCGGTAGATGAGCCAACAGAAGAGCCGATTGTGATTGGCCACCTTATGGCAGAGACAGGTGTTTTTGGGCCTTATGGCATAAGAACTGCGCTGGGCTCAGAGCTGGCTGTTGAAGAGATAAATGAAGCCGGCGGCATTTTAGGAAGGCCTGTCGAAATAATCTATGAAGACACTGAAGCCAATCCTTCGGTAGCAGTTGATCGTTCAAGAAGGCTGGTTGATGAAGCAGGCGTTAAATTTGTTATGGGTTCAGCTTCAAGTTCGGTATCGTTAGCGCTAGCTGCAGAAGCGATGGCGGATGAGTTCATTTTTGTAAATGTTGGCGGTTATACTCCTGAGTTAAGCAGTGACGATGGTGGGGAATTTGTATTTACAGCACTATGGAATAACTTACAGCTGCAAAGAGCTTGTGCAAAAATGGTCAGTGAAGAGCCATGGGATACTGTTTATAATATGTCACCTGATTATGTGTTCGGTCATGAAGCATGGGAAGTTTTTTCCACCTCTATGAATGAACTGTATCGCCTAGATAACCCGATTGAAGTAGTTGGCTCTGATTTTCCGGCATTTGGAACTGAAGACTTTTCTGACTATATTGCAAAAATTGCTGCAGCCAACCCCGATGTTATATACAGCACATTATGGGCTACTGATGAAATTACATTTTTAAGACAGGGTCTCGAATTCGGTCTTTTTGATGATGTTAAGCATTATATTTCCGGTGCTGCTGTTCCTGATGAACTGGCTTTGGCTTTGGGGCCTGATGGTATGCAGCCATTTGCAGATCTTGGTGTTACAATCTGGGCCATGTCAATTTATGATCCAAGCTGGCCGGATACTGAAAAGAACCAGCGGTTTATTGATTCTTTTTATGATAAGTTTGGTGATTACCCGTATGCAAAAACCTGGGCAGATTATGCAGCTGTATACCTGATTAAAGAAGGTATAGAAAAAGCCGGTTCTGCAGAACCAGCAGATGTAGCGGCTGCTTTGAGTGGTATTACCTGGGAGAACGAGCAGGGAACCTGGCATATTCGTGAAGAAGACCACATGGTCATCCCGGAAATGATTGTTGGTGGAATTCTGCAACCAGGAGATTTCCCTGTTTGGAGCCTCGGTGATATTCAACTCTTCCCTGGTGAAGAGGTTACTCCCGATCCGTTGAGGTAAATAAAGCAAGATAGATTAGCGTATATACTTCCATAAGGGAGGGCTGAAAAGAGGCAGGGGCTTTTATTCATGGCAATATATATTGCCCCTGCCTCTACATCCTATGAGTGTAATATTGGAAACAAGCGGCTTAACGAGAGATTTCGGTAAATTTAGGGCAATAAAAGATGTTAGTTTACAGGTTGAAAAGGGAGTCTTGACCTCTTTAATCGGGCCCAATGGAGCCGGAAAAACAACTTTTTATAACTGTGTAACAGGAAAATTTCCACCTACAAGTGGCAGGGTTTTGTTTAAAGGTGAAGATATTACCGGGTTGCCGGCTCATGCCATTCAGCAAATGGGCCTGAGCCGGTCCTTCCAGATTGTCAACATATTCCAGGAACTAAGTGTAGTGGATAACATTAAGGCTGTGCTTATTGCCAAAGAAAAAAAGAATTGGAATTTTATAAAACTGGTTCAAAAGGATAAAGCCTTGCATGATGAAGCTTTAGAGATTGTAGAAAAGTTGGGTTTGAAGGAAAAGTATAACTCAATTTGTAACGAATTGTCTCACGGTGATCGCAGAAGGGTCGATATCGGTTTAGCTGTGGCCTCAAATCCTGAGATGATTCTTTTGGATGAACCTACAGCAGGTATGAATCCAAATGAAACAATAGAGGTAATGGATTTGATTAATCATTTAAGAACAGACACAGGGGCAACTTTTTTCTTGACGGAACATGATATGGATGTTGTGTTTTCAATTTCTGAAAGAATTGTAGTTTTGCACCAGGGTTCAATAATTGCTGATGGAAAGCCTGATGATATTAAAGCTGATCATTCTGTTCAAGAAGTATATTTGGGAGGGGTGCTGTAATGTTAAAAGTTGAAGGTATCCATACTTATTATGGCACCAGTTATATATTGCAGGATGTTTCCCTGACAGTAAATGAAGGTGAAGTGGTTTGTGTTTTAGGCCGCAATGGGGTTGGTAAAACTACTACAATACGCAGCATAATCGGGTTAACACCACCCCGGGAGGGAAATGTTTACTACAAGAATCAGAAAATAAACGGTTTGCAGCCTTTTCATATTAATCGCCTCGGAATAGCTTATGTTCCCGAAGACAGGCAGGTATTTCCTGAACTAACAGTGTACGAAAACCTTTTTATCGCCCAGCGCAGCAATAATGGAGACAATAACGCTGAATGGACAATTGAGAAAGTTTTCGAACTGTTTCCGGAGCTTGGGAGAATTGACAAAAGGCTTGCCGGTAAACTCAGTGGCGGGGAACAGCAAATGCTAACAATTGCCAGGGCACTGGTCGGTAACCCCGAATTGATTTTGCTCGATGAACCTTCCGAAGGGCTGGCTCCCAAGGTGGTTTTGAACCTACTTGAGGCGTTAAAAGTTATTAAAAAGAGTACCAGCATTTTATTGGCCGAGCAAAATGCAGTATTCGCATTAAATCTTGCAGATCGTGGGTATATTCTGGAAAAAGGCAGAACGGTTTATGAGGCTGACGCAGAAACAATACGTTCTGACAAAGAGTTGCAGAAGAAATACTTGATTATATAGGATGGGGAGGTAGACAATGGAAGGCTATCTGTCAATGTTGGTTAATGGTTTATCTTACGCCATGTTGCTATTTTTGTTTACTGCAGGCTTCACGTTGCAATTTGGCGTTCTAGGCGTATTAAATTTAGCCCATGGCTCATTTTATATGCTCGGCGTATTCTTTTCTTTAACAATAGCTATGTTCCTAGGACATCTTGCAGGTTCTTTCTGGATTGGCTTGCTTATTGCGCCTTTGTTTGTTGCCCTGATAGGCGCTTTTATGGAAAGAACGCTTTTAAGGCGTATATATGGGCGTGATGTGCTGGTTCAGTATTTATTTACATATACCTGGATTTACATTTTAGATGATCTGGTTAGGATGATCTGGGGGGCAAGATATAGTATCGTTGTAATGCCGGACTACTTTGCATCTGCAATTAATGTTATGGGAGTTAATTTGTCACCTTACCGCCTTTTCATAGTTGTATTTGGGCTGGTAATGGGTTTCCTGTTATGGTATTTCTTGCAAAAGACAAAAATGGGTATGTTTGTTCGGGCAGCATCCGACAACAGGGATATGGTCAGTTCACTTGGAGTTAATACTCCGGCATTATTTACAATTGTTTTTGCAGTTGGTGCCTGGCTGGCTGGTATTGGTGGAGTGTTGGCTTCTCCCCTGCAAACTGCATACGCCGGAATGGGCATAGCAATAATTGTTGACTGCTTTATTGTTGTGGTAATTGGTGGAATGGGCAGCATAAAAGGAGCATTTATTGCAGCTCTTTTGATTGGCTTTTTAAGGTCATTCGGGATTGCATTTTTTCCGGAATTGGAGATGGCTCTAAAATATATTTTAATGGCTGCGGTAATTATATTACGCCCACGAGGTTTGTTTGGTAAAGAGGAGGTGCACTAAATGAGGAATAAAATAATACAAGCAGGACCTGATTCGAAATTTAATTATCTTAGCTGGGCGGCAATACTATTTGTAGCGGCAGTTATTGTACCTCTTGTCTTAGGGCAATATCCACCATATTATATTAGACTTGCCTCCTCAATTTTAATCTTTCTTTTATATGGTATAAGCTTTAATCTGCTGTATGGCTTTACCGGTTTTCTGTCTTTTGGTCAGGCAGCATATTTTGGAACAGGTGCATATGTTTCTGCCTTAATAATTATTGCGACGGACTCACTGTTTCTTGCATTACTTGGAGGGGCAGTATTTCCCGCCCTATTGTCGGTTGTGCTTGGTTATTTCTGTGTAAAACGGTCGAAGCTTTATTTCGCAATGTTAACACTCGCTTTTGCGCAGTTAATCTATACAATCGCATTCAGGTGGCGAGATGTAACTAGAGGCGATGATGGTTTAATTGTGCCGCGTATACAATACCTCAGTGACCCATATCATTTTTATTATTTTATTCTGGCAATAGTTGCAGTATGTGTCTTGATACACTGGGTTATAGTTCATTCATCATTTGGGCACACTCTCAAGGCTATTTGCCAGAGCCAGGACAGGGTATCCTTTATTGGTGTTCCAGTTGAAAAGCAGGTGCATGTGGCTTTTATCATTTCTGCATTTTTTGGAGGTTTGGCCGGTGCAATATATGCTCCTTATATTGGCATTGTTTCTCCTGCACTAACACACTGGGAATATTCGCTGATTCCTGTAATAATGGTGGTTTTTGGTGGTCCTAAGTATTTTTGGGGGCCTGCAATAGGTGCGATAGTATACATGGTTTTGAAAGATGTGGTTACCTTATATACAAGTTACTGGATGATAGTTTTCGGCTTGTTATTGATGGTTATTATTCTTGTTACCCCAAATGGTGTTATGGGGTTGCTTGAACAAGGTGTAAAAAAATTCAAAGCCAGGTTTGCCAATAAATGAAAAGCGGCTAGATTTTTGAGCGAGGAGGCGATGAGAAATTGCCAGGTTCTAATGTATTTTATAGATCCTTGAAAAAAAATTACCCGGTAATCGAAAAGGGTGAAGGTGTTTTTGTATGGGATACTGAAGGCAAACGGTACCTTGACGGTGCTTCAGGTTGCCTGGTAACCAATATTGGTTATGGTGTTGAGCCTGTTGGGGAAGCTTTGAAAAAGGAAGCAATGAAAACAGGTTTTTCACACGGCACAATCTTTTCAAATAAACCGCAGGAAGAAATGGCGGAACTGGTTACAGAATTGGCACCAAAAGAAGTAAATCATGCTTATTTTGTATCTGGCGGAACGGAGGCAAATGAAACTGCCTTTAGCTTTGCAATCCAATATCACCGCCAGAAAGGAAACGACAAGAAGTGCAAAATAATCGGCCGCCGACTTAGTTACCACGGGAGTTCATTTGCCACGTTATCAGCAGCAGGTAATGTGCAGAGACGAAGCATGTATTCACCCCTCGTTATGTCATTTCCTATTGTCCCTGCCCCACACTGTTACCGGTGTTATTGTGGGCTTACTTACCCCGATTGTGGTGTCCTGTGTGCACATGAGTTGGAAAGAACAATACTTGCTGAAGGACCGGAAAATGTGGCAGCATTTATTCTCGAGCCGGTTATTGGGACTTCTGCTGCCGCAAGCGTGCCGCCTGATAAATATATTCAATTAGTTCGGCAAATATGTGACAAATATGATGTGCTCATGATAACCGATGAGGTGCTTTGTGGTTACGGCAGAAGTGGCCGCTATCTTGCCATGGACCTATGGGGTACAACTGCTGATATAGTTACACTGGGTAAAGGCCTTGGAGGCGGTTATACTCCGCTTGCTGCCGTACTGCTGCATGATAAAATATATGAAGTATTTAAAAACAACTGGGGCAAGTTTATTCATGGATATACTTACCAGGGGAACCCGGTGAGCTGTGCAGCGGGGATTGCTGTTAATCAATTCATAAGGAATAACAATCTTTTTGAACAGGTTGAAGGTAGAGGAGAAAAATTAAAAGGAAAGTTGAATAGGTTAGCGGAAAAATATGAATTAATTGGAGATGTAAGAGGAATAGGCTTGTTGCTGGGACTGGAGCTGGTTAAAGACCGTGAAAGCAAGGAATCATTCCCCGCTTCCATGTCTGTTGCAGAGCGGGCGAGGGAAAAGGCTATGGATGAAGGGTTAATGGTGTATACAGGTGTAGGAGGCACTGCAGATGTTATACCCCGTGATTATTTAATAATTGCTCCACCTTTCACCATTCAGGAAGATGAAATGGATTACTTAATAGATGCACTGGATCGCACATTGAATAAGATTACTAATGAATTATCTTAGTGCATAGCTTGGAATAATTTGTTTGCTGATATCAAAAAGGAGGTTTACCTGGATGTATGGCTCGTATGGCAAATTATTAAGAATAAATTTAGACGAAAAATCCTATAGTGAGGAATCTATACCGGATCAGGTATTGGAACAGTATTTAGGTGGTAAAGGCTTAGGTGCTTACCTGCTGCATAAGTATCTGCCAGAAAAAACAGACCCACTGTCCCCGGATAACAAGCTTATTTTTGTTACCGGACCCGCAGCAGGCACGTCCATTCCCGCAGCCAGCCGGTATGGAGTTTTTGCCAAGTCGCCCCAAACAGGTTTTATAGGAATGTCTTTTAGTGGCGGACATACTGCACCTGCAATGAAAAAGACCGGTTATGATGCCTTTATTTTTGAAGGGGCTTCCAGTGAACCGGTTTACATACATATGTCAGATGAAGGCATTACATTTGGAGATGCCACTGACTTGTGGGGAGAAGATACCAGTGTAGCTGAGGATGCACTAATAGAGAGAGTTAATGTAAAGGGTGCTCAAGCGATTACTATTGGACAGGCAGGAGAGAACCTGGTTAAATACGCATGTATTAAAAACAATCATTGGCGCTCTGCCGGAAGAACCGGTATGGGCGCCGTGATGGGCTCAAAAAATATTAAAGGAATTATCTTTAGCGGTTCCACAAAACCCGAGCTATTTGATGAAGAAGCGCTAAACGCTTATTCAAAGGAAATGACTAAGGAATTTAAGGATACGGAAAGAACGAACCTGTTAAGAGACAGGGGAACTCCCTGGATGGTTACCACAGCCAATGAGTTCCATGCATTTCCGACCAAGTACTGGATTGAAGGTGCTTTTGATGGCTGGAAAGGTATTAGTTCTGATGCAATGATTGAAAAGCTAGAGGTTAAGCCAAATGCATGTTATCGCTGTTTCTGTGCTTGCGGAAAGCTTTGCACGGTTAAAGAGGGCCGCCATAAAGGCTTGAAAATTGAAGGCCCTGAATATGAAACTCTTTATGCTCTTGGCGGCCTGCTGTGTATTGATGAAATAGAAGAGGTAATATACCTTAATGATCTTTGTGACAAATACGGGTTAGATACAATAACTGTCGGTAATGTTCTTGCCTTTGCTGTTGAAGCAGGCAAAAGAGGCAAGTTAAGCGGCATGCCTGATTATGGCGATGTGGATGCATTTGCAGAGCTAATCAGGCTAATTGCCATGAAAGAAAAGGTTGGAGAGCTTTTGGGTCGTGGTGTAAAAATTGCTGCGGAAGAATTAGGGCTGGAAGACCTGGCTATACATGTGAAAGGTTTAGAACCGGCAGGATATGACCCCCGTACAGTACCCGGTATGAGTTTAGGGTATGCAGTCTCTGACCGCGGTGCATGCCATTTACGTTCCAGCTTCTACATGTCTGAGCTTAAGGGTGAAGTTCCATTTGACATGGTTGAAGGTAAGGCTAAGCACTTTTACGAGTACGAGAGTAGAAATACACTTGAAGATTCGTTGATAATCTGCAGGTTTTACTATAAGTTTATCGGCATGGAAGGCATACAGAGAATTATTAAAGCAACTACAGGCCTGGATCTTACCATGGATGATTTATATGATCTTGCCTCGCGTATAACAACTCTGACCAGGCATTTTAACATACGTGAAGGTTGGACTAAAGCAGATGATGATCTGCCGAAAAGATTATTTGATGAACCCATTGGCCCGAATAAAGATAGAGTAGTTCGCAAAAAAGATATGGATATCATGATCGGTGAGTATTATGATTTGCATGGCTGGGATAAAAATGGAATTCCCGGAAACAAACCCGAATTGCTTTAGCGGTAAGCAAGGTTTTACTTGTAACAAATGAATAAATGAAAATTATGGTCCGGCACTTCGTACTTGCGAGAGGGTTAGCATGAAGTATCGGACCAAAATTTTATTTGTATGCTATAATTAACCAGATACTTTTTATAGAAAGTGGGAGGTACTTTGAACAAAGAAGTTAAGGCAAATTCAGTGCTTGTAACAGGCTATGCCAGGGCCCCTCAAGGCACTGCAATGCAAGAAATGTATAGTTTCATCGGAGTTATTTTAGAAATTGATCCACAAACGGACAGGGTAATCGATGCTGAATTTACGCTGGTTACTACTGTTGCCAGAAGGTTTTTTGAAACTTTAATGGTCGGAAGTGATCTGAAAAACTTAGATGATAAAATTTATGAAATACGTCAAAGGTACATAGCTCCTTCAAGGGAAGCTATGGTTAATGCACTGTATACTGCAACACAAAGATACTGGGAAACTAAGGCGAAAAAGGATTTACCTGGGTAATATTGTCGACATGTTTAATAAAAGGCATTGAGATATTTAGACAGTTAAATTGTCTTTTTGAACAATTGTTTTCACCCAAAATATAGGGTATCTTTTATTCTTCCATTAGCTCCATGGTTATTTTAAAATCACTTTTCCTTAAAAGAACGGACCAGGTTTACTAGTTGCGGTCTGGCAATTTAAATATGAAATGTTTGCAACTCAGTCGATGATATACTATATTTGCAGAATGTGTTAATCGACTAATAAATATTGCTAAACTGCTCTTGTACTGCAATAATAAGCACATGGCTTCTCCTAGTTTTGGGCCGACTAAATTATACCTGGCAACGAAAGGACAACGATGGTTAAAGCTTTACTCTTTGACTTTGAC
>SL_3KL_010_SEDDRAFT_10006413_pt1 | contig 10531 bp, 11 predicted proteins | sample SodLakKL_010_SED_2_FD_10381 | JGI IMG/M metagenome (IMG submission 10381)
AAATATCGATGATCCGCTCTCCGGTATACCGTGTTGCTTCAACGATCGACCACGCATCCCGCTCGATCACCTCCATCAGGCCATGGAAGATCGCCTCCTCAAGGGTGTTCCCCGAGGCGATCCCGTTTGTATTCGTCCTGAAGAGGGGGCTGCAGGCTCTCGCAACCGGGTGATACACAGCATGTGCCGGGAGGAGAACCTCCTCTTCCCTGAGGATATCATATCCTGCCACCCAGGGGAGGGGGGCATCAGGATCTGCACCGGAAGGGAGGATCAGATCCACCGGATTCACCTGCCGGCTCTCTGGAGAGGAGATCCGAATACCGCGCGACGGTGACCGGGGGCTTCTCCATCTCAGCAGAACACCGTTCTATCCCCTCCATGATCGCTGAGACCCGCGCGGCAACCGGTGTGGCCCCCTTTCCATTATAGACCGAGATGGCACCACCCGCTGCCGTCGGGCGGATGCAGGAGAATACCGGGATACCAAGGCGGTCAAGACCGGTGATATCAGCAACGCGTGTAATACCTGCCTGTGGAAGGAGCGGCTCTACCCTCTCAAGCGTCGACTCCGGGGAGACCGCACGATGGGTCTCGATCATATACCCTTTCGGGCAGGATTTCAGATGCATCTGACTCTTCTACAACATCTCTCCTGAGATGATTACTATTTTTCCCCTCAACATCGGTGGTATTTCCAGAAGAGAGAGTACTTTATCCCACCATACAGAGAGATCTTCCAAGTATGGGGTCAGGCGTAGTCCGGGATGGCGCTCTTGATGCGGCACGCGGAACCGCCCTCACCCTGATGATCATCTACCATATTCTCTTTGATCTCGCGTACTTTGGGATCTATACCATCCATCCGGATATCTGGTATGCGGCAATTCCCATAGCAGGCACCTTCATCTTCATTGCCGGAATATCGCTTCACCTGAAGGCAGAATCGCTGAAAAGAAAACGTATTGACAGTATAGCCATACCACTCCTCCATAGAGGCCTTTTTCTGCTTCTCATCGGTGCAGGCATTACCGTTGCCACGTGGATCTATCCTCGGGAAGGATTCATTATCTGGGGAATCCTCCATCTCATCGGAGCGGGAACCATTCTTGCCATCCCCTTCCTCAGGTTCGGCAGATGGAATATCCTGCCGGCAGCGTTTATTCTCCTCATCTGGTTCTTTGTCTACCCGATTGCAGGACCGGACTACCTCATCCCCCTCGGCATCCACACCCCCGGCTTGTACAGCCTTGACTATCTCCCAATCATCCCCTGGTTTGCAGTTATGCTCCTAGGACTCGTGGCCGGATCCATCCTATATACAGGGAATATTGTACAAAGGGAGGTGAATAAACCGGTACAGGCACTCGCCTTCATCGGAAGGCACACCCTCATCATCTACCTCATCCATCAGCCGATCATCATCGGGATCATCCTGATATTAAAACCGCTCCTCTTCTGACTTGCACCAAACGTGAAACAGAAAGATATATTGTTCTCCCTTGAGTATCGATTAGTATGTGCGCCGGTTTTTTGAAGCGATTCTTTGGGAAGAAACCACACATCGTTCATAGCCCGCCCCCACCGTCGATAACCCACGGTGCCGGCATGCAGATGCCAGAATACAAGAACAAGCCGTACTTCATCGTCGCATCCATCGAGATGGGGAATACCACAACCAAATGTATCCTGACCGGCACGAGCCTGGAGACCGGGTCCTGTTATGTGATCAATAAGACGGTGAGTATGAGTCGCGATGTCCGGCCGCCAAAGCCGGGGGAGGAGATATTTGGTGCAACGCTTGACGGCACGAAGCTGACACGGGAGTCGGTCACAGAACTCGTCCGGGATACGCTTATCAAGTGCCATAAAGAGGCAAATCTGAGCATCAAAGATGATCTCGACTTTGTGGTTCGGAGTACCGGTGTCGTCGCTGCGATGGAATCACCCGAACAGATAGGCGATTTCATCATCGCTCTTGCAAACGGATGCCTTGAAGCCGGTGTCCCACCCCGGAAGATGACGCCCCCGATGTCGATAGACAATCTTCCAAAGAAACTTCGGGAAGCAAGCTATGCAGATCGTCTCGTCTTCACCGGTGCAGTAGCGGGCGTCCTCCCCCCGGTCGGGAGTACCGGGGTTGAGATGGTGGCAAACGAGATGGAGGGTGAGCTTGCCATGGCCGGTATCAAGGAGGGGGCCAAATGGACACCTGTTGATTTCAGAAACCCCTGTTTATCCCTTGATTTTGGAACAACCCTTGACGGGAGGATCACAAGCGACGTCCCAAGGGATGCCGAAAACCCCTTTGCAAAGACCATCGGGAACTTCTGCGGTCTCGCCGGTGCCATACCCGATGCGATCATCCGGGGAACCGGTCTTGTTCAGGAGAGAACCGGGACAGCACTTGACATCTTCGGAGAGGGATTCAGCGGCAGCCGGTTCAGTCTGGGACGGAATAAGAAAGTGATCGACGAGTATGTTGATCTCTGCCATGATCACATCGACATAAGGGTTGTACCATCTGATCGGAAACGTTTTGGAAGAGTTCCGGTCTTTGCGGATGTTGCAGAGAAATCCGGGGTCGCATTGATCGGATGTGACTGTGGTGTTGATGGAGACGGGATCGACAACCTAAAAAAGATAGGTGCGGAGATCTATGCGAAATACCAGTTGCCTGTTGTGACAGAGGTGATCGACCGGGTCTGTGCCGGAATGGCACTTCGGATGATCGATATCTGTATCGAGCAGAAGATGGTGCCTGAGAATGCATCAATCGGCTTTACCGGCCGTGCGGTGATATCAGGAAAGAAACCCGACTATATCGTTGAAGGGATCACCGAACGTGAGATCTTCTCCGATCCGATCGATCACCTCGTCTTCGTCGATGATGGTCTTGCACGAGGCGCAGCATTGATGGGGCGATGTATGAACTCCCTCGGAAAGCCGAAGAATCCTCTCGGCGGAGTCCGTGGGGGACCATGTATCATGAGCAAAAGGATAAAAATCGGGAGATAGCCGACAATGGAAGAAGAAGAATTATTTGACCTGATCATTCCACCAGGAGTACCAAGAACGATCATACGCGATATCGCAACCAACTTTGATGTTGAGATTGTGAACCGCCGTGAGCCTCTGTATTTCGCCAATATGGAAGGAGATGAGCGTGATCTCCTTGCATTCCGTGGTACAAAAGATGAGATTGTACGCGTTGAGGCGTATATGTTTGAAGAACTAAAAAAATTTATAAATTAATCTCTTTTTCCAATCAAAGCGACCAGAAGAGCCTTCTGTGCATGCAGCCGGTTCTCTGCCTGATCCCAGACAACACTCTGCGGTCCGTCAAGTACCTCATCGGTAATCTCAAGGCCACGATGTGCCGGGAGACAGTGAAGGACGACCGCATCCTCAGAAGCATGTGAGAGAAGCGCGCTGGTGACGCTGTACGGGGCAAATGCCTTCAGGCGTGCATCCTGCTCATCCTCGTTGCCCATAGAGATCCAGGTATCCGTATAGACCGCGTCCGCCCCTGCCACAGCCTCCTCCGGTCTTCTGTGGAACGTAACATTCCCTCTGGCTTCAGCAAGCCTGATACAATCCGGATCCGGTTCATATCCAGGCGGTACAGCAACAGAGACCTTCATCCCGGTCAGGATCGTTGAAAGAATCAGGGAGTTGCAGACATTATTGCCATCCCCGACCCAGGCAAGATGGAGCCCTGAGAGATCACCGAACCGCTCCTTCAGTGTCATCAGGTCGGCGAGGATCTGGCAGGGGTGTTCTTTATCAGACAGCCCGTTAATGACGGGGATTGTGGAGTTGTCCGAGAGGGTCTCGATGGATGAGTGGGAATTGGCCCGGATCATCGCTGCTGAGAGGTACCGTGAGAGGACCCGGGCGGTATCCGGGATCGCCTCACCCCGGTCAAGCTGCATATCACGGGGGTTGAGATAGAGGGCATAGCCCCCAAGCTCATACATCCCGACATCAAAAGAGATGCGTGTCCTCGTCGATGACTTCTCAAAGATCATTCCGAGGGTCTTTCCGGCAAGATGGGGGTGAGCCACCCCGTCTGAACGCTCCTTCTTCAGGCGGATCGCATCATCGAGGAGGGTGCCGATCTCATCTGCTGTGAGATCAAGAATTGAGAGTATCGTCCGTTTCATCGTATTTCCTTCATATGAGCGATTCGGCGGGCAACGATCTCCTCTCTCCCGATATCCGACCGGTACCGCACATTTCCGGTAACCCGGGATGCAGCAGACTCAGCAGAGCGCTCAGCATCTGCAAGGGTATCCCCGATACCGACAAATGCGAGAGAGCGTGAGGACTGGGTATATACCGTTGTACCCTCCTGCCGGACATTGGCATAGTAGAGGCGTGCATCATGAGCCGCTGGAAGCCCGATGGGATCCCCCGCCACCGGGGCATCCGGATAGCCGGCTGGAACAACATATTTACATACCGTCGCCATCGGATCGAACCGGACATCGGACTGCCTGAGTGTTCCATCCGCAACCCGGGCGATGATCTCAGTGAAACCGGATGAGAGGATCGAGAGGACGTTCATCGCCTCGGGATCGCCAAATCGCGCATTAAATTCGATCACCTTCGGACCCGTGGCGGTATTCATAAACTGACCGTACAGGATACCCCGGTATGTCGTTTTCGAATGCTCAAGTGCCGCGACAACATCATGCATGATCCGAAGGGCCGCAGCATACTCTGCATCAGTGACAAACGGGAGGCTGTGATCAGGAAGTGAATAGGACCCCATGCCGCCGGTATTTGGCCCGGTATCACCCTCGAATGCCCGTTTATGATCCTGAACAAGCGGCATGGGAAAGAGCGAGCGGCCATCAGCAAATGCCATCATCGTAAACTCCTCACCAAGGAGGCGCTCCTCAATGACGACACCGCCGTCGATGGATCGCAGGTACTCGATGGCACCGGCCTGATCAACATGCTCGCCCATCACCTTGACGCCTTTCCCCCCGGTCAGGCCGATCGGCTTGATGACGAGATCCTCCCCATGATCCCTGATGAATGCCTCGGCTTCATCATGATCATCAAAGATTCGATATAACGGGAGACCGTCAATTTGATACTCCTTCATTAACCTGCGGCAGAATGCCTTATCGGTCTCGATCCTCGCTGCCGCCTGTGTCGGGCCAAGACACCCGATACCGATCTCCAGAAGCGCATCGACAAGGCCCGCCATGAGCGGCGCTTCAGGTCCGATGACGGCGTAGTCGATACCCATCTCCTTTGCATAGGATACGATGGCATCCACATCAGTCTCTTTTTTTACCAGGGTTTCCCTCGAGAGCGAAGCGATGCCGGGATTATTATTTGAATTTACGGCGTAGAGGACGGCCTCAGGGTCGCATGAGATCACCTGGGCCAGTGCATGCTCCCGTCCGCCACCGCCTACAACCAGATACTTCATGGTCATGTATTAGACACACCCCTACTAATATAATATCACTCAAAGAGTGCGCTCACCCGGAGCAGGGGTGAGAGTGAGATTCCATAATTGGCAAGGGATGCTTCCGCACCCTGTTCCCGATCAACAACCGTCACCACCCGATCAGTTATTGCTCCTGCTTTTCGTAATTCAAGAACACCATACACGGCAGATCCACCTGAGGTCGTCACATCCTCGATGAGAAGAACCCGTTTCCCTGATACACGGCCGATGACTGTGTCTGCCTTGCCGTGATCCTTTCCGGTTGCACGTATGATCGCGTACGGTTTCCCAGAAGCAAGGGAGACGGCGACAGCAAGGGGGACACCTCCGACAGCAACACCGGCGATACAATCAAAGTCAAACTCTTCTGCAACAGTCGCGCCGATCGCAGAGAGGAGTTCGGGCTCTGTCACCGCCTGCTTGACATCCACATAATATGAGCTCTTCTGTCCGGATGCGAGGGTAAATTCCCCAAATTCAACTGCGCGGAACCGGATGAGAAGTTCCCGGAGATCGATTACCATGGTACCTCTTTAATGCCAAGTGCATAGCCAAGAAGATTTGCCCCACGGTGGAGAAGCGGGGTGATGATCAGAATCGCAAGAGCCATCGGGAGAGTGATGACCGAGAGCGTCCATGAAAGATTGAAGATGACCAGGAGTACAAAAGCCCCGATGACCAGGTCATACTGATCAGCAACAGGCCATTGTGCCCCCCTCTCGAGATTTCTTCTTCGTTTAAAGAAACTCTTTCCGAGATCGCCAAGGAGTGCACCCGCAGAGAGGAGGAGCACTGAAAGCAGGGTATGCTCAGGAAGAGATGAGAAGACAGGGTATGACTGGGCAACTATCTGGGCTGAGCCGATGACGAGGCCGCCACCAATACCTATGAAGAGTCCCCGCAGGGTCTTCCCATCACCAAAGATTCGCCGTCCATCACGCCAGTAGCGCCCCCCGTCGATCGGCCGTCCACCACCGGCCGCCGCAGCCACAGGGTTTGGAACATATGCCGGCAACATCACCCAGAGCGCGGAAATGAAGATAATAAGAAGGGAACCGATACTGATACTGCTCATAACCAAGTAATATGGTGCAAGGTTTAAAAATACTGTATCCCTAACTACATTGCAGAGACGTACCGGTGATTGAAGAATGGAGATTAAAAGAACAAAAAGCATCTGCCCTGTCTGCAGAACGGTGATTGATGCAGATCTCATCGAAGAGGAGAATGCGATCTGGATCCACCGCACCTGCCCGGAACATGGTCCCTTCAGGTCGCTGTACTGGTCTGATGCCCAGATGTTTCGCCGGTTTGATACGTATAACGCCATCGGAGAGGGGATCACCACCGCAAAAAAGCCGGATGAGAGGAAGGGGTGCCCCCTGGACTGTGGCATCTGTGAGAGCCACCACTCGGGAACCCTGCTTGCCAATGTTGATCTGACAAACGATGTAATCTGAATTGTGACTTCTGTTTTGCAAATGCTCGTGCATGCGGTTTTATCTACGAGCCGACATTTGAGGAGATCATTTCGATCTTCCGTCGCCTCAGAGATCAGAAGCCTGTTCCTCCCCCCGCGGTCCAGCTATCCGGAGGAGAGCCGACGATGCGTGAGGATCTCCCTGAAATCATCAGAATGGCCAAGGAACTGGGATTCAAACAGGTTCAGGTCGCAACAAACGGCATCAAACTCGCGCAGGACGAATCGCTTGCAGGGAAACTGAAGCGGGCCGGGGTTTCAACAATATACCTCCATTTTGATGGCGTCACCAAAGAGACAAACCCCCTTCTCCAGATGAATAAAAAGGCAATTGAGAACTGCCGGAGAGAGAAGGTCGGCATGGTTCTCGTCCCTACGATGATCGGGGGGAAGAATATTCATGAAGCAGGGGCGATCATCAGGTTTGCGGCAGATAATGTCGATGTCGTCAGGGGAGTCAACTTCCAGCCTGTTGCATTCACCGGTGCGGCAACAGATGACGAGATGCTGAAGGAACGAATTACGATACCCGACCTCCTCCATGGTATTGAGAATCAGACCTGCGGTATCCTCAAAGCAGATGACTTCTATCCAATCCCATGCGTCGGACCGATCATCGATCTGGTGAAGGCATATACAGATCGGCCACAGATACAGTTTACGGCACACCCCCATTGCGGCGCAGCCACATACCTCTTCGTCACTGAGGAGGGAATGGTTCCGGTCAACAGAATGGTTGATGTCGATACGTTCTTCTCATCCATCGACATGATTGCAGGCAATATGAAGAAAGGGGGAAGTATCAACAAATACCGGGCACTTCTTGAGGGAGTTCGGAATTTAAAAGGGTCCCTGAATAAAGATAGCAATTATACATTCGATTTCCACGGACTTATTGCAGATGCACTCATCCACCAGAACTTCGATGCACTTCGGAAGTTCCACTGGAATGCACTCTTCATCGGTACGATGCATTTCATGGACAATCATAATTATGACCTTGACCGGGTGAGCCGGTGCTGTATCCATTATGCCACCCCGGACGGGAGGATCATCCCCTTCTGCACCTATAACAGCGGGCCTGTCTGGCGTGAGGAAGTCTGGAAGAAACATGCCCAAACCCCTGAATAAGGACTGAGGATGAGAGAATGATTCGAATTGTCCGAAAACCGACTGATACCCCGGATGACAACTCCACGCAGATGGTCATCGACGCGCTTGACGTAATGGGCGCAGAGTATGAGATCCTCTCATTACAGGAACTCAATCCGTTCGCCATCAGATACAGCGGCGATCTCATCTGGATCTGTGGGATCCGCCAGGATGGTGTTGAGTTTGAACTCATCAAGGCCCTTGCACTCAAAAACCGCCTGGTCAATACCCCGGAAGCAATCGCAACCTGTGCAAGCAAGGTGCTCACCTCAGCATTGCTCACACATCATGGTGTACCAACTCCGGAGACCCTTTTTACCGCATCCAGGCATATGGTTGATGAATTCCTCCAGACACATGGAAAGGCCGTTTATAAACCGGTATACGGGTTTGACGGGGATGGCATCTTCCTCTTCTCTGATGTAGGGGATCTCGCAGATCCACCCTACTATGTCCAGGAATATATCAGAAACGACCGGGACTTCCGGGTCTTTGTGATCGGGTATCAGGCGGCAGGTGCCATCTACCGGCAGTCACCGCACCTGACCCATAATATCCACCAGGGCGGAGTCGGGACACCGGTTGAGATAGATACCAGTATGCGTGAGATTGCGGAGGCAGCTGCCCGGGCAGTGGGGATAGATTACTGTGGTGTTGATCTCCTCAAAACCGAAGACGGCTATACCGTCCTTGAGGTGAACGGAACACCAAACTGGCACTGTATGGCTGCACCAATACCAGAACTTCTTGCAGAATATTTCGTATCAGAAGAGAAGAAAATGAGATAGGGGGGATATCACCACTCACCAGATTGTTTGCTCATTGAGCACACTCAATCTCTTTTAATGCCCTTTCAGCGAGTTCTTTCATACGCGATGAAATCCTCCCTGATGAAGCAAAATCAACATCACTCATCGCATTTGCCAGTTCGGTGGCAAGGATGAAGATGGCATATTTATGTTCCAGTTTGCTCTTATGAACATGTGAGGGGTTGATCTTAAGAGCATCATATTCTGAAAAAGATAGAGTACTATGGAGTTCTTCGAAGTGATCCTTAATTTCAGACAACATCTGATGGAGGGCGATCAACTCATCTTTATGCATACATGTCACCAGGTAGTACGATGGGGATGCGAAAAATAAAAGCCTATGGATCAAAAAACAAGATTTAAATAGTTCTATATTTTTACCATACGGACCGTGGCAGGTCTCTTGACGATACCGGAGAACTCCCGCGCCGCTATGAAATCAAGACCCTTCTCAGCCGCAAGATCGAGGATTCGCTGATTAACCGGCTGGTCGATGATTATTCCGGCGGTCTCCCCACTCAGCTCATCAAGGATTCCCTTGTACTCCTCAAGAGGATAATCCCCAAGACTGGAAAAATCCGGGGAAAGAACACGTACAAGTCCACTCCCCTTGATCGCCCTGATATGGTCGTTGAGTCCGAAGGGATCGGATGATTCCTCTTCTGAGGCAGGGGCCGGCACTGATGACGCATCGGGCTCCTGAGCAGGAATGGTGTTTCGTGAGATGGGGGGATCCGGATAGAGAGTGGGACGAATATCATGTCCGGATCCGCTTCTCCGTGCCTCCCTCTCAATATTGTCGCGAACATACTCAACCGGCACTTTGTTCCGGAGAGCCTTGACGATCTCTTTTCTGCTGAGATCCTCAACACTCTTTCCCCGTGGCGGATATGCGACAAAGTCAATGTCTGCGATCTGGAGAAGCTCCCTGAGGATCAGCTCCCCTCCCCGATCCCCGTCAAGAAAGACGGTTGCTGTCTTCTTCTCACAGAGAGAGACGATGATATCCGGCACATTTGTCCCCTCTACCCCGACACTGTTCTTGATCCCGTATCGTAACAGGTTGAGGACATCGGCCCGACCCTCTACAATGATGATCGCATCAGAGTCTTCGACATTCGGACCTGCCGGTACTCGATCATCACCGATAAGGCGAATCTTCTCAACCCGTATCGACTCGCGTACCTCATCAAGGAGATCCTGTGAATCGATCGAGTCTTCATCAAAGGCATCAAGGAGCAGTTCCTTTGCCCGTTCGATGATCTTCTTTCGTTTGGCAACCCTGATATCCTCGATACACTCGACACGGACATGGGAGACACATGGACCAACCCGGTCGATCGTCTCAAGTGATGCTGCAAGAATAGCAGTCTCCGCCCTGTCGAGGGAAGAGGCGATGAAGATATCACCGGTGGTCTCCCCCCTCCGGCTGATGATCTGGACATCGATCCGTCCAACCCGTCCGGTTCTCTGGAGATCCCGGAGATCGAGGTCTTCGCCGAGCAACCCTTCAGTCTGACCAAATATGGCACCGACTACATCGGGTTTTTCGACCACCCCCTCTGTTTCAAGATGAATGTGAATAAGATACTTAGTCGTATCAGGTGAATACATGGAATC
>SL_3KL_010_SEDDRAFT_10006414_pt1 | contig 10530 bp, 7 predicted proteins | sample SodLakKL_010_SED_2_FD_10381 | JGI IMG/M metagenome (IMG submission 10381)
TTGGTAGGCGCGATTGGACTCGAACCAACGACCCCCACCATGTCAAGGTGGTGCTCTAACCAGCTGAGCTACGCGCCTAAAGCGTTCGAAGCGCGTATTGTACAGGCTTGTTCGCGTCTGTCAAAATTGCTGTAGGTTGTTGTTTCACGGCTTCTTCGTTCTACTCGCCACGCGCCGTTGCGCCGAAATGGCTCCCAGCCGACGATGGCACCGAAAAGGCCATGGTGGCCCGAAAAACGCCCCTGGATGGCCAGACCAGGCGATACGCGCAGCGGGCCATGCGGTGCCACCGCCGGCACCGCATTTTGCGCAAGGTTCATGCCGCAATACTGGTGCGATCGCGCCGGCGGTTTGTGGGGTGAAGATCGGTTAGACTTGGGTCCTGATATGCACGCCAAGTTATCCTGCGGTGCGCTCCTGGCCGCCGAGAGACGATGGCTCCAAAGCCCTTGAAGGATCCGATCTGCTTATGGCCCTGGCTCAGCTTCGCCGCACACAGGCTGCACTTGCAACGATTCTGATTGCAGCCAGCCTCGCCGGCTGTGCCGCCCTGCCCTTCGATGATGGCGCCTCGCCCCGGGGGTTCGCCCCGGCGGCGGAAGCCGCCTCCACCCCCATCTTCCCGCCGACCTTCGAGGCCTTCCTGACTACCGCCCCTGCCGGCACTTCGACCGTGCTGGCCGAGAGCCCCTGGGGCGGCCCGGTCCAGGTCCAGGCCGATGCCAGCTACTTCGCGGCCAGCGGCAGGACCTGCAGGCCCTTGCAGGTGGATGGGCCGCGCGGCCTGCATCCGGCGCTCGCCTGCCGGGCGCCCGGACGGCATTGGGAACCCGTACGGGTACTGGCCCATGGACACGGGACTGGCACATGAACACTCGGACCCGCGTCGCTCTCGGCCTGGCCCTGGCGCTGTGGCTCGCGCCGCTGGCGGCCATGGCTCAGAGCATCAGCGGCATGGGCGACATCCCGCGCGCCGATCAGGCCGCGCCGGTGCCGGACACCCTGGAACCCCCGTCCGGCATCGACTGGCGCACCGGCACCGTAGGCCCGATACCGGGCTCGGTACCGGCCAAGCCGGCGCAGGACATCACCCCCTTCGGTGCCCACCTGTTCCAGGGTGGATTCCGCGGCACCCGCGCCGCCGGCCTGAGCCCGGACTACAAGGTCCTGCCCGGCGATCAGGTGACCGTGCGCATCTGGGGTGCGGTCGAGATCGACCGCGTACTGCCCGTGGATGCCCAGGGCAACATCTTCATTCCCTTTGTCGGGCCGGTCCAGGTGCAGGGCACCCGCAATGCGGAACTCAACCAGCGTGTCGGTGCGGCCATTCGCTCCGTGTTCCCGGAAAACGTGCAGATTTACACCAACCTGCAGGGGATCCAGCCGGTAGCCGTCTTCGTGACCGGGGCAGTGAAGAATCCCGGGCACTATGCCGGCAGCCCCGACGATTCCCTGCTCTATTTTCTGGACCAGGCCGCCGGGATCGATCAGCAGACCGGCAGCTACCGCGTGGTGCGCGTAATCCGCGAGGGCCGCACCCTCGTGGTGGCGGACCTGTATGACTTCCTGCTCGAAGGTAGCATCCCCCGCCCCCAGTTCCAGGATGGCGACACCATCATCGTCGAGCGCCGCGGCGCCGTGGTGACCGTGGCCGGTGACGTGCCCCGCGCACACCGCTACGAGTTGGAGCCCCATCGCCTCGACGGCCGCGGGCTGCTGGCCCTGGCCCGCATCAAGTCGGACGTGTCCCACGCATTGGTGCGCGGCACCCGCCCCGAGGGTCCCTTCGCGGCCTATCTCACCCTGGAGTCGTTCCGCGACACCCGGCTGGCCGATGGCGACGAGGTGCTGTTCTCCGCCGACCAGCGCGGCGACACCATCGTCGTGCAGTTGGAGGGCCGCTACCTGGGACCCTCGCGCTTCACCATACCCCGCGACGCCCAGTTGATGGAGCTGCTGGATGGCATCGCGGTGGACCCGCGCCTCACCGACGCGCAGAGCATCTCCCTCCGGCGCGAGAGCGTCGCCGAACGGCAGCGGCAATCGCTGGAAGAGAGCCTGCGCAGGCTGGAGACCACCTACCTGGGGGCGTCCTCCGCCACTCCGGAAGAGGCCGAGATCCGCGCCCGCGAGGCCGAGCTGATCCAGAACTTCGTCGCGCAGGCCCGGCAGGTGGAACCCTCCGGGCGCTTGGTGGTGGCCAGCCACGACCGCATCGCCAACATCCGCTTGCAGGACGGCGACATCATCACCATCCCAGAGCGCTCGGATTCGTTGCTGATCAGCGGCGAGGTGATGATCCCGCAGGCCATCGTGCATGTGCCCGGGCAGGACGTGGGCGACTACATCCGCCGGGCCGGTGGCTTCACCCAGCATGCCGACCGCAAAAACATCCTGGTGGTTCGGCAGAACGGCGAGGTCCGCCCGAGCAGCGAGGTCACCCTGCGTGCCGGAGACGAGATCCTGGTGCTGCCCCGAGTGCCCACCAAGAACCTGCAACTCGCCTCGACGCTGACCCAGATCCTGTTCCAGATCGCGGTCGCAACCCGGGTGATCCTGGATCTGTAATGCGCACCCCGCTGGCGGTGACCTGGAGTGTCTGGCGCGCGTTGTTCCTGCGCGAGGGCACGGCGCGCACCTCGGGCGATCGCTTTGCCTGGTTCTGGATGCTGGCGGAGCCCCTGGCGTTCGTAATCGTGATGGTGGCGGTGCGCGAAATGTTGGGCCGGGTTCGACTGATTGTCGGCGCCGAGTGGATACCCTGGCTGATCGTCGGTCTGACCGCCTTCTTCCTGTTCCGGGAGGGCGTGTTGCGCTCGATGGGTGCGATCGAGGCGAACAGGGCCCTGTTTGCCTATCGCCAGGTGGCTCCGGTCGATCCGGTGCTGGTGCGCAATGTGGTCGAGGGGATTCTGAAAACGCTGGTGCTGGTCATCCTCATCTTCGGTGCGAGCCTGCTGGGCCACGACATCCTGCCATCCAACCCGCTCGGCGCGCTGAACGCCTGGTTGGCGATGTGGCTGCTGGGCATGGGAGCAGGCCTGGTGGTCTCGGTGGCCGCGAGCCTGGTGCAGGAAATCGGTATGGTAGTGCGGATGGCGATGCTGCCGCTGCTGATCCTTTCCGGCGTCATCATTCCGTTGCAGACCTTTCCGCATCACATCCAGCAGTACCTACTGTACAACCCCCTGGTCCACGGGCTGGAGACGCTGCGCCTGGCCTTCTTCCACAATTACAAATCGCTGAGCGGGGTCGATTTCGGCTACCTCTGGTACTGGATCATCGGAAGCATCGCGCTGGGGCTGATCCTGCACCTGCGCTTCGCCCACCGGCTGAAAGCCCAATGATCGACATCCGCCACGTGTACAAGCGTTATCACAACCACCACGGCAGCAACTGGGTGCTGGAGGACATCGACCTGCAGATCCCCAAGGGCGTGAGCGTCGGGCTATTGGGCCGCAACGGGGCGGGGAAATCCACGCTGCTGCGCCTGATCGCCGGGATGGACTATGCCGACAAGGGAGAAATCATCCGAGACTGCCAGGTGTCCTGGCCGATCGGCCTCCGAGGCGGCTTTCAGGGCTCGATGACCGGCCGCCAGAACGTGAAGTTCATCGCCCGCATCCACGGCAGCGAGCATTCCGTCCAGAAGATCATCGCCTTCGTCGAAGATTTCGCGGAAATCGGCAAGGCCTTCGATGAGCCGGTGAAGACCTACTCCAGCGGCATGCGCAGCCGGCTGGGCTTCGGCCTGTCCCTGGCGTTCAATTTCGATGTGTACCTCTCGGACGAAGCCACGGCCGTCGGCGACAAGGCCTTCAAGGAGAAGGCCAAGAAGGCCTTCAAGGACAAGGTGGGCCAGGCCAGCCTGATCATCGTCTCGCACGGGGAGGATATCCTGAGGGATCTGTGCCAGGCGGGCATCTGGCTCGAGCGGGGTCGCGCCCATTGGTTCGACCGGATCGACGATGCGATCGCTGCCTACCACCAAAGCCTCGAGCGGAAACAGGCCTGATGAAGAAACTCTTGTTCCAGCATTTTTATTGGCCGATCGCCCTGCTGTCGATCCTGGGAGCCTCCGTGTATTGGTCCGTACTGGCCACGGATCGGTACGTGTCCCAGGCCAACGTGGTCTTGCAAAGCCCGCAGATCGCCGCGCCCACCTTCAGCTTCGCCTCACTGCTGTCGGGCGGCGGCAACATGGCCGACATGCTGTTGCTCCGGGATCATCTGCTCTCGGTGGATATGNTGCAGAAACTGGATCAGGCACTGGATCTGCGCCATCACTATGCGGATCCGCGCATCGACGCCCTCGCGCGCCTGAGGCATGCGGATGTACCCCTGGAGCANCTGCACCGCTACTACCTGAAGCGCGTGGTCGTGGATGTGGATGAATATGCGCAGATCCTGCGCATCAAGGCGAGCGCCTACGACCCGGACCTGGCCCAGGCGATGGTGGCCATGCTGCTGAGCGCCGGCGAGGCGCACATGAATGCGATGGGTCAGCGGCTGGCGGCGGAACAGGTCCGTTTCATCGAGGTGCAGGTGGAGGAGTTGCAGCAGCGACTGATGCTCGGCCGGGATGCGCTATTGACCTTCCAGGACCAACACGGCCTCATTTCCCCGAGCAGCACGGTGGAGAGCATCAGCGCAGTGGTGGCCTCGCTGGAGGCAGAACTGGCGAAGCTCAGTGCCCGCGAGCGTGCCCTGCGCGATTCCCAAAGCCCCACGGCCCCGGAGGTGGTCCGCCTGCGCAGCGAGAGCCAGGCCGTGCGTGAACAGATCGAACTGGAACAGGCGCGAATGGCGGGCCAGGCCGGGGACGCGCTGAATCGCCTGTCCGCCGAGTACGAGACGCTGCTGCTGCAAATGGACTTTGCCCGGGAGATGTATTCCACGGCCCTGTCTGCGTTGGAGAATACGCGCGTGGAGGCGGCTCGGACCCTGAAGCAGGTCTCGGTGCTCCAGGAACCCACCGCACCGCAGTACGCGATAGAGCCACGCCGGATCTACAACATCACGGTGTTTGCGATCTTGGCGCTGTTGACGGCGTTGATCGTGCATATGTTTGCAGCGATCATACGGGATCATCGGGATTGATGACGGAGGTACCGGACCCGCACCGAACCAGGCGCAGCGGGCTCACCCCGCCCGAAGCTAAGCCCCTGATTGCAGACCCAGCACCAGGGACCGCGCCTTGCGCCATTGCCGCCGCAACCACCCGGAGCGCAGGTGCTCCAACTGCCCCGACGCCGCCAGGNCATCCCGTTCGGCGGCCAGGCGCCGCAACACTGCCTCGCAGGTCGTGAAGCCCTGAAGATCCCAATCCCAGTACAGCGGATAGCGCAGCAGCGCCCCCGCCACCAGTTCGTCCAGACTCAGGCGCCGGGTGCGACGCGGCAGGGTCAGCCGGTCCTCGGTCAGGCCCCAGCCGGCGTAGAACGGCCGTCCATGCACCACCACCGCCCGCCCCCGCAGCAGGGCCTCGAAACCGGCCAGCGAGGTCAGGGTGTGCACCGCATCCGCGGCCTCGATGCAGGACACCACACTGGCTTGGGTCTCGATCCAGTCGGCGTAGCGCAGGGCCTCGGCCGTCGGCACCTGCCCGCGACGATTCCCCGAAAGCACGTCCGGGTGTGGCTTGAACACGATGAACGCCGCGGGGCACGCGCTGCGGGCCTGTTGCAACAGATCCCGGTTCGTGCGCACCGATGTGCAGCCGTGCACGATCGAGGCATCGTCCTCCACCTGCCCCGGCACCAGCACGACCTGCTTGCCCTGGTGCGGCCAGGACGGGGCTGTGCACGCCTCCAGATTGTACTTGGTCAGGCCCTGCGTCACGATCAGATCCCGTACCGCCCGGGCCCGTGCGAGTTCGGTCGGATCGAAATGCGCCGAGTTCAGCAGTTGCTCCAGATCCGANGGCCCGCGCGGATCGAAATACAGCCCCTGCGCATCGATCACCAGCGACTGGGGCCGGATCAGATCCGAGCCCAGCCCCACCGACCGGTAGAAGCCGTCCTCCATATGCCAAAGGCGGCAGGGGTGCTCCCGCGCCCACTTCGCCAGGGCCTCGGAGGGGACGCTCCAGCACAGCACCACATCCTCCGGTCCCAACTGCTCGCGCTCCAGTGCCTGCACCGAGCGTAGAAAGCGTACTTGCGCCCCGGCCAGGAAGGGCCGCACATAGCGCCGCTTCCAGAACTCGAACCCAACGCAGAACACCCGCCGAGAAAAACGCTGCCGAAGCCGCTGCTGCCGGGCGATGAACGCCGCCACCTGAAAGAAATCCCCCCACCCGCCCGTGTCCGGATCGATATAGCGCGGGTAGACCAGGTAGGCCGCCGCGATCAATTCCACCAGACTGCGCCGGGCCGTCCGGCGCGGGCAGGCAACGCGGTCCGTGGTCAGTCCCCAGCCGCTGTAGAAAGGCACGCCGAAACAGGTCACCGGGCGCCCGACGATCAGGGCATCGAGGCCCATCTGCGAGCTGACCACATACACGTGATCGAAATACGCGAGCAGCGCATGGGGGTGCCAGTCCTCCACGATCCAGTGCACATCGGCCCGCGCGCGCGCCGGCGACAAGCAGCTCGACCGCTTGCCGGCGAGCACATCCGGATGCGTCTTGATCCAGACCTCGGCGTCCGGGTTTTCCGCCACCGCCGCCTCCAGCATCTGCAGGAAGGATCCGGCATCGGCAAGCCCCCCGGCGATCGAGGCATCGCCGGCGGTCTGATCCACCACCAGCACCCGCCGCACGCCGGGCGGAAACTGCCCCGGCGGCACCGCGCGGCCCACGTTGTACTTGGTCAGCCGCTCGCTGCGCAGCATCTCGAGTGCCCGCGCACCTTCCTGCAGCAAGGCCTCGGGATAGTCTCCGGATTCAAGCAGCTGTTCGATGCGGGAGGGGGCGCGGGCATCGAAATACATGCCGACCTCATCCACCACCACCGAAAGGGCAGGCACACCCGCCACTCCAAGCCCGCAAGAGCGCAGGAAGCCGTCCTCGACGGAGATCAAGGGCAGCCCATACCGCGCCGCCAACACGCCCGCGCGCCGGGCCGGCCCCTTGCGGCCCCAGCCCACCAGCGCGGATACCCCGCGCGGCCGCTGACCGGGGGCGACGAAGCGCAGTTGCGCGTTCAGCAGCCCGGCCAGCTGGCGATCGCGGCTCAATGTCCAGGAACACACGCCGAACACGAAAGGCTGCATGCCCTCAAGCCTGGGGCATGCGGGCGGCGGCGATGGCGGCACGTGGTCGTGCCCGGGCATCGCGGCTGCCTTGCTCCCCCGGCTCACCATGGGCGCGTTATCAGAGGGACGCGGCTCAAGGCAAAATCGGGGTGGGCTTGCCGCCCTGTAGGAGGCCCACCCTCTGGCCGATGGGTTTGCCCCCGACAGCGGTGATCGGCGAGAGGGCTCGCCTCCGACAACGAGCAGCAAATCGATCGGTCCCCATTTGCGATTCACTCCAATATTGGATTTGCAAGGCCAGCCCCTTCTGGGAGGCCAGCCCTCTGGCCGACGGGTTGCCGCGGCGCCCGGTCGCCGAAGGGGCTCGCCTACAGGGCATGTCAGAATGCGTGTAACCTGACCGTCTCCTCTCGGATTCGACCCCTACCACGTTAATGCGGTACCGAAATCCTACCAATGAACGATGTAAATGTATTAAGGCCAGCGCGTTCCAGTGAACGCGATCGCCGGCAGCGGTGGCGACATCAGGTGGCGATGGCGGCTTCGACAATCACCGCACCCTTCATTGGCCGTGCCTTTCCATCCGTGCTGGAGCGTGGATGGCGGCATGCCGCCCGCGGCCACTTCGCGGTCCCTGCGCCCTGGTTCGTCCACTACTTCGGACTCGCCCTGGAACTCGAGACTACGCCCCAGCACCTCGAGTCGATCATGACCGACTGGATCTCTGCGACCGCCGATCCCGAACCCGCCACCGGATCGATCTGGCACATCAACCGATTCGCCCTCGGGGGCGGCGATTGGTCTGCCCTGTTGTCCCCCCTCTTTCACAACCAGGTGTATCAGGAAGCACTTCAACTCAAGGCCGCCGGTCTGCGCTTTCATGAAACCCAGACCTATGCCGATTATTGTGAAGCCGTGGCGTGTAGCCGGCCGCGGATGAGGAATTACAGGCTGCTGGACACCCGCGAGCGCGTCGATGCGTACTTCGCCGGATTTGCCCATTTGTTCGAATCCATTGCCGCACACTCGCTGCAACGCAGGCGGTCCTTGCGCCGCAGTGCATGCCATCAAGGTGCCGCCACCACGCGAAGGAAGCCAAGCTGGCGGCTCTGGTTCAGTGAATGGAACGAGCGCGACATCGGCGTCGCTGTCAGTGCGGTGGGTTCGCTGCATCGTTTGCCGGGCGGGCAGCATCGCATGGCCGTTGCTCATATCCTGGGACTACCCACCGTGCCGACCACGGTGCGACTGCTGCATTCCGCCTGGGTTTCCTCCCGTGTGCAGGGCCTGCAACAACCGCTGGTACCCGCGATCATCGCCGGACTTGAGGCGTTACGAGAAAACCGCCGAGGAAATCGATGAAGAGCTCGAAGGGAGGACGCTGGTGCAGGAGGCCAGCCCTCTGGCCGATGGGTCGCCCCGGCGCTGGGTCGCCGAGGGGGCTCGCCTCCTGACAACGGGTCACCACGGGCGTTTCACCGAGGGGGCGTGGCTTAGGGAGAAATCCGGGTGGGCATAGCTTAGGTTGGGGTTGTAGAAGGGGTCGTTGCGCATTACGGCTTTCCAGCGCTTGCGCATGTAGCGCACCTCGCGGCGTGCCCGCTCGATTCGCTCCGGGGTGTCGTCGCTGCCGCGCGACAGGGATTCGTAGTGATAGAGTTCCGCATAGGGCGTGAACACCACGCGCTTTCCCGCCTCGTTCAGGCGCAGGCAGTAGTCCACATCGTTGAAGGTCACCGGAAGGTTCTGCTCGTCCAGACCGCCCAGCGCTTCGAACAATGTGCGCCAGGTCAGCAGGCATGCGGCCGTCACGGCCGAAAGCTCCTGCGCCAGGACCGCGCGGTCCATGTACCCGGGATCGTCGCGCCAGAGCATGCCATGCAGATGGTTGGCGCAACCGCCCGGCCCCACCGCATCCCCGGCATGCTGCACCCGGCCGTCGGCATAGTAGAGCTTGGCCCCTACCGCGCCCACGTTCGGCTGGATGATCCGCCCAACCATCTCGTCGAGCCAATCAGGCGAGATCACCTCGGTGTCGTTGTTCAACAGGCAAATCAGCTCGCCGCTGGCCTGGCTCACCCCAAAGTTATTGATCGCCGAGAAGTTGAAGGGCTGCTCGTAACGCAACACGCGGACACCGGCGATGTCGGCGCATTGGGCGAGATAGGCGAGTGTGGCCGCATCGGCGCTCTCATTATCGATGATCAGCACCTCGTACTCGGGATAGGTCGTCTTCTCCAGCACGCTCTCCAGGCAGGGCTGCAGCAGATCGAGTCGGTCGCGGGTCGGCAGGATGATACTGACCCGGGGCCGGCGGGCCGGCAGCGCATAACGCACGCGCAGATGACCGAAACGATCCGGTTCAACCCGGGCCTCGACCTGCCGTTCGGCCAGGTGCCGTTGCAGGGTGACCGGGCAGGTTCGGACATCGGGCAGGGACTGCGGCCAGTGCCAGAGGACCGCGGGCACATGGACGATCCCCTGGGGTGGCGCCTGCGCGGACACGAACAGCAGCAGCCCATAGCTATCCAGGGCCCGCGCACCCTGCAGGAATTCTGCCAATAGGTCGGCACGCACCAGCACGGTTTGCCCCGGGTATCCGGAGGACCGCGCGAGTTCCACAGACCAGTCGGGTTTGAATCGCGGCTCGCAGCGCTCCCCGTGTTCATCCAGATGATCGTGGTCGCTGTACAGCAATGCGGCTTCGTTGCCGCGCGTGACGACGGCGGCAAACCAGTACAGTGCGTGCGGCGCCACACGGCAACCCGCCTTCAGGGTCAGGAACCAGGGCTGCGAGGCCGTCTTCACATAGTCGGCGACCTGATGCTGGAGCAGCCACGCCCGGGCCTCCGGCAGCCGCTCCCGGGCCAGTGCCAGGGTCTCGGCACTGGCCGCACTCACGATCACATCGAAGTGCCGGTAGGCCTGTGCCGTCAGCGCTTCCAGGGACGCCCGCACGGACTCGCCATCGGCCTCGGAGACATCGAGCAACACCCCGATGCGCGGCCCGGTACGCGCCAGCACCTCGGCCTGCCGTAGCAGGCGCTCCGTATCCTGCGGCGAGAGCTGGTCGAAACGGGCCAACCACCCCTGGTAGGAGAGGCCGGGCGCGACTCCGCGCAGGCGGCCCGCGACCGCGTAGGCGTACGGTAGTGCGGTGAGGGCGCTATGCCAACGCAGGCCCAGGTGCGTGCGTTGTGCGCGGTCGAGTTTGGCGGGAAGCGGCAGCACCCGGCGCCACATCGCGTAATAGCGTTGAACCAGGCCGGGCCGGTGCAGTTGCAGACCGTCGAGGCGAAAGTACCCCTTCGATTGCATCGGCTCGAACTCGAG
>SL_3KL_010_SEDDRAFT_10006415_pt1 | contig 10528 bp, 14 predicted proteins | sample SodLakKL_010_SED_2_FD_10381 | JGI IMG/M metagenome (IMG submission 10381)
GCGTACCCGCCGGTAGACGGACTCGGGCATGGCTTTCGATCCGGCTTGGAGTCGCCGTCGAGCATCACCAGCGCGGGTCCGTCGGGGTGGATGCGGTCGAGGAGACAGAACATCCGGTGGAGCTGCCCGCCCTGGTGGCACCGCACCTCGTAGATGCCGGCCATCTCCCCGTGTATCGCTTCCCACTTGCCGCCACCTGCGAACGTTGGCGGTGGAGCGTCTCGCACGGCCATGACGACGGCGATGACCTCGGCTGCCGGCGTGGTGGGGAGCCCGAGCAGCCATTCCTCGGCGGGCTTGCTGTCGTCGGTAGCGACGAAGAAGCCGTCGCGCCATGGACGCCGGGCCAAGCGGAACCTCCTCGTCGCGCTCGTAGCGGGCAACGTCTGCGAGCCCGGTGACAGCAGCGGGCGTCGCTACTCGACGTCGTTCGTTGACGGCGGCGTCGATCGGTCACGAACAACGTTTGCGGACGCCACAGCGGCGCGGCGTGGGAGCCCTGCTGCGGAGCACATGGCTGTACTGCGACAACGTGAACGTCCCGGACGCGTGACCGAGCCGCTGGGGCACGACATGTCTCAGCGGCTCAACAGGTCCGGATCGTCTTCCACCGTCGGCGGCTTCGGGCTGTGTTGTGCCGGTCTCAGGCGGCCTCCGACGTGTGGCCCTGTTCAGCGCGTCGACGTTCGGGTAGGTCGATGACCTCGGGGGTCGCGCGGCTCGGCTCTCCCGTGGCGGCCCCGACAGTGAGCGGCCACATCGCCAGCCAGGAGAAGGCTGCCAGGCCGATCGCGGTCACGGGCAGCGCCCTACGACCCGAGGGCCGGTGGGGCCCGGTCTTCCTAGGGGACTGCTGAACAGTGGGCCGCTTCCTCGGATGCGGCGTGCGGTTCGACGAGACTGTGCCTGGCCGGTTGGGAGGTCGGGTTGCAGGGCAGGTCGGATCCGAACCATCAGTTGTTGGACGCGGTGGGGCTGGTGGGGCATCCGGTGCCCGAGGGCAGCGTGTATACGTTCCTTGCGGGGCATCGCGAGACGCTGTTCTGCGACGAGTTGTTCGCGGATCTGTTCCCCTCGGGGCGGGGCCGCCCGTCGGTCCCGGCACCGGTGGTGGCCACGGTGATGGTGTTGCAGTCGCTGGAGGGGCTCAGTGACCGGGAGGCGATGGAGCAGCTGCGCTGCGATCTGCGCTGGAAGGTCGCGACCGGGCTGGCGTTGGATCACGTCGGGTTCCATCCGACCACCCTGACCTACTGGCGCCGGCGGTTGCGTGCCTCGGATCGCCCGGAGCGGATCTTCGACGCGGTCCGTGATGTGATCGCCCAGACCGGTGTGCTGTCGCGTTCGACCCGCCGGGCGTTGGACTCGACCGTGCTCGATGACGCGGTCGCGGCCCAGGACACCATCACCGAGCTGGTCGCCCAGATCCGCCGGGTCCGCGGTCAGGTCCCAGCTGCTGGCGAGGTCGAGCTCGCCGGGCATGACGACGACCGGGTGGGCAGACCTGAGTGTGACTGGGCCGATCCGGCTGCCCGTGAGCAGCTGATCTCGACCCTGGTCGACGATGCACTCACGATCCTGTCTGCGCTCGAGGATGTGGAGCTCGACGAGCCGCAGGCCGAGGCGGTGGGGCTGCTGGCGCTGGTGGCCGGCCAGGATGTCGAACTCGGCGAAGATGAAGGATCGTGGCGGATCGCGCGGCGCACGGCCAAGGATCGGGTGATCTCCACGGTGGATCCCGCGTCGCGGCACGTGCACAAGAACCGGCGCAGCTACCGGGATGGGTTCAAGGCCCACGTCAGTGTCGAGCCCGACACCGGCCTGATCGTTGAGGCGGCCCTGACCGCCGGCAATGCTCCTGATGGCCCGACCGGTGTGGCACTGCTCGAGCGCGAAGGGCAGCCGGTGGAGGTGCTGGCAGACTCCGCCTACAGCTCCGCGGACACGCTCATCGCCCTGGCCGACGCTGAGCACACCACCATCATCAAGCCGTGGTCGACCCGCCGGATGACCTCCCACCCGCAGGCGTTCGCCATCACCGACTTCCACGTCGACACCGCCGCAGGCACCGCGACCTGCCCTGCCGGCCACACGGCGACGATCAGCCCGGCCGGGCAGCCCGGTTCACCACCCGCTGTCACAACTGTCCACTGCGTGGCCGGTGCACCACCGCCAAGGCGGGCAAGATCCTCCAGCTCCATCCACATCATGATGTCCACGCCGCGGCCCGGACCGCCGCCAGAGACCCGGACTGGCAGGACCGCTACCGACGTCACCGGCCCATGGTCGAACGCACCATCGCCTGGCTCGTACGGCGCGGTCACCGGCGCGTGCGCTACCGCGGCATCGCCGCCAACCAGCTCTGGCTCACCCACCGCGCCGCCGCGGTCAACCTCCAACGCCTCCTCACCATCGGACTGAACCGCAACCAGGAGAGCTGGACCCTCCCCGCACCCGCCTGAGCCCAGACGGTCCCCGGCTGGCTCACCGAGGGGCGTCTCTACGGCGCTTGGGCCACCTGCGCGGTCGACTTGCACCCTCGTGGTCAACCCTTCGGTCCGAGCTCCACCGGGACCCACCGCCACGCTGCGCCCCCATCGTCACAACGACGACGGCTTGTTCAGCAGTCTCCTAGGCGTCATCGATGGGGAGGTACCGCATGCGGTAGCGGTCCGGTTCGATGACGACGACGGCGCCCTCGGACAGCTCGTACTCAACGCGGGGTAGGACGTCCAGAAGCGCGTCGACACGCTCGTCGACCGAGTCACCGATGCCGCGTAGCAACAGGACGCTGGGCGCGGCTGCGCCGGTCAGCGCCAGGATGGTGCCGAAGTCGGTGTCGGTGGTGACCAGGACCCGGTTGTCGGAGATGGCGAGGGCCATCACTTCGTCGTCGGTCTGCCCGGCCAGGCCGAGGATCCGGACGTGGGTCGTGTCGTGCCCGGCCGTGGTCAGCCGGTGAGCCACTGCGTCCTGCAGGGCTTCATCGACCAGCAGCTTCATGCGGTCTGATCAAGCGGCACGACGCGCTGGTCGATGTTGGCGGCCGCGAACCTCAGGGCTTCACGAACGTCGTCCTTGGTCAACTGCGGGTAGTCAGCGAGGATCGTCTCCGTCGAGGTGCCCGCAGCGACCATCCGCACGAGCATCGCCACGGGGATGCGTGTCCCGGAGATGCAGGGCAGACCACCCATGATCCGGTGGTCGATCTTGATGCGTGTGAAGGCCATGTGTCGATCGTACGTCACCGCTGGTCGGGCAGGAAGGCTCGTCCACAAGCGCCCCGTCTGCACGGCCGTGCGCGCCCGTCGACGGTGCTGGACAGGCGGTAGCCGACCCTGCCGGCACAGAGGCAACACGTCTACGGCAAGCCCACATCACCCAAGGGCCTCGCGGCGAGGGAGTTGTGGGCGCCCGTGGACCGCTCCGAACCGAACGTCGACCCGCCCACAGCGGGGACCCGCGCGCGGGTAGATGGCCGCCAGTCCGTGCACCACGGTTTGGCTGTTGCGCTTCGGTTCTAGGATGTCCGTGTCGTCCCTGCGACCGGAAGGGCCCCGGGCTGATGGCCGAGATCGCCCGCGAGGAGTCCTGGCGTCAGATCCGCCTGCTGACCGACCGGGCGGAGCAGGCGATGGCGGATGGGCAGCCGGACGAGGCGGTCGACCGGTGGCGGGCGGTGCTGGCTCATCCGTGCGCACACCATCAGGTCGCCGCCGATGAGATCCTCGACGAGATCCACCGGGCGTACCGCGAGGCCGGCCGCTATGCCGACGCGCTGTTCGCGACCCTGCGTGCGCGTGACCCCGAGGACGTGTGGCTGTACAACTCGGCTGCCTCCAGCTACGTGGGCATCGACGTCGCGGCATCCCGTCGGTGGGCGCTGGACGGCATCGAGGTGGCACTCTCGACCGGCGATCGCGACCAGGTCGTGCTGCAGCTGCCCGAGCTCACCGAGGATGCCTGGGGGAGATGGCTGAACCCATCGACCAGCAGCTCGGCGAGCGGGTGGAGCGATTCTTCGACGAGTGGACACCCGTCACCTTCCGGCGCCCGCGGGGTGAGGCGCCGCCCCTGGAGGACCGACCGTGCACCCACTGCGGCTCCCCGGGCCGGTCCCGCTCGCCATCGGCTGGTTCCCCGCCGACCAGTGGCCCGAGGCGTGTGCACCCTGGCCGGACCTGCTCGATGAGCTTCCCTCCGACCACCTCGACGACAGCCACGCGACCGAAGCACGGATCGAGCGCATCGCCCGCCACACCCCGGGCAGCCGGCTGCATGTCATGGGGATGACCGTCGACGGTCTCACGGCCTGCGCCGAGGGCTCCGAGCATGACCCCGGTAGCGGCGCAGCGCGCTCGGCCGACGCAGCCACGCTGCTGGCAGAGGGCAACGCCGTCGTGTGGCCGCCCGGCCGGAACGAGCCGTGCTGGTGCGGATCGCAGCGCAAGTACAAGAAGTGCTGCGGCCCGATCCCCGCTGCCGCGGACGGTGCCTCGTGACCGCCCAGGTGGGCCAGGGACGGCGGCATCCGCGACGTGAGGTGCCGGCGACGCTGCGGCTGTACGTGCAGCTCGAGGGGTCGTTCCCACCGATGTGGCGACGGGTCGAGGTCGCCTCCGACCTGGGGCTCGACGACCTGCACGACGTGCTGCAGGTGGTGTTCGGCTGGCAGGACTACCACCTGTACCGGTTCACCACCGGCCCGGAGGAGGATGCGGGTGCGGCGTTCGCGTGCACGGCGGATCTCGCCGAAGGCTACGACGATGAGCGGGCGGTACCGACCTGGGACGTCCGGATCGACGAGCTGCTCGCCGAGCCGGGGGAGCGGCTGCACTACCAGTACGACTACGGCGACAACTGGTGGCTGGCCATCGAGGTCGAGGACCTCGTCGACGGCCAGATCCCGCCTGGTCGCGCGATGCTGCTGGAGGGTGCAGGAGCCGGACCGCCCGAGGACTGCGGCGGCATCCACGGCTATCGGCTGCTCGTGGCGGCAGCCGATCCGACGCATCCCGATCATCGCCAGGCACTCGCCGAGGTGGGCGAGTGGTGGGGCCGCGAGGTCGCCCCGGACGAGCTCGGGCTCGTGCCGTTCGATGCGGCCTCCACCGGTGACCGGCTGCAGGCGCTCGACCTGGCGGGCCGTCCGCCCGTACCCCGCCGCGTCGGTGAGAAGCTGACAGCGCTCCTGCTCCGTACCCGCAGGGCGGACACCGAGCGGGAGCTCCGGCGGCTGGCGTCGACGGCGGCCGCGGCAGCGAACGTCGAGGTAGCCACCGCCACCCGGATGGTGCGGCCCTTCGCGGTGCTGCTCGACACGGTCGGTGACGGCGTGAAGCTGACCGCCGCCGGCTACCTCCCCCCGGCGGTCGTGCAGACCATCTTCGACGAGCTGGACATGGGCGAGGAGTGGATCGGGAAGGGCAACCGCGAGGACCTGACCATGCCCGTCCTGCACCTGCGGGAGACCGCCCAGCGGCTCAAGCTGCTGCGCAGGTACAAGGGCCGGCTGGTCCCCACGCGGAAGGGCCGCACGCTCGCCGGTGACCCGGTCGGGCTGTGGTGGTACCTGGCCGGCGCACTCCCCGTCGGTGGCCGCGACGTGTCGGATGCCGGCTGGCAGGCTGGCGTGATCCTCCTCGCACTCCTGGCAGCCGGCACGACCGACGACGCCGAGGTGACCGTCGCCAGGCTGCTCACCGGCCTGGGCTGGGCCGTCGGTCACGGCGAACCGATCGACCGGCGCACCGCCGGCAGCCTGATCGCCGCCGACATGCGCTTCCTTGACCGGGTCGGGGCGTTCGAAGATGACCGGCACGGCCGCTGGCCGGGTGTGGTCACGCCGGACGGGATCGCACTGGCCCGGGCTGCTCTCACCCCGCCAGAAGGGTGAGGATCCCGGGCCGAGAGGCGCATGTTCCGCTCCGGAAGCGCCCGCAGGCCAGACAGGAGCACTGGAGGTCCGCGCCCGCCTCCGCATCGTCTGGACCGGCTCAGTGGGTTGCGCTGGACCCGCCGAGAGGTATCGCGGATGCCTGATTGCGATCTGCTGCTGCTGCATGCAGAATGATTGCATGCCTTCGATCACGATCCGAGACGTTCCCGATGATGTTCGCGACGTGCTCGCGGCTCGCGCTCGCTTGTCGGGGCGCTCACTGCAGGAGTATCTGAGGATGCAACTCGTGGGGCTGGCCGGTCGCCCCGATCCCGAGGTCCTCGTCGCTCAGGCGCGCGAGCGAACCAAGCGCACGGGCAGCCACCTCTCCGCGGAGCAGATCCTGGCCCACCGCGATCACGACCGCCGGTGACCCTCATCGTCGACGCGTCGGTGGTGGTCGCGGCACTGGTCGACAGTGGTCCGGACGGTGATTGGGCCGGAGCCGTGCTCGCCGATCATCAACTCGCCGCCCCACACCTCATGCCCATCGAAGCAGCGAACATCCTGCGTCGCGCCGCCCTTGCGGGTGACATCACGGCGGACGCTGCATCGCTCGCGCACGGCGATCTCCTTGAACTGCGCATCGAGCTGTGGCCGTACGCACCCCTGGCCGAGAGCTGTTGGACGCTTCGAGACAACGTGACGGTCAACGACGGCACCTACGTGGCACTGGCTGAGCTACTCGACGCTCCCCTTGCCACGCTGGATCAGCGGCTCGCGGCCGCACCCGGTCCTCGCTGCCGGTTCACGACACCGAGGTAGCGCTCCGCCTGCGCGGTGCCCACTTGCGGCGGAGGTCCATCGCGGGGATGCGAGAGTCGTCCTTCCCCCGATGGCATCGAGCGAAGGCGTTCGGCCGATCCCTTGCGTATCGGCTGGCGGTCGCGGCCATAACGACACGGCCGCACAGCTACGCCAACGGACCTAGCGGGCATCGTGCACCTACGGTTGTGCGCAGGTGCGAGAGCCGTCCGCAACGCCGGCCGCTACCGCGATGGGGTCGGTTTCCGTACACTCAGACGTACCGATAACCGTACGGAAAACCGACCGAAAGGCGTTCCGGTGCCTGACGTGAAGGGCATGGAGGAGATCCGTTCCTCGCTGCCGTCGATCCTGGCCACCCTGCGGAACACCCCGGAGGCGGAACCGGTCCACTTCGGTTCCCATCGTCGCGATGAGGCCGTGTTGTTGTCGAGGGAGCGCTACGAGCAGCAAGCGGCAGCGGTCCGAGAACTGGAGGAACTCGAACGGCTCGGTGCCGTCGCGCTGGTCCGCGACCGGCTTGCCGACGGCCGGTTCTCCGAGGGCACGGTCGATGATCTCTTCGCTGCTGTGGATCGCCCAGCGTGAGCCTGCCACTGCGGTGGCACGACGATCTCCCCGGCGACCTGAGCCGGGTGCGCGAGATCTACGGCGAGGCAGCGTTCGCGCAGGCCCGCCAGATCATCACGGCACTGCCCGGTGATCCGCTGAGGGGTGACTGGCTCACCGACCACGCGAGCACCAGCGATCTGTCGACCTGCCGGAAGGTCAAGCTCGACCCCGACGAGCTGACTTCCGAGGGCACCAACCTCGGCCCCGCACTTCGACTCATCTACCGACTGTTGCCCTCCAACACCGATGCCCAACAGGTCGAGGTGCTCTGCATCGCGCCACGTCGCGACCTCATCGCCTACGCCGTAGCCGCGGCACGCCTCCAGACAGACCGGCCGGACGCGAGGTAGAAGTACCGCCCGGGTCATCCACTTGACTGCGAGAGTTGTCGGGGCGTTGGAGAACGGTCCCTGCCTTGACAGCGTCCGCGTCCGTTTCCTCACGGAACCGACGAGCAGCAGGAGGATACGAGTGGTGATGGTGCTGGTGGCTGGGGGCCTGATCGGGCTCGTGGTGGGCGGGCTCCTCGGTGCTGCACGTGGCGGCATGTGGTTCGGTGTCGCCTACGGGGTGCTGGCGGCCGGGATCATGTGGTCGGTTTCCGCGATCATCGCCGGCAACCGCGCCGACGGCCTGGCGGGGGTCGGCGATCTGGTGATGGGTGGCGTTCTGTTCTGGCTCCTGGTGGTGCCTGCCGGGATCGCCTGTCTCCTGTTGGAGTACCGCAAGCGGAGAAGCGGGCCGCGCTCCGCCGGGCAGTGAGCCGAGGACGACGTTGCTTCCCAGGCTGACCTCGACGGCCACGACGCGGATCGCCCGGTGGGCTGCTCGGACTCGTCCTCCCGCGCGGACATCCTGCGAGGCACGACGCCCGTGGGCTACCTCCGGGCTGGGGTGTGGGGGGCATCGGGTTCATCGTTCCAGTCGACCGGTGTCGTGGTGCCGTTGTGCCAGTCCGTGCGCAACAGCGCGGAGCCGACCGCGTCCTCGAGACGGCCCTCGTGGTCGGGTCAGCCACGGCGGTACTGGGCTTCCTTGACGAAACCAGCGGCCAGGAACGTGCGCCGCATCGCGAGGTTGTCCTGCCGGGCGCTCGGCCCGTTCCGCGACCTCGCCCGTCAGCTCGGGGGCCCGCTCGCCGAGGCGGTAGCAACGACGGACACGGCCGCGGTGATGGGGGGAGAGAGGATGGGTCTGGCGAGGTTCGCCCGAGCGGGACTCAGCGGCGTGCCCGGCGCGGCACGATGACGCGCTGCCAGACGAGGACGACGATGATGGCGCCGACCAACGACCCGATGATCCCGGAGGGTCGCACGTCGAGCCCGTCCCCGAAGAGCAGCGAGCTGATCGTGCCGCCGACGAACGAGCCGAGCACCCCTGCGACGAGCGCCAGTGTCCAGTCGACCGTCGCCCGTGACGCTCCCATGATGAGCTGGGCGGCCCAGCCGATGGCCATGCCGACAGCGAGTAGCACGAGGATCAGCACGACGGGGTCCTTCGTCCTTGACGGCGTCCGGCGAGGAGAACGTCGCGTGCAGCTGGTCGCACCCCTCGATAACCGGGCGTCACTGTAGTCCACTCGTTCACCCGTCCAGCACGGCCAGCGGTCGATGGCCAGCGGTGTGCCGGTCGCGGCCACCGCGCCCCGCGGCGCGAGCACGGCACCGACGGTGCGCCAGGTCAACCACAGGTCGTAGCCGAACGACCAGTTGTCGCTGGAGAGCAGATCGAGCTGCACGGTCTCGTCGTACGCGACGTCGGGCATCTCGTCTATCGATCAGCGCAGCAGGTGGCGCCCGACGCGGGTGATTCGCGGTCGTCGGTGGCCTGGAACAGGCAGCCGTCCACCTGGGCTGGAGGACCCAGACACCCGCGGCAGCGACCGCCGACCGGTGCGGAGCTCCGTTGGTGCCACGCGGCGGCTGGCGCCATCGCCGTGATCGAGGACGCGCACCAACATCGAACTCGACGACGACATGGTCGAGGCAGCGATGCGGCTGTACGGAACCCGGAGCAAGAAGGAAACGGTCGATCTGGTGTTGCGCCGGCTCGTCGGAGCACGGCTCAACGTCGACGAGGCGATCGCCATGGAGGGTTCCGGTTGGGAGGGCGATCTCGACCGGATGCGTGAGGACGCAGCTCCGGACACCGCATGATGGTGCTGGTCGACACCTCTGCCTGGACCGAGCCCATCCTCCACGAGCTCACCGCCGGTGCCCGCAGCCCACGACGGGCCGCCGACCTGCGCGCCCTGCTCCTGCGCGGGCCGATCCTCGCCGTCGAGGGTCTGCAGGACTGGGAGGTCGCCGCGCAGCTCCACCTCTCGGCGCGCTCGAGGGGGCTCATCGTCCGTTCCAGCATCGACTGCCTGATCGCCGCAGTGGCACTTCGAACCGGCAGCCCGGTGCTCGCGCGCGACCGTGGCCTCGACGCCCTCGCGCAGGTGTCCGACCTCGTTGTCGAGCACCCGCAGTGACGGTGCGCGCCCGGCCAGCAGACCGCTGCCGTCTACGACCACGCAGCGGCTGGGAGGACGTTCAGGATCCGTGCTCAAGCGCGTCCGCCTCAGGAGCCCCTGCCCGAGTGGTGTGCGCTCTCGTCTGCTGGCCGTACCAGGCGCACACCTGAGATCCGCCGCGTTCGGCAGTTCTGTGGACAGCGGATGTATGCGGTGGGTGCACCGCGTCGGAGCACGTTCTTCGAGGACGTACTCCTCGAGACGCTGAACGCGTGCCTCCAGATCCTGGTGGCGCCCCGCAGCCCGTCTGGCTCCTACGAGTAGGGCCACCACCACGAGAACGGGTGCGACCAGCAGCACGGCGGCCGTCACACCCCAGATCAGCTCGGACCTGGTGGGCAGCAACTCGAGCCCATCAGTCTGCGCGATCAGCATGCTCACCCCTGAGGCGGCCTGTCAGCACTCGGGGCAGACCCCTTCCAGGCGGGCAGCCGGTGGACGGACGGGACCCACATCGCGGTAGGGGCCAGCCACCATGGCGCCCCTACGGCTGCGGTGGCATGGTGGAAGGGCACCGCTCGCTACCTCGGCGGGCACGCACCGGGAGGCCTGATCATGACGGGCATCCACCTTCCTCTCCCACCGACCAACGGATCCACCGGCACGTCATCGACGTCACCGGCACCTCCGGACGGATCCCCACCCACCACCCCCTCCCAGACCTCCCCAGTCAAATCGACCACCCCGCCGACCCC
>SL_3KL_010_SEDDRAFT_10006416_pt1 | contig 10526 bp, 8 predicted proteins | sample SodLakKL_010_SED_2_FD_10381 | JGI IMG/M metagenome (IMG submission 10381)
TCGATACCCCCCACCCAAAACCGCACTTCCCCACTGGCGGGTTCTATTCCCACTATACCTGTCTGGAGGTGCATACGGTGGTATTTTATAGAATCCAGTGGACTCATAATGGTATCGGTCTCCCCCTGATCGTTGTAGGCAAAAACCGTCATGTCAACCGGCTCGCTAAATTGACGGTCCACCTCCTCCTGGAAAGTTTCCCAGGAATTGGTCAGTTCTTCCCACAGGGGACCATCCAGAATCTCATCGTACATTTGGCGACGTTCTTCAGTGATGGCGCGGTTGTTTTGGAGTGTTCTCCTGGCCCAATCACTTTCTGAGGCCGTCATCATTCGCTCTATATCAATATCTGTAATATCTGCATTGTGATTGGAGGCCACCCCATCCAAAATCTCACTCATATAAGTACTTCTAATCGCCTGGTATCGATCTGATTCCCGTATCAGTCGATTCAGACCGGCCCTTTTTACAGCCATTGGCATGCGGCCATCGTTGTGGGTCCAGGGGTCGAGTCCTCTCCACTCATTGAAAAACCGCTCCTGAACTTCTGCCATGTGATCCCACATGACTTCTTCTGCAAGTTCCTGCATTCTGTGATCAATGGTAGTGTGTACCCGGAGTCCATCCCGGTAGATATCGTATCTGGTTCCATCGGTTTTTTGGAATTCCGGTCGGGCGAGCATTCTTCTCAGGTCTTTAGCCAGCTCCATTCTAAAGTAGGGCGCCAGTCCATCTATGTGGGTGCTTCTTTTAAACCTCGTAACGTCCAGCGGTAGTTGCCGGAGGGAATCCAGGTCGGTATCGGAGATGACATCGTGCCTGTTCATTTGCCTGAGAACCACATTGCGCTGGTTTTTGGCATTGTTGGGGAAGCGGATCGGGCTGTAGCGCCACGGGTTTTTAAGCATAGCCACCAGCATGGCTGCCTCCTCAATTTCCAGGTCGGCCTGTCTTTTTCCGAAATAGGTCTCTGCTGCCGCTTCAATGCCGTGCGCGCCAAAGATAAAGTCGAATTCATTGAGGTACATGGTAATAATCTCCTCTTTGGTGTAGCTGCGTTCCAGCTTGAGAGCCGTGAGCCACTCCTTAAATTTGGTGTTTACCAGCGTCCAGGTCCTTCCGATTTGGCTTTTGCCCTGTAAATTGGGTCTGGGGAAGAGCAATTTGGCCAATTGCTGTGTGATGGTACTGCCACCACCACTCTCGCGTTGACCCAAAATAACCGTTCTGGTAGCTACCCGTCCCAGGGCTTCAAAATCGATTCCCGCGTGTCTGTGATACCTGTGGTCTTCGGTGGAAACCAGGGCATTTATCACATAGGGATTGAGTTCTTCATAAGTGACGGGCACCCTGTTTTGGACATAATACCGGCCTATTTCCTGTCCATCGTTCGCCAATACCGAGGTGGCAAGGCTCAAATTGGGGTTTTCGAGCTCCTCAAAGGTGGGAAGTTCCTGCAGGGAGATGAGGTAGAAAAAGACAAATACACTCACTACTCCCAGTGCGAAAAGGCCCCACAGCCTAAGTACCCACTTGCTGTAAAGAGCTTTTATTTTTGTCTGTTTTCCGGTATCGTCTTTAACTGCCATGTAAATGCTTTTTTCCTGTGTAAGACAGAGATTATTAAACGTTGTGTATCACCGTTTTTGGTATTCAACTATTTTTAAAAGTATTTCTGCAAGCACCCCGGCTCAATAGTTTTTGCGGTAGTACTCCACGGCTGCCCTAATGTCTTTGGCTCTGGCGATTTGATCGTATTCCACATTACCAATATCGATCAGGAAGGTGAAATGGGGTACGCCGGCTTTGTTCTTTTTGTCCACCCTTATCAACTGCAGTAAGTCAAGAACCATTTTATCCCCGATATCAATTTTTGGAAAAAACCGCTTCAATACGACCAGAATGCTTGCCAACCAATCTTCATCATGCCGGTAATGCAACATGGATAGGTAGCACTCCATAGCCATGCCGGCCGCGACAGCCTCTCCATGTGTTATCGGTTCACCCTTTTTCAAAAAGCTGGTCTCCAGGGCATGGCCGAGGGTGTGGCCAAAATTCAGCACTTTTCTCTTTCCGGTCTCTGTGGGATCGGTCTGGACGATCTGTTTTTTTATGATAATCGACTTTTCAATGAGGGGAAGCAAGTTGGAAATTTCGATATCCTCCATCTCCTTGAGTTGTTCCCACAGATTGTAATTCAGCGTGAGTGCGTGTTTGACAATTTCGGCAAAGCCACTTCTCAATTCCCGCTCCGGAAGGGATTCCAAAAATTTGTCGTGAATAAATACCCCGATAGGATTTCTGAAAAGGCCCACCATGTTTTTGTACCCCCGGTAATTTATCCCCAGTTTTCCGCCCACGGATGCATCCACCTGTGAGAGCAGGGTAGTGGGAAAGTGAATGAAATCCATGCCCCTCATAAATACAGAAGCACAGTAACCTCCCATATCGCAAATCACTCCGCCGCCCAGGTTGATGAGCAGAGAATGCCTGTCTGCACCGCACTCCAACAGTCTGTCAAAAATCTTACTACAGCTGTCCTGGTTTTTAAATTGCTCTATGTAGTACACAGATAAATTTTCCCCGGTAGTGCCTTCCTTCTCCTGTTGTTCGGGGGTGGGAATGGTGATGATGTCAAATTTCTTTAATTCCGATAGCATCTCGAATTCCTTGAGGCAGTAAGCCCTGGAATTGATATCGGTCAGCACCACTATATGGTCATAGTTCTCTATCAGGTCTTTAAAATTACTCCAAATATCCTCTATGTAGATGCTGTGGTCGCTAAGTCTTATATTTCTCATCCCCGTTGGTTTAGAGTGATTTCAGGGTGGTGAATTCGGGTCCGTTTGATTTGCCTAAAGTCAATTTTCGTTGGTAGTATTCGGTTTTTACAGATTTTACTTGTCATGTCGGTCTTCGTTGTAGGCTGCTTTCCAGGCCAGGTCAAGCGACCAGGCTTCCGGCTTATCGGCAAAAAGTTTTTTTGTCTCGGTCCAGGTTGAACCAAAGAGCTCGGATTTTCTGTAGTTCTGAAGGTATTCGTCACTTTCCCAAATGCTGTAGGTGAAAAAAATATTGGGGTATTTTTGGTCTCTGTAAAGCCTGAGTGCCCTGCATCCCTCAAAACTCCTGATAGCGTTTCTCGAATTTTGGAAAATGTGCAGAAAGTCGGCTTCCTTTCCCGGGCTTATTACGAGTTTGACCACTCTGGTAAACATACTTTTCAGAATTATTGAAGAGGGCAAAGATAACTCTTTTGGTGGAGAGATTTAAAACATCCCATGTGGTTATTGGCCAAATTCACAAAAACAAAATACGCAATAACCCCCTGAAAACCAATTTCAAGCATGCAGCCTTAGAAGGCCAAAAAATATTAAGCTCCGTTGGCATTTCAGGTCAATACTCAAAATGCATCCGCTGGCAGGGATAGCCAAACAGGCATTTTTCTTTGATGACAGTTACGAGTTTAGAGGGGATGTATTTCTCCCAGCCGTCTACATTGTTGCGGATCATATTCAATACCTCATCGGGCATGATGTGGAGTGTGTCTGGGTTGTAGTTTTCAAGGTCGCGAATGAGTTCGCTATCGAGAAGAAATTTGTACAGATACTGAATGCCATTAGGCACCGGAAGGTTTTTGCTGTTCATGATTTCATTGCTCCCAAATTGGAGGGCCGGGTAAGTGTAAAGACTGATTTTTCGAGTGAAAAGTTCTCCAAATGCGTTGAGCAGTCCGCCCTCCTGATTCTGGTAGTAGCGTTCGTTGATGAGTTCCAGCAATTGCCGTACACCAATTACCAGCCCAAATTTTTCCACTTTTTGCTCACCGAAATATTTCACCATGGACATGTGGTTATTGGTGTTGGTGATGATAGTGTCGTATCCCAGCGCACAGAGAACCTCTGCCCGCTCTTTGAATTCCTCCCGCGCTGAGATGAGATCTTTCCCCAGGGTATTGACATTGATCTCTGCCAGAGTGGCTACCTCTTCTTCATCGAGTTCGTGGTCTTTGCAAAATGATTCCAGACTCGTTTTAAAGACATCCTGAGTCACCACTGTCGGGGGCTTGTAATTTCCCCTCACCACAACCACCGGTTTCTTGTAAAATTTTTCCGATGCGTGCAGACTGTCGCCCTCCGAGGAGAACATGGCTACATCCGTGAGTCTGTGCTGGACGAGCTGATAGTTCAACACCCTGTTGTCCAGATGCTCAAAATCCGGTCCCGAAATTCTGATCATGTCGATGACCACCCTGTTTTTCAGATGGTCCTGCAGGGATTTTATGAACTGGTCGGTATCGTCCTTGAAATAAAAGCAGGCGTAAACCATATTCACCCCGAGTACGCCGACAGCTTTTGACTGCAGTTGTGGGTTATTGTCCTTCATTCTCGCGTGAATCACCAGCTCATTGGCGGGTCCGTTTTCCCTTGTTTGAAACCTGATTCCGAGCCAGCCGTGACCGATGTTGGTTCGGTGGTAGTTGAGTGCGGATATGGTATCGGCAAAAGCGAAAAACCGGCAGCCCGGCATTTTTTCAGAAAGGCGGTCAATCAACTGATTGTACTCGTGATCCAGCATTTTGTGGAGGCGGGATTCGCAGACATAGCGCCCGGTCAGTTCCTCTCCGTAGATGCAGTCGGAATAGGTTTTGTCGTAGGCTGACATGGTTTTGGCAATGGTTCCGGCTGCTGCTCCCACTTTAAAAAAGTACCGCGCCACCTCCTGGCCCGCGCCAATTTCGGCAAAGGTCCCATAAATACTGGGGTTTAAGTTGACCTCCAGGGCTTTTTGGTCGGTGTCTAATTTTCGCTCCTGTTGCTTCTCCATGTTTGTCTCGTTTATCCGGTTTCAATCCCGGCATTTTCTTTATCCGCTTTAAAAACGGCTGTTTTTCAACTGAATTTCAAAGATAGGGGTAAATTGTCTCTGGACCGGTGAATGAAACACGGTTTTTTTCCAATAAGCCTAAATCAACTGCAAATACCTAAAACCGGGTTTATGGCTAATATCTGTAGATACGTACGGCCGTGCGTATTATTTAGACCATCAAACATAGATCCCGGAATCTGAAGAGACTCAATGCCCTGCGTGTCGGATGTGCGTATTTGATTCCTCCCAAAAATTTCTCCCGCCTGTTGAAGAATTTGGTTATGGGTCATGTGAGACAATTAATTTTTTATCTGCCACAGTGAGTAGTGGATGTACAATTTTGAGTAAATTTGGAGCTTCAATAGCAGTCTGTAGAATCCATGAAGGTCATCTTTTTCATAGTAATGACGATACATGCGGTCATTCATTTGGTCGGCTTTATCAAGTCGTTTAATTACATTGAGTTGAGCGAACTCACCAATCCCATTCCCAGGTTCCAGGGTATAATGTGGTTGGTCACTTCAATTTTGCTATTCGTTTCGCTATATGGATTGTGGTACGATTACCACTGGTGGTGGATGGTAGCGCTACCTGCTGTTATAATCTCGCAGACCCTGATTTTTCTGGATTGGACCGAGGCCGGCTTTGGTTCTATTGCCAATTTGATTGTTGCTGTGGGCATTGTCCTGGGTTACGGCCACTGGAAATTCAGTGGTGAAGTTGAACGCGAGGTGAGCATCCTCAGTGAGCAAAGACCCGATGTGCAGTGGGTGGCTGACTCTCAATTGATAAATGAGCTACCCGTTCCGATAGCTAAATGGCTGGAGCGGTCAGGAGTGGTGGACAAGCCCCTGCCGCGATTGGTTCTTTCTCACCAAACCGGAAAAATGCGGACCGATATGGAAGGAAAATGGATGGAGTTTTGGGCCAATCAGTGGATCAATCCTCATGAACCTGCCTTTGTATGGAAGGCCTGGGTCTATGCCTGGCCGGGTATCCACCTGGCGGGAATGGACAGGTACAATCAGGGGGAGGGCCGAATGTGGATACAACTGATGTCTCTTTTTTCTGTAGTAGATGAAACGGGTCCCGAAATAGACGATGCTTCAGCAGTCAGGTTTTTGGCTGAAATTGCCTGGGTGCCGGGAATAGCTACCCTGCCCTTTATTGAATGGGAGGAAATTGACAGTACCTCAGCCCGTGCGACAATGACCTATGGCAATTCGGAAGTCTATGGGATTTTTGAATTCGATGAAAATGGAGACCTGAGCGAATTCCGAACACAGCGGTATTACAAAAGAGGTGACGAATACGTAATGAAGGACTGGGTTGCCAGGGTTCGGCCCGGGCACTTTTTGGAATTTGGAGACTACCGCATACCCTCCAGATACAAAGTTTCCTGGGATTTGGAGGCCGGTCGGTTTACCTGGTTGGATTTTGAGTTGATGGAACTGAATTACACCTATTGATTCCTCACTCCGGATTTTCACAGCGGTTTTTCAGCGCCTCATTCATTTCTTCAAAACTCTGCAGTGTGTTGTCCCTGATGGACTTGAATATTGGCCCGCTCAACAGTCCACTGAATCTTTCTCCGTGAACCAATTTGACCCGGTTTTCACCCAGCGAATCTATTCTGAAGTAGTGATGCCCATCAAACAAACCTCTAAAGAACAAACTACCCCTCCATTCCAGTGCCTCATTTTTATCGGCTTTTAGAATGATGGGCTTAAAGGTCATGGTTTTATTCTCTCCGCTTTTCATGGTGTTGACCAGCGAACTGCCGGCATTGGGTTTGCCCTCGCTCTTCACTATAAAGGGATTCCAGTGCTCGTAATTGCCAAAATCGGTCAGGACCTGCCAGACTCGATCTGCGGGGGCCGCTATTTCTATTTCTGTTACTATTTCTCTACTCATGGTGTTTTGATTGAAAACAAATTTTCAAGGATGGTATGATACAACTGGTTCCTTCGCTAATCCACTGCAAAGGTAGGCTGCATTATCCGGCGAATTTTGGGTTTTCTGCCAAAACGGTTATTTGTCCAACCAACGGTATGTCTCCAACGAAAAAGACCGGTTCTACCCCCCAGTGAACCGGTCCATATCAGCAAAAACTTAATTAAAAGCTGTGCTAAATACAAAAGCTGTATGCACTCTACACTGCATATATCTTGCCAAATTTTTAGACTTAATTTTCCCAAAATGATTGCTGCTGTCATATTTTCAGTTGATGTGAGTTTGTAAAGATTTGGTCTTCAGGTTTTTTGGTGGCCTGGAGGAAGATTTGTCAGGGATTGAGTCATTGGAATGAAAGTTGAGTATTAAGAAAAAAAATTATACCATGAAAAAAGGCAACATATCGGTTCAAACGGAAAATATTTTTCCAATCATCAAGAAGTTCCTCTACTCCGATCAGGAGATATTTTTGAGGGAATTGATCTCTAATGCTGTCGATGCCACCAATAAATTGAAGGTGTTGACCAACAAGGGCGAATTCAAAGGTGAGCAGGGTGATCTCACGATTGATGTAAAGCTTTCAAAGGACGACAAAACCATTACCATCAGTGACCGTGGAATCGGGATGACCGAGGAGGAGGTGAAGAAGTACCTCAACCAGGTCGCATTTTCCAGTGCCGCGGAATTTTTGGAAAAATACAAGGACGACAGCGGTATCATCGGTCATTTTGGACTGGGTTTTTACTCCGCCTTTATGGTGGCCAAAAAAGTGGAGGTAGTGACCCAATCGTGGAAAGAAGAACCCGCTGTTAAATGGACTTGCACCGGAGACCCATCGTACACCATTGAGGAAGCGGAAAGAGAAGAAAGAGGTACCGATGTGATTTTGCACATTGGAGAAGACGGCGAGGAATACCTGGAAAAAGATACATTGGAAAAGTTGCTCTTGAAGTACTGCAGCTTTCTGCCGGTTCCCATTCGATTTGGAAAAACGGAAGTCGAAGAGCAGGTCGGGGAAGGAGAAGACCAAAAGACAGAGACCCGGGAAGTCGATAATATTATAAACAACACCGATCCTCTCTGGAAGAAGAGCCCGTCCGAACTAAAGGATGAAGATTACAGGGAATTTTACAGGGAGATACACCCATTCAGCCCTCCTCCGTTATTTTGGATCCACCTCAATATTGATTTCCCCTTCACCCTGAACGGGGTGCTTTATTTTCCAAAGCTCGACCAGACCATGGTTGAACCGGAGAAAAACAAGATCAAACTCTACAGTAACCAGGTCTATGTGACCGACGATGTGAGCAATATTTTACCCCCTTTTCTGATGCATTTGCACGGAGTCATTGACTCTCCGGATATTCCGCTCAACGTATCCCGTTCGTATCTGCAGGCGGACCAAAATGTGAAAAAGATAACGGGCTACATAACTAAAAAAGTAGCCGACAAATTGAAGGAACTCTTTAACAAGGACCGCGAGGAGTACACCTCAAAATGGGATGAATTCGGAGTGTTTGTCAAATACGGAATGGTCACGGAGGAGAAGTTTTACGATAAAGCCCTCAATTTCGCTCTTTTGAAATCCAACAGCGGTGATTTTTATACACTGGAAGAATACAGAGACAAAATCAAGGAAAATCAGACTGACAAAAACAAGATGCTGACCATCCTCTATGCCAACAATCACGACCAACAGAGCGGTTTTATCAAAGCGGCTGAGGCAAAGGGTTACGATGTGCTCTTGATGGACCACATCATTGACAACCACTTTATGCAGCATCTCGAACACAAGAGCAACAACGACTACCGCTTTAAACGCGTGGATGCGGATACGCTGGACAAACTCATCGACAAGGATGAAAAGATAGAGTCCGTTCTGAATGAAAATGAGGAGGAGAAGTTGAAAAAACTGTTTGAGGAGGAAATTGGCAGCAAGTCTGACCTAAGGCTTGAATTGAAAGCCCTGAGCCCGGAAGAGGAGCCCGTGGTGATCGTCCGCCCGGAATTCTTACGCCGGATGCAGGAAATGCAAGCCATTCAGCAGGGAGGTAGGGTCGATGGAAATGACATGGCCAATGTGGTCGTCAACACCAATCACCCCATTTTCTCCCAGAAGTTACTCAAAATGCGCAGTGCGGATAAGAAAAAACAGCTCGTTCAGACTCTTTTTGACCTGGCCAGACTCAATCAAAATATGCTTCGCGGAGACGACCTCAGTAATTTCGTCAAGCGAAATCTGAATTTACTCCAGTAAGAGTCTGTCTGTTTTTTGCTGAAAGACAATCAGGCTAAAAAAATAGCCGGCTGAAAGTAAAACCAAAACCGGGACTGAAACTCAGACGCCGGTTTTGGTTTTTTTATTGAATGTAAGTTGCCTGTTAGTACTTTCTACTCCACGACTGTCGTACCAGTACTTAATGTGTCTTGCCCCTGACTGAAATTAACTTCCGGAATGCCACTCCTTCTTATTTTTTTGATAGCTCCACAGGTGTAATGTAGCCGTTATATCTGAGCTCTTCGAATCTATCGAGGCCACACTGCAGGAATTCCCGGTAGAGATCCCTGTCTGTTTGGTATCCTATCGGTCGATTGAGTATGGTTCCATCTGCGGTAGCCAGAACGTAATAGGGCTGCGAATTTCTATTGAAGTGAATGGCCTGGAAGTCTGCCCACTTCATTCCGATAAATCTCATTTCCCTGTTACTGAAGGCACTGATATAAGTTTCTTCCAGAGGAGTTCTTTCGTCCACGTAAAGAGAGATGAGTACGTATTCTTCATTGATGATGCGATAAATTTCCTCCTCTTTCCACACCTGGTCTTCCATCCTTCTGCAGTTCACACATCCGTGACCGGTAAAGTCGATTAGTACAGGTTTGTCATTTTTCTTTGCGTATTGTATTCCCTCATCAAAATCTTTGAAGCAGTCCAAATTGAGCGGGCAGGTATTGGGGAAAATGTAGCTGTGTCCCGCAGGTGGCGCCAGTCCACTAAGAAGATTAGGGGTGTTAAAGCTCTGAGATTGTTCACTCACTCTGAATCCGAGCGCAATGTAAACAGCGATTGCAAACATTACTGTTGCGAGTGTGATACGCGATTTGTTTAGTCTTTTTACCGGTGTATCGTGAGGGAATTGAATGTATCCCAGAAAGTACAGAGCCATACCAACCGCGCATGCAATCCACAGTATGAGGAATGCCTCGTAGGGGAGGATTTTCCAACCCATGGTGAGATCTGCAATTGAGAGGAATTTCAGGGCGAGGGCTATTTCCACAAAACCCAGACTGACTTTTACATTGTTCATCCAACCACCTGATTTTGGCATGGAATTCAGCCAGCCGGGGAAAGCGGCAAAAAGTCCAAATGGCAGTGCAAGAGCAAGAGAGAATCCAAACATGCCCACCATTGGCCCAATGGGAATCCGTCCCATCAGTGTCGGACCTCCTCCAGTGGCCGTTTCAACCAGCAGGGTTCCGATTATGGGTCCCGTGCAGGAGAAAGAAACCAGTGACAGGGTAAAGGCCATGAAAAAAATACCAATCAATCCGCCCTGATCGGCAGCGGCATCTGTTGTATTGACCCAGGAACTGGGCAGTGTGAGTTCAAAATATCCGAAAAAGGATATGGCAAAGACGATAAACAGAACGGCAAAAAAGATATTAAACCAGGCATTGGTCGAGAGTAGATTGAGGGCTTCCGCTCC
>SL_3KL_010_SEDDRAFT_10006417_pt1 | contig 10526 bp, 9 predicted proteins | sample SodLakKL_010_SED_2_FD_10381 | JGI IMG/M metagenome (IMG submission 10381)
CCGGCCTGCCCGCGCCGGAGCCGTCGCCCTCGGGACAGGCAAGACGGAGTTTCGTCGTCCTGACATCGCCGACCGGCGGGCGCGACGCGATCCTTTGCGCCCGCGACGAGGAAGAGGCCGTGCTGCTGCTGTTTCCCGCCGGAGAGTCGGCGCGATTGATCGCCGCCTGGACGCGGAGCGGTTCCTCGCCCTGAACCCCTGACGGGAGATTCGCCGACGGTTCGGGCGGACGCGGATCGCGCGAAGATGCGTCGCATTCGTGGCGGTTTCCCCTCGGCGACCCTTGCGGCAGTCCAGCGAAGGCGGCGCCAGCGCCGCGTCACGACTTGCCGGAACCCTCGCGCCAGGGCTGCGCCCGGCGAATCGCTGCGGGGACGGTGATGAGCATGCCGGCGAACAGGCCCGCATAGCCGAGCAGCGCCAGAAGGAAGCTGGGTCGGACCACGCCGACGACCATGGCGAGCTGGAGGCCGAGCGCGGCGAGTATGACGATGATCGCGACGAGAACGGCGCGCATTGCCTTTCCCTTTCTCTAGCGGTGCAGCCAGCACCAGCTGGTCTGGCCGCGGCGTGGCTCGAAGGCCGGCGGTTCCTCGCGGTCGCAAAGGCCGGCCATGACTTGCGGGCAGCGGGGATGGAACCGGCATCCGGGCGGCGGCCGCACCAGGCTTGGCGGCTCGCCGCCGGGGACCGGGCGTTCGCGGCCGGCATTGTCGGGATCGGGGTCGGCGATCGCGGCCAGAAGCGCCTGCGTATAGGGATGCTGCGGCGTATCGAGCAGGTCGTCGACGGCGCCGGTCTCGACGAAGCGACCGGCATACATGACGAAGACCCGATTGGCGAAATGCCGCACCGTCGAGAGGTCATGGGTGATGAAGACGAGGGTTAGCGCGCGTTCGTGCTGGATGCGGCGCAGGAGCCGCAGGATGCCGACGCTGACCGAGGCGTCGAGCATCGAGACCGGCTCGTCGGCGACGATCAGCGCGGGCTCCAGGATCAGCGCGCGCGCGATCACCACCCGCTGCTGCTGGCCGCCGGAGAGCATGTGCGGGAACTTCTCGAGGAATTCGTCGGGGGGAGTCAGGCCGACCTCCTCGAGCGCCGCCCGGATGCGGCGATCGCGCTCCCGTCGGTCGGAAACTCCGTGGATGCGCAGCGGTTCTGCGAGAATCTTCGAAATGCTCATGAAGGGCGGCAGCGCGCCGTAGGGATCCTGCTGGACATAGCCGACGGTGGCGCGCAGGCGGCGCAGGGCCGCGGCATCCATCGTGCCGAGGGACTCGCCCTCGATGACGATCTCTCCCTCGGTCGGCCGGTCGAGGCCAAGCAGCGTGCGGACGAGCGTCGACTTGCCGCAGCCGCTTTCGCCGACGATCGCCACCGCCTCGCCGCGCGCGAGGTCGAAGGAGACCCCGTCGACCGCGTGCACGGTCCCGGCATGCAGGAAGCCCCATTTGCGCAGGGTGAACCAGGTGCGCAGGTCGCGCACGGTCAGCAGCGCCTGCGCCGACGCGGATGCCGGATGTACCTGTTCGTTCATTCCCGCCCCCCTTCGTCGAAGAGCCAGCAGAGCGCGCGACGCCCGCCCGCGAGCCTTGCGAAGGGCGGCTCCCGGTCGCAGGGCGCGAAGCGCTGCGCACAGCGCGCGGCGAAACGGCAGCCCTCGGGCGGGTCGAGCAGGTTCGGCGGGTTCCCCTCGATATGCACCGGATCGGCGCGGTCGTGCAGCCTCGGCACGCTGGCCATCAGCGCCCGGCCATAGGGGTGGGCGGGCTCGCGGAAGAAGTCGCGCGCCGGGCTCGTCTCGACGATCTGGCCGGCATACATCAGCGCGACGTGGTCGACGAGTTCGCTCGAGGTGCCGACATCGTGGGTGATGAGGATGAAGCTCGTGCCGGTCTCCCACTTGATGCGCTTGAGCACGTTCATGATGCCGGCCTGGGTCAGGAGATCGAGCGCCGAGGTGGGTTCGTCGAGGATGACCAGCGCCGGCTCGGTGATCAGCGCCATGGCGAGGACGACGCGCTGCCGCATGCCGCCGGACAGCTCGAACGGGTAGCGGTCCATGAAATCGGCGGCGACGCCGACGCGGGCCAGCGCCTGGGCGGCCTTCTCGGCGGCGGCGGCGCGCTTCCAGCCGGCATGCACCAGAAGCGGCTCGGCGACCTGCTCGCCCACCTTGACGACCGGGTTGAGCGCGTTCATCGCCGCCTGCATGACGATCGAGATGCGGTTCCACCGGATGTCGCGCCGGAACCGCTCGTCGCTCAGCGCCATGATGTCGGTGCCGTCGAGCAGGACGCGGCCCGAATGATGCGCGACGTTGCGCGGCAGGAGCCGCAGCAGCGCCTTGGCGAGCGAGGATTTCCCGCAGCCGGATTCGCCCAAGAGCACCACCGCCTCGCCGCGTCCGAGTTCGAACGAGACGCTGTCGAGCGCCCGCAGGATGCCCGCCTCGGTGCGGTAGTGAAGGCTGAGATCCTCGACGACAAGGAGCGGTTCGGCCATGATCACGCCGTCCGCAGGCGGGGGTTGAAGATGCGGTCGAGCGCGAAGCCGAAGAGCGCGAAGCCGAGCCCGGTCAGCATCAGAAGCGCGGCCGGCGCCACCACCCAGTAGTAGAAGCCGTTGTAGAGCGCGCCCTGCATCTGCGCGTCGTTCAGGATCTTGCCCCAGGTCGGCAGGACCGGATCGCCGAGGCCGAGGACGGCGAGCGACGCCTCCAGGAAGACATAGGTCGGGATCAGCGTGACGAAGGCCGGGATCAGGACCGGCAGGATGCGCGGGATCATGTAGCGCATCACGATGCGCGCGTTGCTCGCGCCATAGGCGCGCGCCGCCTCGATATAGGGGGCGTTGCGGATCGGCAGCAGCATCGCCCGGTACATCTTGATCGAGGCGCTGAAGATGCCGAGCGCGATGACCACGCCGAGCATCAGCCAAATGCTGGTCGAATATAGCGTGCCGACCATCACCAGCACCGGCAGGATGGGCAGGATCATCGTCACCTCGGTCAGCCGCTGGATCGCCGCGTCGATCAGCCCGCCGAACCAGACCCCGGCGGCGGCGATGACCAGCGTCGTGACCGTCGTGCCCACCGCGGCGAGGATGCCGAAGGCCAGCGCGACCGGCGTGCCCCAAAGAAGCGCCAGCATCAGGTCGCGGCGCAGATGGTCGGTCCCGGCGATGCCGTGCACCCGCCCGAAGGCGACGAGATCGGCGTGCAGTTCCGCCGCCTCGTCGAAGAGAACGGCATCGAGCGTCAGCCGGTAGGTGCCCCGCAGGACCTCGGGCCGGCCGGGCGCCCCCGGATCGACGGCGAAGAGGCCGATATGCGGGACCCGCCCGAGCCGGCCTTCCAGCGCGCGATCCTGCGAGATCGAGACCCGGTCCTCGCCGGCGATGCGATGCGCGCCGAGCCGGACATCGCTGCCGTCGGGACGATGCCAGGTGATCTCGACGAAGGCCGGGCGCTCCGTTCCGCGGACGCCGAGGAAGAGGGTCAGTTCGCTCGGGAAGTCGTCATAGGCGAAGTCGAAGGCCATCGGGATGCGGACCTGTCGCCCGCCCTCGAAACGCGCCGCCTCCGCATCGGCCGCGTCGCTCGAGATGGTCAGCGTCGGCGGCGCGTTGCCGCCGAAAAGCCGGTCGGTCCAGACCGGCCGGGCATTCGCCGGATGCATCCGCCAGTGCTCGCCCGCCCGCCAGTCCTGCAGCACCTGGCCGTAGGGAATCGTCACGACCGTGTAGAGCGCCATGCCGACCAGGAACAGGATCACCGCCAGGCCGGCCACCGCGGAAGGGTAGCGCCGCATCCGGGCGAGGAGAGAGCGCCGCGCCGTCACCGGCCGCTGCCTTCGGGGTCGATGCGCACCCGCGGATCGAGAAGCGCGTAGAGGAAATCCAGCAGGAAGACGGTGAGCGCCAGCAGATAGGCGAAGATGACGACGCCACCGATGATCACCGGCGTGTCGCGATGGCCGATCGCCTGGAAGAGCAGCGTGCCGAGCCCGGGCCAGTTGAACACCTGCTCGAGGATGATGGCGCCGCTCCACAGCCCGATCAGCATCAGCAGGAAGCTGGTGATGATCGGCGGCAGCGTCGGGCGCAGGATGTAGCGCCGCTCGATCATCCGCTCGGGCAGGCCCTTGGCGCGCGCCATCTCGACGTAATCCTCGCTCGAATGGATCAGGAAGAAGGTGCGCCAGGAATAGATCGAGACGAAGATCGACGAGATGAAGATCGCGATCACCGGCAGGACCATGTGGCGCAGCACGCTGAGCGCGTAGCTCAGCGCGTCGTCGGGCGGCGGCACCGCGACCATGCCGCCGGGCGGCGCGATCGGGATCACGAAGGCGAAGATCAGGATCAGGAAGATGCCGTAGAACCAGCCCGGCGCGGCCGAGGTCGGGGCGAGCGCCACCACCGCGCGATCGACCGGGCTGCCGTAGCGCCGCGACAGGCTCAGCGCGGTCAGGATGGAGGTGAAGAAGACAAGCACGTTGGCGGTGCCGAACAGCAGCAGCGTCGCCGGCAGCCGCTCGACGATGATCCGGCTGACCTGCCGCGAGCCGAGGTCGCTGTGCATCTGCTCGGCCCGGCCGAGGTCGAGGAACATCGCGCGCCGCAGATAGTCGAAACTGCGCCAGATGAAGGGCTGGTCGAGATTGAGCCGGTCGACCTCCAGCGCCACGCGCCGCTCGATCAGCGCCTGGCGCTCGGCGGGCGAGACGCCGGGATCGGCCCGCACCTCCTCGGTGACGTCGGCGCGGATCTGGATCAGCCGCAACTCGTCGACCTGCCCGCCCATGTTGGCGACGACGATGGTGAGGTAGACGCCGATCATCACCGTGATGACCAGCGCGACGATGCGCCGGGCGACGAAGATGCCGAACAGGTAGACCTGGCGCATGTCCCGGCCGGCCTGGCTCCGCGCGGGTTCCTGGGGAACGGGCACCATCGCGCCGCCCTAGCGCAGCACCGCGGCGCCTTCCGGCACCGTCGCGAAGGGCTGGCTGGCGAAGACCGGCATCGCCACGTGACGGGAAGTGAAGACGACCTCGAGGCTGTTCGGTCCCATGCCGAGAGCCTCCACGTCCTCGGTCGAGAGGTCAACCTCCCAGACCCCGCCGCCGCCGCCCGCGAGGTCGCCTTCGCGCACCAGCCGGCCGTCGCCGTCGAAAAGCAGGAAACGCGCCAGATCGATGTCCTCGGCGGCGTAGGGATCGCCCCGGAAGGTCGCCCGGATCGTGAACCGCGCGCCCTGCCCCCGCGCGACGATCAGCGGCCCGTCGAGATCGAGTTCCGGGATCGGCGGATCGGCAAAACCCAGCCACCGGTCGGCCGGATCCGGAAAGCCGGCGAAATGCCGCAGGACCAGCGCGCCTTCGACCGGATGCACCGAATGCAGGTAATAGGGGCCGTCGCCGATCTGGAAATGCCGCCGCGCGGCGCGCCAGGCCGCGATGTTGGCGTAGCGCTCGGCGATTTCCGCGTCATCGGTGAAGCGGCCCAGCACCTCGGGAAACGGCAGATAGCCCTCGGCCTGCGCCCGCGCGAGCATGCGGTCGAGCACCGGCAGGCTCGGGCCGGCGACGAGGCTCAGCCATTCGGCGTTGATCCGGTCGGCCTTGGCGGAGGAAAACGCGAGTTCCCGTTCCTCCTCGGCGAGGATCGCCAGCGCGAGCACATGCCAGGGCGACACGCCGGGCGCGCGCTGCGCGACGATCACCTCGCCGTCGGGCGAGATCTGGTCGCTGTAGACCTCGACCACGAACGGGTCGGTCGAGCGGATCCGCCAGCCGCGGAAATGGCGCTGGAAGACCTCGAAGGAGGGGACATGGCCGGGGTCGAAGAGCGGGCTTTCCGGGTCGGCCCGGGCAAAGGTCAGCGCCCAGGCGACCACGACATCGGCCGGCGTCACCGGCGAGCCGTCGTGCCAGTAGCGCCGGAAGAAGTCGTCGGCGTAGCGGATCGTGCTGCGCGTCCGCGCCGTCAGCCCGGCCTCGCCCGCCTCGTCCACGGTGAGGAAGCGCCCGGCCTCCCCGTCCCAGCCGATCCAGGTGTCGCCGGGCACCTCGATCTCGTCGAGCACGTCGATCGTCAGCCAGTCGAGCGTCGCCGAGACCGGCGCCCCCTCACGCACGGCGAGGCGCGCCTCCCTGACGCGCTGCGGCCGGTAGAGGCCGGTATAGGGATCGGGCAGCAGCGGCGCGTCGTTGATCGCGCGCAGCACCATGCGGTCGAACAGCCAGTTGGTCCCGGCGACGGGATTCCACGGCTCGGTGAGCACGCTCGGCGTCGCGACGGCGATCCGGCCGCCGATCCGGTCGCGGAAGCGCAGCGTCAGCGGCCAGATCTGCGAGCCGCGCACGCCGCCGGCAAGGTCGGCCGCGACCTGCACGTTGGCGGCGCGCGGCACGATCTGCGACTGGTCGACCAGCCAGATCCGCGCCGAGTCCTCCATCGACAGCGTCATCGCCCGCGCCATCATCGCCTCGCGTTCGGCGAGGTCGGCGAATTCGCCCCGGCTCAGCCGCTCGGCGATCGCGTCGAATTCCGGGGCGGGCCGGTAGGCCTGCCAGAGCGGGTCGGCGCGGCCGCGCGGGGTGTAGTAGAAGTCGAAATTGTCCGACACGTCCCGCTGCACCAGGATCGAGACCCAGCCCCCGGTATAGATGTGCCACAGGCCCGCCGCCGGGTCCGAGGCGATCCAGATGCGCGACGATTCCTCGGCGCCGCGATAGAGCCGCTCGGTGCGGAAGCCGATATCCTCCATGAGGTTGGCCACGTAGTCCCCGACCTGGCGGCGGATGTCGTCGGACCGGATCAGGACGCGCAGGGTGACCGGGCGACCCCGGTAATGCCACCTGCCGCCGCGCCGCTCGGCGCCAAGGGCGGTCATCTCCTGGTCGATCACGGCGAGCGCCCGCGCCCGGTCGGGCTGGTAGCGCACCTCGATCTCGCGGGCCTGGGCGGCGAGCCGCGCGAAGTCCGGCACCGCCGTGCCGATCGCCAGGAATCGCGGCCGCGCGAGGCCGCCGAAGATCTCCTCGGCGACGTAGCGGCGGTCGACGAGCCAGTTCATCGCCTCGCGGATGGCCGGGACATGAAACGGGTTGAGGTCGCCGTCGCCGACCTCGGGACCGACGGGGTTGAGCGTGAGTTCCACCGACGAGCCGAAGGAAAGGTCGTAATCGACCGCCTCCGATTCGCGGATGCGCTGATAGATGGTGTGGTCGGTGATCCCCTGGGCCGAGATCTGATAGGTGCCGTCCGCGATCAGGCCGGCCATCTTGGCGACATCGCCCTCGGTGGCGAAGACGATCTCGTCGACGAGCCCGCCCCGCCGGTCGCCGATGTCGACATCGCGCCCGTCGCCACCGGGGGCCTCGGCCGCGGCCGGCACCGCAAGCGCGAGCAGAAGCGCGAAACCGGCCAGCACCGCCGCGGCGCCCCGGCCGGTGAGCCGGTGACAGAGGGATCGGGAGGCCTGCAACGGCATGCTGCTCGACTCCACTGCGAGGGCGGGCGACGGGCCGGCGGCGATCACTGGCCCAGATCACGCCACGGTAAAGGAGAAACCCGGCCAGGGCAAACCCGGCACGCCGCGNCGGTGCGCCACGATGCCTGCGCGATGCCGCCGATCAGACTGCCGTATCCGCCCCCCCGGCCGCCGCCGCGGCAGTTGGCATCCATCGGCGGCGACGGCGCGGGATCACCGATCCTCGATGTCGATCCGATCGGCGATCTCGGGGGCGATCAGCCCCGAATGCACGGCCAGAAGGATGATCTTGGCATCGAGGGAATCGCCTGCGGCGATCGCGCCGTCGAACCGCTGCTCGACCCGCTCCGCGGCGGCGAGGTCGTTGCTCTCGATGAACTGCGCGCGCCCCAGCATGCAGTAGGCGAGAAGCAGGGCCGCTTCGTCATTGGCCGTTTCCCGGCTCATCGATCGCGCCGCCTCGTCCTTCTTCTGGAGTTGCAGGATCGTGAGTTTCACCGCCTCGGGCACGAGAAGCGGATGCAGCCCGGCCTCCCGCAGCGCATGGTCGAGGGCCTTCACCGCGGCCGAGCGGCCGAAGAGATCGAAGAGACCGAACATCGGTCAAGTCTAGCAGGTCTCCGGTACCGCTTCATCCCGATTCGGTCGGCCCGCTGCGCCAGCCGGCCCTGGCCTCGCTGCAGCTCGCGTGATCGCCGGCGCCGGTGCGCGCGCTGCCTGGCGCCCGTCCGGCGCACCGCCGGTCAAGCCCCCGCCCGACGCGCGTTCCGAGAAGTGGAAGGTATCGCCCGGCAAAATGTGATAGGGTCCGAGAACCCGCACGCGGGTATTGGAAAAACCGATTCAGAGGAGGTCGAGATGGCGGAAGGTGTCTACAAGATCGTCGAGGTCGTCGGCGTCAGCGAAAAGTCATGGGAGGATGCGGGCCGGAAGGCCGTCGAGGCGGCATCCGGTTCGATCCGCGATCTCCGGGTTGCCGAGGTGGTGAAGCTGGACATGAAGGTCGAGGACGGGAAGGTCGCCGCCTTCCGCGCGCGCGTGTCGCTTTCCTTCAAGCTCGAAGCCTGAGTTCGGGCCCCGCCGACCGGCGGCGCAGGGGCCGGCGCGACGACGCGGCGGGTGCCGATCATCGGCACCCGTGCGGTCTTGACGACATGGCCGCCTTCGCCAGGGCGATCGGGCGGAAGCCGTATCACATCTCGGACCGGCGCCCTGCCACCGATCCCGCGATCGAGTTCTGCGCGATCGCGGTGAAAGCCTGCATGGCCTCGGTCGGTTCCAGGTCTCGGGCACGCGCGAGGACGATGCGGCTGGGGGGAAGCTCGCCGGCGATCGGGCAGCGGACGACCCGGCCGCCGTCGTAGGTCATGTCATAGGGCAGATCGGTCGCCAGCAGGCCGACGCCGAGGCCGTTGGCCACCATCGCGCGCAGCATCTCGATCGACCGGGTCTCGGCGGCGATCCGGGGCCGCGCGCCGGCGATCTGGAAAAGCGACAGGAAATAGCCGCGGCTGTGCGGCAGGTTGATCAGGATCACCGGATCCTCGGCCAGCACGCGCAGGTCGACCGGGCCGGCACCTGCCAGCCGGTGCCCGGGCGGCACCAGCGCATGCGGCGCGATATCGGCCAGGAATGTCAGATCGAGGCTCGGCGGAAGGCCGATATCGTAAAGAAGCGCCAGATCGAGCCGGCCGGTCTCGAGCCCGGTCACGAGGGCGGCGATGTCGTCCTCCACGACCACGGCGCGATGGCCGGGATGACGGTCGGCGAAGGCGCGCATCAGCGACGGCGTATGCAGCGGCGCGAGGGTCGAATAGGCGCCGAGGCGCAGCTCCTGCGCCCAGCCGCCATCGCTGGCAAAGAGCTCGCCCGCCTGCGCCCGCAGCGCGCGCAGCCGCGCGATCCGGTCACGCCCGAAGGGCGTGGCCTGCATTCCCTGACCCGGCAGGCGCAGGAAGAAGGCGGCGCCGAAATGCGCCTCGATCTGCGCCACCGCCACCGAGACCGAGGGCTGCGAGACATTGAGCCGACGCGCCGCCGCCGCGGTCGAGCCGGTCTCGGCCACGGCGATCAGGTAGTCGATCTGGCGAAAACCGAAGGGAATAGGTTTCATGCATCACTTGTATCATGAGAGATTATTTCTGCCTATTGCCGCGATCCCCTATCCTGTGCGCATCATCGCGACGGAGGGGGATGGACGATGCAGGATGGCAGACGACCGCTCGACGGCGTGCGGGTGCTCGACTTCACGCGGGTGCTGGCCGGACCCTACGCCACGGCGCTGATGGCCGACCTTGGCGCCGATGTCATCAAGGTCGAAGGCCCGGGCGGTGACGACTATCGCCACATCGGCCCCTTCCGCGAGGGCGAGAGCGCGCTCTTCCAGACGGTCAACCGCGGCAAGCGCTCGATCGTGCTGGACCTGAAGGCGGCGGAGGATGTGGCACTCGCCCGCCGGCTCGCCGCGCGCGCCGATGTCCTGGTCGAGAATTTCCGCCCCGGCGTGATGGAGAAGCTGGGGCTGGGCGCCGGGGCGCTGCAGGCGATGAACCCGCGCCTCGTCTTTGCCTCGATCTCGGGCTTCGGCCAGGACGGGCCGGATGCCGCGCGCCCCGCCTATGACGTGATCGTGCAGGCGATGAGCGGGATCATGGAGCAGACCGGCGCCGCCGACGGCCCGCCGACGATGGTCGGCGAGGCGGTGGCCGATGTCGCCGGCGGCCTGTTCGGCGCCTGGGGCATCCTGGCGGCGCTTTACGAGCGCGAGCGGACCGGGCGCGGACGACGCATCGACCTCGCTCTCTTCGACGCGCTCGCCTCGATGATGCCGACGGCGGCCGCGCGGGTTCTGGTCTGCGACGAGGATCCGTGCCGCACCGGCAACCGGCACGCGCTCTCGGCCCCCTTCGGCACCTATGCCGCCGGCGCGGGCCGTTTCGCGGTCGCGGTGCTCAACGACCGGCTCTTCGCCGCCTTCTGCGCGGCGATCGGGCGGCCGGAACTTGCCGCCGATCCCCGCTTC